>Ga0302319_10021259_pt1 | contig 11695 bp, 9 predicted proteins | sample Bog_T0_2_FD_203319 | JGI IMG/M metagenome (GOLD analysis project Ga0302319, IMG submission 203319) | Peat permafrost microbial communities from Stordalen Mire near Abisko, Sweden - Bog_T0_2 | ecosystem: Environmental > Terrestrial > Soil > Wetlands > Peat | place: Sweden: Abisko, Stordalen Mire...
GGATATAAAGGGGAACCAGGGGGAGGGTGATGACCTTGACCAGGGCGGAGAGGATCAATGCGATGACGGCGCCGCTTTTCCAGCCGCGGAGGTGCAGCCACACGGCGAGGAGGGCCAGCGCCATCATGCAGGTGTCATTGTGGCCGCCGAGGGCGGTCTCCAGGATGACAACGGGATTCCAAAGGAAGAGGAGGGTGCCCGCGGTGGCGAGTGCCGGGCGGAGCCGGGACAGGATGAGCCAGATGAGTGCGGCGCAGGCCAGGGCGGCGGCGGCTTCCAGTACGCGGAAGAGAAGCAGGGCGAGGCCGACATTTTCACCCCCAGTCCATGTGACGCCGGCGGAAAGCACTGTCCAGAGCGGGCCGTACACAGAGGGGACAAAGTCGTATAATCCATTTGCCAGGAATGGGTCGGCGAGGCTGGCCGCCGGCGAGGCGGCGTGGGCATCCGCACCATAAACGGCAAGCAGTCGCCCGTAATAAGCATACGCGTAGGTGTCGCTGGAGAACATGACCGGGGCGCAGAGGAGCATGGCCATGCAAATGGCGGGGCCGGCCGCCGCCGCCAGCGCGAATCGGCCGGAGCAAACGCCGCGGGACACGCAAAGCATCGCGCCATAGAGTGCGAGGAGGCCGGCGCAGCACGCGATGAATGTGTGCAGGTGGGGGAATTCCTGGGTCCGCTGGTGAATCGCGAGGATGGAGTGATGGGTGAACGGCTTGACCCATGGGAAGACCTGGCACGCATCTGTGGGCTCCGCGGAGGCGATGACGGGGGCCAGGCGGATCAGCGTGCGATAGAGGAGCGCGGAGCCGATGGTGCACCCAAGGGCGCCGGCCCATCGCGCCCAGCCCACCGCCGATGGTCGCGGCCGGGTCGCATCTTGAATCATGGCTCTGGAATGCAGCGTGGGGGGAGGGGGTTGGCAAATCAATAGTGGGGGGCGCCCGGGAGAAAGTCTTTGCGCGGGCGGAGCGGCACCCGGTATCTTGTACGGATGCGCAATGGCTTACTCACTTTAATAGCGGCAATTCTCCTTGCGGGCATCCCGGCACGGCCCGTGCGCGCGGCGGCGACCAGCAGCGGGGATTTGCAGAAGGAATACGAGCAGGTGCGCAAGATTGCACTGAAGGATCCGCGGGTGCAGGAGGCGTTTCAGAAGGCGCAGGACCGGCTGGATGACCGGATCCTGCAAATCGACCCGTCGCTGAAACCGATTGTGGACCGGGAAAAGAACCCGCCGGCGGCGGCAATTGTGGCGCCGAGGCAACGATTTGAAGACAGGGCGGCGGTGGCTTCCACCCCGGAAGGGCGGCAGCACATCGTGGTGAAGGGAGAGACGGTTAGTTCCATCGCCGCGCATTACAAGGTGAAGGTGGCGGCCTTGGAGAAAATCAACCACATCACGGACGACCGGAAGCTGCAGGTGGGGCAAAAGCTTGCCATCCCGAGATCGGAAGTGAGGGAGACGCAGCCGGCTGCCACAGCTACGCCGGCAGAGACGAGGGCACCCGCGGCGGAGGCGGCATCCTCGCCGGGCGGCCAGGAGGCGCAGGGGAAGGATAACGCGGGATTGTGGGACCGGGTGAAGAGTGCGCTTCAGTAGCGGGTGTTCGGCGGGGTGTTTAACGGGGTGGACGGGTCGGAACTTTAGAGGCACATGCGAGGGCGGGGGGGGTTCGCAGGATCGCAAAAAATGGGTAAGTCCATTAGGTTGAGCAGGTCCGAATCAGCCATCAGAAACCGTGAAGCACTACTTAAATCTTCTATTAGGCGGAGCGCTTGTTACATGTTCTGCCAGTTATGCCAGGGCGGATCACGCCATGGGGCGTGAGGATTTGCAGCCCGGGACGGAGCCGCATGTATTCGATGTAGCTAAAAATGACCACGCGATGAAGCAGGCTGTGCACCAGGCGCGGCGGACGGTGGGGGTATTCATGCAAGCGCTGGTTCATCCGGTGGCGGGACAGTCTGATTTTGAAGTCAAGAAGCCGTTTATCCAAGGCGATGTGGTGGAGCATTTGTGGCTATCCGGCGTGAGCTTCAGCGGGAACCGCTTTCATGGCTATGTAGACAACGTGCCCCACAAAATAAAAGGACTGAAAATGGGGGATCGCGTCTCAGTAAATCCCAATGAGATTTCGGATTGGGCGTATATCGAAAATGGCCGATTAATCGGAGGCTATACCATCCGGGTGCTCTATTACGAACTGAGCCCGCAAGACAAGGCGGCGCTGGAGAAAGAAGCGCGCTTCCGAATTGAGGCCCACAGTTGAATATGCAAAGCATCCGCAAATTTATCAAGAAAGGGGGAAGACTTACGCGGCCGTTCCTCCTGGCGGTGCTTGGGAGCTCTGTCATCATGCTGGCGGGGTGCGCGGGCCCGGCCTACCTCAATGGGGGTTACTCGGGATATTCGGGGCCCTATTATGACAATGGATATGCCGGACCCTATTCAGGGCCGTACTATGGGGACTACGGGCCATATGGCGATGTATTCGTCGGTGGCGGGTACTATGGGGGACACCATTTTTACGGGCATTCGTTTGGCCATGGAGGGTCCCACGGCGGCGGCGGAGGCTATCACGGGGGAGGCGGTGGCTTCCGTGGCGGGGGGGGCGGAGGGCGCAGGTAAACATTTGATGAGGTACTAACTTTTATGAAACCAACAATCCGCAGAATTCGCTTAACGTTCGCCGCCTTGCTAATGGGACTGGTGGCGCTCTCAACAGTTACACTTTTGGATGCCTGCCATTCGGGGCCGATGTCCACGCTGACCCAGGAAAATCTGGACAAGATCCAGACGGATATGAGCTCGGCGGATGTGAAGGCTATATTGGGCGAACCGACGTCGTCCGAAACGGATCCAATCCCGATCGTTGGCGGTACGAAGACCACTTTTACTTACACAAACAGCCAAGGGGTTCATATAGAGATCGTTCTAAAGAACGACAAGGTACAGACCAAGGAAGGGACATTTGCTCCTGCCCAATAACCGGAAATTATGCTCGCAATCATAGGCGTTCTCCTCATCCTCTGCTGGGTCGTGGGCCTCTTCGCTCACATTGCCGGGGGGTTCATCCACCTGCTGCTCGTGATAGCGTTGATCATGTTCGTGATGCACTTCATGCGCGCCTCGTGAGGCCCTGCGTCGGCGGGTGGCATATTTGCTGCTAGGCAAGGGAGGCCAGAATGAAAATCCATTCCAAAACGAAGACCAAAGCTTCCCGTCTGCGGTGGCTGCGGGATGTGACCGGGAAGCGGGTCGGATTGATTCTGCCCTAATCTGGGGACGCTTGGGCGTTTAGGTGGCCTCATTTTGGGAGGGGGAAGAACCATGGCGGCTTGGTTCGCCAGAAATGGTACCGAAGTGCTGCGACTACCAGGCGATTGCGGGGTTCCTGCAATGCATGTTGACGCATCTTTTTCTCTCGACGGCAGTGCCGGACTGCATTTCTATATCACGTTTGCGGAACATGCAGGGGTCGGGAATCACTCCCGGTGGTAGGGAAGCCAAGGGCGGCCCGCAAGGGTTGCTTTTGGGGCGACCCCGTTCATCGGAGACGGCACCCGTCATGTTTGCATTATGCCCTTAAATGCAAATCTATATTCGCCGGGATAATGAAGACTTCGGGCCGTATTCGCGTGAGGCGGTCCAGGAATATGTGAAGCAGGGGGTGTTTCAGGAGACGGACTCCGCGTGCTATGCGGGCATGGATGAATGGAAAACTGTGGGCCAATTGCTGGGACTCAACGGAGCGGCCCGACCCCGACGCGGGGAGTTTTCGGGCGGCACGCGAATTACCGAATTCAATCCTTCGCTGACACAAGGGATGCTGCCTGCGCAACCGGTGGATCGCGCGGGCAGGAAGAGCGTGATGATTACCCTCAACGTGGTGCTGATCATCATTGTGGCGATTGTGGGGTACATCCGGCTGGGTGGTGGGGCGCGCGTGCTGCGGCCCTATCTCGCGGGGCTCTCCGCTGAGTTGGCGAAAATGGCGAACGGGGGCGCGGATAACAATGCGGCACAGGCTCCCGCCGCTACGGCTCCAGCAGTGTCAGGGGAGACTCCCGCTACGGTGATATCGACTCCCGCTCCCGCATCGGCGTCGAACGAACCGGCCACTGCGCCGGGCCCCGTATCAGCCCCAGCGTCAACGCCGGTTCCGGCGGAAGCTTTGGTTGCTCCATCCGCATCGCCGTCGGCCTCGATGGCCCCGACACCTTCGGAATTGGTAGCACCCCCCACCGCGGCAGAGGACCAGGCGCCCGCGCCTCCCGCCGCTCCCGTCGCGCCGGCAGCGCCGAAGCCCTTTCCTGCGGATCTCGCGGCGGACCCAGCGGCATGGCCCAGGACGGTAATCCTCAAACAAGCCGTGGCTTTCCCGGCCCTGTTCAATGGGCAGGTGGTGGGGACCATCAGCGCGCCGGCCGGGTCCACGGTCAGCCTTGTGAATATCGAGGGGGACCAGGTGGTCCTGAATTATCAGGGCGGCACGCAAACGATTCCGTGGAAACTCACGAATCTTCAGGAAGAGGCGGCAAAAATGGCGCCGCCCCCCGCCACCACACTGCCAAGTCTGCCTGCGGCTGAGACTGGGCCGGGCGCTCCGCCTATCACGGCGCTGCCGCCAACGGGCAACTAACAGGCGCAGCCAGCCCGGATGGCGTCCAGCCGGAGGCCCCCGGCTGGAAATTGCTGGGTTTCGGCATCCTGCCGTAGGAGAATGGATTGTTCGATCTCCCCCGCAGAATGAACGCGTTCCAACTCCATAAACGGATAACCAATAGGCAAGTCGGCGGCTACTTTCGACTCACCGTCCTTCTCCTCTGTCTGCTCGTGATCGGTCCAACGGCGGAAGCGAACAATGCGGGTGGCTTCGTCAGCACCGTGACCACTTCGGTCACTTCCGGCACCGAACTGTTCGGAAGCCAGACGGACCGTTACCTCGACAATGGCATCCTCCACGTCTTAATTGCCCCGAACGGGAGCGTGGATTCCATCCACTATTTGCCGCCGGGCTCTGCCGGCACGCCGGAGACAAATGGCACGGAAATGGTGAGCCAGTCCGGTGTTAACTTTGGGAACCACTCGGTGCTTTATTACTACTGGTATCCGGACGGAAATGGGAACGCGAAATATCTCAGCACGAACACAGTCGGAACCATTGTGGATATCGCATACAAAAGCGTTTACGATCCCGGTGTGCTGAAGGTCCCGATGGACATGGAGATCCATTACGCGCTGGGGAAGGGGAACACGGGACTCTACGTCTACATGGTTGCGAATCATCCATCGAGCTACTCGACCTACGGGAACGCGAGCATCAGCTTCATGCAGATGATCTGGCCCGGCCCTCATACCTCCACCAGTCTATTGTGCGAGAATCAGTATTTGGATAACAACGTAAAGTACGGCCTCTACCTGAGTGGCACCCAGCAGACCCGCAGCGGACTCGCGCCGACCATGGTGGATAACTACAGTGCGGTCGGTGTAGCCGGGTTCCCGAAGGAGATCGCGCAATACACAACCGGACTCTTCAATGGAGAGTTAAATGGAAAATACTCCTACACCTTCGATTACCCGACCATTGGGACATGGGGAATGGCCAGCGACACCAAGCACATCGGGTTATGGGTGGTGGCAGGAAATCATGACTACCAGAACAATGGCCCCACCGCGTGCGAGTACGCTGGAGGCTACACGGGTGTGCTGCTTTTCGAGCCGTTGATCGCCCACTACGAGAACACGGGTCTCACAGTGAGCGGAACGGCAAACTGGACGAAGGTTTACGGGCCGTGGATGCTTTATTTTAATAGTGTGACCACTGGAACCGGGGCGTGGAGGGATGCCCAGAACCAGGTTATCGCGGAGTCACAGGCTCTTCCCTATTCCTGGCTGACGAACAGCGCCTATCAGCCAAAGGCCAAGCGGGCAAGGGTGACCGGGAAGCTTGTGATCAAGGATTCCTTGCGGCCGGGATCGAATGCAGCCGGCGCGTGGGTTGGGCTTGCCGCGCCCGATTCCGGAATCGAAAATGATCCGAACGACTGGCAATTCCAATCCGACTCGTATCAATACTGGACCCAGGCCGCGGCGGATGGAACATTTACCATTCCAAATGTACAGACGTTCTCGCCTTATGGCGGAGCGGCGACGTACGAGCTTTACGCATACAGCTCGGGCACCAGCACAAGCACGGGCTCCGTGGGCCAGTACTCCACCGGCCCCATTTCAATTGTGTCCGGGGCCACTACGAACCTCGGCACATTGACGTGGACCGTGCCGCACATGGGACAGTCCCTGGTTTGGGAGATCGGGATTCCAAACCGCAGCGCGTCGGAGTTTAAGCATGGGGACGAATATGGGCGGCCGGGAATGTGGACGAATTTCATCAACGAATTCACGAATCCGCTCGAATACAACGTTGCGGATAATAACTGGGCCACCGCCCTGAACTATTGTCATTCCGTGGATAACATGGCCACCGCGCCTTGGAAATGGCATATCAATTTCAACCTGGCAACCCTCAACCACGGGACGTATTGGCTCGATATTGCCTATGCTTCGCCGAGTTCCATCCAGGTCATCCGCGTGAACGACGACAGCACTGCATTTGCGGACTTTACGCCCGCCAATGCGGACCCAGGCGCGACTACTTACATCAGGGAGGGCATTCACAGCAAATACAGCGTAGCCCATGTCGCGATCCCATGGAGCAAGTTGCAGGTGGGTGTCAACACGATCACCCTGGACCATGAGTATCATAGCGATCATGCGGACGCGCACTTCATGTATGACTATATCAACCTGGAAGCACCTCCGCCGCTGGTCCTGCCGCCGGGGCGTGACCTCGTTTGGAAGGGCGGCCCGGCCTCCAACGCATGGAATAAATCGACGGACAACTGGATCGTGAGCGGATCAACCACTCCGGCGGTCGCTTACGTGGACGGCGACCGCCCGCATTTTGACGAAACCGGTTCCACCAGCCCCGCGGTTACGCTGTCTGGCACCCTGGCGCCGGGGGAGGTGACATTATCCAATACTTCGAACAACTATACATTCGCGGGGCCCGGGACCCTCGTTGGTCCGATGGAGCTTTTAAAGACTGGTGGGGGTGTATTCACCATATCCCCGGCGCAGACGACCCTGACAGGCATTCTGACTTCCGGATCCACTGGCGTTCTCGTGGCAACCGCTGGTCTGGCCGCCGGGATGTCCGTAGGTGGGACAGGTATCGCGCCATCCACTACGGTTGCCGCCATCGATGGCGCGGGTTCACTCACCCTTTCGCAAGCCGCGACGGTTACCGGCGCCAATCCGCTCAGATTCTCCGCCGCATACAGTTACAACGGGGGCAGCGTCATAAGTGCCGGGACCGTTGTGTTTACCAATGATACCGCAAACTCCAATGGTTTGGGGACGGGCCCGGTAACCCTCGCAGGGGGCACCCTGGAAATGTACAGCAACGAGGCGGACTATGACTCGGAGTATTGGGACATGAATGTACCCACGGGATCTTCGGCCACGATTGACGCGGCTTCCCGCATCGATATGCACGGTAGATTGAGCGGAGGTGGCACGTTGAATTTTTATGTACCATGGATTCGGACGACGTTGTACGGAAACTGGGGCGAGTTCCTCGGCCAGGTGAATGTGACTACCAATCCCAGTACGGGCGGCGATTTTCGGCTCGCCAACGGCAATGGCTTCCCCAATGCGTCAATCAACCTAGGTCCAGGTGTCATTGCCTACGCTGATATCAACAGTGCCGCGACGTATCCGATTGGACAGTTGTCCGGCGGCGCGACGGCTCAGCTTGAGGGGATTAATTTTAATGGAATTACCCCGGGGGCCTACAATGTCACGTGGTCGGTCGGCGGCCTGAATACCAATGCCACCTTTGCCGGTTCCATCATCAATGGGACGAACCCCAGCACGACGGGGATTACAAAGGTCGGCAATGGCACATGGACACTCAGCGGTGCGTGCACCTATACGGGACTGACGAATGTTACCGGCGGCGTCCTGGCATTTACGGGAGCGGCTGCCGGCAGTACCGGTGTTACCATCGATAAAGGCGCCACGCTTAAGATAAGCGGATCTCTCTCGGTCAATGGGCCGGTTACGAACTACGGGACGGTGCAATTGATCGGAGGCGGGACCATCCAGCCGGCAGGGACATTCACCAACTACGGAGTGGTGGATACCATCAATGGTACCCACGGCCTACCGGCGAACATTTTGAATGAAGGGATTGTCGTAGACCTCGGGACTGCACAGGCAAAGCGGATCGCTCTTACCGGCACGGCCCGGCAGATATCGATATTCTCCTACAGTGGCCATACCTATCAGTTGCAGCGGAGCACGGCACTTCCCTCGAATTTCTGGGTCAATGTAGGTTCACCGCAGGCAGGTGATGATGCGATTCTGAACTTTACCGATTCGTCGGCGCCGGAAGGTCGTGGTTTCTATCGGTTCGTTATTAGTCCGTAACCGGGGGAGTATTGGCGCGGAGTGACGAAAGGCGCAAAACGCAGAGATTGTCGTGCCTTGAGCGTCTGTTCACTCCATCTGTGCAACCATCGCGTCGAGCATCCGCCCAAGCAGTCGGTGGACCGGCGGGGTGTATGAGTCGCCGGCAAGGATTTGCTCGAGCGTCTGGACGTATTCTCCCTCCGGCAACGGCTCGGTTTCCCCCCCAACAAAGGCCCGAACTTCCTCGGGGCGAACCTCAATGTGAAATTGCACGCCTACGATATTCTCATTGCAGACGAAGGCCTGGCGCGGTGTGACGTCGCTGCTGGCCAGGAGTGTGGCGCCGGGCGGGAGATCGAAGGTGTCCTCATGCCAGTTCAATGCGGTGAACTCCGCCGGGAAATGGGAGAAGAACGGTTGGTGGAGGGCGGCGTCGAGGGTGCGGATCGGGAACCAGCCGATCTCGAGCTGCGAGTTCTTATAAACTTTCCCGCCCATGACATCCGCGATCAGTTGGGCGCCCAGGCAAATGCCCAGTACCGGCTTTCCCTCGCCAATGACTTTGGCGATGAGCGCCTTCTCAGCGACAAGCCATGGGTAAAGATCATGCTGATGGATATTCATCCCGCCGCCCATGATGACCAGGAAGTCGATCATCGCCGTATCCGGCGAGGGATCACCACGGTACCAGTGCGTACCGGTCATGTTGTGCCGATTGGCAGCCGCCCAGATCGCGACCTGGCCAGGCCCCTCGCCGGCGGCGTGTTGCAGATAGTGGAAGTTCATGATCAGTAAGTCCCGCGGGTGACGCCGAGCTGGGTGAGGGCGGTCAGGGGGTGGAGGGGTTCGTTGCCGGACAGGATGCGTTGGTATGTGTTAATTACCCGGTTAGTTTCCTCGGGATTTTCCTCGAGGAGCTCGATGCGGAAGGAGCGGAGGCCGGCGGCGAGGAGGCCGGGGAGGAATTGGGCGCCGGTCTGGGGGGTTGCGTTGTAGAGGGTGTTGCGGCAGCCGACGTCAACGCGGAGAGGGTGCTCGATGCCGACGCGGTCGCGGAGGTGGACACGGTGTTTCTCGCAGGGGCGGCCGCAGTCCAGGAAGGTCTTGCCGGCGGATAGGAAGGCGGCGAAGACGCAATGCTCCATGTGAAACATGGGCATATGTTGATGGATGGTGAGTTGGAACCAGCGGGGTGGCGCCGCGTGGAGGAGGTCGAGGACCTGGGCGATGTTCAGGTCGTAGGAGATGGTGACGCGATCGAGGCCCTGGCGTATGAAGAAATCGGCGGTGAAGGGGTTGGCGACATTGAGGGAGAAATCGCCGATGCAGGCGAGACCAGTCGCCACAAAGAACGGGATCGCGCCGAGGTTGCGGATCAGGACGCCATCGGGAGCGGCGTTGGCGATGAGCTTGAAGAAGCCTTCCTCGCCCGCTTTTTGGATACGCGGGGTGGCCAGGTAGATGCGAGCGGTGCCGTGCGAGCGCACGAGCGCGACAGCGTCCTTGTACCGGCGGATGTCCTCGAAATCGACGAGGAGGCAGGTGACGCCGGTTGAGAGGGCGGCTTCCAATTGGTCGAGGGTGCGGCAGAGAACTGTGAGTTCTGGCTCGGGCAGATCACCGGCCTCCTGGTTGAACTCGGCCAGAAGGTCCGGAACGGTGACGGGGAGTTGCGGGCGGGGAACATGGCGTGCGGCATCGAGGGCGGTCACGGCCTCGCGGCGCATGCGGTTCAGTTCGCCGATTGGGAGGATGACGGGGCCAGTCAGCGCGCCGAAATCGAGGCCGGCGAGAGTGTAGCCGGTTTCAGTGAGTTTACCCAGGTGCTCGCGCAGGCGGTCCGCGGTGAGGGGAGCGGTGCGGGCCGGGGCGAGCGGGATGGTGGAAAGGACCACGGCCTGGGCGCTGCCGGCGGTTGCTTCCAGGCGCATCGGCTCACCGGGCTCGCCCGTGATTCGCGCATGGATCGGGACCTCATGGCGCGGTGTGATTTTGCCGGTGAAGGACTTGCGCAGTTGGGCGTTGAGCTGCGGATCGTCGGTCTTCCAGACGCGGTCCCCGGGCTTGAGGCGGCCGAAATCAACCTGGCCCCGGCCAAAGTAAATCCGGCGTCCCTCGATCCGGAAGACGCGGCCGCCCTGCTCGCGGTCGGTATCGCCGCCCTGGTCGAAAACGAGGCCGTCGCCCGGTTTTACCGGGACATCCAGTGTTGCGAGCCTGACGTGGTCGGGTCCGACCGACTCGACGCGGCCCATTTGGGCGCCGCGCTTTTTGCCGAAGCGTGCGGGGACGAGCTCCTGGTGATTGACGCCATGCATCCAGCCGGAGTAGAGGCCGCGCGAGAAGGCCATTTCCATGGTGTAAGTCTCGTCGGATCCGGCCTGCCATGGCTCGCGGGCGAGGGCGGCGTCAATGGCCTTGCGGTAGACCTGGCAAATGGCGGCGACGTACTCGGGCGTTTTCAGGCGGCCCTCGATCTTGAAAGAGACGACGCCGCGCTCGATGAGGGCGGGGATCTCGTTGACGGCCGCGAGATCCTGCGGGGAGAGGAGGTAACGGCGCTCGCCCAGGTCGCGCAGCGCGCCATCGACGATCAGCTCGTAGGGCATGCGGCAGGCCTGGGCGCATTCACCGCGATTGGCACTGCGCTGGCCCAGCGACTCGCTCGTCAGGCATTGGCCGGAATAGGCGACGCAGAGGGCGCCATGGACGAAGACTTCCAGTTCGGGGCCCGCATCGCCGCGAAACTTCTCCAGTTCACGCAGGGAGAGTTCCCGGGCGAGGACGATGCGGTTGATGGCGAGCTGATCATGCACCATCCGCGCGCCCTCGGGAGAGGTGATCGTCATCTGGGTGGAGGCGTGGATGGGCAGCTCCGGGGTGAGGCGGGCGGCGAGGCGGACAAGGCCGATGTCCTGGACGATCAAGGCATCCACGCCGGCGGCATTCAGCAGGCGGAGGTATTCGGCGGCATCGTCGAGTTCGCCGGTGAAGACGAGGGTATTGAAGGTGACATAAGTTTTCACGCCATGGCGGTGGCAGAAGTCGACCACGGCGGGCAGCTCCTCCTCGGAGAAATTGTGGGCGCGCAGGCGGGCATTGAACCGGGAAAGGCCGAAGTAAACGGCGTCAGCGCCATTGGCGACGGCAGCACGCACGCAGTCCCAATCGCCGGCGGGCGCGAGGAGTTCCGGTTGGGCATGCATGGGAGCG
>Ga0302319_10021260_pt1 | contig 11695 bp, 14 predicted proteins | sample Bog_T0_2_FD_203319 | JGI IMG/M metagenome (GOLD analysis project Ga0302319, IMG submission 203319) | Peat permafrost microbial communities from Stordalen Mire near Abisko, Sweden - Bog_T0_2 | ecosystem: Environmental > Terrestrial > Soil > Wetlands > Peat | place: Sweden: Abisko, Stordalen Mire...
CATGAGCCTGATCCACACCTGCCAGTTATGCGGGGCTAACTCCTTCGACTATCTTGTCGAGTTGCAGCGCCATGCCCGCGAACTGGCCGTCCTCCCCGCGGAGTGGATGCCGTGGAACTATCGCGAGACGCTGGTGAGAACTGCTCCCCATGCGGCAGAGTTATGATGAATCTCTGATGGCTGAAAAGGATAGTCTTCGGCCATGCGCGGAGAGCTTCCTGAAATGCCTGTAAAACAAGGGTCTGGCATCAAGAAATCCGGCAGGGTTTTTGGCCAGGGGAAAAATACCGCTAACCCGCTTTATGCATGAAAACTTCCGAGGTGGACTCAGGAGGAACGAGATTGCGGCGATGTTGCGGTTGGCAGCATGAATCGCACAGTGCGGTGAGTTGTAGAGATCACTGGTTTGTTGGAGTTGGCTGGCGTGGAGGTTTTCGGGCACAGGGCTTCCCCAAACGCCCGCATATTCCGAAAATTATGTTTGGGAAGACTGATTCAGTGCTATCCCGTCGAGGCTCCGAGTGTCTGGGCCACTTGCCGAAAGGTGGATAGAAACGGGAACGACGTAGGCAGGTGTACGACCACCCGGCGAACTGAACTCAGCACGCGGGCACCCAGCTTCAGTAGCCGTTCACGAAGTGTCCAGACTTGAGCTCGGGCACAGTTGGTGTGTGCGGCGTTCAGACGTAGCTCCTGCATAAGCACGTACGCGGCGGCGGTCAGCAAGACACGGAGTTGGTTGGCCCAGAAGTCGCTGCAACTGGTACGGTCGATCTGAAGATCGTGCAGTTCTTTGATCCTATTCTCGATCTCGCCACGTTGGCAGTACACCTCTTCATATAGCCACTGCGGACTCTGGTTCATGTTGGTGATAACGAATCGCGGATTGTCTTTCGGCTTCTTCTCCTCGGCGCGAACCACCTCGGCCTTGATGATGATTCGGCGTTGTTGCGGCCACGATCTGGCCGCATAGCGAGCTTCGCCGTAAACGTGTTCGGTCTCTCCGCTCTGCCGCGAGAGCTTGCGAGCCTGCCGCATGCCCGGCTTGGCCTTCCTCTTCAACACCGCGTTTTTAGCCATCGCAATGACGTACTCAAGGTTAGGATCGTCCTCTAGGAAATCAAGCAGATCAGGATGTGCGAAGCCGCCGCCGAGGCGTACCCGGATCGGCGCACCGGGAAAGCGGTAGTGGATCATTGTGATCAGGCGACGCAGTATCCCTTGAGCCCCTACTGACGCTGTCACATTGCCGGGACGCAACACCGCCGCGCACAGATATTGTTCGACCTCGTCATTGAAGCTCACAAAGCCCATCACCGGCAGGTAGCACCAGCTGTCGTAGTGTCCGTTGAAAAACGATAGCTGCTGTGCGCCGTGGGTTGGGTCGTCGGTCGGATCCAGGTCGATGGTGACGAGGCGGGCGCGTCCGCGCAACCGCTTCGCATGACGGTCGATCACGAGGTCGGCCAGTGCTTCGCCCAAACGATAGAGTGCTCTGGGACGGATCGAGTTTTCAAAGCGCGACAGGGTTGGCTGCGAAGCCAGATCGCGGCCAGTGACCGGATCACGGTCGAGCAACATCTTGTGAACGGGGTCGGCAGACAGACGCGCCGAATCGTTGGTATCCGGATAGCCGCAGGCAATCGAGAACACGCGCTGCGCCAACAACTCGCGCAAGGAGTGATCGACCTTGCCAGCCTGCCGCTTGTCGCGCAGACAGCCGGCCAGAGATTCTATCAATCCGTAACGGCGGTCAGCAGCCTTCAGCAGGATGGCTCCGCCATCAGAACTGCCATTGGTTTGGTCGAAGCGAGCAACAATGGGCTTGGTGAAAATCTCAGGAAACAACAGACACTGTGTTGTGCTATCGTCGATCACGCGGGAGCCTCTGTTCGTGCTTAGAACCGTCTCTAGTCAAGACGTTTGTAGCACAACTGAGCGCCCGCATCTTTATGTTCGTGAATAATTCAGGCTAAAGGAACGCTGTTTCTAGAGCGTATGGTGGAGTCGGGCAAAGGGACCACCGAACATTTCGGATCGCACATTACATATATCAACGTCTTAAAGAATATCTCTGTAGACTGCGATTGCGATGCAGATGGAGTAAAGCCCACGTGCAATGATATCGGCATCCTAGGCTCACGGGACATTCTGGCTATCGATAAGGCTTCCGTCGACTTGGTCTACTCACAGCCTGACGAACAGCGACACGATATTGTGCAACGCATTGAGTCACGAAGCGGCCTGCACCAGCTTGAATACATGAAGTCCTTGCATATGGGCAATGATCAGTATGAACTGATTACTCTCTGATCACATGAGCGCCTGCAGACGCAGCTATTTCCACGATGGGGCTCTCAATGCTTATGCAGAAATCCGGCGCGGTCGGTTACTCATCGCGGGTGATACCTGGTGTGTGGCAACCTGCTCAGTGTTCGAGTAGAATCTAGGTTCAAGAACGTGATACGCAGTATCCGCATCGCGCTCAGCCCGAGCGCGCACGAATGCATTCATGTAAGATTCAGCGACCCTGTTCCAAACCGTCTCACGGGAGTATTGGTAGGCACGTTTGCGCATGGCTTGGCAAGCTGCCGGGTTGTCGAGTAGTTTGATCGTCGCGGTCGCAATAGCATCTGAATCTTCGAACGGCACAAGAACCCCGCGTCCATCGGCGAGCAACTCAGTGGCGTGCCAGTATGGAGTCGAGATAATTGCCTTTCCTGCGCCCAGCGCATACGCGAGCGTGCCGGATACGGCCTGCGCCACATGGGGATAGGGCGTAACGTAAATGTCCGCGGCCCCGACAAACTGGGACATCTCTTCCGGACTTACGAATCGGTTGTGAAATATTACATTGCGTTTCACTCCGAGTTTTGTCGCCAGCGCCTGCAATTGAATCCGGTATCGGTCGCCTTCGCGTTGCCTAATATGGGGATGGGTAGCACCCACAATCAGGTACACCACCGCTGGATGGTCGGCGACGATGCGTGGCAGGGCCTCGATCACTCGTTCGATCCCCTTGTTCGGAGATAACAGCCCCAACGTGAGTAACACGACCTTACTTTCAGTTCCTGAGGAGTATTTAAACTGATCGGGACCTACAAATGGCAGATCCGGAACGCCATGCGGAATGAGGTCGACCTTTTCCGCCGGAACATGGAAAACCTCTCGCAAAACTAACGAGGAGTGTTTGCTCATCACGATGAGGCGGTCAGACAACACGGCTATCTCTTCCATCACAATGCGTTGATTGGCGTCTGGCTCGCGAAGGACGGTATGCAGAGTCGTGACCACCGGCATCTTCAGCCGCCGCAATAGCCGTAATATGAGGCTACCGGATGCACCGCCATAAATGCCGTACTCATGTTGAAGAGAGACCATTGCAACATTGCTGGAGTTAAGAAAGTCGGCGGCGTTTTCGTAGGAAGATGAGTCATCCTGAATGATTTCGAACCGAACGCGCGCGGGGTACTCGTAATGTGATCCTGGGTCGTTGACGGCAATGACCATCAGGCGCGCTCGTTCGTACTCGTCATTGATTGAGTCGCATAGGTCTGCGGTGAACGTCGCGATGCCGCATTGCCGCGGCACGTGGTTTCCGATCACTGCTATCCAGCTCGGAAGCGACGCGCTTGATTGTCGCAACGAGGACGGAAGCGTATCTCGAACCAAGTGTTCGGAACCGTCCAGTCGCGCCAAGGTCGCGTCTGGCGATGCACTCTCCTGAGACGCCATGTATTGCTCCTCATGTTTGCTGCCTTTACACCACACGCTGGCGCCCGGTTACGAGATTGAAAATCAGGATCACCACTGCGACTACAAGCAGAAGGTGAATCAGGCCGCCGCCGATGTGAAGGCTGAAACCGAGAAGCCACAGAATCAGCATGATTGCAAATATTGTCCACAGCATAAGAACCCTCGCTCCATGACAGGTGTACCCGAGACATGCGTTCTTTTCGCGGACTCGGTCACATTGGGCTAACCCTGAACGTTATGTGTCGTCAGCAGACGAGTCAATTAATGCACAGGCTGCTGACTTCCTGCTCTCACCCACCAGTTTCCGAAGGGCGAGTGATTCTCAACCTACTTCTTAAGTTGCTCGACAGCTTCTTCCGCAACGCCTACTTTGTGTTGCAACTTCCCCGCGTTCTTTTCAATATTTCCTTTGGCTTCCGTGCAGCAGTTGTTGGTGACTTTCCCAACTTCCTCTTTAATTGCGCCCTTCACTTCGTGACAGCATCCCTTAATCTTGTCTTCTGTGCTTGTTTTCATATTGCTCCTCGCTCCTCTTAAAGCTTGGACTGCGGCTTTGAGGGCTATCTCGTTTGTAGTTCGTGTGGCCTCTCGAGGTCTGAGCAGAATTGACCGTTGCGGAATTGTTCTGGAGGCTGTTCTTGCGCGAGATACTTGGTGAGTACGCGGCAGGAATCTCGGATGTGAGACAGTCCAGCTCTTTGGAATGAGTATCCAGCAGCGAGAAATTGCTGAGTGGCGGAGAGTGCCAGAGATAAACCGTCGGAAATGAGCAAAATCGAACAGCCCGCGGTCTCAGTCGATGTAATGCTCCTCTTAGCGTGTGGGGAGGTATGTGCTTTGCAACGTACACACCCCTCCCTTGATGTGGCCTGGTTCGCTGCGTCATGTCTTTTCTAAATCGAAGCACACGTACTAAAGGAGATCTTGTGAATACAACGTCAAAATGCGCCCACCCAGCCTGTAGCTGCGTACCCGCAGCAGAGAAGAAACATTGTAGCGACGCCTGCGCGGATACAAAGAATGCCACGAAGCCAACTTGCCAATGTAAGCATCCAGCGTGCCAGAGCAGCGCAGTGAAGGCGTAGGGACAGGGAGTTGCACCTCATCCGCTGACACGCGCGATTGCCGATTCGGAAGCGCCGAAAGGCTCGCACGGATACGGATGAGGCTGCCTCACGTCTAATAAAGGTTCGTTCCGCAAAATTCAGCGGCAGTCCGAGCGAAGACGGGAACAAATAACCCAGACTGTATTTATAACGAGGTAATTTATGGTGAGCACAAACGATCCAAAGACAACCTTTGAAGCGAAGGCATCCATTCAAGCGGAACTTGACCGGATCGCCGGGGACTTCCTCAAATCGCTACGAAAAGGCAATGCAGCAGTTGAAATCCTCATGATGGGAATGGATCAGAAATCTCAATACACTGAGAACCCAAAAGACAGAGTTGCCTGATGGTTTAGAGGTGCTACGACCATCAGGTTCCCGCACGGATAGCAGCCGCCGCGACGGCGGTTTCCGGGATCCTTTCTTGAGCGGTGCTGCTATCAGCGGAATAAATTCAGTCGAACAGGCAAAATGCATATGCGTTCCAGCCTCCCGTTTATATCCGAATGTCAAATTGGGAACGATAAAGCGAACATTTACGGTTTCGAGCTCCGCGGGGGCTATACTTTGTCCACTCGGCAAAAGCCCCCGGATGCACGTCCGAGTGGGAGATTCCGATGGCCAGCAAGCGCACCGCCGCCCCGATAAAGATAACGAAGACTCACAGCGCGCCGCGCGCGTCTTCGCCCCCGGCGTCCCCTATTGCCGTGAATTTCAGTCCCGTAGATCTGCTGCCAGAGCTGGCTAGCTCATTCGATCCGCATCTGCTGCTGACGAAGCTTTCCGTTGGAAAGTCTACTCAGGCTTACCTAGCTGGTGAGTCCGTCTATTCGCAAGGAGATGCTGCGGATGCAGTCTTTTACATCCAGAATGGCAGGGTGAAGCTCACGGTGGTATCAAAGAGTGGCAAAGAGGCCGTGGTTGCCATTCTGCCAGCAGGAAGTTTCTTTGGCGAGGGCTGTTTAGCAGGGCAACCGCTCCGCATGGCAACCGCCAGTATCGACCAGAAGAGCACTATTGTCAGGGTCGAACGGCGCGCGATGGTCGCTACGCTTCATGAGGAGCCGGAGTTTGCCGAGCGTTTTCTAGCTTATCTGCTCACCAGAAATGTCCGCATGGAATCTGATCTTGTCGATCACCTGTTCAACTCCAGCGAGAAACGCTTAGCCAGGCTCCTCCTGCTGATGGCAAACTTTGGGCAGGAATCGAAGCCAATCCCGCTCATCGCAAGAATGAGTCAGGAGACTCTTGCCGAGATGATCGGCACGACCCGTTCGCGAGTCAGTTTCTTTATGAATCGGTTCAGGGAGATGGGTTTCATTGACTACAACGGAGGCGGCATGCACGTCCACAGCTCGCTGGTCAGCGTTGTGCTTCACGATTGATGAAGGGCACATGGCTGCAAAGCGGCTTATGCTGTAGTCGCCGCAGCCTGTCCCATGAAACTGGTAATTGTCTGCTTCAGTTGCGAATCCACCTCATCGGCTATGGTCATCACATCGGTAAGCAGCAAGCTGAAATCAACGCAGCTCAGGTTCTTCTGTAGAGTGTTGAAGATGCTGACCTGCAGGATGCGAGATTCCTCGATGATCATCGGAACTGAGTAGCCCTGCGCCTGGCGAACTTTGCCGTGCTGGACGGCGGCTTCCGATACCTGTTTCGTTCCAAGATTTCGCGGCACCCTCAACCGATGAACGAGTTCCTCAAGCAGCTTCGGGAGATGCCCGGTGCGTTGCTCCTTACTGAGTGGCACGCACGTCAATTCATCTTCTCGGTCGACGCGATCAAGCCAGTCATGGATGGTCGCTAGGGTCTCGCGTTCCAAGATCGAGGCTACTCGCTCTATGGCCGTCAATTTTCGAATTCCTCTGTTTTTCAACTTCTCACGAATTTGCGCTACCAGCATGGGGGGAGCCAGTGGTTTCAAAAGGATTTCATCGGCTTGCAACAGGATCGCGCTCATCGCCTCCTTTAGCGCGGGATACCCTGTATACATCAGCGTAACCGCGTCCGGATTGGTATGGCGCATCGCACTGACCACAGTGAAACCGTCCGCTGCGCCGGGCATGTGCAAGTCAGAGAGCAACACATCAAAGGGTTCTGTGTCGATCAGATGAAGGGCTTCGCCAACGTTTGATGCGGTGGTGACCATAAACTGGTTGAACGTCAACACACCCTTCAATGTTGCACGTATCTTTTCATCATCATCTACAACCAGAATCTTCGGTTGTTCCAGGTTCACTTTCGCTTTTGTCATTTGGATCTCGTCTGAATCCGAGGAATAGTCAAGAAAGCTCCCTCGGTCTTCACGTACGCGCCCAACCCATTCATCCGTCCGATCGCATGTAGCTCCGTAGCAAGCACGTAAGGGCCACTTGGATCCACAAACCTGTCTTCTACGTACATCGAAACGACTTGCCCCAGCACAATTCCACCCCGCCCAATCTCCAGCGTCATATATTCCACACATTCGAGTGCGGCGTGCGCCTGTTTAATCCTCGGCACTTTTACTACCACCGACGGCGTTGTTTCCAGGCCCGCCATCTTCATCTTGTCCACACCCTCCGGAAAGTCCGTTGCACAGAGATTCATCTGTTGTGCCAAGTCTTCGGTCACAACGTTGACTACAAATTCTCCGCACACCCGGATGTTCCGTCTCGTCTCCTTCGAGACGAACCTCCCGCCCGGCCTGTCCATCATCCCAATCCCCAAGATCGGCGGGTCTGAGCACAGATAGTTATAAGAGCTGTATGGAGCAGCATCTACCTGCCCGGTCTCATTCAAGCTCGTGACTAGAGCGATCGGGCGCGGCGCCACGAGCCCGGCGAGAATGTCGTAAGTCTTCAGGGGATCTGATTTATCTACTGCAAAATTCATAATTGGTTTCCAGGTTCTCTCAATCCGTCAGGCTTTGAGGTCATGCAAAGTTGTGAACGCTTTGTACAGAACGCGCGTGTCATACTGGCCTTTGTAGACGGCCGGTATCTCCCGCTTCAACCCGAGCAGCGAATACACCGCTGTTTGTGCCGAGCGGATCGAATATTCAACCGTAAATACCACGTCATCCGGCAGTTCGCAGAATTGGCCGACGAAGGCCAGGTTCGTCGATCCCGGTGGAACAATCTCAGGACGATCACCCTTCTCTCGCCGTAGAAACTGGCTGGTAATAAACGGCATCATGCACGGAATACAGATGGAAGACTTAAGAATCTGTAACGCTTCGGATTCAACATGCATGTGGCCAAGGATCTCCGTCATGATTTCCCGCCCGGTACATGCGGACATCGGTTTCTTCACGAAGTCGCCCACCTTGTCGACGAATAGCCCGTATCCCCAGAAGACGCTCACGTCCTCGGGTTGTCCGATGAAGTGCGGCTGATGCGGCAATACGATCGAGGTCAGCCAACTGGAGTCCGCAAACGTGATTAATCCGCCCTCTCCGGGTACATTTCCAGTGAAGTCGCGGACTAACCGAAAGAAGGTAGGGTCGTGCAGAGTCGTGGTGAATGACACCCACTTTGACTCGTCGATGTGATCGGCAAAGACGGATGGTCGGCCGAATTCCGGACGGCCCGCCGCAATCTTTTCCCAGAGCGTCCAAGCGCCTCCGTCAGCCTTGTCCTTGAGCACGGGAGCTGAGTCCATCGAGCCTAGGCTGGAAGCCTCGGTCATCGAACCCAGGGTGACTATCACAAGGTCGGCCTCGCTTACCCCAATCTCTCCCGAGGCTCCGCTTCGCGTGTAAGCGATGCGCTCCACAGTCTTGCGGTCGGACTCCTCTCGCAGGATGAGATCAGTGACGCGTGTGTTCAGCTCGAATTGAACTCCGCGCTCTTCGAGCCATTTCTGGAGCGGACGAACCATCGAGTCGTACTGATTGAACACGGTACGCATGATCCTGCGGAGATGGTTGAACCCGCCAATCATGTGTGTAAACCGCAGCAGATAACGCTTAAACTCGACGGCACTATGCCACGGCTGGAAGGCGAATGTCGTGCACCACATCAGCCAGAAGTTTGTTTCGAAAAATGAAGCATCAAACTCATCGGCGATCGTGTTCCGGCCAAGCATCGCCTCTGGTTCCGCAGCAACACGCTCGAGGTTGAGGATGTGTTTCTCGCTCAGGCCAAATTCAGGACCGTCAATTCTGCGCCCACCGCAGACCAGACGGGACTTCGAGGAGGTCTCCATCACCTCATTCCATTCGAATATTTCCTGAGTTACGGTCCTGCTGCCGTCCAAAGTTGGAATCGACGAAAACAGCGAGAACGTGCAGAGGTACTTGCTTTCTATCATCCTCCCTCCGCGAAGGACATATCCCGACTCCGGCGATCCAGCGCCATCTAAACTTCCACCGAGTCGATCTAGTTGCTCAAGGATCGTAATGTTCTGGCCGGGGATGTCTCCGTCCCGGATAAGGAAAGCGGCGGCGGCAAGCGAAGCAATCCCGCCTCCAACCAGATATATATGTGCTCCGTTCTTCCGGGCAGATCCATGGCTCGACATAAAAGTCCTTTCAACCAGCTGCATTCCTGGTGCTGCTACCGCGCGACCTAAGCGACGAGGACGATCTTTCCGATTCCGCCTTTTTCCGCCTCAGCGTCGGCGTATTGGATCTCCGAGAGATTGAATTCCCGTCGGATGGGTATCGAGAATTTGCCGGCGGCAATTTCGTGCGCGAGCTGTTCCAGTCTCGCGGAGTCTGGCTGGGCCCAAACCTCCACGACCCGCAGATCTCGCGCATTGGCCGCTTCGGGCTTGCCGAGAACGGTTGCGAGTACGCCGTTCTTCTTGATATGAGGAATGAGAGCGACAATCACTTCATGCCCAACCGTATCGGCTACGGAGTCGAGTTCGTTGAGGCTGGCAATGTCAGCAATGTCATCCAGAGCCACCACGCGGTCGGCCCCGAGACCCTCCGCATCTTTCTTTTGGGAGGATCGCACTCCCGCGATCACGTGCGCGCCATGCTGTCGCGCTACATGCACCGCGGTTCGTCCGACTCCGCCTAATGCTCCGGTGATCAACACTGTTTCCCCGGATCTCGGACGGACACCTTTTTCAATCAGTTGTGCCCCGGTGAGAACCACAAGTGGAAGGGCGGCTGCTTGCTCAAAGCTAAGACCGGCGGGCATCAGCGCCAATTCATCCGGCTTGCACAGCACGTACTCGGCATAGGCGTGATTCACCAAGCCAAGGACATGCTCGCCAGCCTTCCTCGTCATAACTCCGTCGCCTAGCTCGACCACTTCGCCCGCGAGGTCGCGTCCCAGAACGTGCGGGAATTGCAAGGGCATGCGGTTCTTCATGTCGCCGCGACGCAGTTTCCAATCAATCGGATTGATGCTCGTCGCCATCATCCTGACCAGCACTTCTCCCGGCCCTGGTTTAAGGTCGGCAATGTACCCGTAGAAGAGTTGGTTCACGTCACCGTAGCCACGTACTATGACTGCCTTCATCGCTGATTCCCCCTGGAAAGTTGTTTTCCTTCTTCTCTGTTAGCATCGGCCTTGTTCGTTGACTTATGCCGACGCGCAGGCAAAGTGCGTTCCCACTAGGCAACGTTCAGTATTGTCAAGCGGGATACACGAAGCTGTGCGGTTTTGCTCACCTGCACATCTCCAGTACAGCCCTGACTGGTGTGTGGACCCGAACTGAGCAATCATTTGTTGTGGATTGCAGGTTGCCAGTTGCTATGCTGCTAGTGCATCGAGAAGGTGAATTGCGCACTGTGCAGGGTGTGTAACTCCGATGATGTCTCTCGCCTTGGCGACTTCCGCAGCTGTTCCGTGGGCGATCAGCAGAAATTGATCCGACTGGAGGGCCGTCTGGTACTTAACAATACTGTCTTTGGGAATTCCGATGCTGAAAAGACCTGCGCCCAATGCGCCCAACACTCCAACCTCCACTGCACCTTCCAAGGCCGCCACGATCCACGCAACCACCGGTCCGGCTGCTAGAATTGGACCCACACCAGGAATAACAAATACGGCAGAGCCAAAGAGAAGCCCCCAGAAGCCGCCCCAAAATGCACCGGTCTTGCCCCAATATTTCATTCTGTCGCCCGTGTTGTAGTAGCCCACCACCTGTTCGTCGGTGTGGTAGCCTTTGCCGACGATTGACAGCTTGTGCATGTCTACTCCGCCGCGCTGGAGTTCCTTTACGGCTTCCTCAGCACCGTTATGCGTGGAATATATCGCTACAACCGAATTTTCTTTTGACATGTACTCTCCTCTGGAACGTGCCTTGCTGACCAGCAGACCTATATTCCAGATTCAAGCTTGACAGCGCGCTGATTGGAAAACTGTTCGCTATTGCTCATCTCGCGCGACTCGTCAGATCAATGCGAGGGAAGGACTGCTCAAGCAACCGCCCATCAGTGAACTTGATCGGCTTTTGCTAACGCAGTGGCATTTTGTGGCCAGAGACGCGAGCTTGATTCGGGGGCGTGCAGCCATGGACTTTATTCACGGGCATAGAAAAACGGCGAGCGCCGGAGCACCCCGCCGTTTGTAAAGTGATTAGGCTCAGGCAGCGACTTTCTTCTTCTCCGCCGTCTTGCGGCTCTGCCGTTTCTGTTGCTGTACGGCGACCTGCTGCGCCACCGCCTTCTCGATCTTGGCAATGTCGATACGGTAGCGCTTGGCCGCCTCCAACAACGAATCGTTCGGACTCCTACTGCCGCGCTGATAGGCCGAATCAAGCAAGCTGACCTCCAGCAGCGTGCGGCCTAGCCCGCTTTATGCATGAAAACTTCCGAGGTGGACTCAGGAGGAACGAGATTGCGGCGATGTTGCGGTTGGCAGCATGAATCGCACAGTGCGGTGAGTTGT
>Ga0302319_10021261_pt1 | contig 11694 bp, 12 predicted proteins | sample Bog_T0_2_FD_203319 | JGI IMG/M metagenome (GOLD analysis project Ga0302319, IMG submission 203319) | Peat permafrost microbial communities from Stordalen Mire near Abisko, Sweden - Bog_T0_2 | ecosystem: Environmental > Terrestrial > Soil > Wetlands > Peat | place: Sweden: Abisko, Stordalen Mire...
ATGCTCTCTCTTTCCCATGGCCGCCATAGGTCAACCGGACCATATCGCAGCGAAAAGGGATATAAAGATAGGGAAGGGAGAATGCGGCCATGCCCTATTTCAGCTTATTGGCGTTCCCTCCGTCTATGGCAGAACCTAGCCATATTTGACGGATTTAAGCCTTCCTCACAGGCAGTTTGACCGAGCTTTTCGGCCATTGCTTAGCGGTCCGGACAAGGAGTCCACTACCTCCAACGACTTCAAGTATATCCGAAGAAAAGCGGAGGCACAGTACCGGGGTTTGAAATAATCGCCCAAGCCGCTATACTCCAGTAATGAGGAAGGAATACCTCGATGCCGAACTGCGCCGTACCACCAACGTGGAGGAAGCGGTATTTATGGAGTCCATTGGCCCCCGGGAACGTGCTATGCGGTGCTACAAGGAAACCGCCGTGCGGGCCGCTACGGCCACCTGCATCGGGAGGGTTTTTCACCCAGTAGGGGAAGGGCAGAAGGACGCCACAAAGCCCATTGGCGGACTGACTTTTACCTGGTCGCTTCCTGATGGAGTATGGGAATTTGATGGTCCGTTTTACGCGATCGCCCTCAAACCAACTTGCGCTCTGGAGGATGCAGAAATGTGGATCGGGGCGCTCTTCGAGGCTGAAAAGGAGAGCGGAGCCCTTCACCACGGACAGAAGATTTTCCACACCCTTGGCGCGACTCAGCACACCAACGACTACGTGGCGGTTACCAAGGGCACGAAGGTGACTTGGTTCAATCTCGCCGGGCAGGATCGCCTTTGGAGTGCGGCACTAAGCGACGGCACCAAGGATGCCCCCGATCCAATCCGGATGACCAGGATGATCCATCACGAGGCAGCCCATACTTTTGAGGCATCGATGTCGGACTGGATCGACATCCTTGCCGCCAGCATCGCTCAGGTTAATACCAACCTGCTGGCGCAGGAACTCAATCCGCAGTACCTGCCTTCGCGGATCGAAAAGTGGGCCGAGTTGAGGACTCGCAACCCTCAAGAGGCGGAAAAACTTGATGAGGACTTGGCGTCGGAATTCGTGGTGGAAACCTATGCGCACTGCGTAATCGAGAAGAAGTCGCTATCGAAAGGGCTATGGCCGACTCTGGATGCTCTGGCCAAGACCATGCACGAAAGGCTCTTGGCACCCCATGCAGAGGCCCAAACCGCCCACAAGTCTCTACCGAGGCCACCTACGCGCATAATGTACGTTCCCGACACCGTGACAGTGAAAGAGCCCGTAGCCGATCAGGTCGTGGTGCTCTAGCCTGGCTTGGAGTCAGGGGCGTCACAGAGCCACCCCGGTCTGGAGTATCTCCCTTTTGAGTTCTTCCGTGGCGTGTCCTGCCGGGATAAGGTCCAAGTCTAGGTCGGAGAATTGACGGAAGGTTCTTCCGGTAATGACGCCCTCCCGCTCGTAGGGAACGCCTTCAAAGTAAAGGTCGATGTCGGAGTGGTGGGGAAGGAATCTTCCTCGCACGGAGGAACCAAAGAGCAAAACCCGGCTGGCCCCATGCACCTTCTTGAGGTAGGAGGCAACTTCCCGAGCTGAGGCAAGGGCTACTTCGTGCGTCATACAGGAGTAATCTAGCCATTTTGGGTGGTAAAATCCAGCCTTACTCACGTTAGAGGGCGGTTTGCACCTGGTACTGGCTGGTCACGAGGGCTGTGGTCGCTTCTAGGATATGCCGGCGTGTCCGCGACCGATCTACTCACCCGGATTATGGAAAGATATCCTCTCCTTACCGACAGGCTATTGGATGGAAGGCATTTTGATCGCTGATGTCATCAAACGCGGCGCGATACAGCTCGGTCGCCGCGTACGTGATGGCGTTGTGGTGAGTGGCATATTCCGGAGCACTCGGATTAGCTCTATCGAGGATTCAGAGGTAACAACGTACAATTCGGTTTATCTCATTGAGGAGGTCACGCCGTTCATACCCGGGTTGTTGAGTTGAGCGAAGTGCGAGATGGGCCCGGTGCCGTGGATCATCAAGTGATGCCGGCGCGAAACTCCCATCTTCGCCATGATCGTTGAGACTTGGTTTTTTGTCGTCGCAAAGGCGGTGCCACGCCGTTGGCTAATTTCCTTATTTGTCGCGCCAGTTTTGATTAGCTCATAAACTTGGCGCTCCACCGGGGTAAGCCGGGAAGTCGGAGGCGGCAGATGCAACGGCGGCGCTTTTTCTACAGAGAACTCCACTCCGATGACAGGCTGCCAAGCGTCCGACATGGACCCGATCGGGTCGAAGCGAGCGGTGCAAGATTTGTTCAGTCTCACCTGGCCGGCTGACTTTTTTGCGAGGGCTTGCGCCAACTGGGTCGGCACTTCCGGCTCCCCCGTATGGAAATAGTGAAATGGTCCCACTTCGAGTGATTTCAGGAGATCGGACGCCGACGGACTCAATGCGAGAATCTCACCGTTAGGTCTGACCGCGGCCACCAAGCGATCACAGCGGGAAAGAACCCAGCGCATACCTTGGCATTCGCTTCGCGCTGACTCCAAAGCCCAAGCCATCCGGAATGTGCGGCGCACGGTTGAGGCGTCCGCCATGATACTCCTGATTGCTGAGCACTCTTGCGTCCAGCCCAGACAGGCGACCAGTTCAGAATCCTGATGAATCGGAAGAATCAAAAAGTCATCAATTTTTGAGTGGGGGCCGAACAGTCCCTTCGTCAACTCCGCCGCCCACGTAGTTCGGCTTGTCGCGTAATTCCCGCCGGCGGGAATGCTCGCAAGAACCGGTGCGATTTTGTCTGCGTGCGGCAGCGGGATGATTTCATTGTTCTTCGCGCTCCAGAGACGCTGGTGCACCTTGTGGCCGGGATAAAGTAAAATCTGTGCGGGCGGGGCCTTGGCCGCGAAATGGAGGTTACGTAGGAGTTGCCGGAAGGAGGATGGGGCTTTCATCCCTTCCCAGATAGGTGCCCGGACATTTCCGGGTGGGTCCCGAGGTCTTTTTTAAGCCTTCGTTACTGTACTCGCCGAGAAACACTCTACGCTTTCTTTGAAGCTCTTCGCCGCAATTCCTTCTCGTATTCCTCGTCGGAAAGAGTGACCAGCAAGCCGGAAATCTGGCGTAACTGGCCGAACTTTCCTGATCGCTCGCAAACCTGGTTGGATTTCTGCTCGACCCAGAATGCGTAAGCCCGGAAGAGTTCCCCGAAGGGCGGCAGAAGGTTATGGACAAACTGCCATCGCAGGCCTCCCAGCTTCTCCTTGACCACGCACGGCGTGATTTGCGCATCTCCCTGGAAGCCGAACGCGCGAAGGACCCGCACCAGAGACACGGCCACATCGCTGATCTCGCGTATTAGACCAGCCCATCCGGCGTCACACTCGAAACCGTATCGGAGATGGCAGGAGTCCTCCTGTTGGGGGTCGCTCGCCAGGATGCCAGGACTTCCCTTGAGGTAAAGCGTCGGATAGTGGTGGATGATTTCAAGCTGCCACTTTGGCAGGTTAAACGTGGTAAACGGCCGCGATTGGCCGTGCGAGGAATGGTCCTTCATTTTGCTCCTTTGAATTTTTCCAACCGGGTTGGGTTGGCTTCCCGGTATTAGGACAGTCTTGGAGCGACGACGAAATAGGGCATCCGGCCTAAAACGACGGCAGGAGCATTCTAGAGGCGACGGAAAGATTGTTTGCGCTGTGCAAACCCATGCCTTGAGAAAAGCTTCGACTACTCTTGAAATACCTTGCTGACTTACCAGCTAACTTACTTATCACCAGGGCTGCCCTTGAGGATTTCCACCTGTTGCCCGGCAGCTTGCGAGAATTCCCGAGAATACCGAGTCATCTCCTGGCTCAAGTTCAGGTACTCGCTATCAAGCATCAAATCTTCGTGGGTTACGGTGTTGTGTACACAGCGGACCCAAGCCGAAGGGATACCCGTTAGCGATCCCAAGCGACCCTCACTCAAGCTTTAGGAAGGGAAGCCGTCTTGCTCCCGAAAAATGTCCCAAAATCTTAGAAAAGTGGACACTTGGAGCGGGAATGCTGTTCATTCATTAGAGAGATGTCATCCCTGAGCCTCACCGCATCGTCGCGGCGATGCTATCGCAGAAGATTGCTTACCGCCAGATCGAGGACTTCGTCTCCACGTCCGTTCAGCACTGCTTTTAGCGCCCATAGATTAAATCCGACGGCTTGATCCAGTTTGATTGTCGGAGGCATGGAAAGCTCTGTGCGATTGACGACGACATCGACTAGGGCTGGACCATTATGCGCAAAAGCGTCGGCAATCGCTGATTTCAGATCAGCCGGGTCCTCGACCCGGATGCCGAGCAGACCCACCGACTTGGCGAGGTCTGAGAAGTTGGGATTCATCAGATCAGTCCCGCCAGCAAGAATGCCGCCGGCCTTCATTTCCAGTTCCACAAACCCCAGGCAACTGTTGTTAAAGACCACGATCTTGACCGGCAGCTCGTGTTGGCGAAGGGAGAGAAGATCGCCCAGAAGCATGGCAATGCCGCCGTCGCCGGAAAAGGTCACCACTTGGCGTTTCGGGAATTCCATCTGAGCGCCGATGGCCTGGGGCAGCGCATTGGCCATCGATCCGTGATTGAAAGAGCCCAGGAGGCGTCGCTGGCCATTCATGGTCAGGTACCGAGCCGCCCAAATGGTGGGCGTGCCGACGTCGCAACTGAAGATGGCGTCTTTAGCGGCAATTTCATCGACAATCTTGGCGGCGTACTGGGGATGGATCGGCTTGCGACCGGGATGTCCGACAGCTAACTCATCGAGGCCTTCGCGGACTTCCCGATAGTGGCCGGTGAACTTTTTCAAGTGCTCGGCGTCCTTCTTTTCGTTCAGAAGGGGCAGCACCGCCGAAAGGGTGGCCTTAACGTCGCCTATCAATCCCAAGTCCAAGCGGGTGCGCCGCCCGAGATTCTCGCCCCGACGATCAACTTGGATAACGGTCGCTTTTTCCGGATAGAACTGCGTGTAGGGAAAGTCGGTGCCAAGCATGAGAAGTGTGCCCGCCTCCTTAATGGCGTGATATCCCGAGGAAAAGCCGATCAGACCGGTCAGTCCCACATCGTAAGGATTGTCATACTGAATGTGCTCGCGGCCACGCATGGCGGTGACGATGGGAGACTGCAGCTTGTCCGCCACTTGCATAAGCTCCGCGTGGGCTCCGGCACATCCAGCGCCGCCTAGGATCGTTACCGTCTTGGATTGGTTCAGGAGATCGGCCAGTTGCTTGATTTCCGACTCGGACGGACAAAGGACAGGATAGACCTGATGAATGCTGGCGCTTGGTTTGCGATAGGTCGTTTTCTGAAGCGCGATGTCACCGGGAATTGCCATGACCGCCACCCCTTTCTTGGACAGCGCCGATTGGATGGCGAGTTCCAGAACCCGCGGCATCTGGCTGGGCTGGGAAACCAATTCGCAATAGTGGCTGCAGTTCCGAAAAAGCTGATCGGGATGAGTTTCCTGGAAATAGTTACTGCCAATCTCATTGCTTGGTATTTGTGCCGCAATGGCGAGAACCGGAACGCGGCTGCGCTGACAATCGTAGAGCCCGTTGATCAAATGCATGTTGCCAGGGCCGCAGCTTCCCGCGCAAACCGCCAATTGGCCGGTCAGATGAGCCTGTGCTCCGGCAGCAAAAGCGGCCGTTTCCTCGTGGCGAACCCCGATCCACTCGATGGTCTTCTGGATGCGGAGAGCCTCCAGCATTCCATTGAGTGAATCTCCCACGACCCCGTAAATCCGCTTCACGCCCGCAGCAGCGAGCGTCTCGACGATGATTTCTGCCACACTTTTTTGAGACATTGGGATAGATGGGGTTCGGTTCGGACGCCGTTATGATTTCAAAAAGGCGAGGAGATCCTCGTTGACCTTGTCCTTGAGCGTGGTGCACATGCCGTGAGGAGCACCCGGATAAACCTTGAGCGTCCCCTTCGGCACCAGCTTCGCCGAAAGCAAGGCAGATGCACCAATCGGCACGATCTGATCATCGTCGCCGTGGAGGATGAGCGTGGGCACATCGATCTTCTTAAGATCCTCGGTAAGATCGGTCTCCGAAAAAGCTTTAACGCAGAAATAGCTCGCCGGAAATCCCGCCAGCATGCCCTGCAGCCAAAACGACTCCTTCACACCCTCGGAGACTTTTGCTCCGGGTCGATTGTAGCCGTAGAACGGCACGGACAGGTCCTTGAAGAACTGCGAGCGGTCGGCCAGGACGCCTTTGCGAATTCCGTCAAAGACCTCGATGGGTAAGCCCCCCGGATTGGCCGCCGTCTTCAGCATCAGCGGAGGCACTGCCCCGATCAGCACGGCTTTGGCGACACGCTTCGTGCCGTGACGACCGATGTAACGGGTGACCTCCCCGCCGCCGGTCGAATGGCCCACATGAATCGCGTCCTTGAGATCGAGCGCAGCAACCAGTTCCGCCAGGTCGTCGGCGTAGGTGTCCATGTCGTTGCCCTGCCACGGCTGGCTGGACCGCCCGTGACCGCGCCGATCATGGGCAATGCAGCGATAGCCATGCGCCGCCAGAAAGAACATCTGGTCCTCAAAGGCGTCGCCGCTCAGCGGCCAGCCGTGGCTGAAGACAATGGGCTGGCCCTTGCCCCAGTCCTTGTAATAAAGTTTCGCGCCGTCCGTTGTGGTGATGGTGCTCATGGGTTCCCTTGGGTTCAATTTTGAAAATTATGCAAAGTAACTATAGCGGCTTTTGCACCGTGCTGAAGGATTTGTCTGAACGTTCGGAAATTTGTCTGGTCGCCGTTTCGATTCCAACAGGAAGCTTCGCGGCAACATTAGCGAAGAACGCCGGGCCGGCCTCAATGGTCCAATACAGGACGTCAAATGGCTTGGTCAGGCCTTGAACCTGCAGGCGTTTTTCTGTGTCGTAGGCGAGAATCAATCCTTCTTCCACACTGCGGTCGCATTCCCCCACATCAAGCTGGCTGTTTCCTTGGTCACGAAGAACGGGCGCGAAGGAAACATGCGCTGCCTTCAGACGAACCGCCTCACGCAGGGCGATGTTCCCGACCAAGCGCATGGTTTGAAGCGATAGTTCTGACTCTTTCCCCAGGCCGATCACCAAAAACTGCCTGGCCGGCATCGAGCCGGCTGGAGGGACAAACGTCATCGTTTCACCCATTTCTCCCGCAAACTCGCCCCGATTGCGAAGGGAAGAAAGCAGACCGCCCAGCTTGTCATCTAAATCCTTCATCGCCGCGATGTAGGTGTCCCCGGAGGCCTTGTGCTCGAAGACACAAATTATCTGGAGATCGGTGGCTTGCGCGTAAGGGGCGGCCATCTTGACGCTGATTTTCATTCCATGGGGGGCGTCGAAGATCTTTTCGACCGGAGCGCCGGGATCAGCGGCGCACAGCGCGGGCGTTGATATCCCAAGCGTGCAGGCAAGAACCAAAGTGGCAGAAATCGAGCGCGTTGTTTTCATCAGGTTAGAATTTGAAGGTGAGCCAGGTGGCCACATAATTGAAACTGGCCGAGCCCGGAATCTCGCGGGCGTAATTGCCGGCAAAGAAACGATCATAAGAGACGGTAAATGTGAGATGGCGATTAATTTGCCATTGGGAGACCAGGTTGGTTTCCTCTCCGACGTAGCGGGCATTACCGTAGTTGCCGGAAGCTTCCGGAAATCCGCCGGCATTATAAAGTCCGTCGCTCGTGCTTTCTCGCCAGTAGAAGTTGGGGGTCAGCGTGAAGGTCAAAGCCTTGGTCGGCCGCCAATCGAGTTCTGGATGAACATTAACGATATTTTGTGCTCCCAAGGGCGTAGGCTCGGTGAAGTAATTTCCCCTGGGATAGAGAACGCTGAAAGTCTGGAGATTGGGTGAGTTCGGATTGTTGTCGCCACTCGATGCATCGACCTTGAAGGCCAGATGCGGCTCACCGTAGGCCTGTGTAAAGGTCCACCCCACCTCCTCGGCGATGAACCAAGCACTAATGTCACCGGAACCGAAGGTGCCGAACTGATATCCACCTTCCACGTCGTAATCGAAGTCCCCGTTTTTCCCGTGTAGCCGGGAGCCAAGGGTATGGCGCGTCTCTGTGCCTACACCTGAATCGTATGGGGCAAAATTTCGGCGTGAACCCAGATAGTAGAGATCGACACCACCGCCTGGAAGAAACGGAAGATCCCTCGTCGCATAAACGCCCCAAAACTTTGTATATGGATCGGGGTTGTCAAAGCGGTCGGTATTGGTTTCAGCCAACCTTGTGGCAAAGCCATCCACCTCCCATTGGTCGATGTGCAGTATTCCCTTCACGCCGTCGAAGCTCTGGCGAACATTGGGGCCTTCGCGGGGGTCGATCAGCCTTCCGATGCCATAGGCGAGTTCCTGTCGGCCCAAACGCAAAGTAAAGCTGCCGTCGTCGAAGGGTGGAAAATTTGTATCAAGGTACATCTGTTGGATGTTGGCTTTGTCCTCATCGACGGATGGTCGGGGACCTCCAGTGCGATCGTTTTCAAGATCGCTTTTGAATTGGGTGAAAAGACGGAAGGTTTGGCCCACATGCAGGTCCGCGTGCAGCATGTAGCGTTGTAGGTAGTAACCATTCGGATCCCTCTGTCCCTGTCCGAAGGGTGGCTGCGAGTAGTATTCCCATCTCTCACGTATTTCACCGCCGAATGAGAGATAAACCTCTCCGTCCGAAGTCAACGGGATGTACTTGATTGGATCAAACGGATCATCGTGCTTCTTGGGATCGCGCAGGTAGGTGTAGTCCTCGGTGTCACGAAAAACGGAATATGGCGGTGGTCCGTAATCGGATGGGGCAAGGAGACAGCCATCCGGCTGCTCACGGGTCTGGTAATCAGGAATGGTTGGGTTTTGAGCTTGCGTGCTTTCAACCAGGGCCGCCAGAGAGAGCCCCATAAAGATCAGTATCTTCCGGTGTGGAGCATTCACGGTATCTTTCGCGACTGAAGCCACTCACGACTCTGGATGATGTCGTTTGGGACTAGGTTGTGTCCGGCCTGCTGAATGTGAACCGTCACATCTGCCCCGGCGCAGGCCAATTGTTCTTGGAGCCGCATGGTATCCCCCGGGGGAAGGAGTGGATCGGTGGCTCCCGCACTGATGAGAGCGGCTTTGCGAGTAAGATTTGGCTGAGGGCTAACTTCGGCCACAAACATGGGGCGGAACAAGACAACACCAGCCAAGACCTTCGGCCTCATGAGCAGCAACCCGGACGCAATGTTCGCTCCATTGGAAAGGCCGACGGCAAACGCGCTCGCCGGGTTGAAATCGTACTTTTCCGAAGCCTTAACGATGAAGTCCGCCAACTGGTGAGTGCGTACACGCCAATCGGTAATATCCAATACGCCAACAGCGGATCGCCGGAAGAACCGCAGTGCACCGTTCTCGGAGACTTGACCGCGAGGAGATAATAACGCGGCACCCGGCAACAGATCAGCTCCGAGCTGCAGCAGATCGTGTTCGTCTCCCCCGGTACCGTGCAAAAGAATCAGCGTGACGCTGTTTGGATTCTGACCTGGCTTATAAATATGCTGAAACGCAAGTTCACTCATACAAATTTGGATGTGACCAGCTCCGGTAACTTTGCTTCCAAAGTGGACCGGTCGGGTTCGAGCCAATCCGGAAGCATGAGTTTTTCGCCCAACGATTCCACGGGCTCGTCGATTGCGAAACCTGGATTGGCTGTGGCGATCTCAAAAAGGACATGCCCCGGCTCACGGTAGTAGATGGAATGAAAATAATTGCGGTCGATGATGGGCGAGGTATTAAAACCCGCGCCCGTGAGTTGCTTGAGCCACTTGGCTTCCTCGTCATCCGAGGGTGTATTCCAAGCAACATGGTGAATAAGTCCAACCCCACCACGGCTGGGGAAACCCGCCGGCTGGCAGATTAGATCGACCTTCGCCTTTTCAGGACCATCGCCCAGCTCATGCCGAAAACAGTCCCCTTCAGAGCCGACAAAACGGGCTCCCATGATTTCGATCAGCAACTGGGAAGTTTTCTGGTAACCGTCCAGCGTTAAGGTCACGCCATCAAATCCGGTGAGCGCGTGTTCAGGCGGGACACCGCTCCCAGTCCAAGGTTGAATGGACCGCGGCGTTTCGCTCTCCACGATTTCCAAGGCGATCCCATCCGGATCATGAAATTGCAGATATACCCTGCCAAACCGCTGGCAGGACTTTGTAAAATGAACACCCTTTTGCGTGAGCCTCTCGCTCCAGAAGGCAAAGGATCCTCGACGCACTTGGAACGAGATTTTGGTGGCCTGCCCGGCTCCAGGATGTCCCTGACGCGCACCGGGCCACGGGAAAAACGTTACGATGGTTCCTGGCGTGCCGACGTAATCACCGTAGTAGAGGTGATACGTGCCGGGGTCATCAAAGTTGACCGTCTTCTTGATGAGTCGTAGTCCTAATACGCCGACGTAAAAATCGACGTTCCTCTGCGGATCGCCGGCCATGGCCGTGATGTGATGGAGCCCGTTTAGTTTCATGATTTCTTTCCGGCATCGAGGCGAATGAAGATGGAGCGGCGCAGCTTACCATCCGTAGTGCGGGTGCGGTGACCGGAGCCCCAGGTATCTTCCAAAAGCAGAATATCACCCCCATGGAATTTTCGTTTCTCACCCATACCACATTCGATCTCGATCTCTCCATCGAGGAGCACGATATATTGGCGGTGGGGAGCCGGGTGCCAGTTGAAGTCGTAGTCAGGCGGCGTTTCTCGAAAGACCACAGAAGACACTGGAAAAGACTTGGAGAGACTTCCGATGCTACCGGCGTCGTTCAGCTCAATCTCAATGTCTTCAAAGAATGAGGCACCATCGTCCATGCAGGTAATGCGCGTAATTTTCATAGGCTTTCATGGAACCAGGATCTGCTTTTCCTTCACCTTGCCCTCGCCGACCAGCCGGTAGGCCTCTGCGAAGTCGGCGAAGCTTCGGGGTTTGAGAACCGGCGGAGGGAAGGTGCCGTCTTCGATTCCCGGTGTTAAACCGCGCAAGATATCCGCGCTCTCCTGAAAGCTTAGTTTCACAGAATCGACGCCCAAGAGGCGAGATTCGCGGTGATAAAAATCGACGAGATTGAACGAGACGCGCGGGTCCGGGTTGGAAGCGATGGCTATGTGACGACCGCGCAGTGCCAATGAGCGCAAACACGGCTCGAACATGGCTCCGCCAACAACGTCGAAGACCACATCGACACCCTTTCCTTCCGTTGCGGCGAAGACCGATGCCGAAAGTTCCCCTGCATCGAGGCCTACCCATTGGGCGACAGCAGGGTTCTTCAATCCGGGAATTTCAGCGGCCTTGCGACTTGTGCCAACGACCCGGGCTCCGTGCTTCATTGCGATCTTGGCTGCCGCGCCGCCAACCGCCCCACTCGTTCCGGTGATCAGAATAGTTTCACCAGGCTGAATCTTGGCCGTTGTAACGATGGCAGCCCACGCGGTCATATAGGCAACTCCCAATGCGGCGGACTGCTCGAAAGAGAGATTCCTTGGCATGGAGTTAATCGCAATCAGGGGAATGACCGCAAACTCGGCATGCGTGCCATCCCGACCGAATCCCAGATTCCCGCCAGAACCAAAAACCTTTTGGTTCACCCATTCTTGTGGTCCCTCGACCACAATGCCGGCGAAATCCCGTCCTGGCGTTCGAGGCACTGATGTTTCGTGCATCTTCCCCAGCACATTCTTCACATCGCTGG
>Ga0302319_10021265_pt1 | contig 11694 bp, 8 predicted proteins | sample Bog_T0_2_FD_203319 | JGI IMG/M metagenome (GOLD analysis project Ga0302319, IMG submission 203319) | Peat permafrost microbial communities from Stordalen Mire near Abisko, Sweden - Bog_T0_2 | ecosystem: Environmental > Terrestrial > Soil > Wetlands > Peat | place: Sweden: Abisko, Stordalen Mire...
GATGAAGTTCTCGCCGAAGGGCAGAACACCGTCGAGTTCGCCGTAGTGCCAGGAACCTTTGAGGAACTGGAGCATGAGGACACGCATGCCGCAGCCTGCGGCGCGGAGTCCGGTGCCGAGGGCGGCGGTTGTCTTACCTTTGCCGGGGCCGGTGTTGATGAGGATGAGTCCGCGGCGGGAGTCAGGCTGGGGTTCTGTCAACTTTTTCTCCTCTTAGCCGTGAGCTTCTAGCTCCTAGCCGCTAGCTAAAGGCCAGGAGCTAGAAGCTACCCATTTAATGGCCGGAGTGGTAGGGATGGCCTGCGAGGATTGTACAGGCGCGGTAGAGCTGTTCTGCGAGCACGAGACGGGCTAAATCGTGGGCCATTGTGATGGGACCAAAAGAAAGGACGAGACCGGCGCGGGCTGATTCGATGGCATCAACGGACCAGCCGTCAGCGGGCCCGATGGCGAGGACGATGTGCTGGATGCCCTGGTCACGCCGCGCTCCAAGCCAGGCTGCAAATTCAGCGGAGGTGAGCTGGCGGCCGCGGCTGCCATCCAGCAGGACGGGCAAGGCGGGAAGGCGGCCGGCCTGCTTCGGACGGGTGAGCCAGGCGAGGAACGCGGCCTCTGTGGGAAAAGCTTCGGTCTGGCAGGGGTAATACGGGGCAATCCGGTCGATATAGAGGCGGGTGAGGGCGTCGAATTGGGCTTTCGGGCCGGATTTGCCGGATTTCAGTGGGCCGATGTGGGCGACGGTGAGCTGCATGGGAGTTCAGTGTAGCGGGTTGAGATACAGGGAACGACGGAGTTGCGTGGCTATCCCACAAACGGGATTTGCTTCGCATTATTGGGATTACAACATAAGAATTCTACATATTTTCATACATCATGGGATCAAATCAGGTTTTCGCAGGATTGCATCTGACAGATTATGTATAAGTTATGGGAGATTCTCCTGCGAATCGGCGATTGGCCATGCAATTGCATCCATTTGAATCGATAGATCAACTCATACCAAATTCTTCATTGGCGATATTTGGAATACAAATCACGATAAAAGGTCCCTCCAATCCAAAATCTCTGACAACAAAAAAATAATCTTCCCGAGGAGAATACGAATGGTTTTGTCCCGTGCCATCGGACTTTCGTCCGAATTGAACTGTACCCCGCGCAAATCCAGATTTCGCATGCGTTTCAGGAATGCGCTGCTGGCACTTAGCCTGGTGATCACTGGAGCTTATGTTGCCGTCAACACTTGCTCTGTTGCATACGGACAGTCCGCTGTAACAGGAGCGGTGAGCGGCACCATTACGGACGCATCCGGTGGAGTCATTCCGGGCGCTCAGGTGGTTGTAACCAACACTGGCACGGACGCCAAGCAGACTGTGATAACGAACGCCGAAGGCCGTTACACTGCCGGTTTGCTTCAGCCCGGGACCTATAAGATTACGGCAACATCTGCCGGTTTGAAGTCGGACACCCTCGAAGTGACAGTGGTCATCGGAACGACGATTCCCGGCGACATCAAGGTCACACCGACCGGCGACACGACGGTCATTGACGTGAACGCGACTAACCTGCCCCTGGTGGATACCCAGAATGTGGCACTCGCTACGACATTCAATGAACAGCAACTGCAGGAGCTTCCCACACCCGGCGGCGACGTCACGACAGTGGCTTTCACACTGCCCGGTGTCGTGGTCAACGCCGGTGGTTCCTACGGCAACTTCAGCTCCAACGGTTTGCCCGGCATCTCGAATCTTTTCGTTCTGAACGGCTTCGATAACCAGGATCCGTTCCTGAACCTGAACAATTCCGGAAGCTCCAACCTGACCCTGGGCCAGGGCGAGCTCGCGGAGGCTACGGTTATTCAGAACGGCTACAACTCGGAATATGGCCGGGCGGCCGGTGCGGTGATCAACTACACCACGAAGTCCGGAACCAACGCCTTCCATGGCGCGGCGGATTACAACTACAACGGCACGGTTCTCAACGCCAATGGCTGGGTCAACGAGTTCGAAGGCCAGGCGCGTCCTCACGCGGTATCGAATCAATGGGCAGCCAACGTTGGTGGTCCGATCATCAAGGACAAAGTTTTCTTCTTTGCCGATTACGAAGGGCTGCGTTACGTTCTTCCCGGTTCGAGCGGCTACATCACGTTCCCGTCGCCAGCGCTCGAGACCTACATTAAGGGTACTGTTCCTACGGATGCGCAGTCTCTGATGGGCTCCGCTCTGGCTGACTTCCACAAGTCCTCGGCCTACGGATCGGCGATTCCCGTAGCCAACGGCACTGCGCCTAACCAGGATGGAACCGGCAACCTTGGTTGCGGCGCATCGGACGCGGGTGGACTTGCAGGAACTGCGGCTCCCGGCGGCGGAACCTTCGGCGTCGATACACCCTGCATGCTTGTCGGAACCGGCTCAGCCAACAACATCAACAAGGAATGGCTCTTCACGGGCCGCGGCGACTGGAAGATCAGCGACAAGCACTCGATCTATGGCCGCTATAAGATGGATCGCGGCTCGCAGCCTACCTCCACCAGCTTCATCGATCCTCTCTTCAGCGCCATCTCCATTCAGCCGGAATACGAAGGTCAGTTCAACGATACCTATGTATTCTCCCCGACGAAGACCAACGTCTTTGTTGCAGCTTCGAATTGGTATTCAGCCTACTTCGGCCCTGTGAGCCCGTCTGCTTCCTACGCTGAGCTCCCGGTTGATTTTTACTTCTCCGACTACGGCCTGGATGGCAGCGGCGTCAACGCATCGCCTGGTCTTCCCTCGCTCGGTGTTCCGTTCTTTCTCACCCAGGGCCGCAATGTAACCCAGTACCAGCTTGAGGACGACTTCCGCTGGATTCATGGTCAGCACAACCTGACCTTCGGCGCCAACTTCCGCCGCGATCTCGTTTCCGACTATGACTCGCAGGTTGAGACTGTTTTCCCGGCTGAGTTCCTGTTCTCGCTCGGCGATTTTGCCAGCGGCACGCTCTCCACGAGTTCTCCATACTACGGTCTGAACTCCTACCAGCAAGCGTTCGCTGCCACTACGACTGCTCACCTCGCACTCTACAACCTGGGCGCTTACTTCCAGGATGAGTACCAGGCGACTCCGAAGTTGAAGTTCACCATGGGCATCCGTATCGATCGCACCGGCAATCCTCTTTGCCACAACGGTTGCTTCTCCAACTACACCGGCAGCTTCCCCGGTACCGGCGCGAGCGTCGACGCTCCTTACGATATCGCTTCAGGTGGCCCGATTCGCGCCGTGAATGCGCACCCATTCCCCAAGACGGAGATTCTGAACTTTCAACCTCGGTTCGGATTCAACTATTCCTTCAACGACAAGACTGAAGTTCGCGGCGGAGCGGGTCTCTTCTCCGACCTCTATCCTGCTGGTTTCGTGGACGGAGTCATCCAGAACTTCCCGAATTACAACGTTGAGAATGTCTATTCCGGTGACAACGGAGTCGGGGGCGGAGCTAACACAGTCGGTCAGTTTGCTTCGACTGCCAACTCCACCACGCTGTCAGCATTCAACTCCGGTGCGAGCCTGAACCAGATCAACACCGCGCTTGCGGCACAGAACATCCCGTTCACTCCGCCATCTGTCGGCGCATACTTCTCGAGCACGTTCCGTGTTCCTGAGTATGTCGAGTACAGCCTTCAGTTGCAGCGGCAGTTGTCCCATAGCGACGCGATCATCGTGACGTATGCCGGCAACTTCGGATACAACGAAATCCTTCAGAACCAGTACGTGAATGCCGCCAGCGGGAACTACAACAACTCCACCGGAGCCTATTCGGGTGGAGGGTTCGCCAACCTGCCGACCACACCTGCCGATCCTCGCTTTGCAAGGGTTACGGGATACACCAACAACGGCCACTCGAACTACAGTGGCGGCATGGTCAGCTACAAGCGGAATGGTCATGGCATCACCGGCCAGGTCAGCTATACCTACAGCCACTCGCTGGATTTCGTATCCAACGGTGGTGTGGGCGAAGGCTTCAATGCGGGCGCAGTAGCCAATCAGTTGACTCCGTCTCTCGGGTCGGGAAATCTCAACTACTCGAACTCCGACTACGATATCCGCAACAACTTTGTGGGCGACCTGGTTTACGAGGAGCCATTCAAGTTCTCGAACAAGATTCTTAACGAAACGGCAGGCGGCTGGGTAGTCAGCCTCAAGACATATGCCCGCTCGGGTGAGCCTTTCAGCATCGTCAACGGCGCGGTTCTGGGCAACTTCCATAATCTCGGAACGACGCTGATGCCGGATCTTGCTTCAGGCGTGTCTCGCAGCAATATCACAAACCCAACCCATTCCAACCCACACTCGTGCGCCTTCACCGCTTGCCTCGATGTCAATCAGTTCGTGGCATCGGGCAGCCAGGCAGATTTTGGCGATCTTCGCCGTAACTCGCTCGAAGGCCCGCACTACGTGAATACCGACGTTGCCCTCAGCAAGAAGATTCAGCTCACAGAGCGGATCAACTTCTCGGTGGGTGCGAATGCGTACAACGTTTTCAATCATGCCAACTTCGCCCCTCCGGCGAATGACATCAGCACCGGGGCCTTCGGTCAGATTCAAGGCACGGTCGCTCCGCCAACGAGCCCCTACGGTTCCTTCCAGGGCGCCGCTGTCACTCAGCGTCTCCTGCAGGTCCACGGACGGTTCACTTTCTAACGATTTGAGGCAACAACGGCAAAAGGCGGCTCCTCACGGGGCCGCCTTTTCTATTGCATGATTCAGGAACGAAGGTTGCTTTGCGCCGTTCTACGGCTCACGCGACAGAATAGCCACTTTTCTGCTGCTACCGGCCGGACTTCTTCGCCCCGGTTTTGGCCGGGGCTTTTTTGGCCGGAGCTTGCTTGGCCGGGGATTTCCTGGCCGGTGCCTTTTTAGCCGGCGCCTTCCTGGCTGGGGCAGCCTTCCCAGTGGCTCTGGCCGGGGCTTTTTTCGTCGCCGGCTTGGCTGCAGCCGAATTTACGGGCTTAGCAGTGACCGCTGAGTCTCCCTCAGAGGAAGTCTTCGCCAGCGGGGTTTTCCGTTGAGCTGCCTTCAGCGGGGCGGCGCTTGCAGCCGACTTGCTGGTGGTAACTTTCGCAGCCTTTTTGGGAGCTTTTTTGGCAGCTTTTTTTGCGGCCTTATTCGCACCCGTCTTCGCGACCGCATTACCAACCTGGGGATGGCTGCGGACGGCACGCGTTCTCTCGGCGAGTACGTGCGCGAGCGAGGACTGCACTTCTGCTTCGAGTTCAGCGGAAGTGAGGTTGCGGGCCGACTTGCGCAGGCGCTCGATGTCGTAGAAGGCGCGCTTCTCGGCGAGGAAGACGTGGATGACGATGTCAACGTAGTCCAGGAGTATCCACTCGGCCTGACGGCGACCTTCGACGGAGGTGGCGTAGAGACCGAACTCCTTTTTGAGACGCATCTCAATTTCGTCGGCGATGGCGACAACCTGACGATCATTGGAAGCGGAGGTGATGAGAAAGAAATCGGCGAGACCGGAGTCTGCAGGATCGAGTTCGAGGATACGGGTATCCTGGCCTTTTTTGTCGTCGCAAGCGGCGACGGCAGCCAGTAACTGACGACGGGTTTCCGGAGTTGCCATCTTGTAAGTGATTCTCCCTGCACCCCCGAAGAGGCACCCCTCATGTTAGCAGGAAGATGCATTGAAAGCTGCGAATAGGGAAGAGTTTCGACACTTTGCCGGGATCGGCTGTGGCGATCCGGAAAATGGCGCCAAGGAGGCTCCGAGGTCCATTTGAGGCGAATTGGCTTCGGGGTTTTTGCAGGCTATGCGTAGAGGTGGTGGCTGAGGACATAGGCGAGGACGGCGGGACTGAGGAGCGGCGGTTCGGCGCCGGATTGGCCGTGAACATGGGCGAGAAGCTGGGTGAGAAGCTGAGTGCGAAGCTGCGTTGCGCTGATGTCGTAGTTGAGATCGGGCAGGATGGTCAGCGAGGATCGATCTCCGGTTGCGTTGAGGAGCCGGTATTGATTGGGCTCATCTGAAATGGGCCTGAGTTCAAGGCCGCGGGGCAGCAATGCGGAGAGGTTGCTCAGGTCTTCGCCGGGGCGGGAGGCAACGATGAGGCTGGCGAGAAAGGGGATTTCTGCAGCGTGGTGCCAGTGATGGAGGGTGCGGAACGAGTCCGCGCCGAGCAGGAGGAAGAGCGTCGTGTTCTGAGGGAGGGATTCGCGGAGTCTGGCGAGGGTGTCGACGGTGTAGTTTGGGGACGCGGTTCCTGTCCTGCCGTCTTCCTGTGATGGCGCGTCGAGGAGGGAGATGGAGAAGCCGGGGTGGTCAGCGATGGCGAGGCGAGTCATTGCGACACGGTCTTCGAAGCTTGCCGAAGAACCGGTGGGCTTGAGCGGCTGAAGACCGACGGGGGCGAATAGGACCTGATCGAGGTTGAGGGCCCGCTGAGCGGCCTGCGCCACGGCGATGTGCCCGAGGTGGGGTGGATCAAAGCTGCCGCCGAAGAAGGCGACACGCCGGGCGACCGGTTGCCTGAGAGGAACCGCAGCGCCGCTCGATTCAGAACTCATTGGCTTATGGTAGCGGAGGTTTGCGGGATCCACTCGCGAACCCAGCCGCGGGAGAGCTAAATGATTCGGTAAGCTTTAAAACTCAAATTCCCCTTGAGAAAAATCACCAATCCATTAGAATTGCTCCAAACACTGGTTACTAATGTCACTACTTTCCTGGTTTGACAACCGGACGCTCTACGCCTGCCAGTGCATGCTGGCGGTGATGTTCGCAGTCCTGTTTCTGTGGATGGGACGAGCTTTCCCGTCGGTGCGCGGCATTCGCTCGGTCGCGGGGGCGTTCCTGGTTGGGATCCCTTGTACTTTTCTTCTGGCCGCGCGCGGTCATATCCCCGACCTGTATTCGGTGGCATTGGCTAATCTGCTTGCGGCGGGTTGCTTCATTTTGCTCTACAACGGCATTGTTCGATTTGTTGGCGGGAGGGTGCGACTGGGGTTGGTTTGCGGAGCGTCGGCGATTGCGGCTGGCGTGGTGTTTTACTTCAGCGAGGTACAGCCGAGCATTGCTCCACGCATCGTAGCGATGGGGCTCGCTGCCGCGTTGATTCGCGGGTTGACTGCGTGGGAATTGCTGAGGGTCTCGTGGGTTGCCGCGAAGCCGGGGGCTTCGCGGAGTGCGACACGGTTCTTTGGCATCACCCTGGCGCTGATGGCAGGATTTGGATTTGTGCGAGCAGCGCTGACAGCGGTTTTGGGAGCGCAGAACAGCCTGATGCAACACAACACGGCCCAGACATCCCAGATGCTGCTGAACGTTGCTTTCATCGGGGTAAACGGCTTGTGTTTTCTGACCATGGCGGGGCATGAACTGATTTTGCGCAGCCAGGATGAGTCGGAGAAGGATCTGCTCTCAGGCGCGTTGAACAGGCGCGGGATCGAGTCGAGACTCGGGTCGGAACTGAAGCGCAGCAGCCGCAGCCTGCAGAGGCTCAGCGTGGCGCTGGTGGATATCGACAATTTTAAGGCGATCAACGACAGGTACGGCCATGCAGCGGGTGATTCGGCAGTCCGCGAGGTGTCTCTTGCGCTTTCCAACACGCTGCGGGATGGCGATCATCTGGGCAGATTCGGCGGAGATGAGTTTCTGGTGATTCTTCCGATGACGGCGGCAAATCAGGCAGCGATCGCTGCAGAGCGCCTGCGCAGAGCCGTGGGAAACCTGCATGCGCTCGGCGGCGACAAGCGCCTTACCCTGAGCATTGGCATCACGGAGGCCAGTCCTGACGATGACGCGATTACCCTGATTGCGCGCGCGGATGAGGCCCTGTATGAAGCGAAGAGCGGAGGCAGAGATTGTCTGCGAACCAAGTTGCCAGAGACGACGTTTCCGAACGGCCTGCCGGGACAAACTGCCCATACAGCCCGAACAACGCCGATGCAGGTTTCAGCGCAGTCCTGAACTGCGGGTCATGCCGAACTGAGGTAAGGCTTGACCGCGGGCCGCGAAGGATGCCGATGTTACGGTGTTGCCTCGCTCAAGGCTGATGAGACGGCGAGCGGAGTGATCAGCGCGGCCACGAGCGCGCCATAGATTCCCTTCATCCATAGTGTCGTTCCAAAGTTCATTCCCTGAGGCCACACAACGGGAATGAGGATTGCGCTGACGGTGACTCCGATGACAGTGGCAATCAGCGCCAGGATCACTGCTCTCACGAAGGGGTTCCTGATGAAGGGGATTCGGCTTGGAAATTGGGCCACGAGTCCGGAGCGGAGACGGCTTCTTGCGATCAGCGATGGTACCAGCGAACCCATGAAGGCGACTATGAAGGTCTGGGGAATGGCGTCCCTTACGATTGCCGGAGCAGCGATTGCATGTGCGCGGTGGAAGACGAGCCACGCAAAAGCCTCGCTCAGCAGCACATTGATGGCGATGGTGATGGCGGTTTCAGTGATGAGGTAGCGAGTTTTCGTCGGTTGCATGGGAAGCGTGGGATTGCGGGGAGTCAATCGTGCAGCGATGGTACGGCGCGGTACCGGACGACTGTCAATTCCTTTTTCGAAAGGAATGCGTTCCTCTGTACAACCGTCGCGTCGGTTTGTTATGACTGATCTGCTATCGGTACTTTCGGGTACCATTGGGTTTTCGGGCGGCATGGAGCGGTAGGCCCGGTTCGGACGTGGAAGCGGGGAAAGCGGATTCCTCCACAGGCTACGACAAATGACTTTGCAGAAGTTATCCGACCAACGATTTCGAAGGGGTAGGAAGAATGAAGATCAATGAACTGCCGGGCAGTCAGGCCACTTACAAATTGAACGCCGGTGAAGGCAAACGCTATGTCTTCGAGAATCAGCTGGCTACAGTGATTGCCAGGCAGGAAGACATTGGTTTTCCGATGGCGGGAGCGATTCTTACCGGTGCGAAAGGCGCGAAGTTTCCAGTACACGTGCATGCGAAGAGTCATGAGGCGCTGTATGTGGTCGAAGGCAGCTTTTCGCTGGTTCTGGGGGATGAGCATTTTCTGCTATCGCCGGGCGATTACGTGAATATCCCCGCGGGAACGAAGCACGGATTCCGTTACATGAGCCACAGGGGAAAGCTAATTTCTTGGACTTTTGACGGGCATGCCAACGATATCTATGCCGCGCTGGGCGAGCCATTCAAGGGAACGGTTTTCCGGGAGACGGATGAGCAGGTTGATTGGGCGGGCGCGGGCGATGCCGCAGACACGACTTTTATTCCGCACAGTTCCTCGGGAGCAAGGGAGTATTCGGAGCCTTGCAGGACGGCGCCTGAAGGCCCGGTGCCATTTGTTCTGGCTTCGAGCGAGGGCGAGAGGATGATTGCCGCGGATCAGCTCTATACGTTGATGGGAAACCAGAGCCACAGCAATGGGGTTTTCATTTCGATTATGAACGATGGACTGGCGGGTCCTCCGATTCCTCGTCATTTCCACGAGCGAGTGTCGGAGACGTTCTATGTGCTGACCGGTGCGCTGGAGATGTTTGTTGACGGCGAGATGACGACTCTGTATCCGGGAGATTTTCTTCATATTCCGCCGCGGGCGGTGCATGCCTTCCAGATCGTTGGGCACAATACGCGATTTCTGGGATTTATCACGCCGGGGCTGTTCGAGCCGTTTTTCCGGTATCTCTGTGAGCCGTTTGAGGGGTACGTCTGCCCGATACCGCCCCCGCCGTTCAAATTTGACAGGGTGTTGCAGCATCTTGGCGAACTGGATTTGAGACTTGTCGGAGGAAAGCCGCCGGGGGTTTAGTGCCATGCGGAGGGTTCCAATTGCTGCGGCGTTGATTTTCAGAAGTTACTTCCGGGGCTTCGATTTTTGAAGAACGGACTGCCAGAAGAAGCCGTTTTGGAAGGCGAGCAGGGCGAAGGAGACAAGCTGGATGGGCTCCAATTGTTTTACGGATTGGAGAGAGCCCATCAGTGGAAGCAGGAGGAGTGGGGAGATGCAGAGGGGTTTGGCGAAATCGAGCCAGGAGAAGGCGCCTTTGAGATAGAAGATGTAGCGGGCGGCGGTTCCGCAGAGGATGGCGAAGAACATGCCGAGGAGGATGCCGTAGCCGGGGGAGTTGTCGGGGCCGAAGGTGAGGTAACCGGCGTTGGCGCTGGCGAGGAGGACGTCGAGGAGGATGAGGCCTGCGAGAGGGATAAGTTCCATGGCAAGGCGTTTGTAGCTGCGGGATCGGAAGCTGTCGATTAGAACGACGAGCAAGTAGAGGATGGCGCAGATTTTCAGGGTCAGAGTTATGGGCATGGCTTATTTCTTCAGTTCCTGGAGTTTCTTGTTGGCGTCGGAGTAGCCCGCGGCTGCGGATTTTTCGTACCACTGGCGGGCCTGTCCAACGTTTGCCGTCACGCCTTTGCCATATTCGTAGATAAGTCCCAGACTATACATGGATACAGAATCGCCGGCTGCTGCTGCTTTCTCATACCACTGGCGGGCCTGCTCGTAGTCCTGAGACACACCCCACCCTCGGTAATACATGAGTCCAAGGTGTTGCATCGCAATCGGATTACCAGCTGCAATTGCTTTCTTGTACCAATCAATCGCTTGCACGTAGTCCTTGGGCACGCCCACGCCGTACGCGTACATATGGCCCAGATTCGACATCGCCGTTGCGTCGCCCCCTGCGGCGGCTCGCTCGTACCAAATCGCCGCCTGTCGACCGTCCTGCGTCGCGCCCAGGCCGTTCTCATATTGGTAACCGAGGAAGGACATTGCGGTTGTGTTACCCGCTTCGGCAGCTTCTGTGAAAGCTCGATTTGCATCTGCGTAACGCTTTTCTGAGTATGCCGTCCGGCCGCGCGCGAGTGCATCGCCGGCCTCAGCTCCGAAGGAGACTAGGGAGCCTGGATTCCAGGGTTTTGCATTTCCGATTTGAACCTGACGGCCCCGGTTGAGGAAAAAGAACTCCCCGACGCTGCCGTCCCTTGAGATATCTCCTTCCATCGGCATCTGCGCTCCGTTGGTTGCATAGGGTATCTCGGAACGGAGGTATGTATCGAGTTCGTGGTAGGTCACGACGCCATCGTTGGGGGATTTGTCGGCTATTCCGCTGAGGCCAGCGAATACTTTTTCGAAGAAGACGCTGCCGGGACCGACGGAAGAGAGCGACAGGCTCTGCTGCGATGTTCTGCTAGCCATGATGGCGTAGGCTCCGCGATCGCCGGGACCGAGTGGATTTGCGCCGAAGCCCTTCCTTCCCAGGAACGCTCCGCTCTGGCAGGCGTTGACGAGGACGAGCAGTTTTTCGGCAGAGTCAACGTCTGGCGTCAGGAGCTGCCTGATCGTGCTCAGGTCGATGCGGTTGATGGGGTCGGTCTTGGTGGTGGCTGCGCTGGTCAGGACGAATCCGCGGGCGGATTCATCGAGGGACTCGGCGTAGCCGTGACCGCTGTAGGCAAAGAGAAAACGGGAGTGAGGAGACTTCTTGAGTTGTTCGGGGAAGTAGCTCTCGAGAAAGTAGTTGAGGGTGTCGAGATTCATGTCGCCGTCTTTTAGGACCACGATCTGGTCGAAGTATTCCTGATCTTTGAGATAGGACTTCAGTTTTTCGATATCTACCTGGGCGGGTTTGAGATCGCGCTCGAGCGGTGGGAAGTTTGGGTATTGCGTGACACCTGCAATTAGGGCGAAGCTGCGGCCCACTGGGAATTTCGTCTGGCCCACTTTATTGAGAGCTTTCTCGA
>Ga0302319_10021266_pt1 | contig 11694 bp, 10 predicted proteins | sample Bog_T0_2_FD_203319 | JGI IMG/M metagenome (GOLD analysis project Ga0302319, IMG submission 203319) | Peat permafrost microbial communities from Stordalen Mire near Abisko, Sweden - Bog_T0_2 | ecosystem: Environmental > Terrestrial > Soil > Wetlands > Peat | place: Sweden: Abisko, Stordalen Mire...
GAAGGCGCCGCCGCCGGCAGCCGCGGGTCCACCGGACCGAGCACGCCGTCGGCCTGGTGGCGCTCCGCCGCCTCGGCGAGCTGTGCTAGCCACTCCTCCGGGGCGCGTTCATCGTCGTCGATCGAGGCGATCCAGTCGCCGGTCGCCATCGCGATGGTGCGATTGCGTGTGAGCGCGATGTTCGGCACCGGTTGAATGTCGTAGTCCACCGCGCAGGGCGCGCCGTTCGCGCGAAACGCGTCGACCACCGCGCGGGCGCTGCCGGCCGCGTCATTGTCCACCACCACGATCTGCTGCGGCAGGCGCCGCTGGCGAGCGAGATCCCCGAGCAGTTCCGCGAGCCGCTCCGGGCGGCGGTGGGTGGCGATGCAGATGCTGATGTTCATGATGACGGTACGCGGGCGTGCGCGGGCGGATCAGAAATGATTGATCACCGCACCGAGCAGCTTCGACTGGGTGGTCGCGAGCCGGCGCATCAGCTGCTTGGTCTGCTTGAAGGTCGTGTGCTGGGCACGGCTGAGGACCAGCACGCGCGCCGCCATGGTGGCGATCGCCAGGCCGTCGGCGCATTGGGTCACCGGCGGCGTGTCGAGCACGACGAATTCGTAGGCGTTGCGCCAATCGCTCAGCAGGTTGGCGAAGCGGCCGTCGGAGAGCAGCTCCAGCGGATTCGGCGGCACCGGGCCGGCGGTGAGCAGGTGCATGAGGGGCAGGCCGAGGACCGGGTGAAAGAACGGTTTCTCGTTGTGCGCGATGGCCTGGGACAGGCCGTGCTCGTTCGAGGAACCGAACAGCACGTGCTGCTGGGGCTTGCGCATGTCCGCATCGACCAGCAGCGTACGCCGCCCCAACTGTGCGAACGAAATGGCGAGCTCGGCCGACAGCTGCGAGCGCCCCTCGCCCGCGCCGGGGCTCACCACCGCAACCATGTTGGCGCCGCGACCGACCTCGTGCAGCAGCAACAGCTCGGTGCGCAGCGCCCGCAACCTCTCGCTGCGCGGATTGTCCTGGTCGTGCGCGATGATCAGCCGCGGGCCCGGCTTGACGCGTTCGCCCTGCCGCAGCACGACGCGACGATCCGAAGCGATGCGCCGGATGGCCGTCTCGACCAGCCCGGTTTCCTCTTCGGGGTGCGCGGTGGTGGCCTGCACCTTGAGCACGGCCTCCTCGATTTCGTCCGGCTCGAGCAGCCCGAGACGGGTCGCCGCATCGGCGAAGGTGATGTTCATCGACTGCATCACTTCGTAGATCTTCTCGACCGCGAGCTGGGTGAGGCCGAGCTCGGCGATCAGTGCCGCGCGCGGATCAATTTCGGGCAGCACAGGCTCCGCGGGCGGCAGGTCGTCCATCGGGTCGTCGTTCGCCGGGGATTGGAGCTTCATGTCGCAACCCGGGCGGTGATGATCCGGTCGAATTCGATCAATACCGGCACGTCGAAACCGCGCTCGAAGTCGTCACGGCAGCGCACGCGGCGGTTCAGCAGCAGCTCGTAACAGAGCGGGGCGATCAGGCCGAGCAGTATGCCGGCGGCAATGCCCGCGGCCAGCAACTTCACCGTTTTCGGCTTCGCGGGCTGCTGCGGAGGGATGGCGCTGCTCACCACGCTGATGTTGGCGGTGCGGCCGCCGGTCGCGAACATGATCTCGTCGTAGCCGTCGAGCGCCCGTTTGTATACCGACTGGGCGGATTCGAGCTCGAGCTCGTATTTCATGCCCTCGTCCTCCAGCTTGTTCACGCCGAGCACCTTCGCCCGCTGTTCCTCGACCGCGACGCGCAGCTTCGCCTCGAGCTGGCGCGCGGCGACGAGTTCCGCGTTCGAATTGTTGCTCACGTTGCTCAACTCCCTGTCGAGGTTGCTCTGGGTGGCGTCGATCTGGCTCTGCAGCTCGCGCACCTTCGGGTGCTGAGCGCCGAACGTGGTGCGCATCTGCGCGAGCTGGGTCTGCTGGGTGTTCAGAAGCTCCTTCAGGTTCAGCACCACGAGCGAGGTGGAGGCGTTCGAGTCGTTCGCCTGGGCCATGGCCTTCACCTCGGCGGTGCGGCGGGCGACCTGGGCGTCCTGGAGCTTCCCCTGGAGGATTCCGAGCAGCTGCTGCTCGACACTGATGTTCTTCTCCGACGTGTCGGTGACGCCGGTGCGCTGCCGGAACGCGGTGACTTGGTCCTGCGCGATGCGCACCTTGTCCTTCAGCTCGGCGAGTTCGACCGTATAGCGTTTGGCGCGCTCGCTGGCGGGGCCCGTCACCCGACGTCGCTGCTGGGTGAGGTAGACGTCGGCGAGCGTGTTGGCGAGCTGCGCCGCGAGCTGCGAGGTGCGGGCCGAGGCGTCAATCGCGATCAACTGGCTGGTGAATTCACCCTGCCTGATCTCGATGTTCTTGGCGAGCACCTCCCGGACGTGTTCGCGAAGACCGTTCGCGTCGCCGTTGAAGCCCGCGGTGTAGGTCGGGTCCTTGGTGAGCTGCAGCTGATCGATTACGGGCAGCAGCACCTCGGGCGAGACCATGAGCTGTGCCTCGGTGGCCATGTAGTTGAACACCGAGACGCTCTGGTTCTGGGTGCCGGCGTTTGCCAGCGGATCCGTGCCGTCCGGATCGACCATCAGGGTGGTCACCGCAATGTAGGTCTTCGGCAAGAAGTGCACGGTCACGGCCGCGATGAGCGAAATCACCACGGCGATGATGAGCGCCTGAAGCCGATACGCCCGCAGGATGGAATAGATCTGCAGCAGCGACAGCCCCGGCGAATCGAACTCGGGCGGCAGCGATGGTTCCTCGGCGAGCGTCGCACCAACGTTCGGCATCGGGTTGGCTACTGCGAGGACCGGCAGGTTACGACGCGCTTTCAAAAAATGCTCTCCTTCACATGGATGACATCGTCCGGTTGAACCGAGTCGCCGAACTTTGCCTTGACGTTGGCGTAATCGCCGTTGGGCAGCTTGCGCTTGATCTCGACGCGCCGCGCGCTGCCGCGCTGTGTGATGCCGCCCGCCTTGGCGATCGCCTCGATCACCGTCATGCCGGGCTCGACCCGGTAGCGTCCGGGCGTGGACACTTCGCCGTAGATGGAGAAGAGTTGCGCTTTCGGTACGAATACGGTGTCACCGCCGCGCAGCAGCTGGGTCGGAATGGCGCGACGGGCATCGGCGAGACCCTTCAAGTCGATCGGTACGCGGATCTCCTTGCCGTCGTGGTCGAGACGCAGCAGATAAACCTGGTCCGCGCCATCCTCCTTCACGCCGCCCGCCTGTGCGAGCAAGTCGAAGATCGAGGTGTTCGATTCGATCGGATAGCGCCCGGGCGTGCCCACCTCGCCGAGTACCGAGACGCGCTGGCTGCGCGATTGGGTCAACGTCAGGGTGACGTGCGGATCGACGAGAAAATTGCCGTTTTTCAGCGCCGCTTCGATGCGGCTGCTCGCCTGCGACGGTGACATGCCGCCCACCTGCACCGAGCCGACGAGCGGCATGGGAATGGTGCCATCATCGGAAACGTACACCGTCGCGCCCATGTCGGGCTGGCCGTAGACCGCGACGGTAACGGTATCCCCCGGGCCCAATTGCAGCAGCGGCGCGGGCGCTCCTGGCGCGCCTGCTCCCGGCACGGGCGCCCCCGGCGCGCCTGCTCCCGGCACGGGTGTGGGGGTTGGCATCCCGAGCGTTGCCGGCATCGCCTGCGCTGGGCTTTGCGCGGTGGGCGGCACGGTCACCGGTTCTGCGGCCGTGGCCGAGCCGGCCGACCAACCTGCGAGGATCGCCAACAGCAGCGCCGGAGTCCCAAGACGACGATTCATCCACCCCGTCAGCACACGCAAACCTCCACTAAGACCAGTGACATATTATCCGTAACAGCGTATCTCTCGCGAGCGGATGCCGACATATTACAATTGGAACGCCCCGCCCGATCCGGGCATGGTCGTCACTTCGAGAGGCTCGTGGGTGCGATCAGTCCACGATTTCAGCGCGTTTCGGCGCGCCCACCGGAAACGATATTGCGATGCATCACGGCATCGTGGGGGCCGATGGTGAGCGGTGCGCCGGCGGCCGTGCAACCCGGCGCATCGGCCGCGTACGCCACGCTTCTACCTGCCTCGGTCGTCTGCTTCGAACTGCGTGAACCCGGCGATCCCGCGAGCCTCCTGCCCGAGGAAGCCGCGCCCATGGGACGGGCCGTGGCGTCTCGGGTGGCCGAATTCGCGGCGGGGCGGCTGTGCGCGCGCAACGCGCTGCGCGCCTTCGGCGTGGATGCTTTCGCGCTGCGGGTCGGCGCCGACCGCCAGCCCCTATGGCCCGCGGCGCTCATCGGCAGCATCACCCACACCGCCGGATTGTGCGCGGCCGCTGTGGCCCGGCGCGGCACGCTCGTCGGCGTCGGCATCGACAGCGAGCTCATCGCGCGCGCCGCGCCCGAGTTTCTGCCCCGGATCGGCGTCGCGAGCGAGGTCGCCTGGGTGCAATCGCTGCGGCCCGCCGAGCAGTCCGCCGCCATTTTGCTTTTGTTTTCGGCCAAAGAAGCCTTCTATAAGAGCCAATACCCGCTGACGGCGGAGTGGCTCGACTTTCATGACGTATGCGTCGCGTTGGACGCCTGGCGTCCGCCCGCCGAAGGGCCGGCCCACGCAACGCCGCCCACCGACGGGAGTCGGTCCGTCACCGGGACGCAGGCCGCCGGCTTCGAGATCCAACCGATGCGCCCCATGCAGGTGGCAGGGCATGCCGCGCTGCCTATTCGCGGCAAATACCGGTTCCACGAGGAATTCGTCTCCGCTGCGGTGGTGCTACACGCGCCGCACGGCTAGTCCAAAAGCGCGCGCGTGAAGAATCCGCTCACCCGCTCGGAATACGTCGTGGCGGCGGCGCTTGCGTAGCCGCCGTGCCCTGCACCCGGCACCAGCCACAGCGACTTGGGCTCGCGTGCCGCGGCGAACAGCTCGCGCGCCATCACCGGCGGAATGATGCGATCCTCGGCGCCGGCGATGATGAGCAGCGGTCTTGGCGCGAGCGCTCCGATCAAATTCACCGGCGCGTTCGGCAGCCCCGGCAGCCCTGACCCCTGCAGCCCCCAAGCTGCCGGCATGCGGCTGAGCGCTCCGAAGCGTCGGTAGTGAATGTCGAGGTACTCCTCATAGCTGGCAGGCGTACCCTCGAGGACCAGCGCGCGCAGGCGCGTATCGCCAGCGGCGAAGCGCGTCATGATGAAGGCGCCCATCGAAAAGCCGAGGCCGCCCAGCCGCTGCGGATCGACACCGGGCTGGCGCGCCAGGAATTCGACCGCCGCCCCGAGCGCCTGCTTCGCACCAGCGTCCCAGCGCACGACGCCCGGACTGGCGCCGAGCCCCGGCCAGTCGAATGCCAGCACCCCGAACCCGGCATCCGCCAGCAGATGCACCTCCGGCAGCATCGCGGAGCGGTCCGAGTTGGTGCCGTGAGCGACCACGACGGCTGCCCCGTTCCGCGACGGCACGTACCAAGCCGCGAGGCGAGCGCCGCCGCTGCCCGCGAATCGCACGTCGGTCAGTTGCGGCACGCCGGTCTCCGCAGGGTGATCGAGCACGGCCGCGGCTGGTGCCGACGCCACCAGCTGCCGCGTCGAGAAATAGGCACGCATGGCGCCGATGCACGCAACCGCTGCCGTCACGAACAGCAGGGCGGCAAGCCACCGCCGAAGCCGGAATAATCGATGGGGCGGATCGCGCATGGTGTCCTCCCCTGCACCGTGCGTTGCTGCGCGCACGCAGTCAACCCCCGCTGCGCGCGGCGGACCGGCGTCGTGGCTGCAGCGCCGGCGCCGGGGGAGAACTCCCGGTCGGAAGCGGTTGGGGCGGTTGGGGCGGTTGGGGCATATCTGCATGAACTGGCGAGCTTTGAGGCTTGACGCGTATTCAACGGACGGGGACCATGAAATGCCTGTCGGCAGCTGCTACGGCGGACCCGCTGGATGGGGCGTACCCGAAAGATGGGAAGGCTTCGCTGGACCGCATCGAACCGGACTCGGAATTCCCCCAAGCCTGGGACAGGCGCGTGCCGTCCGGTGCGTCACGCCCCGAATTGTTGCGGTGTTTTGCCCAGCCGTTGTCCCGGGTCCCGGTGGTCCGGCCGACGAGTGACGCCGCTGACGAGTAACGCTGCCGACGAGCAGCTCTTTGGAGATCGTCTCGAGTCGGCGAAGGCTAATACGCCTTGTCGTCGCGGAACACCTTCACCGCGGTGAGCAGGATGATCTTGATGTCGAGCATCGGCGACCAGTGGCGCAGGTAGTCGAGATCGTAGTTCACCCGTGCCTCCATGTCCTCGAGCTGCGAAGTCTCGCCGCGGCAGCCGTTCACCTGGGCGAGGCCCGTGATGCCCGGCAGCACCTTGTGTCTGACCATGTAGCCCTTGATGAGCTTGCGGTATTCCTCGTTGTGCGCGACGGCATGCGGACGCGGACCGACCAGGCTCATCCGGCCCTGCAGCACGTTGATGAGCTGCGGCAGTTCATCGAGCGAAGAGCGGCGCAGCATGCCGCCAATCGGCGTGATGCGGCTGTCGCTCTTGGAGGCCTGGCGGATTTTCTCGCCGTCCTCGGTGACGCGCATGGTGCGAAACTTGTAGACCGCGATTTCGCGCCCGTCGAGGCCGTACCGTCGCTGCTTGAAGATCACCGGCCCGGGCGAGGAGAACTTGACGAGCATGGCGACGATCACGAACAGCGGCAGCGTGAGGGCGAGAATGACGGCCGAGAGGATGATGTCGGTCATGCGTTTGGCCACGCCGCGGTAGCCGTAGAAGGGCGTCTCGCACATGGCGACGACCGGTATGCCGTGGATCTCGCCGGAGCGGGCCTGGATCAGATCGAAGACGAAGATGTCCGGGACGTAGTAGATCGAGGCCGTCGTATCGCGCAGGTCATCCAGAAGATCCATGACCCGCTTCAAATGCCGGATGGGCAGCGCGACGAATATCACGTCGGTGCCGTGGTCCTTCACGTACTGCGCCAGGTCGCTCAGGGTGCCGATCAGCTTCGCGTCGGGCTCGATGCCGAGCCGGTCGTTGCTGCGGTCGTCGAAGAAACCCGACACCTGGATGCGCATGCCCGGATTGCGCGCGAGCCGGCGGGCCAATTCCAGGCTGCTGTTGTTGTAGCCGGCGAATACCGCGCTGCGGTTGTCGAACGCGCTCATGAGAAAGCGGCGCATGAGCTGATGCATGCCGAGGGTGACGATGGAAAGCGCGAGCGGCGTCACGGCGGCCCACGTGAGAAAGATCCGGCGCGGATACACCTGCAGCGACTTCGTCACGTAGCCGATGCCGAGCAGCAGCGCGAGCAGCACGAGCCAGCGGAAGATGACGTCCGTCACAGCCACGATGCGCCCGGACGTGAGCTGTTCGGCCACTTCCCGCGGGGATTGGACCAGCACGAGGCTCAGCACGGCGAGGATCACGATGGCGGCGGAGGAGGGGTCGAAGACGTCGCCGAAGAACCGGATGGTGGAGTAGAGCGATGCCACGGCGACTATCGAGGGCATTACGGCCTGCAGGGCCGTCAACAGCGCGATCAAAAAGCTCTGCTTCACCAAGACCGGTTGGGTCATCGCGTTTCCGTAACCAAAGGCATTGGCTGCCGGTTCAGCCGGCGGGTGGCTTGTTGGCAACATATTCAAACTTCATTATCGGGTAACTATACCGATCCATGCGTGAACTGCTTCTATAAAAGGTAAAATTGCACTCGTCCCAAACACGATCTCCGGTGGCTTACAGATGAACCTGCGATGACAAAAGTTCCGTTGCTCGATCTGAAGGCGCAGTTCGCGGCAATCCGCACCGAAGTGATGCCCGTGATAGAGGCGGTTTGTGCGAGCCAGCAGTTCATCCTGGGCGAGCACGTGCACGCGCTCGAGGTGGAGGTGGCAGCCTATACGGGCGCGGCGCACGGCATCGGCGTCTCCTCGGGGACGGACGCGCTGCTGCTCGCGATGATGGCGCTCGGCATCGGCCCGGGCGATGAGGTCATCACCTCGCCATTCACTTTTTTTGCCACGGCGGGCACCATTGCGCGCCTCGGCGCGCGCCCGGTGTTCTGCGACATCGATCCAGTCACGTTCAATCTCTCCCCCGAGGCAGTGCAGTCCTTCATCGACACCGGGTGTGCCGAGGAAGGTGGAGTGCTGCGCAATGTGAAGACCGGCGGCCGCATTCGGGCGCTGATGCCGGTGCATCTCTACGGCCAGTCGGCGGCCATGGGACCGCTGCTCGGCATCGCGCGTGCGCACGGCCTCAGCGTGGTGGAGGATGCCGCGCAGGCGATCGGCACCGAGGACGTCGATGGCCGGCGCGTCGGTTCGATCGGCGATATCGGCTGCTTTTCATTCTTTCCGAGCAAGAACCTCGGTGCCTTCGGCGATGCAGGCCTGTGCACCACCAATGATGCGGCGCTCGCCGAGCGCATGCGGGTGCTGCGCGTGCACGGTGGCAAGCCGAAGTACATGCATGCCCTGATCGGCGGAAATTTCCGCATCGATGAGCTGCAGGCGGCGGTGCTGCGCGTGAAACTCAAGCATCTCGATGACTGGAGTGCACGGCGCGGCCGCAATGCGGCGTACTACGATGCCGCGTTCGGTGCGGCGCGCCTCGAGGGGTGGCTCGCGACGCCGAGCACCGTCTCCGGCGGACGCCACATTTTCAATCAGTATATCGTGCGGGCTGCGCAGCGCGACGCCCTGCGCAGACATCTCGGCGAGCACGGTGTGGGAACGGAGATCTATTACCCGGTGCCGCTGCATTTGCAGCAGTGCTTTGCCCATCTTGGCTTCACCGCGGGCAGCTTCCCCGAGTCCGAGCGTGCCGCGGCCGAGACGCTCGCATTGCCCATCTACCCGGAGCTCGAGGAGGCCCAGCTCGCCCATGTCGTCGCGAGCGTCAACGGCTTCTACACGCAGGCTGGGGCCGGGTCTTCTCGGGGGTTGGATCTTCGCGAGGCTTGAATATTCTCGAGCGTCAGGCCTTCTTGAAATCATCCGGCAACAGCTGATGCCGTGACAGCAGCTTGTAGAAGTCGGTGCGGTTGCGTTTCGCGAGGCGCGCCGCCTGACTCACGTTGCCGGTCGTGATCTGCAGGATCTGCGAGAGGTAATTGCGCGTGAACTCGTCCCGCGCCTCATCGAAGGAGGGCAGCCGCGTGGGATTGCCGCCAAGCGACTGTTGCACCACCTCGGCGGTGATGATCGCGCCGTGCGAGAGCGCCACGTTCTGGCGCACGACATTGTAGACCTGGCGCACGTTGCCCGGCCACTCGGCGGTGGCGAGCAGTTCCACCGCCTCCGGCGCATAGATGCGCCGCTGACCGGTGTCCTTGGCGATCTTTTCGAGAAAATGCGCCACCAGCAGCGGAATGTCCTCGCGCCGGCGCGACAACGGCGGCATCTCGATGTGCACGACGTTCAGCCGGTAGTAGAGGTCCTCGCGGAACTGGCCGCCGATCATGAGCTGGTGCAGGTCGCGGTGCGTCGCAGAGATGACGCGCACGTTGGTGCTCACGGCATCGAGGGCGCCCACCGGACGGATCTGGTTCTCCTGCAGCACGCGCAGCAGCTTCACCTGCAGACGCATCGGCATGTCGCCGATCTCATCGAGCAGCAGCGTGCCGCCCTCGGCCGTCTGAAAGCCGCCCTTCTGCGAACCGAGCGCGCCGGCAAAGGCGCCCTTCTCGTGGCCGAAGAGTTCCGACTCGAGGAGATTCTCCGCCATGGCGCTGCAGTTGACGGCAATGAAGGGTTTGTTGCGCCGGGGGCTCGCCTCGTGAATTGCGCGCGCCAGGAGTTCCTTGCCCGTGCCGCTCTCGCCCGTCAGCAGCACGCGCGCATCGGTGCCGGCCACCATGTTGGCCTGGGCCAGCTTGTCCTCCATGACCTGGCTGCGAGTGATGATGCCGGCGCGCCAGTCCTCGTCGACGTGTGCGAAGCCCGACACCTTCAGCGCCTTTTGCACGTGATCGAGCAGTTCCTGCTTGTCCACGGGCTTGGTGAGGAAGCCGAAGGCGCCGCTCTGGGTGGCGTGGACGGCATCCGGGATGGTGCCGTGGGCGGTGAGAATGATCACTCGCAGGCCCGGCCAGCGGCTCTGCAACTCCTTGAGGAGTCCGATGCCGTCCATGTTGTCCATGCGCAGGTCGGTGATCACGAGGTCGGGACGGAACCGCACGCAGGCGGCGAGGGCGGCCGCGGCGCTTTCCATGGCCTCGACCTCGTAATTCTCGGCCCGCAGGCGGATCGTGAGGAGGCGCAGCAGCCCCGGATCGTCGTCGACGACCAGAATGCGCGCCTTGCGCTTTTGCGGGCTGTTGAGGTTGTCGCGTGCGCCCGGTTGCAAACCGAACGAGAGGGGTGCCGTCGCGGCGCTCGGATAGGCGTTCAAATGGGGTGTCTCCGTCAATTGGTCACTCAAGGTTTGTACGGTGCGCTCGCGTCACGGTCGTTGATGGACCGCTCAATATGCGTCACCGCCTCGAGCTTCGCGCGGGCTTCATCCAGCGCCTTTCGGAGCCGCGCATTCTCGTCCACTTCGGCCGCCAGATGCTTGTTGAGCACCTGCAGCTTATCATGCGAATCATGCGTCGCCTCGTCGCGCAGACGCTTGTTTTCCGCCTGTAACACGAGTTGCTGTTCGACGTCCCGAAGTTCCACCACGGCGAGCAGGCGCTCCACCGGGAGCAGAGTCTCGGGCTTGGCGAGCAGTTCCGACAACTGTCGCTGTGCAGCGACGGGATCGCTGCCGCCGTGGCCGGGCGTCGCAAGGGCGAGTGCATAGCGCAGCCGATTGCTCGTGGTCGGCAGCGTTTCGGCGGCATCCTTCGCCGCCTGAAAGAGTTCGGCCTGGCGGGCGGGATCCCCTTGCGGAAGGCTCTCCATGAGTTCGAGCGCCGGTTTGATGACGCTCGCCTCGGGCTGCGGCTGGCTCTCCACGGGTGCCTCGGGCTTGGCGCGGCTGAACCCGATGCAGCCGCCAAGGAGCGCACCGATGACGCAAAGCACGGCTGAGCAGGCCGCGAGACGCACCCTCTCAAGCCGCGGCATTGGCCTTTTCGCCGGCCGCAATTGCTGCCTGGCGCAGCGGCAGGCGCACCCGGAAGTGGGCGCCGCCCGCCTTTGATTCCAGGATTTCGATGCTCCCGCCATGCGCGTTGACGAATTCGATCACGACCGACAATCCGATTCCGGTTCCTTTGACGTGGCCGCCCTGCGGGGTCTTGCCCTGATAGAAAGCCTCGAATATTTGCTTGCGGTCCGCGGCTGGAATGCCCGGGCCGCTGTCGATCACCTCGAGCACCAGCTGCTCCCGCTCGCCGCGGGCCTGAATGGAGATGGTTCCGCCGCGGGGCGTGAATTTAATCGCATTCGACAGCAGGTTGTCGAGAATCAACCGCACCTTCGCGCGGTCGGCGAGGGGCGTCAAGTCCTCCACCTGCACATCGAGCCGTACGCGCTGCGCCACGAGGGTGAGCTGCTGGTTCTCGAGCACGCTCTTGATCAGCGGTCGCAGCTTGAATTCCGAGACGTCGAGGCCGACGCTTTTCGCCTGCCAGGCGCTGAAGGAGAGCAGATTCTCGATGAGCCGCTGCAGCTTCATGCCGTTCTCGCGCAGGATGGCGGTCACTTCCCGCTGGCCGCTCTGCAGCTCACCGACCGCCCCGTCCATCAGGAGTTCGGTGCCCTCGCGGA
>Ga0302319_10021267_pt1 | contig 11694 bp, 8 predicted proteins | sample Bog_T0_2_FD_203319 | JGI IMG/M metagenome (GOLD analysis project Ga0302319, IMG submission 203319) | Peat permafrost microbial communities from Stordalen Mire near Abisko, Sweden - Bog_T0_2 | ecosystem: Environmental > Terrestrial > Soil > Wetlands > Peat | place: Sweden: Abisko, Stordalen Mire...
AGATACTAAGTTAATTGAACTTTATTTAATCTCAAACCAATTGACGAAAACAAACTTGAACCCTTCTCAAAGCCGGACTTGGCAACCTGTTGAAATATCCAAAAACCGCCGCGAGAGGGCACGCGGCCTACATCATTTCCATTAAAATCAGCGATTTTGTAGGCCCGGTGCCCTCACCGGGCGGGTATTCCAACAATCGATCAAGCCCGGACTTCTACAATCGTTCCCTTAAAAACTTCCAAGGCCTTTTGGATCAACGGATCGTTTTTGAATTCCTCTTTGTTCAGGGAAATCGGCGCGGGCTTCTTGTCGGCCAACGGCGCGGTGCTGGAATCCCCGGACTTGACCGGTGTCCCCGGCGCTTTGGCCGTCAGTGGCGCCGGCTTGGGAGCGGGGGCTGGGACCGGAGCTGCCACTGGTCGCTGCCAGTTGGCCGGCGCCTCCGCCTTGATAAACTTGATCATCGCATTGGGATGCCCCATTTCCGCAAGCTTGGTGGCCAGCAGCGTGTGATTCCGCGAATTATCCACCAATCCAAGGTGATCCTCAAATTCCGGATCAAAGCCGATGACCAGTGTTCCTTTCAGAAATGAAACCGGATGGGCATCAATTAAATAGCCGCGGGTAAAAGGACTCACGCGGCCGACGGCATCAATAAGTTGCTGCCAAAGCCCGTTCACGTCAGCCGGGGCTGCGGCGGGTGTAGTCGGCGCAGGTTGTTCGGGCGCGGACGGTGTCGCTGCCGGAGGCTTGGGCGGCGCCGTTGACTTGGGAATTGGATCCGGCTCCGTTGCCCCCTTCAGGGAATCAAAGGAAAAGGGTTTGGCCGGCGCCGGGGGATTGGCGGCCTGGGTCGCCCCCGCATTCGTTGCTTGGGCGAGGCCTGGGGCGGTTGCCGGGACACCGCTTTGCCCGCGCAACTGGTTAAGCTGCTTTAAGACGGCTTCAATCGGCAGGGAATTGCGCGCCTCAATTGCCCGCAACAGGGAGACTTCCACGAGGATTTTCTTCGATGCCGCATCGCGCAGCCGCATTTCCGCATCCGCGAGGACTTCCAGGATCCGCGTGAGGGCATCCGTCCCGGCCAGGGACGATTGTTCCCTGAGGGCGGCCAGCTCGGATTCCGACGTTTCCATGAGGTTGGTGTTGCCTTTGGAAACATTAAAGATCAATAGGTTGCGAAAGTGGTTCAGCAAGTCGCCCAGCAGGCGGCCGAGATCTTTGCCGCCGCGTGCCAGCTCATCCAATTGCGTCAGGGTCGTGGAAATCTCGCCGGCCAAAACGGCATGGGTCAATTTAAGAATCTGATTTTGGGCGGCGAGACCGAACATCGAGAGCACGTCCGCCTCCTCGATTTTTTCACCGCAAAAGCTGATGAGCTGGTCGAGCGTGGATTCCGCGTCCCGCATCCCGCCATCCGCCCCGCGCGCAATGGCCTGCAAGGCCGCGGCGTCAATGGTGACGCTTTCCTTGACGGCAATCTCCGCGAGGTGTTGCGTAATAAGTTTGCCGGGAATGCGGCGCAAATCGAAGCGCTGGCAGCGGGAAAGAATCGTGGGCAGGACCTTTTCGGGGTCGGTGGTGGCGAACATGAATTTCACGTGCGCCGGCGGTTCCTCCAGGGTCTTCAACAGGGCGTTGAACGCCGCCGTCGATAGCATGTGAACCTCGTCGATGATGTAAATCTTGTAAGTGGAATGGGCCGGGGCGTATTTGCAGGTCTCGCGCAATTCGCGCACCTGTTCCACGCCGTTGTTGCTGGCGCCATCGATTTCCAGCACGTCGATCGAGCGGCCTTCGGTGATTTCCTGGACGCGCGGATCGGTATCCGCAAAATCCGTCTTTGGCCCGCCCGTGCAATTCAGGCATTTGGCAAAAATACGGGCGATGGTGGTCTTGCCGGTGCCGCGCGGACCGCAGAAGAGATAGGCATGCGCAATGCGTTTTTGCGCGATCGCATTGGCGAGCGTCTGCGTGACGTGTTCCTGGCCGACCACATCGGCAAATTTTTGCGGCCGATATTTGCGGGCGATGACCTGATAAGACATGGGTGATTAATTAATTAAAATCCGTTTCACGTACCACGGGAGAATGAGCCAGGCCGGCGTCATGGTCAATCTGTCCATCGTAAATGAAGAATGTCAGGGTGACCACGGCAGACGCAGAGCAAACTGCCGTTGCTGCCTTCCGGCCCTCGCGGGGTTCGTAAGTCCGCATTCCATGGGCCCTGACCCGGACAAATTGCCAGAGCTTTTGGCGCTTGTCGAGCCTGGTAATATCCGGGGGAAACTACACGATTTCGCTTTTCACCGGCCAACCCGCTTCCTTGATGGCCTTGTAGCCCCCGATCAGGGAATGCACGCTGCGATACCCCATTTTCTGGGCAATATCGCAGGCCAGGGCGGAACGGTAGCCGCCCCCGCAATACAGGATCAGCTCCGTGGCGGTGTCCGGGAAAAGTTTTTCGATGTCCCGCTCCAGAACCCCTTTGCCGAGATGCACGGCGCCGACGGCATGGCCGGCGTTCCATTCGGAATCCTCGCGCACGTCCAGCAGCACCACTTTGGGGTTTTGTTTCAACCATGCGGCAGTCTGGTCCACGGTGATTTCGCGGACGCGCGTTTTGGCGTCGGCCACAATTTTGAGAAATCCGGGTGAATGATCCATGAACCGAACTTAAATCATGACTGCGGAGGTTCAAACAAAAATCATTCGCAACTTTCCCCGGTTGGCTTAACCTCGCCGCGTGTCGCAAAAGAAAGAGAATGGCGCCATTGCCTTAAGCCTGTTTTTGGTGGTGGGTTTTTGGGGCGGTAACAACGCGGGCACCAAGTGGCTGCTGGGCAACTGGCCGCCGGTTTTCACGGGTTGCCTCCGCTTTGCGGTGGCGGGCGTGATCCTGCTCGCTGTGCTGCGGTTTACCAACTGGCTCGGCCAGTTCGAAAAGCTCACGCCCGAATTGCGGCGCCAACTGTGGTTGCGCGGCGGCTTGAGCCTGGCCGCCTATACGATCGTTTTCAATTGGGCGCTCCGGTTGATCCCGGCGTCGCACGTCGCCCTGTATCTGGGGGCGTCCCCGGTTTGGGCGCTGCTGGCGGAGCAGGGGCCGCGACGGACGTGGGTGAGCGTGCGGCGCTATTCCGCCGCGCTGATTGCCGTGGCCGGCGTCCTGGTCCTCTTTTGGCCGGCCCTCCGCACCCAACATACCGGCAGTCTGCCCGGCGAACTATGCGCTTTGGCGTCCAGCTTTGTCTGGGCCTTTTACAGTCGCCAAAGCCGCTGGCTCAGTGCCCGCATCAATAGCCTTGAGGTGGCCGCCAGCTCTATGTGGATGGCCGGCGTGATCCTGATTCCGATCGGCCTTTGGGAAATCACCACGCACGGCATCTCGATCACCCCGGCCCGGGTGGGGGTCATGTCCTTCTGCATCATTTTTGGCGGCGTGATCCCCTATGCCTTTTGGAATAACGCGTTGCGCGTCTGGCCGGCCAGCCGGGTTTTGTTGTTCAACAATTTAATCCCCATCACCACCTGCGTCTGGGTGCACTTCACGCTGGGCGAAGCCATCACCCCCACTTTCTATTGTGCGATGGCATTGATCCTCCTGGGCGTGATCTTGGAGCAGATTGATCTGGCGGGGGTTTTCAATCTTCCAGAGAACTTTTAAACCCTTAAAAACCATGGATATCAAAAATCTAAACGAACTCACTCCCTTTATCACCAAGGACGGCTCGGAAATCCGCGAACTCCTGGCGCACCGGAATTCGGCCATCCGGCATCAGAGTTTGGCCGAGGCGCGACTGCCTGTCGGTACCTCCACCCAGGAACATTTCCATCCCCGGGCCGAGGAGATTTATTATATCACCCACGGCACCGGCAAAATCCGAATTGAAAATGAAACGCGGGAGGTGAAACCCGGCGATGCCATCGCCATACCGCCGGGCCTGAAACACAAGCTGTGGAATACCGGCGGGGAGGTGCTGCGTTTGCTCTGTTGCTGCGCGCCTGCTTATGAGAATAGCGACACGGTGATTACGGAAGTTTAGCGGCTGACTTAAAAGATTAGCGATTTGGTCTCGGGCGCGCTGCCAATGTGCTTCTTTGCCAGTCCGGCTTCGGACCATCTTGCCGGAAGATCAAATATCTCCCTAAAAAATGTCGGGCCGGTGCGGTCTCGTAACATTACTTTTCCTGCCGTCCTGTCGCCACGATGGTCATAAAAGTTAGTTCTGTGGGCAGGATGCCCACAGCACGTTGATGGGCACGAGCCAAGGCCGTCCGTCTTGCCGATTTCCTGATCGGCCCGGGTCTCGCCCCACCAAGTCGAATTCATTTGTTGGCTTTAAGTAATGCCGCCAGCAAACCCTCGGTGGTGTGCTCTTTTGCCTCCACCTGGGGCTTTAAGCCCAGCGCGACGAGAGCCTTGCTGGTTTCGGGGCCGATGGTGGCAATTTTCAGGGCCGGGAATTGTTTCACCAGTTTTGGCAGATCAAAGCGCTGATGGAAAAACTCCACCGTGGAACCGCTCGTAAAGGTCAGCCAATCCGCTCCGTGCGCCAGAAAATCCCCGGCCACGCCATAAGGATCCCCGGTTTCAGGCACGGTCTGATAAACGCCGATATCGTCCACGATTGCGCCCAATTCCACAAGGGCGCGCGGCAGTTCGGGGTTGGCCTTTTCCGCCCGCAGTAGACAAACTTTTACATTCTCGATGCTGCTGTGTTTGTGCATGGCGGCAGCGATCTTCTCTCCGATAAACACCTCGGGCATGACGTCGACCTGCAAGTGGAGTTCTTTTAATTTGGCGGCCGTGGCCGATCCCACCGCGGCAATTTTGGCGCCACCGATGTCGCGCAGATCCTGAAAGCGCCTGAAGAAATAATCAAAAAAGGTCGTCACCCCGTTGGCGCTGGTGAAGACCAGCCAGTCGTAGGTGTTCAACGAAAGCAAGGCATCCACCAAAAAATCCCGGTGCTCTGGGTCCACGGTTTTGACGGCGGGGATTTCCAGCACTTCCGCTCCCAATTCTGACAGGTGTTGGTTAAAAGCCCGAGCCTGGCCGCGGGCGCGCGTCACGACGATGCGCTTGCCAAACAAGGGGCGATCCTCCGCCCAGTTCAATTTACCCCTTAGTTTTACGACGCTGCCAATGACCGTAAGTGCAGGGGGGGAGATTTTGTGGTCGGCCACCAGCCCGGCAATAGCTTCCAGCGTCCCGGCGACTGATTTTTGCCGTCCATGCGTCCCGGATTGGACGACGGCCACCGGTGTTTTCGGCGACAGCCCGTGCGCGATGAGTGACTTTGTCCATTCCTCCATCTTTTCCATCCCCATCAGAACCACCTTGGTTCCCGGTATGCGGGCGATTTCCTCATAACGCAATTTGATTTGCGCCTCGGTGGGATCGTCGTGGCCCGTCATCACCGTAAAGCTCGAGCAATGTTCGCGATGGGTGAGGGGGATGCCCGCGTAATTGAGGGCGGCCGTGATCGACGAAACCCCGGGCACCACTTCAAAGGAAATCCGGGCGGCGGCCAGCGCCTCCGCCTCCTCGCCGCCCCGGCCGAAAACATAAGGATCGCCCCCTTTGAGCCGGACGACAATTTTTCCCGCCTGGGCGCGCTCGATCATGAGCGCATTGATTTGGTCCTGGGAAAATTCGGCGCGTTTGCCGCGCGAAATAATTTCCGCCTCCGGCCGGGCATACCGGAGCAATACCGGGTTCGCCAGTTGATCATAAATGACCACGTCCGCACGCCGGAGCAATTCCGCCCCGCGCAACGTCAATAATTCCGCATCGCCCGGACCGGCGCCGACCAAATAAACCATGCCTTTGGATTTCACGCGCATACAGTAGTCAACCACCGCCTTAAGAGCAATTTTACAAATGTCAGACTTTGCGCTTTGAAGTGGGGCGGCTGGCGAATATAAATTGCGCGTGTCTCAGACCGATGCCAAGCCCATCAACGCGGCCACCCGCGTTTGCGCCGTCTTTGGCTCGCCGATCCGCCACTCCGCGTCGCCCGCCATGCATAACGCGGCTTTTGCGTCGCTCGGCTTGAACTGGCGTTACCTGGCTTTTGAAGTCCGCCCGGAAAATCTCCGGCAAGCCCTGCTCGGGGCGCGGGATATGGGCTTTGCGGGCGTTAACCTCACCGTTCCCCATAAAATTCTCGCGCTCGATTGTGTGGACATCCTGGACGAATCAGCGCGGCTTTGGGGTGCGGTCAACACGATCCGGTTTGAAGGCCGCGGGCCCGACGGCCAATGGCTCCCGCTGCGCCAATTTGACCAGGCCTTACCCCGGGAAATTCGTGCCCACGGATTTAACACCGATGCGGCCGGATTTGAACACGCCCTGCTGGAGGATCTGCAACTGAAGCTGACTGGTAAAAAAGTGCTGTTGCTGGGGGTTGGCGGCGCGGGTCGGATGGCTGCCCTTAAATGCGCCAGCGCCGGGGCCGCGGAATTATATCTCGTTAACCGCACCGCGGCCCGCGCCTCGGAACTGGCCGCTGAAATCGGCCGCCAATTTCCCGCGCTGCGCGTCACAGTCGGCTATCCCAAATCCAAGGTGGATCTATTGCTGAACGCCACTTCGCTGGGGCTGGGCCGGGAGGATCCCTCGCCCCTCGACGAGGAACAACTTGCCCCCGCACGGGCGCGGGCGGTCTACGACATGATTTACCAACCGGCCGAGACCCGGCTGCTGGCGAGCGCCAAAGCTGCGGGCTGCCAGACCGCCAATGGCTTGGGCATGTTGGTGGGGCAGGGGGCCCTGGCGTTTCAACTTTGGACCGGGCTCGCCGCGCCGGTGCCGGTGATGCGCCGCGCCGCGGAGCTGAATATTTATGGGCATTGACGCCATTTTCGACGCACACAACTGGGCCGCCGTCCCGTTTTCCTTTTGGTCCTTCTGCTTTTTCAGCCTGGGCTGCATCGTCGGCAGTTTCCTGAACGTTTGCATTTACCGGATGCCGCTGGAACTCAGCGTGGTTTCGCCTCCGTCACATTGCCCGCATTGTCGTTATGCGATTCCATTTTACCTGAACATTCCGCTGGTCACCTGGCTGGGGCTGCGCGGACGCTGCAAAAATTGCGGGGCACCCATTTCGCCGCGCTATTTCATCGTGGAGTTGCTGACGGGCTTGATTTTCCTCGCCTGCTGGCTGGCGTTTGGCCGGCAGTCTCCCGGCGTGGCGGCGGTTTACTGCCTGTTCATGGCCGGACTGATTGTGGCCACATTTATTGACTTCGAGCATTTCATCATCCCCGACGAAATCACCTTCGGTGGCATCGCGGCCGGTCTTTTGGTTTCCCTGGCCGTGCCGGGCTTGCACCGGGTCGCCACTCGGCCCTCGTCGCTCGGCCTCAGCCTCCTCGGCGTGGTCTTCGGCGCGGGCGTGGTTTACGGAATCCTGCGCCTGGGCAAACTGTTGTTCGGCCGGCAGACCATTCAACTGCCGCCCGCCGCCAAAATCATTTTCACCGAGACCGCCCTGCATTTGCCGGACCGCGAAGTTTCGTACGAGGAATTGTTTTATCGCCCAAACGACACGATCACGTTTCAGGCCCGGACGCTGGAGTTGGTGGATCGGGGCTATCGGGAGGTGTCCGTGCGGCTTTCACCGTCCGCGCTGTGGATAGACGAGGAAAAGCTCAGCCCGGATGAAGTGGCCTATCTGGAGGCGGAATGCTCCGAAATCATCCTGCCGCGCGAGGCGATGGGGCTGGGCGACGTAAAATTCATGGGCGCGATCGGCGCATTTATCGGCTGGCAGGGGGCCCTGTTTTCATTGATGGTCAGTTCTCTTATTGGTGCCGCCGTGGGCATCCTGCTCATTCTGGCGCGCAAACGCGAGTGGTCTTCGCGGATGCCTTATGGCCCTTACATCGCCCTGGCGGCAGTCATTTGGGTGTTCTGGGGCCGGGCCATCGTCAATGCCGTGATCCTGCGGTGAGATAACGGAATGGAGTGAATGGGACGCTTTTGAGCTTTACCGGTTTGATGGCATTCCTTCAGGAAACTCCGTGTTTATTGAGTGTTTTGATTGACAAATGCCTGGCCCGGGCCTAGTTTGGGCCAGGTTTTTAGCAGCATATAGATTGATCAGCTGCCATCGCCAGAAGTCACAATTCAAATCGTAAATCCCAAATAAAAGCATCACCCCGTTGGAGTGCATACCAGTCCCTGCAGCAAAGTGTTTTGGATCCACGCCCAATCTTCTGAATCTGAATCAATGAACAATCGTCAAAACGCGGCACAATACCTCGGCTTGCTGGTGATTGCCCTGCTGGTCTCCACGGTCCCCATGCGAGCCCAGTTTAACTACACCACCAATAACAATACGCTCACCCTGACTCAATACACCGGTTCCGGCGGCGCTGTGGTCATCCCGAATACGGTGGGCGCCCTGCCGGTCACCGCCGTCGGTTCGGCGGCGTTTTATCAAGTCTCCGCTTTGACCAGCGTGACATTCGGCACCAACGTCACCACCATCGCACCGAATGCGATTTTCCAATGCCCGAGTCTGGCCAGCGTGTCCATTCCGGCCGGCGTCACGAACATCGGCATGGGACCAATGATTGATTGCTTGAGCCTGACCGCAATCGGCGTCGATCCTGCAAATAAATACTATACGAATTCAAACGGGGCGCTTTTCAATGAAGCCCTGAATCAGCTCATTGAATTTCCCGGCGGCGTCGGCGGCACTTATGGGATTCCCGCCAGCGTCACGAACATCGGACAGGCGTTCATAGGTAACTCCCTCACGGCAATCGGGACTTCACCCTCAAGCATCGAATACACCAACGTGGGCGGCGTATTGTTTGACAAGAGCAAAACCTATCTCATCTCCTACCCGGGCGCTGCGGCCGGCAGCTACGCCGTTCCCACGAACACCACCACCATTGTCAGTGCCGCGTTTGAATATTCCACCGGCATCACCAACGTGTCGATTGGCACCAACGTCAACAGCATCGGAACGTTCGCTTTTTACGATTGCCCCAATCTGGCCGCCATTTCGGTCAATCCCGCCAACGCGTATTTCAGCGGCACCAATGGGGTTTTATTCGACAAGAACAAACTCACGCTCATCCAATATCCCATTGCCATCGGTGGCAACTACATTGTCCCTGGCACGGTGGCGGCCATTGGCGCCGGGGCGTTTGGCGACGCTTTTGGCCTGACCAGCGTTATTATCCCCAACAGTGTCACCAATATCGCCCAGCAGGCTTTCTACGGTTGTCTGGACCTTTCCGCAGTGTCGCTGGGCGAGGGCATCGAGAGCATCGGGGCCAGCGCGTTTTTTTACTGCGAGAGTTTGACCGGCATGGTGTTTCCCGCGCGTCTCACCAGCCTTGGGCAGTACGCTTTTGGAGGCTGTCAAAACCTGTCGAGCGCCTGTTTTTCCGGGAACGAGCCGATCGACGGGGGCAGCGTTTTTTATTTTGACCCGGCGCTGGGCAGCATTTTGTACGTGAATGGAACCGCCGGATGGGGTGCCACCTATGACGGGATTTCCACGGCCTCGTGTTCCACGTGCGGCGGCGGCGGCGCGCCACCGCTCGGCATCTTGCTTTCCGGGACAAACGTGCTGGTGGGATGGTCCACCAGTTTCAGCGGGTACATACTGCAATCAACCACGAATCTGGTTCCGCCGGTGGTTTGGAGGACAGTTTCAACTGCTCCGGTGATCATCAACTCCATTTACGCCGTCACCAATCCCATCGCGGGCTCAAAGATGTTCTATCGTTTAAGCCAGTGAGCGTGCCGCGCGCGTTCAGTGGGCTGTCATCTGCCATGCATAACCGGGACCAGCCAGTCTGGTGACGAAGGCGGACGGCATACCTGGAATTATTTGGCCGTGGCTGCAAACAAAACGGGCCGGCTGCACACGGTAGGTTGCCGGCCCGTCGGACCGTTTTTCAAACAGGAAAAACGGAGCGCCCGTTCTCATGGGCAAAAAAACTTAGCCCATCGCTCGCCACGCGCAAGTAGCATTTGAAAAATCTTTGAGCCGGCGTGCGTTATCCGTATCCTGCGACAACCTTGAAACGGCCAGTTCACATGCTCCCGCTTAACGCCACCTGCAGAGGCGTCTGTGCCCCATTATTCAGGGTGTTTTCATTGCTGGCCCTGGTTTTTGGGTTGGTCCTGTCTCTGCGGGCGGCCGACTCTCCCTTCACGGTGGATGCCTGGACCACGGAAGACGGTCTGCCGCAAAGTTCCGTCCTCGCCATTGTTCAGACGCACGACGGTTATCTCTGGCTGGGCACACTGAACGGGTTGGCCCGCTTTGATGGCCATTCCTTCACCTTCTTCAATGTCAACAATACTCCCGGGCTGCCGAGTGACCGGATTGTTTTCCTGTTTGAAGACCGTCGCCACACGCTTTGGGTGGGCACCGACAATGCCGGCCTTTGTGCCATCAGCAACGGTGTGGTGCAGAATTTCAACACCGATGGCCTGGGGGACAAAATCATTGACGCGGACGAGGACGAATCCGGGGGAATCTGGTTTGCCGCCGGAAACGGTCACTTTGGGTATTGGAGCAACGGCCAGCTCCAGTTGAATGCGCTCATCCCGCAAAAACTCTGGGCCCAATTGTTGCGGCGGGCTTATCACGTGGTCGTGCCCCGCCGCGGGGGCGGTTCCTGGAATTTGGAAAACGGTCACGTCCAGAGAGTCAGTGATCAGGGAGTGGTCCAGGATTTTGGACCTTTCCCGTGGGCGTCCTCCCCGGTCGCCGCCACCTTCTCACCGGCCTTTGATGCCGACGTTACTACCGCCTGTGAGGACAATCAAGGCAACCTGATTGTCGGCGTAAAAGGAGCGGGGGTTTATTGGTTCAATGCCGACGGGGGGTATCGGGAGATATCCAATGATCAGGGACTATTCCAGGGCAACGTGTTTTCCCTGTACCTGGACCGCGACGACGACCTGTGGGTCGGCACGGATGGCGGCGGCCTCTACCGCGTCAAAAGAAATTATTTTGTCTCGCCCCCGCAATTATCCTTCGGCGTTATGCAATCCGTGTCCGAGGATCCGGCGGGAGGATTGTGGGTGCAAGATAATACCCGCGGGGTGCTTTATTACCTGACGAATTCTATTCGTAATTATCAGTTTGGTGCCTGGTCGGTTTTGGTGGATCAACAGCAACAAGTCTGGGCCGGCACCCGCGGAGCAGGCTTGTTCCGCCTGAAGAACGGTGACTTTCATCCCGTCGCCGAAGCCGCCAAGGCCGGCTCCAAAATTTATGCCCTGTTCCAAAGCCGCGATGGCCGGTTGTGGGCCGGAACCGAAAATGGCCTGGCCAGTTTTGATGGCCAGGATTGGCGTTTCTACACCGCCGCGGACGGGTTGCCCGCGGTGCCGGTCCGGGCCATCGCCGAAGGCGCCCACGGTGAGATTTGGATCGGTACCAGCGGACTTGGGCTGTTTTTGCTCCAGGATGGCAACATTACTCCCACGAATGCCCCGGTAAATGACGTTTCGTGCCTTTTGGCGGGCCATGACGACGTCCTGTGGGTTGGGTCCTCCGGCCACGGACTGGCCCGGCTGGAGCAAGGACATTGGAGCACCTTTGGCGCGGCCGACGGTCTCGCTGGCGATGATGTCGGATTCCTGCTGGAAGATGACCGGGATAATCTTTGGATCGGTTCTTACGAGGGTTTGGCCCGGGTGGGTGAAGA
>Ga0302319_10021268_pt1 | contig 11693 bp, 12 predicted proteins | sample Bog_T0_2_FD_203319 | JGI IMG/M metagenome (GOLD analysis project Ga0302319, IMG submission 203319) | Peat permafrost microbial communities from Stordalen Mire near Abisko, Sweden - Bog_T0_2 | ecosystem: Environmental > Terrestrial > Soil > Wetlands > Peat | place: Sweden: Abisko, Stordalen Mire...
TGGCGAGTCGCACTCCACCTATGCCCTCGCTCGATACCTCATCGTGTTGCTCACTGCCCAGCGTCTCGAGATTGATGCCTTCTGCGACAACCACGATGGAGAAAGGATTGTTGGAACTGCGACGTTTGACGAGGTGCGCCACGATCTGTTCCGTGGTGAGCGGGAATTCAGGGATAACTATGAGGTCCGCGCCGCCGGCGAGTCCGCCCATGGCGGCAACCCACCCAGTGGCACGACCCATCGTTTCGACGACCATGACCCGGTGGTGCGAGGCAGCCGTCGTGTAGAGGCGGTCGAGCGACTCGGCGACAATACTTACTGCGGTATCGAAGCCTATGCAGTAGTCAGTTCCCTGCAAGTCATTGTCGAGGGTCTTGGGTACTCCCACGACCGGAGCCCCTCGTTCAGCGAGCCAGTTGGCAATTCGCTGCGTACCGTCGCCACCAATTGCCACCAGCGCGTCAAGGTGTTGGTCAATGGCGGTGAGTACACGATCGCGACCGCCCTTGGGATCATCGAGGTTGTAACGCGCCGTGCCGAGCAACGTCCCGCCCTGACCCACGATGCCGGTCAATTCCTCGTGTGAAAGAGGTCGCCCCGAGTAGTCGCCCGCGAGTCCGGCCCAGCCGTTCGCGACACCCACGAGTTCGTGCCCGTCGCGAAACGCCATTTGCCCTAGACCGCGAATCGCGGCGTTGAGCCCCGGTGCATCGCCTCCAGCGGTAAGAACACCTATGCGCATGAACCTGCCTCGTAAGAACGTCCCCCCACTTCGAACTGTAGGCCAATTTCTGCCATTTTCCTTCGGTTTTGGCCCAATCACCGAATCGAGCGAAACTCTCATTCATAATGACCTGATGCACGAAAACGCGACCGCGACTGGTCAAAATGTTCGTTCCGAGAGTGATTTTTGTCACAACCGATTCGCGACTTTCTCAGAGTGCCCCCTCTGTGGTGGTGATCTCGCCGCGGAACACGCGCACTATCGATGCTCGGGATGCGGGTGGCGCGACAGCTGCTGTGACTAGCAAGGCTTGACCGCTCCAGCACCGTAGAACTTCCTCCAAATTTCACTTTGCGCCTTCGCGCGTGTCACCTGACGTTCACTTTGCTTTCTTAGGTTCATAGATGGCAAAAAGATTCGCTCGGCGTAGGTCGGCTTTCCATTTAGCCACTAACGAATCACTTTCTTTAGGAGGAAAGTTCAGAATGAATAAGACACTCAGGTCACTGGCGGCAGCATCGCTGGCGCTCGCTGGTCTGCTTACGGTGCTCAGTGTGCCCGCCGGCGCTACGGCGAAAGCCAAAACGACGACGTGTTACAAACTGACGTCAACGGCAATCGTTTCAAAGAAGGTGAAGGGGACGGCGTGCCCAACTGGTTATACGAAGTCGAAGCCGAGTCTGCAGGGGAGCGGACTTTCAGGTGACACTGACCTCGTCGTACCGGGACAGGCTTCACTCGCGATTAACGGCTCGTCCTTCGACGCACCAGAAATTGGCGCAACAACAAGCGGATCAACGGCGTACAGTGCGGGTGGCAGCGTGTCGTTCAGCTCGTATCCCGCCGCGGGTTCGGGAACTGGTCGCACTGACATCGTCAACGGATCAGTGAACATTGGATTCTCCGACCAGCCAATGACGCCTACTGCGGGTACGTTGCCTTCCGGTGCGACCGAGTCGAACTACGCACAGGTTCCCTTCATCTTGGGTGGCGCCGTCGTTGGCTACAACCTCGGTACTGGTTTTGACAACGTCAAGTTGACCGCACAAGAGATTGCGAACATCTTTAACGGCACGATCACGCAGTGGTCCGACCCAACAATTGTCGCAACCAACGGTGGCACGTCTACTGCGCTCGGCAAGGCGCTTGCCGGTCTTGGCACGTACAACGAGCCAAAGGACACCATCAAGGTGATCTACCGCAACGCAAGTTCGGGCACGACGTACGCCTTCACGAACTACCTGCAGGCTGCCGGTGGTACGACGCTGACGCCGTCGGGCAACCCAATGGAGGGTACCGGCGCCAAGTGGAACGCGTCGAACATCTTGGGCGCGGCGAACAACTCCGCACTCGCTCAAGACATCGTGAACACCGTTGGTTCGATTGGTTACGTGGAGTACAGCTACTTGTTGATTCCTGGCAACGCGAAGATCCAGTCGGCCGAACTTCAGGACAAGAACGGTCAGTGGCTCCAAGTAAGTCAGCCCGAGATTGCTGCTGCTGCCGCAGCTGCTGGAAGCTCAGTGACGCCTGACAACTTCTCGATCGTCGACGAACCGGGCAACAACGTCTGGCCACTCGCCACGTACAGTTGGGCGCTCGTCAACAAGACCCAGACCAGCGAGGCGACCGGCGAAGCGGTCGTGAAGTACCTCGACTGGGAGACGCACTACGCGCAGAACTCGGGCCTTGCTTTGGGTGAAGGCTACGTGCCGCTACCCGCCGCGGTCCAGGCGTACGCGCGTCAGCAATTAGAAACCGTCACGTACAACGGCACCGTGCTGTTGAACCAGAAGTAATAACCAAACGAAGTATTGAGAAACTAGGACTGGGAGAGAGTTGATTTGTCGTTAATTGGAGAATCAATTGTCGACTCAGAACTGCGGGGCGATAAAGGCGTAGTGGAGGAATTCGGTTCCTCCACTACGTCGCGCTCGTGGTATCACTATCTACTGCTCGCGGCGTGCGTGCTCTTTGCCGCCGTGAGTGTCGGTTTTGTCGGATCGATCATCGAGAAGTCCGGTCCGACCTGGCTGCACCACCCCGCCACGCTCATCACTGGTGGCGGTTGGCAGTCACCCAACGGACCATTTGGTGGTCTCGCCATGATCATCGGCACTCTCGAGACGTCGCTCATCGCCCTCGTCATCGCCGTCGTCATTGGTTTGGGTACGGCAATCTCGATCGTCTTCTTCATTCCACGGCGACTGCGTAATATCGTCGCCACCTTCGTGGAACTGCTCGCTGCGGTCCCGAGCATCGTCTACGGCCTGTGGGGTTTCCTCGTGTTGGCGCCATGGATGTACTCGACCGTCGACCCGTGGCTCAATTCGTGGCCCTTCGCACGCGAGATATGGGGTGACCCGAGTCAGCAGTACGGACCGTCACTTTTCCTCGCGGCAATCGTGCTCGGCGTGATGATCCTGCCGACGTTCGTGGCTATCAGTCGCGAAGTCATCGCCGTCGTTCCCAATGACCTCATTGAAGCGAGTCTCTCGCTCGGTGCGACTCGCTGGCAAGTCATTCGCAAGGTCGTACTTCCGACGTCGCGTATTGGCCTCTTCGGAGCTACGTTCCTCGCACTGGCACGCGCCACAGGCGAAACGGTCGCGGTGGCGCTCATCGCCGGTGGCGTCGCGAAGGTGCAATTTCACTTGCTCAACCCGGGGACGTCAATTGCGTCGTGGATCGCGACCGAATTCGGTGAGGCCCAGGGCAACGAGATCTCTGCGCTGATGGCGCTTGGCGTGTTGTTGATGTTGTTGAGCTTCAGTCTCTCGCTCGTGAGCCGTTGGCTCGTGGGTCGCCAGCGAAAGTTGTTGGCCAAAGTATGAACGACCTGACGCAGTTAGAAGAGCCAACTGAGATTGACCAATCGATGCGAGAAGAAATCCGTCGCGTCTCGCACGCAACGAGGGCGCGCCGGCTGCTGATTTCGCGCGTCATGACGACACTTTGTGCGTTGACACTCGCCGTGACCGCGGTTCCACTCGTGTTGCTGTTGTTTCAATTGATCAAGCGTGGCGCGCCGGAGCTCACGTGGACGTTCTTCACGAAGGTGCCCGAGACGCCGTCGTTGATCGCGCCCAACGCCACGGGTGGATTGTCCAATGCCATCCTGGGCAGTATTGCTCTCAACATCTACGCGGCGATTTTGGCGATCCCGGTTGGTGTGCTCGTTGGCGTGTACCTCGCTGAGTCGCTGTCCAAGTTCGCGTCGGCGCTTCGTATCATCGCCCAGACCATGGCGGGGGCGCCGTCAATCCTGATGGGCTTGTTCGCCTTTTCCTTCGTCCTCCAGGACCTTCACGTCGGATTCTCCGCCATAGCGGGTTCATTCGCTTTGGCGGTGCTGATGTTGCCGGTGATCATCATTGCGACCGAGATCGCGGTGCTCAACGTGCCCAACACGTTGCGAGAAGCGGGGCTCGCCCTCGGGGCCAAACCTCACAAGGTCTCGATGCGCGTCGTGATTCCCTCTGCGCTCACGGGCATCGTCACGGGATGCATCCTCGCGATCTCGCGCGCCATTGGCGAAACCGCACCAGTGCTGCTCGTCATTGGCGGCGGCTATCTCAACACGTGGAAGCCGCTGAGCCCTGTGTCGGCCCTTCCTCTCTCGATCTACGAGAACGCCAAGTCGGAGTGGCCCAGTCAGCGTGCCCAGGTTTGGGGCGCTGCTTTGTTGCTCGTGATCTTCGTATTCATTCTCAGTTTGACGGCTCGAATTTGGGCCTCTAGAAAGCAAAAGGTGAGCAACTAATGGAGAAAATCATGTCAGAAGCCCAAGTGACCAAGTCACAAGCAGTCATTGTGCGTGATCCTGGTCACACCGCGATGCAATTAGAGGACGTCGCGGTGTCCTTCAACGGACGAGTCGCCGTGCGTGACGCGACCTTTGACATCGCGAAGAACCGGGTAACGAGTCTGATCGGACCTTCGGGCTCGGGCAAGACCACCTTGCTACGCGCCCTCAACCGACTCCATGACCTCACGCCAGGCGCCAAGGTCTCGGGTCGCATCGTGCTTGAGGGTACGGACATCTACCGCGGCGACATGACGGTGACCGAACTGCGGACCCGCGTTGGCATGGTGTTCCAGCGTCCCAATCCGTTCCCGACGATGTCGATCTACGACAACGTCGTCTCGGGACTTCGATTTAACGGGATCAAGAAAAAGTCCTTGCTCGACGAAGCCGCCGAGACTTCGCTTCGCTCCGCCGCACTGTGGGACAGCGTGGAATCGCGCCTGAAGGTCGCCGCGTCCAATCTCTCCGGGGGCGAGCAGCAGCGTCTGTGCATTGCGCGCGCCCTGGCGATGGACCCCGAGGTGTTGCTCATGGACGAGCCGACATCGGCGCTTGACCCCATCGCGACCCTCAAGATCGAAGAATTGATGACGACGCTCAAGGAGCGCGTCACCATCATCATCGTGACCCACAACATGCAACAAGCGGCCCGGATCTCGGACGACTGCGCCTTCTTGCTGATGGGCGAGGACCGTGCGGGCGAACTCATCGAGTTCGACACCACCGAGAAGATCTTCAACAACCCCAACGACCCACGAACCCTGGACTACACGCTGGGACGATTCGGCTGATTTAGTGCGTCGCGCCTCGGCGTGACAAACTGGCCCCACTTAGCTAGAGGGGGCCGGCATCATGGGTAACGAATTGTGGCAAGAGTCAGCGTCAGAGTTGGCGCGCAAGATTCGTGACGGCGAGACCACGTCTCGTGAGGTCGTTGAGGCACACTTGGAGCGCATCGATGCCGTCAACGAACACGTCAACGCCGTCGTCGAGGTGCGCGCCGACGAAGTTCGCCGCGAGGCCGACGCCGCCGACGCCAAGACCAAGAGTGGTGCGCCCCTGGGTGCGTTGCACGGGGTGCCCTTCAGCATCAAAGTCAACCTCGACGTCGCTGGTTATACGACCAACGAGGGGTGCGTGACCCTAAAGGACCTCCTCGCGAGCACCGATGCACCAACCGTCGAAAGAATGCGCGAGGCGGGCGCGGTCGCTCTCGCACGCACCAACATGCCCGACCTCGGACTACGCATCAACACCGAGTCGTCGCTCTACGGTGCCACGCATAATCCGTGGCGACGAGGCATCACGGCGGGTGGTTCCTCGGGGGGAGAAGCGTCGGCGATCGCCGCGGGCATGAGCCCCATCGGACTCGGTAACGACATCGGCGGGTCATTGCGCAATCCCGCATACGCCTGCGGCATCGCTTCAATCAAACCGTCACACGGACGCGTTCCCCAGGGTAACGACACCGCCCTTGTGGACATGCCGATCATGAGCCAACTCATGTTGGTCCAAGGAGTGCTGGCTCGCCACGTCGCTGACGTGCGACTTGGACTCGAAGCCGTGATGGGTGCGCATGCCCGTGACCCCTTGAGCATCAGTGCGCCGCTTCGAGGGACCCAACGTCCAAAGCGAGTGGCGCTCGTTCCGACGCCCATCGGGGGAGAGACCGACGCGGGCGTCGCCGAGGGAGTTCGAATCGCGGGACGCGCTCTCGAATCGGCTGGTTACGACGTCGAAGAGATCGAGCCGCCGATGTTGTTCGAGTCCTATTTGGGCTGGGCCGAACTCATGTTGACGAGCCTCAAGGTCGATGAGGAACTCCTCTTCGCCGTGATCGACGAAGGTGGTCGAAAGTTCATTGAGTACACCGACGTCGAGTTTCCGCCCGTCACGTCCGAGACGCTCTATCGCATGCACCAATCTCGCTACCGTGTCGCAAAAGCGTGGCGAGCATTCATGGAGGAGTACCCGCTGATCGTCGGACCCACCTGGACCCAGCCGCCCTTCGCGCACGGTTTTGACATCGAGAGCCAGGCGTCGGCACAAAAGGTCGTCGAACTCTTTCGCTTCGTGCTCCCCGCGAATCTCTTGGGTCTTCCAGCTGCCTGCGTGCCCACGGGCGTCTCGAATGGTCTACCCACCGGCGCACAAATCATCGGGGATCTCTTTCGCGAGGACCTGTGTCTCGATGCGGCAGAAGCCGTCGAGCAAAGTGTCGGCGTGCTCACCCCCATTGATCCGCGTCCGTAATGGGACTGATCGTTCGTTCGATCACCTTCGCCGACCTCGCCGCAGCCGTCAACATTCTGCGAGAGGGTTCGTTGTCACCCGACGACGAGCGACCCGAGGAGCTTGATTCATACTGGGCGAGCGTGCTCGAAACTAGAGCGAGAAAGGGTGACGTGATCGTCGCGGAGCTCAATGGTCAGGTTGCGGGCGTATGTCAGGTCATTGTCTTCGCGCATTTTCAACACGCTGGACGGTCGTGCTGTGAACTCGAGAGCGTGCACGTACGAAGCGATCTGCGCAGCCAAGGCATCGGCGCCGCGATGCTTCGCCACGCCGAAGAGATTGCGCGGCGCGAACACTGTTATCGCATGCAACTCACGAGTCGCAACGTTCGTACTGACGCTCATCGCTTCTATCTCGCCAACGGGTTCATCGACACGAGCCACGGCTTCAAGAAGTCGTTAGTCGATTGATACCTCGTGCAGGTCGCCGTCGTCGACGCTGAAGACGAAACCGCGGATCTCGGTGTCAAGGATGAAGGGACTCGCCTTCAGCGTGAGGACGGTGCTTCGTACATCCTGATCAACGTCCTTGTACGCGCCGAGCCGAAAGGGGGGACGCGATCCATAGTGCGCTTCGAGTTCACTCTGGAGGACCTCTTCATCAAAGCTCTCGAGTCCACACCGGGTGTGGTGGATCACCATCACCGAGCGCGTTCCAAGGAGCCGCTGACTGAGCAACAAGGAACGAACCGCGTCATCGCTCGCGATGCCGCCGGCGTTTCGAATGAGGTGTACTTGACCGAGATCGAGCCCGAGCGCGCCGAAGAGGTCGAGGCGCGAATCCATACACGTGAGCACGGCGAGGTGCAGTTGGGGTTCAGTGGGCAGTTCACGATGACCGTGGCGCGCCACGTAGGCAGCATTATTCGCTAGGAGTTCGTCGATCACACTCACGTCACCATCTTAGGGAACGCCATTGCGCCGCTCGTACGTGAGGGGCCCGCGGCACGTCACTACGCTGCTACGAGGAGGTGGCTATGGAGAGCATGAACAATATCCGCGAAGAACTTCGCCAACCGGCATTGGATTTGCACGAACTGATTCCTGACGTGATGAAGGGTTTCGCCGCAATGTCCTCGGCGGCGATGCACGCTGGTGAACTATCGAGTGCGACGAAAGAATTACTCGCTTTGGTTATTGCGGTGACGCGTGAGTGCGACGGGTGCATCGTCGCGCACGCGAGAGGCGCCGCCCGCGAGGGGGCGAGTCGTCAACAAGTCGGCGAAGCCCTCGGGGTCGCGATCGCGATGAACGGAGGTCCGGGCACCGTGTGGGGACCTCGAGCACTGCGCACCTTCGATGAGGCGGTCGCGGCGAAGCGCTAAAAGCTATAGGGAAGTTTTTTTATCCCGTTGACGAAACTCGACGCCAGCTGCGACGGTGCACCGGTCGACGTGATGTCGGGGTACTGCTGGAGCAACTTCCTCCAGATCACGGTGATCTCGCGTCGTGCGAGGTGCGCCCCGAGACAGAAGTGCGGTCCTGGCGCTCCAAAGCCGTAGTGATCGTTGGGCGTCCGACCGACGTCAAAGACGAAAGGATCCTCGAAGGCCTCCTCGTCGCGATTCGCGCTGTTGTAGAACAACAGCACCTTGTCGCCAGCCTTCAAATCAAATCCGGACAATGTGTGGTCGACCGCGAGCGTGCGGCGCATCCAGATCACCGGTGACGCCCAGCGAACGATTTCGTCGGTCGCCGTCTTGGCGAGACCTTCATAGTCGGCGCTCAGGCGCGCCTTTTGGTCTGGGTGCTCACTCAACGCATGCAACGCGTGGGCAATTGCGGTGCGCGTCGTCTCGTTGCCCGCCGTTACTAACAGAACGAAGAACGACGCGAGCTCTTGTTGCGTGAGCTTCTCAGATTCGATCTCGGCGTTCACGAGGGCGCTCGTGATGTCGTCGATCGGGTTGTCGATGCGGTACTTGCCGAGTTCTTCCATGATGCCCGTCAACGTCGCACCGGCTTCGAGCACCGCGAGGATCGGATCGGTGCCCTCGGGCACGATGTCAGGATCGCCCATCGCGAGGATGACGTTGGAACAGTGCAGCACCGTTGCGAATTCGCTCGGTGGCACGCCCATCATCGTGCAGATGATTTCGAGAGGAAACGGTGCCGCGACGTCGGGGACGAAATCGCCCGTGCCGCTCGTGGCTGCCCTCGATACCGTTTCGTCGGCGACTCGCTCAATGGAGTCTTCGACGGCTCGCACGTTGCGCGGATTGAAGGCGTTCGAAACGATGCGGCGAAGTCGGGCGTGCTTGGGATTGTCGGTGGAGATCATGCCCGAGAAGTACTCGACCATCTCAGTGGGCAGGTCCATCTGAGAGACGGCTCCCGGGCCCGAGAGAAAGATCTCCGGATGACGTGACGCTTCGGCGACGTCGCGATAGCGGGTGAGCGCGTAGTACCCGGCACCCGTAGGGACTTCGATCACGCTTCCTTCGACGGAGGGTTCGTCGTATTTCGAGATCGGTCGCTGTGAGCGAAGGACCTTGAACGCTTCTTCGCGCTCGGACCACGGGCGTTTCCAGAATTCCATGTCCGAGAGGTTGATGTCGTCAGGGTGCCAGGTGTTGATCGTGCTCATTCGCCAAATCGTAGCGAGAACTGGACTCGGGCACGTTTGGCTCGCGACGCGGCAGAATGGTGCAATGCCAGAACTTAGTGATGACGAACGATCCAGTCGACTCAAGGCGCTCAATTCGCTGATTGACCTCATGCGACCGGCAGTCCAGGCGGACGGTGGCGACCTCGTGTTGGTGCGTGCCGACGTCGTGACCGGCGTCGTCGAAGTCCAGTTACAGGGCGCCTGCTCGAGTTGCGCGATTTCCTCTGACACCCTCCAAGGCGGCGTGACCAGGATATTGACCGATCGGCTCTCGTGGGTCACCGAGGTCCTGGGGGGCGTGGACGACTCGATCGACCCCGAGGACTCGATGTCGCTCGGCGTGGGCGGCTACGTGCCGCGCTATCGAGCGCTCTAGCGCGTCACGAAACGAGGCAAGGGTTTGCTCATGGGCTGCTATTATTTAGTTAGGTGAACTAATGGATGAGACCACAGCCGAGACCGCAGCAAGACTCCGTAGGGTCGTGATGCGACTCAATCGAAAACTGCGCTTGTCCTCGCTCGGTGGCGTGTCACCGGCGCAAGCCTCGATGTTGGCTTCGATCAATAAATACGAACGTCCTTCCTTGGGCGACCTCGCCGTCGCTGAGCAGATTCAACCCCCGTCGGTGACGCGACTCGTGAGGGACATGGAGAAAGCTGGTCTCGTCACGTGCACACTCGATGAGAACGATCGCCGATGCACGCGTGTCGCGCTGAGTCCACTCGGTCGAAAAGAACTTGCGACGGTTCGATTGAAGCGCGAGCAATTCATCGAGCGCAAACTAAAGACCATGAGTGCAGAGGATCAGTCGCGCGCGCGCGACGCGGCGGCGATCCTTGAGACGTTGTTGGGATTCGAATGAGCGCGGCGCGTAACTTCTCGTCTCGAACGTTCAAGGCGCTGTCGGTGCGAAACTTCCGCCTCTACTTCATTGGTCAGCTGATCTCGGTGTCGGGCACGTGGATGCAATCGGTCGCGCAAGGTTGGCTCGTACTGCAGCTGACTGGTTCTTCGGTCGATCTCGGATTCGTCGTCGCTTTGCAGTTTGTCCCGATGCTGCTGCTCGGATCATACGGAGGGCTCGTCGCGGACCGACTCGATAAGCGGCGGATCCTGTATTGCACGCAGACCGCGGCGGGCGTCTTGGCGTTGACTCTCGGCGTCTTGGTTTCGACGCACCACGTGAGCTTCAGCGCGGTCCTGATTCTCGCGGCACTGCTCGGCGTCGTGAATCTCTTTGACAATCCCGCTCGTCAAGCTTTCGTCCAACAGATGGTGGGCCGAGAGCTCATTGCGAATGCGGTGAGTTTGAACTCGGTGCTGATGAATGGCGGGCGTCTCATTGGCCCCGCCATCGCCGCAGCGTTCATCACGATCGTGGGAACCGCGGACTGCTTCTACGCGAACGCCGCGTCGTACCTCGCCGTACTCGTCGCGCTGTTGATGATGCGCAGTGCGGATTTCTTGCCAATGACCACCGTCGCTCGCGAGAAGGGCCAAGTGCGTCTCGGCCTTCGCTACGTCAAAGACAATCCACTCCTTCGAAACCTCATCGTCGCGGTCGCGATCGTCGGCACGTTCGCCTATAACTTCACGGTCACCCTGCCGCTGCTCGCGCGGCACACGTTTCACCAAACCTCCGCGACGGGCTACGGGATTTTGCTCGCGTCAATGGGCGCGGGAGCGGTGATTGGCGGACTCGTGGTCGCCCATCGATCACGCCCCACGCCGCCTCTCATGGCGGCGTTGACGCTCTGCTTTGGTGTCTTCATGACGTTGGTGGCTTTCGCGCCCAGCTTGTTGTGGGCGGAGATCCTGCTCGTACCGACCGGCGCGTTCTCCCTCGCCTTGATCTCGACGGCCAACGCCACGTTGCAACTCAACTCAAGCCAGGAGATGCGCGGGCGCGTGATGAGCCTCTACGCCATTGCCTTCCTCGGCACGACGCCCATTGGCGCCCCGTTGGTGGGGCTCATCATCTCGTGGTCGACGCCGCGCGTGGGCATCGCGGTGGGATCGATCACTACGATCCTCGTGGGCCTAGGGCTCATCGCGTCACTTCGTCGCGATGAGCGCAATATCGAAGTCCTGCAGGCGGCTCAAACGGTGTGAGCTTTGGGCTCCTTGGGCAGTCCGAGCGCGCGCTCGCCAATGATGTTGCGCTGAATCTCGGCGGTGCCGCCCCAGATGGTTTCGCTACGCGAAAAGAAGAAGAACGCCTGGAGTTCGGAGACCGGGTAGTCGGCGCGGCCGCGTCC
>Ga0302319_10021269_pt1 | contig 11693 bp, 12 predicted proteins | sample Bog_T0_2_FD_203319 | JGI IMG/M metagenome (GOLD analysis project Ga0302319, IMG submission 203319) | Peat permafrost microbial communities from Stordalen Mire near Abisko, Sweden - Bog_T0_2 | ecosystem: Environmental > Terrestrial > Soil > Wetlands > Peat | place: Sweden: Abisko, Stordalen Mire...
CATCGCTCGACCGGTTGCGAGGGGATTTAACGGCTTTCGATCCAACGCTGGGGGCGGCGATGGACAAGAGCCGGTCGAAGATTCTGTATCAATTGTCGAAAATCGAGCGCAAGGCGGCTCGCGAATCGTTGCGGCGCGACGAAAGGGCGGCCGAAGAATCCCGCTTTTTGTCCGGGCTGCTCTTCCCCGAGAAGCATCTACAAGAACGGTTCTATTCGATGCTGCCGTTTTTGGCGCAACACGGATTGGGTTTGCTCGACACGCTGTACGACTCGATGCACCTGGACTGTCCCGACCATAAAGTTCTAGCCGTTTAAAGTGCTAAACCCTTGAGATACCACCTGCTATGCTAAGGGGTCCGGTCACGAAGTCAAGTGTGCTACGTTGGGTGCAGGACTGTCCCCAGCCCTCCCCGCTGATTGCCTAAATCATCTGCCGTCAGTTTCGGGTTTTGCCTGACCAGCCAATCGATTGAATATGAGAAAGTCTGAATAGCCGCTCAATGAACGTTCGCTCTCTTTTTAGCCTGTTCTCGTCCGACCTGGCCATCGACCTGGGAACCGCCAACACTCTCGTCTTCGCGAAAGGCAAGGGTATCGTCGTCAACGAGCCTTCCATCGTCGCGATCAACAAGAACACCGGGGAAGTGGAGGCCGTGGGCAAGGAAGCGAAGGAAATGCTGGGCCGCACGCCGGGCAATATCGTTGCTATCCGGCCGATGAAAGACGGCGTAATTGCCGATTTCAAGGTCACCGAGCGCATGCTGAATTACTTCATTCAGAAAGCGCACGGCCGCAAAGTTCTAGTGCATCCGCGCATCGTGATCGGCGTCCCCAGCGAGATCACGCAGGTGGAAAAGCGGGCCGTCATCGATTCCGCCTATCGCGCCAAGGCCAGCGAAGTGCATTTGGTGGAGCAGGCTATGGTGGCGGCGATCGGCGCCGGATTGCCGGTGACCGAGCCTTCCGGCAACATGGTGGTGGATATCGGCGGAGGAACCACGGACGTCGCCGTGATTTCGCTCTCTGGCATCGTTTATTCGCGGTCGGTACGAGTGGCCGGCAACGAGATGGACGACGCCATCATGCAGTTCCTGAAACGCAAATACAACCTGCTGATCGGCGAACGCACGGGCGAAGCCATCAAGATTCAAATCGGCTCCGCCTATCCGTTAGACCGGCCGCTGACGATGGAAATCAAGGGACGAAATCTGATCGAGGGCGTGCCGAAAACGGTGACGATCGACGATTCCGAAATCCGCGAAGCTCTTTCCGAGTGCGTAGCCACTATTATGAATGCCATCCGTGTCGCGCTGGAGCGCACGCCGCCGGAATTGAGCGCCGATATCAGCGACCGGGGCATCGTATTGACGGGAGGCGGCGCAATGCTCAAGAATTTGGATAAGAGGATTCGCGAAGAAACCGGGCTGCCAGTATCGATCGCCGAAGATCCGCTGGCCAGCGTGGTGTTGGGCACGGGAAAAATGCTTACCGATTTCAAACTTCTCCGGCGGGTCGCGATTGAATAATTTCCGCGTCCAGCGCGCCTGTTATGGAGTTCATACTTAACCGCTACCGGAACCTGACGGTGCTGCTGATAGTCGTCACAGCTCAATTGCTGTTGATTGCCTATCAGGTCCGCACCGCCAAGGATGTCCCGCTGGTGCGGGTTTGGGCCGTAACCGCGGTTACCCCGGTAGAAAGAATGTTGGAGTGGGGCCGGCGCAATACCTGGGGGTTCGTCGAAGACTATTTCTTCCTGTTGAATACCCGGCAACAGAACGAACAACTTCAAAAAGAACTGGGCCGGCTGAAGCTGGAGAATCAATACCTAAAAACGGAACTGTCGACTGCCGATCGCGCTAAGGCACTGGGCCAATTCCAGGCGCAATCGCCTTCCAAGATGATCGCCGCTCGAATTATCGGCAACGGGACAGGCGCCAACTCCAAGGCTGTATTCGTCGACCGCGGTTCGGGCAGCGGCATCGAAAACGGGATGGCGGTGGTGACTCCGGATGGCATCGTAGGCAAGGTAATCGCCGCGTACCCCACCGCTTCGCTGGTGCTGCTGATTACGGACGCCAACTTCGCAGCGGGCGTGATTTCACAAAAGAACCGGGTACACGGCACTCTCAAGGGACAAGGGCACGACGGGACCGTTCTGGTGGATTATGTGCAATCGGAGGAAAAGGTCGATCCGGGCGAGTGGTTTTACACGTCCGGCGACGATCGCATCTTTCCGAAGGGATTTCCGGTGGGCCAGGTTACGACCATTCGGAATGGCCATAATTTCAAAGAAGTCTACGTCACGCCAAGCGGTTTTCAGAACGGCCTGGAAGAGGTCCTGATCGTTTTGGAAGGCGTTCACCAGGCCATACCCGAATGGGAAATGGCCAGTCCCGGTATCAATTTGATCCCCGCGCCGCCCACGGAGGGGACTGACGCCGCTTCCCCACAGACCCCACCCGTCGCAAACACGGATGCCGATCGTTTAAAAGAGCAGTACCGGCAGGCCGGCGATGCCCAGCATCACACGTTTGGCGAGGGCGCACCGGGATCGACCCCGCCGGACTTTACCAGGCTTCCTGGCATTCGTGAAAACGGCGGTGTGGTGGCGGGAGCCAAGCCGTCGCCCGCGGGACCCGGCACACCGAATAATGCGCAAACTCCGCCGGCGTCTGGACAACAGGCGAGCCAGCCAGGGGCGGCGACTGCGGCAGCCGTTCCGGTGAAGCCCAAACCCAAGGCTCCATTGCTGGTCACCGATCCAACCGATGCCGATCCCGACGAACCTGCGGTTGCAGTGGCCCCGCCGCGTCGGGCGGACGCCGATACCGGATCCAAAAAGAAATCGACCGGCGATGCCAACACCGAGATCCTGCCGCCCGCTCCGGCTCCCAAGCCCAAGCCGAATGTCCGCTAATTTAGCCGCATGAATGAGTTCAGCGAGCGACTGCTCTCGGACGCCTCCCGCAAAGATAAGGCCCGTTTCCGCCCCCTGATCCTGATCGTGGTGCCGCTGGCGGCGATCCTGTTTCAGGTGTATGTGCCGCGCTTCCTGCCGTTCCTGTCGTACCTGGAACTGCCTTTGCTGATTACGCTTCATTTCGCGTTGAGCCGTCGCGAGCCGATCTCCGCGCTGCTCTACGGAGCGGCCATCGGGTTGGTCCAGGACTCGCTGTCGAATCAAAAGATCGGAATGTATGGGATCGTGAAGACGCTGGTGGGATACTTCGCCGCGTCCGTGGGCCTGCGGTTCGATGTGGAGAATCCGTTCATCACGTTTATTCTCGGATTCTTCTTTTACTGTTTTCACCAGTTCTTTTATTGGGTGCTGACTCGCGCGCTGTTAGGACAACTGGTGAACTTCGACTTGGAGCAGACGCTGATCTTTGGATTGTTGAACGCCGCCGTAGCCATTCCCTTGTTCCATATTTTAGATAAACTGAGGGTCACGGCGCAGTCGTAACCAGGGCAAGCTTATGACTGTCGATAGGGAATCTGGTGCCGCGGAAACCTCCCTAACGGCAAGGAAAAGGCGCGATAGTTTAGGGAGTGGGCCAAGAACCACCCTCAGAGGCCGTCTTTGTCGGATGAGGCAATAAGCCGCGCAAGCCTGAACCCCGATCGCTGGCAAATGCGGCTCCGTACACCTCGCACAGTCTTAGCGCAATGGAGCAGCTTAAGGCGGGGTTGGCCGCCATTAATGCTATTGTAGTAGCACCTAAAAAGGTGCTTGAACAGGAGCGGCCCCATGCTTGACATCACGAACGACATCCAGTCTCTGACGACATTCCGCCGCCGGTCTGGCGACTTTATAAAACAGCTCAAGAAGACCAAGCGCCCTGTGGTGCTCACGGTGAAGGGGAAGGCGGCCGCGGTCGTGCAAGACGCCGAAGCATATCAGCGCCTTCTCGACATTGCCGCTCGCGCCGATGCAAGTGAGGGCATCCGGCAAGGCTTGGAAGATGCCAAACAAGGCAAGTTAAGGCCGGTACGGGAATTTTTCGACGATTTCGAAGCCAAACATGGCATACCTGGTTAACGTCACAGTTCGCGCTCAGCGCGATCTCGCCCGTTTGTACCGCGAGATCGACGCCGAACATTCGGACGCGGCGCTGAAATGGTATCGCGGGTTCAGGAAAGCGATTCTCGGCCTCGAAGAGCAAGCCCACCGATGCCCTGCGACACCCGAGCCGATGCCCTGCGACACCCGAGAATGATAAGCTCCGGCATTTGCTCTATGGCAACAAGCCGCACGTCTATCGCGCGATATATCGGGTAGTGGAAAAACAGAAACAGGTTGACGTACTCCACATCCGCCACGGTTCAAGGGCGCCGATGTAGCGTAGGAGCGAACAAGGGCCGAGGTCAGTTGAAGGATGCCCTGCCGTCCTTGGGCTTGGGTGTATCGAGTTAGAGGGATCTGCGATCACCATTACACTGCGGCCGGAGCGCGGGAAACCAACAGCCGAGGGGGATGGACTTTCGCAGCCGCGGAATCCCGAGTCGAAATGGATCAGTGTAAAATCGCCTCCTCCCTGAAGACCACGTTTCGCTTCTTGGCTCGCGCGTGAACAGCACGTTGAGGCGGCGATGCCCGCTCGGACCGCTTATTGGTCCGAAACGCTGGTATTGGTTTCCACGGGCGTCGGCGCCGTAGGTGGTTGATATGAAGAGCAAGGAAGGTATCGAGCGGCAGTACAACGTCACGCTGGTGGGCGTGGACGGCGACCGGCAGGTGGAGGTCGACAATCTGGGCAACGAGCGGCGAGTGCTGGACAGCACGCCTTTTCCGCGCTGCTGTTCGGAGCGGCCATCGGCTGCTGGTGGGATACTTCACGGCTTCCGTCGGCCTGATTTTAGATAAACTGAGGGTCACGGCGCAGTCGTAACCTAGGCAAGCTTACGACTATCGATATGAGCGCATTCGCCGCACCGTTTCGGTCGATGACATCAAATGTAAAATTAAATTCCCAGCGTTATCAGCACGATACGCAGATCAACCAGTTCCCTTTCCGATCCCACCCGCTACACTCAAATCGGAATTGAACCAATGTCCACATCCGCAGTACCCTTCCCCGCGCCGCGCGTGCCAAACGCGTTAACCGGCCCGCAGCGTGTTATCGCTGAATTCGATCGCGCCATGCTCCACCGGGAGCAAGTTGAAGCGCTCGTCGATACCGCGCTCAACACGATCCGCGAGATCCTTACCGATCCAACGGCTTCGCCCTCGGTCCGTCTCAAAGCCGCTCTGGCCATTCTCGACTTCGCGTCCACGCCGCCTCCCGAGCCTCCTTCGTGCATCGTCGATTTTTGGGAGTTCCCCAAATCGTTGCACAAAGATGCACAAATTGGCTCCGGCACGCACCGCCGTGAACAACCTAAAATGGGCCGCAACGAAGATTGTAGATGCGGAAGCGGTCTAAAATTCAAACGTTGTTGCTTGAACAAGCTGCCCCAGCCTACCATGCCGGGCGTAACGGAAAAAAGCTAAGCTTCCTGGATCTTGACTGAGGAATGGAGCCAGAAACAAAATCTGAGCACACGCGGGCCGGCAAACGCACTGAGAACGCGTTGAGAAGGCGGCAAGATTCATGCGTCATGCTGAATGTTTATGAGGTTGAAGAGGCGCGCCCTCCGGATTTCTATTTTGATGTGTATTCTAGCTGCCAGATCCGAAACAGCTGCTTGCATGCTTCATCGAAATCTTCGCGGAAGTCGATCCATTCGATTGCCGACAAGGTCCACGATAACGCATCTTTGTCGCACTGCTTGTAAAGGACCGGGCTGATCCGTCCCCCATAGTGAGTCGCCTGCAGAGCGTAGATCAGTTCGTGTTTGACCCACATTGAACGTACGGACTGAGGGGATAGCACTAGCAGGAACCAATCACAACGCTTCAATGCAGTGCCGATCTCGTCGTGCCACTGCTGAGCGCCGCGAATATTTGCCTTACTCACAAAGCTCTTGACATTGTGTTCCCCAAGACGCCGTTCAAACCAGATATGGACCCGGCGTTCTTGCTTGTATGAGAGATGAAAACTTCAGTGGGCGCGGCTTTTGGCTTCCGGGGCATCGTGGGATTGGCCTAAAAGTTCGACAATTTGCCGGCCCGTTTTGCCAGGGCCTTGATACTGGACTGATTGAAGGGAATCCAGTATCCACGGAGCATCTTTTGTCGGCCGGATCGTCACTGGAATAAGTCGACCTCGAAGATGTTTCGCACCCAGTGCGTACTCGATTTGATACGACACTGAACGTGAGGCCATCGCGTCGGGCGAAATGAACAACACGAAAGCGCTGCCGGAATCCAAGGCCGATTTTAGCTCAGCCATCCAGTTCGCCCCAGGAAGAATGTCTTGGTCGGGATCCCCAACCTCTAAACCGGCCTCGCTTAACTTCTGCCCAATCTTTTGAACTAGATCGCGGTCGCTCCTGGCATAAACTAAAGAAAACGCGGCGGACCTTTTGTGGCATGATCGTACATTCGTTAGTTTACTCCGCGCCGGTAGCTAACAACAATTCGGCGACGTGGGGCCTCGGGTGCTAAGTTTGACCACTGAATTCTGCGCACAAACTGCACAAAAATGCACAACTGCCATGAGCCTTCGGATCTGCCTTCTTAAAATTCGCGAGTCGGCGGTCGGACCATCCTTGATGTGTGTGCGGAGTCGAGCCAACGCCCAAACCCGCCTTTACGCTTCCTGGATCTTGACGCTCTTCAGTTCGTCGCCTTGCTTGATCTTGTTCACGACGTCCTGACCGCTCTTCACCTGCCCAAATACCGTATGCTTGCCATCCAGCCAGTTAGTCACAACATGCGTTATAAAGAACTGACTGCCATTGGTGTTCGGGCCGGCATTGGCCATCGATAACGATCCAACCTTATGGATATTTGGGTTGCTCTTCAACTCGTCGGCAAAACGATAGCCCGGGCCGCCGCGCCCCGTGCCCTCCGGATCGCCACCTTGGACCATGAAATCCTGGATCACGCGATGGAACTTAGTGCCGTCATAGAAGCCTTCCCGCGCCAGGAATACGAAATTATTCACCGTAGCCGGAGCGTCCTTCGTGAACAGGTCGCAAACAATGCTCCCCTTCGTTGTTTCTAACGTGGCGGTGTACGTCTTGGTCGTATCGATCGACATCGGGGGCGGGCTCGAATACTGTTTGGCCATATGCATCCAGTCTAACAGCGGCATATAATTCGACTGCATCCTGTTCTTTGCCCCGGGCATCACAAATCAGACAGCCGATATGGTCCATAATCCTAGCGAAACCAAGCTGTTTCCCACGCTCACGCCCGCTTTGCTCGAACAATTGCAGGAGCACGGTACGCTGGTTGAGGCCTCCGACGGCGAGCAGATCCTGGCCGAAGGAACGTTGGATTACCCCTTCTTTGCAGTCCTCGAAGGGCGTGTCCGGATGACCAAAAAGGTTGGCCCGGACGACCAACTTCTGGTTCAACACGGACCCGGAGGTTTCGTCGGCGAGATGGGCATGTTGACCGGCGGCCCGGCCATCGCCAGTGCGCGAGCAGTGGGGCCAACGAAATTAATCCGCCTGGAGAACGCCAAATTTCGCGAGATCCTCTCCGAGTGCCGCGCCCTCGGCCAGACTATATTGACCGCCATGATTCTGCGCACACACGAAGTGTCCGGTTTCATAGCCAGCCAGGAGAAACTGGCGGCGCTCGGCAAGCTGTCGGCGGGCTTAGCACACGAGTTGAACAATCCGGCTGCGGCCGCCCGTAGCGCCACCCAGAATCTGCGGCAGGCCATCGCGCGCGTGCAGAAGCTCTCTATCCAGTACGACTGCCGGTTCGGCGAGCCGCAGCGCGAAAACTTGCTGGCTCTGCACCGCAGGCTGGTGGATGAAAAAGCGAATCTGCTGCCGATGGATGCGATGGAGCGCAGCGACAAAGAAGAGGAAGTAGCCTGCTGGCTGGCCGATCGCGAAATCGGCGACAGTTGGGACATGGCCTCCACGCTAGTGTCGGCAGGGATCGACCTGTCGAAACTGGAAGAACTGAGATCGTATCTGAAGAACGACGCTCTGGAGGGCGCCATAACCTGGTTGGAAGCAACCTTCCGCATGGCCGACCTAAGCGCGGAAGTCGAGTCCAGCATGACCCGCATTTCCGAACTCGTCGGCGCGATGAAAGAATACTCCTACCGCGACCAGGCGGCGTTCCAGGAGATCGACATTCACAAAGGTCTGGAGAGCACAGTGAAAATCTTCAGCCCCAAGCTGAAGAATATCGAGGTGGTGCGAGAATACGATAAGAAGTTGCCGGCGATTTGCGCCTATGCCGGCGAATTAAACCAGGTCTGGACCAACCTGATCGATAATGCTATTGACGCCATGAACGGCACAGGACGCTTAACCCTCCGCACCCGTGCGGAGGGGGATGGGATTCAGGTCGAGATCGGCGACACGGGAGCGGGCATTCCTGCCGCCGTAAAGTCGCGCATTTTCGATCCCTTTTTCACTACCAAGCCGGTCGGTCAGGGGACCGGGCTTGGCTTGGATATCACTTATCGCATCATAACCGCCCGCCATCATGGATCCATTCGCGTAGATTCCGTTCCGGGCAATACCATCTTCCAGGTACACTTACCACTACGGCAGCCAAAGGAGCCAAAATGAGAAAAGCAGAATGCAGTCATCTGGATCAGATCAAGGACGTGAAGCCTCATACTAAGGGCTGTGAGGAGTGCCTGAAAATGGGCGACCATTGGGTCCATTTGCGGCTTTGCGCTATTTGCGGTCATGTTGGTTGCTGCGACTCCTCGAAGAACAAGCACGCCACCAAGCACTTCCACGCCACCAGCCATCCCATTATGATGTCACTGGAGCCGCGGGAAACATGGGGCTGGTGTTACATAGACGAAGTCATGTTGGAACGTTAGAAGCGCCAATAATTCAGGAGGTTCCTTTGCGCCTTTCACGTCGAGAGTTACCGATCGTTCCCTTCTTAGCGGTCTTAGTGGCAAAAGCCGACGGCAAAATCCTGCCATCGAAAACCTACAGCTTTGACGATCTCCCGATAAAGACCGCCAACGGGAATCGCACCCGAGCGATACTGAACGGTGAAACTCATTCCGGTTTCCCCATCGAGATGCATCTCACCGAGCTCGCCCCCGGCCAGGCGCCGCATCCGCCCCACCACCACGTTCATGAGGAGATGATCCTAATCCAGGCGGGCGCCGTGGATGTCACCATCTCGGGTAAGACCGTCACGCTAGGCCCTGGCTCGTCGGCCTACGTGGCGTCGAACGAAGAGCATGGCTGGCGCAACGCAGGCACCGTAAATGCCTTGTACTTTGTGATCGCGCTAGGGCCGCAGTAAACGCCCGATCATAATGGATAAGTGCGATTTACTTTCCTGTTACTGGCGTCGGTTCTCCCCCTGAGCGCGCAGATGCCTCTGTTCGACCGCTTCTTCGACGACTACTTTTTCCGTTTCTACCCCAGCCAAGGCACGGCTGCCGGATTTCACCAGTACGACACTCAACTCGAAGACTACTCGAAACCAGCCGTTCAACGAAGGATCGCGGTGCTGCATCAGTTCGAGCGCGAATTCGAGGCCGTGGCGCAGTCGGACGACCGCGATTTAGTCCTCGGCAAAATTCGCGCCGACCTGCTGGAACTCGAAAGCATTCGCCAGTGGGAGAAGAATCCGGACGTCTATTCCAGCGGCCCCACCAGCAGCATCTTCGGTCTGATGAGCCGCAATTTCGCGCCCCAGCCGGAACGTCTCAAGAGCGTAATCGCGCGGGAGCGGCAGCTTCCGCAGGTCCTCCAAAACGCTCGCGCCAACCTCTCCAATCCGCCGCATATCTACACAGAAATCGCGATCGAACAATTGCCCGGCTTGGTCTCGTTCTTTGAAAAAGACGTTCCTCTGGCATTCAACAAGGTCGACGACCAGAAGCTTCTGGCCGAGTTCCACTCTTCGAACCAAACCGTCATGGACGAGCTGAAGAGCTACGAAACTTTCTTAAAGAACGACCTGCTACCCCGGTCGAAAGGCGATTTTCGAATCGGCGCGCAGAACTATTCGAAAAAGCTGTCCTACGAAGAAATGGTGGACCTTCCGCTCGACCAGCTGCTGAAGGTGGGTTATGAAAACCTGCGGCACAATCAACAGTGGTTCCAGGAAGTGGCTCGTCAGATCGATCCAAAGAAGACGCCGCGGCAGATTCTCGCCGAACTCGAACACGATCATCCCGCGCCGGACAAGCTGCTGGATGCTTTCCGTAACGTCTTGGGCGGGCTGCAGGAATTTATTGTGCAGCATAAGATCATCGACATCCCGTCGCCGGTGCAGCCCATCCTCGAAGAGACTCCGCCGTTCGAGCGAGCTACTACGTTCGCTTCAATGGACACGCCTGGCCCTTACGAGAAGGTCGCTAAGGAAGCCTTCTTCAATGTGACGCTGGCCGAGCCGGACTGGCCCAAGCAGCGCATCGAGGAGCACATGGAGGCTTTCAATCGCGGTACCATTATCTCCACCGCCATCCATGAAGCCTATCCCGGCCATTATGTGCAGTTCCTGTGGATGCAGCGCATCCCATCGAAGGTTCGCAAGCTACTGGGCGCCAACTCGAACGCCGAAGGTTGGGCCCACTACTGCGAGCAGATGATGCTCGATGAGGGCTACGCCGGCGGCGATCCGAAGTTGCGCATCGGTCAACTGCAGGATGCGCTCCTTCGAAACGCCCGCTATATCGTCGGGATCGAGATGCACACCGGTAAGATGACCTTCGATCAGGCTGTAGAGTTTTTCGAAAAGGAAGGCTATCAGCCGCGCGCCACCGGACTGGTGGAAACGAAGCGCGGAACGGCGGATCCTACCTATCTTTACTATACGTTGGGTAAGCTGCAGATCCTGAAGCTGCGCGAGGATTACAAGAAGATGCGCGATAAGGACTACAGTTTGGAAGAGTTTCATGACTCCTTTATGAAACAAGGCTTTCCGCCGATCCGTATAGTACGGCATGCCCTGCTGGGCGATACTGGTCCCTTACTATAATCCATCAAACCGACAGGAAGCGAATTAAGGTTCACTTATAGGCGACCTAAGGCGAACCCCCGAGAGGGAGGTTCGCCGATTTTGCCGAAGGTACAGACATGATGAGCTGGATCTGCTCAGAGTGCGGAAGCGAATGCTCGCCGCTGGAGCAGGACTGTCCGACGTGTGCGGGCCGCGTCCCGTTGGCTATCCAAGCTGCGCCTGTAGAGGGGGAGGATTTGTTACCAGCGACGATCAATCTAGAAGCTGAAGTAGACCAGGCGGACCCTGCCGTTCATGCCGGCGACGCCCAACTGGGCGAGATCGAGAACGCTCTCCAGGTTCTCAGCGCCGTCACCGCTCAACATGCCGCTGAGGCCGAGCACACCGAAGTGGTCGGGCCGGTAGCGACAGCTGAAGTTCCCGAGTCGCTTTATGAGCCGCATGCCACGCAGGCCGATGTTGAACCGGCAACTCCGCTCGAAGTAGTGGCGACTAGCGAGACTCCACTCCCGCTCCCCGAAACGCACGCGTGGGAGGCCGACGTTGAGCCAGCGGCTCCGCTTGAAGTAGTAGCGGCAACCGAGACTCCACTCCCGCTCCCCGAAACGCACGCGTGGGAGGCCGACGTTGAGCCAGCGGCTCCGCTTGAAGTAGTAGCGGCAACCGAGACT
>Ga0302319_10021270_pt1 | contig 11692 bp, 8 predicted proteins | sample Bog_T0_2_FD_203319 | JGI IMG/M metagenome (GOLD analysis project Ga0302319, IMG submission 203319) | Peat permafrost microbial communities from Stordalen Mire near Abisko, Sweden - Bog_T0_2 | ecosystem: Environmental > Terrestrial > Soil > Wetlands > Peat | place: Sweden: Abisko, Stordalen Mire...
AGGAATGCGTGGACGCCGAGTTGTGTGAAACCCGTCTGGTGATGCGCGACGTGCGCAATGCGACTTCCAAGGTCTTGGATAACACCACCCTGGCGGCGGCCTGCACCAGAGTGGACCAGCTTCGCCACCACGAGGAAGTCGAAACTCCCGGCGAAGTCGCCAAGGCTGTCTATAGCGCCTGATTCCCCATACACTGAAGTAGGTGGAAGAGAAACGACCCATCAAGACGCTGGAACGAGTACTCTCCAAAGCCGGCCTCGGTTCCCGTACCGAAGCCCGTAGTTGGATCGGCGCTGGGCGCGTGCGCGTGAACGGTCGCCTGATCCAAACTCCCGATCATTGGGTCGATCTCGAACGCGACCGCGTAACCTTGGACGGCAAAGCAGTGCGCCAGCAGGACAAGATCTACTTACTCCTTTATAAACCCAAAGGCTACATCACTACCTATAAAGATCCACAGGGCCGTCCGACAGTGTATGACCTGATCCCGGAGATCGACCAATTTCTCGGCACCGTCGGTCGCCTCGACCGGGATTCAACCGGCCTGCTGCTTCTCACCAACGATACCCAATTCGCGGAACGGGTGACCACTCCGGGCCATAAAATCGCCAAGACATATCTCGTCAAAACCTCTACAATCTTGACAGAGGGGGATCTGGAATCGCTTCGGCAAGGCGTCGTTTTGACGGATGGCCCAACCAGACCTGCGATTGTTATGAGAGTTCGGGACTCCGGAAAATACTCATTCATAGAGATCACGATTCAGGAAGGTCGGAACCGCCAAGTGCGCCGTATGATCGAGGCTGTCGGAAGTAAAGTGCTAAAACTGGTTCGAACCGCCATCGGTCCTCTTCAGATCGGCGAGCTACAAATCGGACAGTACCGAGCTCTCAATACGCAAGAAGTACAGGCCTTTATGCGATCTCCCTAAAGTCTATCGGATTGATACAATATAGTCGATACTCTTTCAGGACTCGACAAAAATGCTGAATCATCGGGAATGTTAAAGTCGTTAGCGGGGATATATACAAATTGTGAAGGCATACAACCTCACGCATCTGCAGGAATTAGAAGCGGAATCGATCTTTGTCATTCGGGAAGTGGCCGCGCAGTTTGAGCGTCCAGTACTACTATTTTCTGGAGGAAAGGATTCGATCGTAATCAGCCAACTGGCCCGTAAAGCATTCTGGCCCGCCCGGATTCCGTTTCCTCTGATGCACATCGACACTGGCCACAACTTCCCTGAAACGCTGGAATATCGCGATCAGTGGATCGAGAAGATTAACGGGAAGCTGATCGTGCGCAGTGTCGAGGATTCCATCCGCACCGGCAGGGCGACTGAGGAGAAAGGTCCCAATCCCAGCCGCAACTCCTTGCAAACGGTAACCTTGCTCGACGCCATCGAAGAGTTCAAGTTCGATGTCGCGATCGGCGGCGCCCGCCGCGACGAGGAGAAGGCCCGCGCCAAGGAGAGGTTCTTTTCGCACCGCGACGAGTTCGGCCAATGGGACCCCAAGAATCAGCGGCCGGAGCTTTGGAACTTGTTCAACGGCGGCAAGAACTTAGGCGAGCACTTCCGGGTCTTCCCGATCAGCAATTGGACCGAGATGGATGTCTGGCAATATATCCGGCGCGAGAAAATAGAGTTGCCTTCCTTATATTTCTCTCACAAGCGCGCCTGCATTGAACGCGATGGCATTCTGCTGGCGGAATCGGATTTTGTGACATTGATGCCCGGCGAGACACGCGGCACATACACTGTGCGCTTCCGTACCATCGGCGACATGACTTGCACGGGAGCCGTGAAATCCACCGCCGCAGCCTTGGACGACATAATTCATGAAGTGGCAGCTTCCCGCGTCACCGAGCGTGGCACCCGCGCCGACGACAGGCGTTCGGAGGCAGCCATGGAAGATCGCAAGAAGGAAGGTTACTTTTGATGACGGCTACGGAAACCGAACTGATCGCCCACAGCGGTAGTACCGCCTACCTGGACATGGAGCTTCTGCGCTTCACCACGGCAGGCAGCGTGGACGACGGCAAAAGCACCCTGATCGGCCGCTTGCTCTATGACAGCAAGTCGATCTTCGACGATCAGTACGAAGCCCTCCGCCAGTCCAGCGAGCGGCGCGGCGAAGATTACGTCAATCTCGCCCTGCTTACCGACGGTCTCCGGGCGGAGCGCGAGCAGGGCATCACCATCGACGTCGCCTACCGCTACTTCGCCACGCCGGAGCGGAAGTTCATCATCGCCGACACCCCCGGGCACATTCAGTACACCCGCAACATGGTCACCGGCGCCTCCACCGCCAACCTAGCCGTCATCCTCATCGATGCCCGCAAAGGCGTCATCGAGCAAACCTGCCGCCACGCCTTTATCGCTTCCCTGCTCCATATTCCCCACGTCGTTGTCTGCATTAACAAGATGGATCTGGTGAACTGGGATCGAACCGTCTATCAGAGAATCAAGCACGATTTCGAAGCATTCGCTTCCAAGCTGGACGTCATCGACGTCCACTTCATCCCCATCTGCGCTTTGCTCGGCGACAATGTCGTCGAACGTTCCAAGTACATGGATTGGTACCAGGGTCCGACACTGCTTTACTTGCTCGAGAACATACACATCGGCAGCGACCACAACCATATAGACTGCCGTTTCCCCGTGCAGTACGTCATCCGCCCCCAATCGTTGGAGTACCACGACTACCGCGGCTACGCCGGCAAGGTTTCCGGTGGCGTGTTCAAAGTCGGCGACAAAGTGTTGGTGCTACCTTCGGGATTCACGTCCCAGATTCGTTCCATCGACACTTTTGACGGACCTGTGGAAGAAGCGTTCGCACCCATGTCGGTGACGATCACTCTCGAAGATGAGATCGATATCAGCCGCGGCGATATGATCGTCCGCGAGCACAACCAGCCCGAGGTTTCGCAGGATATTGACCTCATGGTGTGCTGGCTCAACGAAAAGAAGCTGATTGCCAACGGACGTTACGGCGTGCGCCACACCACTCGCTCTCTCCGCTGCTTCGTCAAAGGGATCAACTACAAGGTCAACATCAACAATCTGCACCGCATCGAAGGCTCGGAATCGCTGGGGCTGAACGAAATCGGCCGCATCCGGATTCGCACCACCCAACCGCTGATCTTCGACCGCTACAGCCGCAATCGCACCACCGGAAGTTTGATCCTGGTGGACGAAGCCACTCATGAAACAGTCGGCGCGGGAATGATCTTGTAAACCACGAGTTAGTGTACCGGCGCTGCCTGGTCCTTGGCCGACGCTACGGCAAGTGCCGGCGCGCCAATGGCCAGCCCCATCCGCGCGCACAAATCCAGATAGCGAGGCTGATCGCGCAACAAATCGAACTCCGGACCCAACAGGCGCAACGGCAGCCCTAGATATGCATTATCTAAAGCGCCATCCAGATACGTGAAGGCTTGGTCCACATCCTGCATACCAACACTGATCGCCGCCATACTGATCCACGCCGGCTGCCCGCCGCCTTGCGGGGTATTCAATAGCTCCATCTGCCTGACGGCATCCTCGCGATTGCCCATCCGCGCGTAACAGTGCCCGATACAGCCCTGTAGAAGCCTGTGACACTTCAGAAGATTCTTGGCGTTCGAGAAGTAAGCGATGGCGTCCGCAAACTCGCCCTTTCCCAAATGAGACCATCCTAACCCCAGGTACGCCAGTGGAAAATCGGGAGCCAGTTGGGACACCAGCCGGTGTTGCGCAATCGATTCATCGTAATGCTGGGTGATGCACTGGAGCCAGCCCAGCGCGAAGTTCGTAGACAAAGACGCCGGATCCAGCTCCAGAGCCCGCTCCAGCTCGGCGTTAGCGTGGCGCGGCATACCGCGGCATGCTAATTGCAGCCCGTACGCGACGTGGACCCCGGCGTCCCGCCCTTCCAGCTGAATGGCCCGTTGAAACTCGCGCTCTCCCGCGGTCCAGTTACCATCCACGATCGATAGCGTCGTCCCTAGCGCGACATGGGCCTCCGGCAGCGCCTCGTTCAGCTCCATGGCTCTTCGCGTGGCGTCCTTGATCTGAGCTGCTGTCTCTCCCGTGGACGCAAATCCGAACAGTGAGCTCACTATACTCGCCCCAGCCAGGGCGGCCCACGCCGCCGCATAGGCCGGATCCCGTTCAACAGCCTTCTGAAACAGTAGGATACTGCTCCGCACTGTGTCCGGTGTGAATGTCTTCCACTGATAGCGGCCTTTTAAGTACAGGTCGAAGCTTTGGCCATGAGACCGCCTCTGTAGCCGCTGTTGGCCGTTCTTCCCATGTGACGTCACCACCGTGCGGTTCATCGATCGCGCCAGTGTCTCTATGTCGTCCGCCAACCCCTCTTCCGACCATAAATAGCTGCCGTCCGGTAGGCTCATCAGTTGCAGACGAACTTTCACATCTTCCCGATGCTGTTCGATGCTCCCTTGAATAACGTAATCGGGCCGCACCGAATCGGCGCCGTCAACCGGAGCTACCACCCGGCAGCCTTCCTGAATCAAGACTTGAGTCAAACGATGTGTAATATCGGACACTAGTTGCGGCGTCTCACCATTGTGTGTGGCCAGCTTCCCAATAGCTACCGAACTCCGGCGGAGCGGCGCGACACCATAGCTGTAACCATTAGATCCGCTGCGCCAGTACTCGAACAGAGGTACGTAACTGCCCTTGCGCAGTTCAATCCGTAACTCGTCTTCGCGGCCCTCAGTCAGATAGTATCCTTCCAGCTTGGCCCGCAATCGCCGCGCTTCCACTCGAACAATCGAATCTACGCGCGGATCGAATGCCTCCAGCCGGTTGAACACTTCCATACCAATCAGATATTCTTTGAGGCGATGCTGGCGTCCCGCCAGGCATTCCTCCACCACAAATTGCAAGAACCGCCGTATGCGATGAGAATGAACGAAGACTCGGCTGCGAAGGATCCGATCCAGTTCGCCTCTTACAGCCGAAGCTGGCATCCCATTCAGTACAGCCGGGGAATTGTCAGGTATTAGATTTTCAGCCGTATCCAGCATGTCGTTAGTACGACAATCGAGGCGGTCGTAACGTTACACAATTTCACCGAAATGCGGCCATCACTAGGGTTATTGCTAGGCATTTGATCGTGGCTTAACTGGATTCGTTACAATAAATAGTCCGGAAGCCTTACCCATGATTCAGACTCTCTTCGGTTCTGTCCCTCAGGAGCCCAATCTCCTCGACCGTCTCAAGGCCGGCATCGAAAAAACCCGCACCGGATTGGTCGAAAGGCTCGAAGATGTCATTGGCGGACGCAAGGAGATTGATAGCGATCTCCTCGAAGAGCTGGAGTATATACTCATCACCGCCGACATCGGCGTCAAGACGGCCACTGAGATTCTCGAGAGTATCCGCCAACGAGTCGACCGCAAACTCGTCGGCGACGCCACCGAAATCAAAGGCCTCATTCGCGAGCATCTTCTCGAGGTTCTCGAAGCGTCCGACCGCCCCATGCCTCGCGTCGCGGAACCTCCCGCCGTGGTCATGGTCGTTGGCGTCAACGGCTCCGGCAAAACCACCACTATCGGAAAGCTAGCCCAGCGGTTCAAAACGGAAGGCCACAGCGTTTTGTTGTGCGCCGCCGACACCTTTCGCGCCGCGGCCATCGACCAGTTGCAAGTCTGGGGCGAGCGCACCTCCACTGAAGTGATTCGGCAGAATCCCGGAGCCGACCCCAGCGCAGTTTTATTCGATGCTCTGAAAGCCGCCCAGGCTCGCAAAGTTGATTACGTCGTCGTCGACACCGCCGGACGCCTTCACAACAAAGCCAACCTGATGTCGGAGTTGGAAAAAATGCGCCGTACCGCCGCCAAAGTGATTCCCGCCGCTCCTCACGAGGTGCTTCTGGTTCTCGACGCCACCACCGGCCAGAACGGTTTGGAGCAAGCTCGCAAATTCACCGAAACCTCCGGCGTCACCGGCATCGTCCTGACCAAACTCGATGGCACCGCCAAGGGCGGCATCGTCGTCGCCATCGCCCGTGAGCTGAACTTGCCCATTCGCTACATCGGCATCGGTGAAAAAGTCGACGATCTGCTGCCCTTCGACCCCGAACAGTTTGTCGCGTCATTGTTTGCATGAGCCGATCCCCCTTCATGGACGAAGCGTTCGCCCTGGCCCGCGAGGGCTTCGGACGCAGCAGTCCCAATCCCAATGTCGGAGCCGTCCTGGTGCGCGACGGAACCATCGTCGGCCGCGGTCTGCATATCTACTCCGCCGTCAAGCACGCCGAGATCGTGGCGCTGGAAGAAGCCGGAGCCCGCGCCCGCGGAGCAACTTTGTATATCAATTTGGAGCCGTGCTCGCACCACGGCCGGACCGGTCCCTGTTGCGAAGCGCTCATCGCGGCCGGCGTTTCCCGTGTTGTGGCGGCTATGGAAGACCCCAATCCATTGGTGTCGGGCAAAGGCTTCCGTCGCCTGCACGACGCGGGTGTTGCCGTCGCCATCGCTTCCGAGTACGCCGAGCAAGCGGCCCAGCTCAACGAACCGTTCGTTCATTTCATCCGCACGGGTCATCCCCTGGTGACGCTGAAAGCCGCCGTCACTCTCGACGGTAAAATCTCGGCCCCCGAAGACAACTCGGGTTGGATCACCAGTGAGCGTGCCCGCGCTCATGTGCAAACGCTACGTCATCAATCGGACGCCATTCTCACCGGCATTGGAACCGTTCTCGCCGACGATCCGCTCTTAACCGATCGCACGGGACAGGAGCGCAGCCGTCCCCTGCTCCGCATCGTCGTCGATTCGACTTTGCGCATTCCGCTGACTTCTAAGATGGTGTACGGCGCGAATCACGACCTGCTGATCGTCACCACTTCCGCCGCTGCCCCAGACCGCCGCCAGACGCTGCTCGATCGCGGCGTTGAAGTCGTGGACTTCGATGGCGTCGGCGGCCGTACCGATCTCCGGCAGGTAGTCGAATACCTTGGTGAAAAAAATTATCTCTCGCTGATGATCGAGTCCGGCAGCAAAGTCAACTGGGCTGCCCTCGACGCCGGGATCGTCGATAAGATCTTCTTCTATTACGCTCCGAAGATACTCGGCGGCAGTCACTCGCTGCCGGTCGTCGGCGGCATAGGACGCCAGCGCCGCAAGGACGCCATCCGCTTTCATGGTGTGAAGTTGCATTCTATTCCGCCCGATGAATTCGCGATAGAAGCATACCTCAGCTAGCTCTGATTGTTTATCCACACTGGTAATGTGGCGCGGCCACTCATGGCTGCCGCTCCCCGACTCATCGGGGTGCTTGTCCCCGCGCTATTCTCTCCACTTTAGTGATCTTCCACGACTACCGGCGAATCTGGATGAGCAAGGCGTGGCGCGCGCCGCTTCGAATCTTACCAGTCTTCGTACATTTCTTAGACTTTATACCCATTCCTTCAGGTTCCCGCGAACGAATCCTGCCGGGCCACCCAAGGCAGGTGACAAATTTCGCAACAATTCTATCTCGAACAATTGCCATCACTTACGCTTTTTTCGCAGACCACAACTGGACCGCCTCCAGTCCCCCTCAGCTATTCTCCAGACATAAGTGTTGGTGAGCCCCTACCGGATTCCAACCACTCAAGCGCGGTGCGCAATCCCTAGGCAACGCCGCGTAATGTAAGCCGGTAGGCCTTAAGCCGTCTGTGGCACAGCGGGCCGTTATCGTTGAGCGTTACAACGATCCCTTGTCGTTCTGGGTTACGGGAACGATACGGGGGCGCCCCCAAGAAAATGTTGATGCCAGCGCGCGCCGCCGGTAGGCGCCAAGACGCCATCGGCGCAGCCGCGCTTTGATTAGCCAACTTGTCTTTGGACTTTTGGCAGAACGCCTGCTTATGGTATTACTGATATCTTCTGTTTTTCCAAAATGGAACAGATTGCATTTTCGCTGCGCGAACTTATCGGCCAGGTTCGCGATGCTGTTCAGACGCAAGCCAGTGAGACGAAACTCGCTTTTTATTGCCGTGTAGCGGAAACGGTCCAGGACAACCTGATCGGGAACCCGGCTCAATTGCGCGAAGTCTTGCTCCACCTGATGGCCAACGCCATAGAAGTCGACGTGACGCCGGCCTCGTGGGACCAGGCTTCCGGCTTTGCGGGCCTGCATTTCACCATTCGCAACGCCACAGGAGCCACGCTGCCGGCCTCCTCTCAACTGGCCGAACAAATCGATGGGCGACTATGGGTGGAGAGCCCCCCGGATGCAATCAGCAAGTTCCATTTCACATGCCTCTTGCGAATCGACCCCCAGACAGTAGCTGCCGATAGCCCTCTCGCGGTGGACCAGCCCAGCCATGCCTTGCGCATTCTATTGGCCGAAGATAATCCCATCAACCAACGCTTGCTCACCGCGCTTCTCGAGAAACGAAATCATCATGTCCGCGTGGTCCGTACCGGATTGGAAGCAGTGCAGATTTGGGAACACGAACATTTCGACGTGATCCTGATGGACAACGAAATGCCCGAAATGAGCGGGGTGGAAGCCGTCAATCGGATCCGCGCCCACGAACGGGAGTTCCAACGCGCCAGGACTCCGATCATAGCTCTCACTGCCAGTGTCATGATTGGCGACCGCGAGCAATTTCTGAGCGCGGGCATGGATGGCTATCTGGCCAAACCATTTCAGCCCGAGAAACTGTACGACGTTCTGAGGCAAGTTATAGCGGCTAACCACATAGCTAACAGACCAGATCCTTGACGCTTTGCTCCCACGTGCCGGCTGATTACACCATGCCACTGTTTCGCGATATTCTATGAGTGCTAGACGCAGGACTGCATGAAAAGTATCTTATTTTCGCTCATCTTGTCACTCACTACTAGCGGGTTGGCTCAAGCTGCGAGCAAAAGTGACAGCGGTTGGTTGCCCGTCTCCGACGCCGAAGTCGCCATGAAAACGCCGCAGGTCGAAAAGGATGCGGGCGTCGAAGCGCTGTTCTGGTATGTTCACATCCTTGATGGCGGCGATGGTGGCTCCGGCCGCGAACGGACACTCGATCATTACGTGCGCCTCAAAGTCTTCGACGAAAAGGGAAAATCGAAAGCGGCTACTATCCAGATTCCTTACTTGAACCGCGAGTCGGTTAGCTCTGTGGAGGGCCGGACCATCAAGCCGGATGGAACTATTTTGGATCTGAAAAAAGATGGGATTTTCGAACGAGACCAGGTACGGCTAAAGAGATTCCGCATTAAAGCAGTATCGCTTGCAATGCCTGGGGTTGAGCCTGGAGTTATCGTGGAATACCGCTGGCGCGAGATTCGCAAGGGCGGGGCCGCCTACAACCTTCGCCTCGAGTTTCAACTCGACTATCCGGTTCAAAAGGTGACTTATTTCGTTCGACCGCTTCGAAACATCGTCGGCGTCATGCAAGTTCGGCCATTCAACTGTCACCCCCTGCGAGCCATCTCGGCGGATGGCTTCGATTCAATAGGGCTTGAGAACGTGCCTGCATTCCGGGCGGAACCGATGATGCCAAGCGAACCCAACGTTCGTCCGTGGGCCCTGATAGGTTACACGGCCGCCTTCGGTATCGATCAGGATCAATATTGGAGCGAAACTGGCCAGAATAGTTACCGCCAATTCAAGTCAGCCCTCAAGGCTAACAACGCACTGAAGACTGCTACTGCCCAGGCCATCCAGGGAGCCTCCAGTGACAACGAAAAAGCGGCCGCGCTCATTCGCAACATTCGGGCCAACGTGCGGGATGTCGACGGGAATCAGGTCAGCGAAGCGGAGCGCATGAAGATACTCAAGGACGTTCTAAGACGGGTTCGCCCGGCTGCCGACATTCTTAAGAGCGGCATCGCATCCACCGGCGAGATGAACCTCCTTCTGGCGGCTATGGCCTCTACTGCCGGTCTGGAAGCCCGGCCGGCTCTGGTAGCCGATCGCGAGAATGTTATCTTCGCACCGAAGCTGGCCGATCGATCCTTCCTTCCCAATCTCGATGTGGCCATCAATATCGCCGGTAAGTGGAAGCTTTTCGATGCCGGCGCACGCCTGTTGCCGGCGTCGATGGTGTCCTGGCGGGAGGAGGGCATGCCAGCCCTGTTGAGCGATCCAAAGAGCCCTATGTTTATAGAATCTCCGATTTCTCCGCCTGACGCTTCTCGGGTGGCGCGAAGCGGCGAATTCCGATTGACCGGGGATGGCGAACTCGAAGGAGACGTGCACATCTGTTACACCGGGTACCTGGCATACGCACGACGCTCCGATACCGACGGCGATACAGACGCCCGGACGCTAGAAAAATTAAAGGAGGAGTTGAACGCTGTGTTTCCCGAGGCGGAAGTCTCGGACGAAAAGGTAGAAAACGCAACCAATCCCGAAAAGGCCCTGAAACTCGCCTATCACGTGAAGCTTGCCGGTTTCGCACAGCGAACAGGAAAACGGCTACTTTTTAAACCCTTATTTTTCCAAATCGGGGCCAATCCGTTATTCAGCGCGAGCGAACGCCGTTTCGATATCGTGTTCCCGTACGCCTGGAATGAATCCGACTACATAAGTATTGAACTACCCACGGGTTTTAAGTTGGACAACGCAGAAAATCCCGGACCCTTCAATGTCGGTAAACCGGGGTCCTACAATCTGAAAATGTCGATCGTCAACGGCGCCGAGTTCGTCTGCATTCGCAATTTCGTTTTTGGAGATCACGGCATTATCGGCTTTCCAAAGCAACAATATCTGGCGGTGAAAAACGTCTTCGATGAGGTGCATAGGCGGGATAATGTCACGATTTCACTGAAGCAAATAGTCCCCGCGGAGAAGCTTCTAGATGAGAAGCCATGAAATCGCTGCCACTGACCGTGCGCTTGAACCGGAACGCCTACGGCCCGGCATGGGTGGTATCTGGCCAAGCCATTTCCGCATGAGCAGCCGGCGGCCGACATCATTTCGCGGTATCCTAATGAATCCGAGACTAAGGCCTGCATGAAACGTATCTTATCCGCGCTCTGCTTGTCACTCGCTAGCGGGTTGGCTCAAGCTCCCATACAGGTCGATGCCACCTGGTTGCCGGTGTCCGACGCGGAATTAGCCATGAAAACGCCGCAAGTGGACAAAGACGCCGGCGTCGAAGCGCTGTTCTGGCGCGTCCATGTGTTGGATCAGGCTATCAATGGCACTGAACTTCAAAGGATCCTCTATCACTACGTGCGTCTCAAGGTTTTCGATGAGAAAGGAAAGTCAAAAGCGGCGACGATACAGCTCCCCTCCTCGCCATCGATCGGCTTCGTGACAGGCCGCACCATAAAGCCGGATGGTACTGTATTGGAGTTGAAGAAAGACGCGATTTTCACACGCGATCAGATGCGTTTGGGATCTCTCCACCGCAAGGTGGTCTCGATTGCCATGCCAGGCGTCGAACCAGGCGCAATTGTCGAGTACCGCTGGCGCGAATTTCTTGGTAGCTCCGGAATCGAGTATATCCGCCTGCAGTTTCAGCTCGATTATCCAGTACAGAAAGTAACGTACTTCTTGCAGCCCCTTTCCAGCCGTTATTCCGTTCAGATGCAAGTCTGGCCGTTTAACTGTAAAACTCCCAGGTTCCAGCGCGGCATCGACGGCTTCGACTCAACATCGCTCGAAAACGTGCCTGCCTTCCGTCCCGAGCCCATGATGCCGGGCGAACCAAACGTCCGCCCCTGGGCTCTCATCTTTTACACGACTGAC
>Ga0302319_10021272_pt1 | contig 11692 bp, 8 predicted proteins | sample Bog_T0_2_FD_203319 | JGI IMG/M metagenome (GOLD analysis project Ga0302319, IMG submission 203319) | Peat permafrost microbial communities from Stordalen Mire near Abisko, Sweden - Bog_T0_2 | ecosystem: Environmental > Terrestrial > Soil > Wetlands > Peat | place: Sweden: Abisko, Stordalen Mire...
CCGCGATCTGTTTGTGCGCGGCGGAAGCTTCCACGTAGCTCTCCAGTTCCTCGTCGAGTTCACGTTCGACGCGCTGTTTTTGGAAGAGAGATTTCAGACCAATCGTCAGTTTGGTTATCCAAGTCACGGTGCTTCTCCTCCGAGTCCCTGCCTGGGCCTTCGAATCACGCTTCAAGAATGCGGGAAATGGCGAGGATCTGGCGCTGCCATTCTTCGGTTTCCGTGGTAAGAGCCTTACGGCCGTTGGCGGTCAACAGGTAATACTTGGCGCGGCGATTGTTTTCTGTAGCCCTCCACTCGGATTTCACGCGGCCTGCGCGCTCCATCCGGCTGAGCGCGGGAAGCAATGAACCGGGATTGACGCGAAATACGCCCTTGCTGATCTGCTCAATGCGCAAAGCGACGCCATAGCCATGCATGGGCTCAAGAGCAAGAGTCTTCAGGATGAGCATCTCCAATGTTCCCTGAATCAAGTCGCTCGATTTTGAGATGTGCTGCCCCGCTTCGTCTTTAGTGGCTGGCATGGGCCTCTCCTCTTGACAATCTGGAGGTTACAAACGTTCCAGTAGATTGTCAAGAGGAGCCAGGATAGGTTTTGGCTCGGGGAACATGCTTGCTCGCCGTCGATCAACTCTCTGACGCTACCTGCGCAGGAGTTGAACGGGAACACGCTCGTTCAGACGATTCTCAGTCGGCGCATTATCACCTACGCACTTTTTGAGGCCAGAATGCCTCCTCCGGGTCTATTTTGTGCATGTCAGCGGCGTGGAGGCCGCTCATATGCACAAAAGAAACAAAAGGCCACCCTGCCGCAAAATTGTTCTGAAGCTCCCAGATCTGGATCACGCAAAATCCGCCGTACTCAATAGCCTCAGTTCTCCTCATTCGAGGAGAAACTACAAGTTCGCGATGGAGCAGTTCATCACCTGGTATTGTTCCGAGCCGCCTTGCGGCAGTCAGGCGACTGGCATACGACGCTGCAGATTCCGGCTTGCTCAGTCCGGAACTCGCTGCGGGAATTCGCCGGGTCAAAGGAGCGAAGCAGCTTGGAGCCCGCACCGGGAATTGGCTGACGCAAGACCAAGCTCGGCTCTTACTGGAGAAGGGCGACGGAGACGGCCTGCGCAGTGTCCGCGATCTCGCAATGCTTTCCGTGAACGTCATTCGGTGCGTGGTGCGAAGGGTCGCTGAGCGGATTCAGCTAGTCCATCTCGCACCACACGATCTTCGCAGAACGTGCGCCAAGCTCTGCCATGTGAATGGCGGCGAATTGGAGCAGATTCAGTTCCTGCTTGGTCATGTGTCCGTTTTGACCACCGAGCGATATCTGGGTTGCAAGCAGAACCTGGAGGAGCCCGTTAACGATCGCTTCGCTTGTCTGTTCTCTCGGACATCCGTGGAATTACGGTAAGGCCTGTTGGCGATAGCTGAAGCTCACTCCTGCCGCAGAGCCTGCATCGGTTCCACCGCAGCCGCACGGCGAGCCGGAATCCAACTTGCCGCAAGTCCCACCAACACCAATAGCAACGCCGCGCCCGCAAACACAACCGGGTCGTTTGCCTTCAGCCCATAAAGTAACGACTGCACTAGACGTGCCGCAAAAATCGAAGCCCCGATGCCGCATGCAATGCCCGCCGACGAAATCCACATTCCCTCGCGCAACTCCATCGTAAGCACCTGCCGCGGCCGCGCGCCCAGCGCCATCCGGATCCCGATCTCGCTTGTCCGTTGCGCCACGGAGTAAGCCATAACGCCATACACGCCCACACTCGCCAACACGAGGGCCAGCATGCCGAACGATGCCGTCAGGGCAGCAATTATCCGCTCCTGCTGCATCGACGCGTCAATCTGCTCCTGTTGTGTGCGGATGTCCTGCAGCGGCAAATCCGGATCGATGGCCTGCACCGCCTTGCGGAGCGACGGTACAATTGCCCCCGAACTCAGGCTCGTCCGTACTTCATATGTCGCTCCAAAATCTAGGTTCGGCGTTTGCAAATACGGCTGGAAGAACACACCGCTCGGGTCCTCCTTGAGCGACCAGTACCGCGTGTCGCCGCACACGCCTACCACTTCAATCAGGTCACCAGGCTTGCCTTCCAGCGGATGGAAATGCGCAAGGAAATGTTTGCCGATCGGGTTCTGCCCCGGAAATGCCCGGCGTGCCAGGCTCTCGCTTAGAATGCCGACCTTCGGCGCCCCCGCTCCGTCGTTCGCATTGAAGTCCCGCCCTGCCAGGATCGGAATTCCCATAGTGTGAAAGAATCCTGCTCCCACCGCGTTATTCCACGCCGACTGATCCTTGCCCGGATCGATCCGTTCACCTTCCGGCAGAAAATTTGCGTTTTCCATGCTGTCAGAGATGTACGCCACTTCAGATAGCGTGAGCGCGTCGATCCCCGGCAGTGCCCTAAGCCGCTCTTCAATTCTGCGGTGCAGTTCGAGGTCTTTCGGAGCTGGATACCGTGATTCTGGCTGCTGAATCGCAAAGATAATCAGGTGATCGGGCCTGAACCCCGGATTCACTCGCGCCAGGTTCCACAGGGTCCCCACAAAAAGAAAAGCGCCAATCACCAGCAGCGTCGACAACATCACCTGAAACCCGACGATTGACTTTCCGCCAAGTCCCCTGCGCCGCCGCGTGCTTGTGCGCGTAGCCGACTTCAATGCGTCGCCCACATCGCCGCGCGTTGCCAGCCACGCCGGCACAATCCCGAATAGCAGCCCACTCGCGATCGTGATTCCGCCCGTGAACAAAAGCACCACCCAGTCCAGCGGCATCGTAAAGTCCGATTGCTTCCATGGATTGGCAAGCAATGCAGGCAAGATGCGGCAACCGGCGAACGCCAGCGCCACACCAAAGATGCCGCCCAGCGCGGAGAGCAGCAGACTCTCCGTAAGCACTCCGCGCAAAACCCGTGCCCGTCCCGCCCCTAGCGCCATTCGCATTGCAATCTCTCGCTGCCTCGCCATTGAACGCGCGAGCAGCAGGCTGGCGACATTCGAGCAGGCCAGCAGCAGCACCAGCGCCACCACGCCCATTAGCACGCTAACTGGTTTGGCAAATGCCCTCTTCGACACAAACAGTCCCCGGCTTCCGTCCTGCACATCGAGCCGCGGGATTGTGTTGCCCGCGCCTGGCTTCAGGCTCGCGCGCACCAACGCTGCGAGGGACGTATCCAGGGCCGCTTGCGCTGCCGCATCCGAGACCCCTGATTTCGCCCGGCCCATAATGTTCAGCCACCACACCTCCGGGCTCGAATCTCCAATTAGCGATCCGTTTCTGCCCCTCGGCGCCACCAGCGGCTGCGCGCTCAGTGGAACAAAAAAGTCTTGGACTGATTGCACGCCTTTGGCGCCCACGAATCCCGGCGATGTCACACCGATGATCGTCACCGGAACCATATTCAACTTAACCGTGCGCCCAAGCACCAGCGGGGATGTCCCAAACGCACGTGTCCACAGCGCTGTGCTAATGAGTGCAACCGGCGGTGCGCCAGCGCGGTCATCGAGCGGCTGAATCGGCCGGCCAAGCCCGGGCTGCACCCGCATCTGCTCGAAAAAGTTTCCGCTTACCGCCTCGACCTGAACAACTTGCGCATTTCCGTCGATCGTCGCGTTCACCGTTCCCAAATCCTTAAACGCGAACAAATCCTCGAGCACGCGGTTGTCGCGATGCAGTTGCTCGTATGCCGGATAGGAAAACGCGGTCCCGCCCAGACTGCTCGAACCAGGGTCCGGAATACCCCACATGTTGTTGATTGCAACATTACTGTCTCCGTGCCAGTGCAATAGTCTGAGCTGGTCGGCATGCGGCACCTCGAGCCGTTCGAGCAATACATGCTTCATCACCGAAAAGATCGTCGTGTTTGCGCCTATTGCCAGCGCCAGAGATATCGCCGCGATCGCAGTAAATCTCCAACTTCTGCGTAGGATCCGCGCTGCATAACGCACATCCTGCACCACACTCTCAATGAGCGGCAGGCTCTCTTCGGCACGGTAATCATCGCGAACCGTTCCCGGCGGTCCGAAATCCAAACGCGCCCTACGGCGAGCCTCGTCAGGAGGCATTCCGGCCCGAATATTGTCTTCCGTTTGCAAGGCGATATGTTGTTCGATCTCTTCCTGCAGGCGTTCGTCATTCCGGCGGTTTACTGCAAAATTCCGTAGGCGTGCAAAAAAACGCGCGAGCACTCTCATGCCAGGTCCTCCGCCTTCAATTCAACGAACCGCGCGATTAACGCGGCGGTCTGTTCCCAATCGCGCTTTTCGGCTTCGAGCAGCTTTTCCCCGGCGCGAGTAATCCGGTAAAACCGCGCGCGACGATTGTTCTCCGAAGGTGCCCACTCAGATGCGACCGCCCTTTCCTGCTCAAGTCTCAGGAGAACCGGATAGAGCGTTCCCTGGTTAATTGAGAGCAGTTCATCGCTGACCTGAGCGATTCGCCGAGCAATTCCGTAGCCGTGCAGTGGGCCCAGCACCTGGAGCGTCTTCAAGACCATCAGCGCAAGCGTCCCCTGCTGTACATCTCTCTTTTTCTGTTTCATCGGTCACGACCAGAACATTCCATTTGGTTACCCAATGAAGTATCGCACGACTCTATTGGGAAAGCAAATGGAAGCAGTGCCCAAACAGAACTGCCATATTAAACCCGACTTTGCACCCGCCCGATCCTGCATTCGGCGAAGGAGAGCAAGCACCTGAAAATCGATGAGTAGCGATCATCATGAACCCGGTCGGATTGGCTAAATGAGTGAATAATCGCAATGCACATTTTGAGAAAGATCCAAGCTGGAAACGTGCATTGGACTGTTCACGCTAGTTGAGATCGGCATTTGTAAACACAAGCCGGTTTCACGTCACCATTCGGAGCAGTGATTTCGCTAGTGTGGAGAGCGCGTGAATGTGCGCTCACAACATCAAAGCCACAAATGATGCTTTTTTGCGAAGTCCTCACCGAGATTGTTGATGATGGTGAGCCTCATGAGCCAGTCTGGGATCGTCTTGCTCCTGCCAGGGTGCTTGTCATTCTTGTATTTCAGCAGATCGAAGTAATCCATTTCCAACAGGTGTTTCGTCAGCAGAATGATCTTGACGTCGGCTTCGTAAAGCTCGCGAAAGTAATCCTTATCCTCGTCGCTGAACTCCCCTGCAAGAGTGCAGAAGCAAATGTACGATCCACTTTTCTCGCCAAACGTTTTCAGCTTCGCACGTTCCTCAGCCTTGAGCGAAGCGCCTGACTTTGACTCGCCGAAGATAGTCTCAACATCCCGGAACATCTTGGTGCTGATGATCCCGAAATCCATCTCGTTCTGGTCATCACCGATCTTGTACTCGAATGAAGGTGCGTACCTGAGGTCGTGGTCAAGCATGTGCTCAAAAAAGTTAAGTGCCAGCAATACGGTCATGTTGCCATCGAGCTTGTTCGCACTCCTGAACAGACCGTCAGAAGCGTAATACCAATCGGTAGTATCCAAGCGAGGGGTGTCTTCCTTCGCAAAGCACGACTTACAATTGAAGTTCTCGGCGAATTCGGTCACGGCATACCAGTGATGCCGTTTGCAGCGAGAGCACTGAAACTGTAACCCTATTCGAAAGACCTTAGCATTTATGGCGCGGCTCAGGATGTCATCTACCTTCTCTGATACCTGCTCGGGCGTCGGCGTTTGGTCGTAATATTTGTAGTCCGGCAAGGATCTCCTGACAGCGCCCCGAACTTCGCGGGCGACCCTGCTCCTGCCTGTAGCCAATTCATCGAGCAGTTCGCGGATTGCCACATTCTGAAAAATCTCACAGTTCCGAAGACTGCCCATCATTTCAACGATCCTGCTCAAAGCCAGGCCCGGCGAACTGCTCTGGAGATACTGAATGCCGCAACCAGTGAGAAACGACCTCACAACGTCTATCGAAGTGATCGGGCTTAGACGAACATCGCCATCATCTCCGTCGTGTTGGGAAACGAGCCCTTCGCGCGAGACACGCGACGCATCCATATCGAAATGCGAACCGATCCTGTGCCCGACCATGGCGTCACACCCGAAGTTCAGCCACGGGAGCCTGTAGCTCGCCGTCGAGTTCCCAAACGCATAGAACGACATGTCCATCGCCCAGTGTCGGCTATGATGTTGGCTGGTCAAAAAACTAGGCTTTGGACCCTGCAGCTTGCCGTAGCCGTCATTGAGAACACTGACCGCATTTCCTTCGAAACCGCGTATCGGATCGATATCCAGTTCATTTCCAACCCCGTACATATCGCGGCGGCTATGCGGTACCCAACCCATCCGCGAAAGTTGGGTGACCAGCCCCTGAGCTCCGATCCATCTCGTGACCTCTTCATGCTCTTCATCCGTGATGCTGGGAGCCTTGATGATCGTTGGCATGTTGGTGACGCTATCGTTGATAGGGTAGGCGGAAGCCGCGCCGAAGTCACGAATAGGGTTTTCAAATTCTCTAAAGTCTTCCAGCGTGAACGGAAGCAACGCCATCCCAGCCGCCCTTAAGTTCCAATACTCCATCACATCGAATGGATCTTCGGGCCGGAGCAAGAAGAACGCATGGGAATGAATATGCTGACGGCGGGTAATGCAGTGGAAGCCGGTAACACTTAGCGGCGAGTGGAAGGCGCCAGGCTTCAGCGCCGCCTTGAATTCAGCGTCGTAGGCAAAGGATTCGGCCGCAAAATTCTTCGTCAGAAACTCGTAGGTGTCGTCGTTCGAGTACATGCCATAGCGTGCGGCGAGGAAGAGCGAAGCTTCGGACTCAGCCTTCTCGAGAAAACGCAGTTTCACCCGTGGGCTCTGATTGCCCTTGAACTCGCGGTCCCACAATTCATCGAGGATGGGGTAAACATCCACGAAGTACGACATCTCCTGCATCCCCCACGGATTCCAGTCGAGGCGGGCAGCCGGGTACGTCCGATGTTGAAAGTGCTTCAGAGCATCTGGCAACGGATCATCGGAGTAGTTGACCAAGATATCGGGGTCGAAAGAGCGGAGGATGTCGTCTTGCCGTTCAAGATACGGTTGAGGCGGCAGCATTTCGTAGTGAACTCCGCGAGCCACTCGTGTTGCATCATCGAGAATAATGATGGGATTGAAGATTCCGCCCCAGAGAGTGGTGGCGCGGCTGACGACATTCAGCATTAGGTGGCGGTCTGGTCTAGGGATAATGAAAGCCAGCCGAGTGGGCCGGGCGTTACAGCGAGCCTCGATGGTCGTCGTTCCCATGCGTTCCGACATCCTAACTTTAAGGTATTCAGGATACACTTGTCGGCTCTTTGGGGCGCATGGGGGCACCCGTAACTGTACGCTCTGTCCGATGCCTCAGAAACGCGTTTCTCGTCAGTTGTGATCTCGATAATGCGTGCATAATCGCCAATGCACATTTTGAGAAAGATCCAAGCTGGAAACGTGCATTGGACTGAACGCGCCAGCTATCATACGTTGTCGGTACCATTAGGCTAACAAAATGATTGTCATCCGGTCACCAAGATTGCAGCTCAGCCAGTTCCAGATGAGGGATGCTCAGGAGGTTTTCGGCTGCATCACGCCGGTCATCGCCAAGTTCATGCCTTGGGAGCCGCCATCATGGAGCGAGTACGTGACGCGATGCGACAAGAGAGTGCATGCTCCAGAACCGAACAAGTTTTCCTTCGTCGCCCGGAAGCTCGACAATGAGGAGTGCCTTGGCATGGCTTCGTTGGAAGATGCGGATTCGGTTTGGCCCGAGCTCGGCCTTTGGCTCAAGGAAAGTGCGCACAAGCAGGGTTTCGGACGGGAAGTGGTGGCCGCACTTGTTGAGTGGGGACACGCATTTCTAGGCAAAGAGAGATTCATCTACCCGGTAGCCGTGCAAAACATCGCCAGCAGGCGTATCGCTGAGAATCTTGGCGGCGAGATCATAGGTACCCGCGCGAATCCGAAATATGACTCCGTCATTTACAGAATTCCTTCCACCAGTCGCCATTCTTCGTAGATCGAACCAGACTGTCATCTCTACTGTACTTTTCCGAAGCTGCCTGAATGAAAGCCTCGGGCAGTCCGTTGCCGCATAATCGCCGAGTATCAATTCCAGCGGGATTCTGGCTGGAAACGCGGTTTGGCCTGTTGTCATCATTTGACCTCGAATACAACCTCGATGTGACGTGCATCAATACGCTCAGGAGGCGTTCTCGAAAGATTGCAGCTCCTATTGACAGTCTATAAGAGTAGTGCTAAGGTCTTATAGACAGACAATAGGAGAGTTCATGCCTGCCCCTCAAACCGATCTTCTTCAAGGCACACTTGATCTCCTTATCCTAAAGGCGCTTGCTCTCCAGGCACTGCATGGGATGGGTATATCGCGAAGAATCGCGCAAATGACCAGTGGAACCTTCGACGTCAAAGCGGGGTCCTTGTTTCCCGCCCTGCACCGCATGGAACAGGCCGGTTGGCTCGCATCTTTCTGGGGCGAATCGGAAACCAACCGGCGCGCAAAATTCTATTCGTTGACCAAAGCCGGCAAAAAGCAACTGCACACCGAATCGGAGCGGTGGGAACGAATATCCGTTGCCATGGCAGCTGCCTTGCGCACCGCATAGGAGGCTTTGTGATCAGTCGACTCCTCTCGCTTTGGAACAATGTGTTCCGCAGAAAACAGCTTGATCGCGACCTCGATGAGGAACTCGAGGCTTATGTGGAACTGATGTCGGCCGAGAAGGTGCGCGGCGGCGTCAGCCCGGAAGAGGCGCATCGTGATGCTCGTCGCCAAGCAGGAGGGATAGATCAGGTCGTACAGAGCGTTCGCGATTTTCGCGCGGGGGTTTGGCTGGACAGGTTCGCTCAGGATATTCGGTATGGTGTTCGGACGCTCGCGAAGAACCCTGCTTTCACCCTGGTTGCAGTGACCACGCTGGCTCTCGGGATCGGCGCAAACGCTGCGATGTTCAGCCTGCTCGATCAAGTTGTTCTGCGGCTCTTGCCCGTGCGTAACCCTGAAAAGGTCGTGATCGTTCGGGAGACCGGCAACCATTACGGCAACAGTTACGGCCCAAACACCATCTCCTGGCCGATGTTTGAAGATCTGCGCGACCACAATCAAGTCTTCTCCGGGATGTTCTGCCGGTTCCCAGCCACCGTCGACATCGGCTACGGTGACCGAACCGCGCAAATCTCCGCGGAACTGGTCTCTGGCTCGTACTTCTCGATCCTGGGAGTGGGGACGGCGTTGGGCCGCGCCATCGCTCCCGACGACGACGCGGTTCCCGATAGCAAGCCCGTCGTGGTCCTCAGCTACAGCTTCTGGCGGAGCTACTTCAATGGCGACCGCACCGTCGTCGGCCGCACAATCGGCCTCAACAGGCTCGCGATGACTGTGATCGGAGTCGCACAGCCCGGCTTTGACGGTGTGGAATTGGGAGTCCCTGCGAAGGTATTCGTTCCCATCATGATGAAGACGGAGATGACGCCTCGCTCGGATGGCCTCAAAGACCGGCCCCGCAGGCTGAGTTGGGTCACCGCGTACGGGCGCCTCAAGCCCGGCGTCAGCCTCGAGCAGGCGCAACTCTCGCTGCAACCCCTCATGCACAGCATTCTTGAAATGGAGTCTCTGCAGCCTGAATTCACAAGAAACGCGACGGCCGAAGATCGGGAACTGCTTCTCCGGAATCGCGTTGAACTCTTGCCTGGCGCCGGGAACGGGCTTCGCGAGTACATGCGCAAGCCGCTGTTGCTTCTGGTCGCGCTCACCGGTGCGGTGCTTCTGCTTGCCTGTGCCAATCTGGCCAATCTGCTGCTTGCACGAGCCACTGCGCGCGAGCGGGAATTCGCTGTGCGCCTCGCCATCGGCGCAGCTAGGGCCCGCATTGTTCGCCAGTTGTTGTTGGAAAGTCTGCTGCTGGCAGGCGCAGGCACGATCCTGGGACTGGCGCTGGCCTTTCTGGCGGACCGCATTCTGCTGCGCATTTATCTGCCTGAGGATGCGGCAGCAGAATTTGCTGTCTCTCCCATTCCAGACGGGCGCGTGCTGGCCTTCGTCGTGGGAATCATGCTCCTGACCTCACTGGTCTTTGGTCTCCTGCCCGCGGTTCGCGGCTCGGGCACTGAAGTTACGCTCGCGCTCAAAGACAGGTCAGGTGCGCTTTCAGCCGGCGGCATTTCTCTTCGCCGGATGCTGGTCGGCATTCAGGTAGCGTTGTCGCTGCTGCTGCTGGTCGGTGCAGGTCTGTTTGTCCGCACTTTGCGCAACCTCGAGAAATTGGGGCCGGGGTTTCCCACCGATCGTCTCCTCACATTCACCATCAACCCCTCGCTCAGCGGATACACCGACGAACAAACCGAATCGTTCTTTGAGCGTCTGAACCTCAGCCTCGAAACCATGCCCGGAGTTAGGTCGGTTGGACTCTCCGCCATGCCGCTCCTGAAAGGCTATGCCTGGCAGAACGCAATTGTGGGCAAGGATTTCGAAGGAGCGCCCATCGAGCAACAACCGGTTCTTAACAATGTCAGCCCGGACTACTTTGCTACGCTCGAAATTCCCCTCCTCGCCGGGCGTGCCATCACCCCACGAGACCATGCGTCGCTCAAATACACGGTCGCCGTCATCAATGAGGGCTTTGCCAGAAAATATTTCCCGGCCCGAAATCCGATCGGGCAGCGATTCGGGCTTGTGAACAACATGCAGTCAGTCACGCCGGATATTGAGGTCATAGGAGTGATTCCGGACAGGAAATATCGAGATCTGCGGGAGACGCCGCCACCGCAGGCCTACTTTCCGTACTACGAAGACATCAAATTCCGTGGCATGACCATCTATCTGCGGACGCAGGCCGATCCGCGCCAATTCGAGGACGCGCTGCGCGAACGCATGCGGCAGTTCGACCCGCATGTTCCGGTCGTCGGACTGGAAACCGTGAACGAACAGATTGGATTCTCGTTGCGGACCGAGCGACTGGTCGCCAGTCTCTCTGGTGTATTCGGCGGCCTTGCCACGTTACTCGCTGTCATCGGGCTCTACGGAGTCATGGCCTACGTCGTCCAGCGGCGAACGCGCGAAATTGGCATCCGCATTGCGCTCGGAGCCGCGCGGAGAAATGTGATTGCGATGGTCATGCGCGAAGTGTTCATTCTTATCGGAGCGGGCCTGGCTGCCGGGTTCTTGCTAGCGCTGGCCCTCGCCGATCTGATTCGCAGCCAACTCTTCGGTTTGAATGCGCGTGATCCATTAACGTTCGTCGGCTCGGCAATCGTTCTCGCGTTGTCCGCGGGATCCGCCGGCTTAATTCCCGCCTTGCGCGCAAGCACTGTGGATCCGACAACCGCCCTAAGACAGGAATAGACGGGTTGGAGATGAGGTTCTTCCCTACCGCGGAAGACCTCTTTTGTTGGCAAATCGCCTACGCACTCAAGGACGACAGCCAAATGGCCAATGAGTCGGCCATGCGGGAGCGAGGTTGGCCAGAACCGCGACGGCAACAGCGCCACACTCACGCCGGAGAGAATCACCGGATGGCGAGACACCGTGCGCTGGCAGGAGTGGGATAAACCAGGGCGCATCCAATTGCGCCCTCAAAATTCCCAAGGGTCTTAAGTTATTGATTTATTTGGTTGCGGGGGCTGGATTGAACCAGCGACCTTTGGGTTATGAGGGAAGTCATCAACTGATTTTAAGAGACTTAGTGCGGCGCGGATGATACCGAAGCACCTTTTAGAATCGATAA
>Ga0302319_10021273_pt1 | contig 11692 bp, 11 predicted proteins | sample Bog_T0_2_FD_203319 | JGI IMG/M metagenome (GOLD analysis project Ga0302319, IMG submission 203319) | Peat permafrost microbial communities from Stordalen Mire near Abisko, Sweden - Bog_T0_2 | ecosystem: Environmental > Terrestrial > Soil > Wetlands > Peat | place: Sweden: Abisko, Stordalen Mire...
CTGTTTTCTCGATACAGCCATTTGCAAGCCACCCCCAGTCCCTGCAAAGTGTGTCTTGCTTGACTGTCTCACTTTCGGGGGTCACTCCAGTTGCCTCGGTTGTCGGCCAGACCCTCGCTTCCTCCTCCAGTCTGGAACGCGAAATGGGAACCCAAAGCGCAACGCCGAGGATCGCGGCAATGGCCAAGAATCCTGAGAGTGAAATAAAATGAACAAGCATAACGAACTCCTAATTCCTTCCCATCGGGATGCAGATGCCCTTTTCCCGCGCCGTCCGCTGCGCCAGCTCATAGCCCGCATCGGCGTGCCGCGCCACGCCCAGCCCCGGATCGTTGTTCAGCACCCGCTCAATCTTCTGCGCCGCCAACTCCGTTCCATCGGCCACCGTCACCTGCCCCGCGTGCAGCGAATAGCCCATCCCCACGCCGCCGCCGTGATGAAAGCTCACCCACGTAGCGCCCGACGCCGTATTCAGCAGAGCATTCAAAATCGGCCAGTCCGCCACTGCGTCCGACCCATCCAGCATTTTTTCCGTCTCGCGATAAGGACTGGCCACCGAGCCCGTGTCCAGGTGGTCGCGCCCAATCGCCACCGGCGCTGAAATCTCGCCCCTGCGCACCAGTTCGTTGATCGCCAAGCCCATCCGCGCCCGCTCTCCGTAACCCAGCCAGCAAATGCGCGCCGGCAGCCCCTGAAACGCAAACCGCCCCCGCGCCAGCCGCAGCCAGCGCGTCAAAATCTCGTTCTCCGGAAACAGCTCCAGCGCCAGTTCGTCCGTCCGCGCAATGTCCTTCGCATCGCCCGACAGCGCCACCCAGCGAAACGGCCCCGTCCCCGTGCAGAACAGCGGGCGAATATACTCCGGCACAAACCCCGGAATCCGAAAAGCCTCCACGCACCCCGCATCAAACGCAAACCGCCGGATGTTGTTCCCGTAATCGAACGCGATCGCCCCGTCCCGCTGCAACGCCAGCATCGCGTCCACATGAATTACCATCGTGGCCGTTGACCGCCGCACATATTCAATCGGATCGCTCCGCCGCAACTCCGCGGCCTCGGCCAGCGTCACTCCCTGCGGCACATAACCATTCAGCGGATCGTGCGCGCTGGTCTGGTCCGTCACCACGTCCACCTTCACCTTGCGCCGCACAATCTCCGGCAGCACGTCCGCGCAGTTGCCCACGAGGCCGACGCTCAGCGCCCGTCCCTCGCGCACCGCCACCTCGCACAGCCGCAGCGCCTCGTCCAGATCATCCGTCACCATGTCGCAATAGCGCGTCTCCACTCTGCGCTCAATCCGACTGCGGTCCACGTCGATGGCCAGCACCACGCCACCGTTCAGTGTCACGCTCAGAGGCTGCGCTCCGCCCATGCCGCCCACGCCCCCCGTCACCACCAACTTGCCCCGCAGCGAGCCGTTAAAGTGCCTCTCCGCCAGCGCCGCAAACGTCTGAAACGTCCCCTGCAAAATCCCCTGCGTACCGATATAAATCCAGCTCCCCGCCGTCATCTGTCCATACATCATCAGGCCCTTGCGGTCCAGCTCGTTGAAGTGCTCCCAGTTGGCCCACTTGCCCACCAGGTTCGAGTTCGCAATGATCACTCGCGGCGCACCCTCGTGCGTCGGAAACACGGCTACTGGTTTTCCGCTCTGCACCAGCAGCGTCTCGTCGCTCTCCAGCCGCTCCAGTTCGCGCACAATCGCGTGAAAGCACTCCCAGTTTCGCGCCGCCTTCCCAATCCCGCCATACACCACCAGGTCGGCGGGCCTCTCCGCCACCTCTGGATCCAGATTGTTCATCAGGCAGCGCAGCGCCGCCTCCTGTTGCCATCCCTTGCAGCTCAACTGGCTTCCCCGCGCCGCCCGAATTGTTGTTGCCCCAACCGTCATACTCGCCCCCACCTGCAAATCCTTCCAACCCACGAGCATACCGCGCCCCACTCCCCGCAGCCAATGCGCGCCGTCACAAAAATCGTGATTGACGCTGGCAACATGAATGAGCTAATCTTGGCCGCGAATTGGCCTTGAGCCAAATCGAAGGAGATAGCACTATGAAAATCGTAGCGTCCGTCGTTATTTTGACCTTCGCGTCTATGTTGGCCAACGCCCAAGGGCCAAAGTCCTGTGAGGAGTTGAAGTCTGAGATCGCCAAAAAGGTGGAAGCCAACGGTGCCAAGGCATACACGTTGGAAATCGTGGCCAAGGACAAAGAAGCGGAAGGCAAGCAGGTCGGCAGTTGTGAGAACGGGACAAAGAAAATCGTGTACCTCAGAACCTCGCCTCCGCCAACAGCCGCCACCGCTCCCAAACCCGCCACCACTCCCAAGACCACAACCAAACCCGCGGCCCAGCCAACCAAGCCGGCCCCCACTCCCAAAAAGCCCTGATCGTTACATAGGCGTGTAGTTCCTTATCAGATCACAACAAACCTCTGAGTGCCCCACCCTCGCGGCGATTCTATTTTTGCCGCTAGGGTGGGAGACCACATTTTGTGTCAAGGTACGACTTCAATCGTTCAGGCTTTGTATCAAGGCACGACTTCAGTCGTGCCGAAAATGTAACAATAATGAACAAAAGCGACGCCGTTCAATCAGGGCTGACGACGCTCTCACGCAGACACTAAAGCCCCTGAGGAAATGTTGGTATAACCAATTGCACCATCGAGGAACAAAATGACTGAATCCACAGCGCAAATCATCGAACGTATTGGCCTGATTCCCGTCCTGCGAGCCCGCAACGCCGCTCAGGCGCTCGCCGTCGTCAAAGCTCTCATCGCCGGCGGCGTCACCGTCGTAGAGGTCACCATGACCGTCCCCGGCGCCATCGACGTTCTCAAGGAACTCAAAAAAGAATACGGCTCCAGCCTCCTGCTCGGCTCCGGCACCGTCACCACCGCCGAACAGGCCGAGGCCACCATTGACGCCGGAGCGGAGTTTGTCGTCAGTCCCAGCTTCCATCCCGAAGTCGTCGCCATCACCAAGGCCGCGAAGAAGCTCTCCATCCCCGGCTCGCTCACGCCCACCGAGGTCATCACCGCCTCCCGCGCCGGCGCGGATTACGTCAAAATCTTTCCATGTTCGGCGATGGGCGGAGCCAGCTATCTGAAGTCGCTTCTGGCGCCCTTCCCGCAGCTCAAGCTCATCCCCACCGGCGGTGTCACCCTGCAAACCGCCGACGAGTTTCTCCGCGCCGGAGCGCGCGCCCTCGGCGTAGGCAGCGACCTGGTCAACCTGGCCGCCATCGACGCCGGAACCCCGGAGAAGATCACCGATACCGCCCGCGCCTATTTACAGGTGCTGGCAAAGTTCCGCGAGGAAAGTGCCCAGAAAAAGTAAGTCGCAAAAGCTGCGATGCTCAAAAAGCAATCCGCCGAATCAACGGGTAGATTGCTGCGAGCGTTGTCGGGTCTTTTATGTGGCTCAGTGATGTGCAAAATCAACCCATACCGCGATTAACCAAATCACGACAGTCGCAAGCCATAAGTAACTGTTTTGCCATTTTTTCTTAATGCAGATGAATGCTCCCCAAATCAGATTTATCAAGAAGAAACCGGCAATAATTGGCAGAGCGCGTGCGGCCCACACAAATGGCTCACCGGTCACAGAGTATATCCCTTGCGCACGCTCTTCTGGTATCGCCCAACTAGAGCATTTTAGCATTTACTGTAGACCATTGATACAGTGATTGAACCATGCTTTTGCGTTGTCAGGAGTGATCAGTCGGATGGCTTCGGCGATGGCTATTTCCAGCGCTTCTTTGGTTCTTGCCTTGGCTGAGCGAAGGATTTGTTTGAGCTTGGACCATGCCTTCTCTATAGGGTTCAGATCAGGCGAATAGGGCGGCAGATAGAGCACTTCCGCCCCTGCTTTTTCGATCAATTGCTGCACCCCCTTGATCTTGTGTGAACTCAAGTTATCCATTATCACTACGTCGCCGGGCTTGAGCGCCGGACACAGGATGTGCTCAACATAGGCCAGAAAGATGTCGCCATCTGTGGCCTCTTCGATGGTCATCGATGCAATGATTCCGCGCAGGCTCATGGCCCCCAGAATGGTCATGATTTTCCAGCGTCCGCCGGGTGTTGTTTCACAGATGCGCCCGCCTCCATTGCTGCGCGCATAGAGCCGCGTCATCGAGGTAGTGACCCCGCTTTCGTCCAAGAAAATCAGGCGTTCTGGCGGGATCGCCGCAATTCGAGCGATAAACTCTTGACGCTGTTTGCGATTGGCTTCGGTATCTCGCTCGCTGGCGTGGAGTGACTTTTTTTAAGTCGCAGTCCCAGTTTTCGCAGCAGTTTCCAGACCTGGGGCAAGCTAAGCGAAACACCCTCCTCGCGGAGTAACTTCTGCTGCACTTCGGCCAACGTCAGATCGGGCTGCTGAACAAACCAGGCCCTCACCTGTTGTTGCGCCTCAACGCCGGCGTTCGGTTTACGCCCCGGTTTGTGAGGCACTCGCTCGGCTTGACCGGTGCGGTTACGAGCGGCGGAAATCTTCTTCGCCCAGCCAACACTCACCAGAAAACGACTGGCTAGTTCCTCCAGCGTTCCCTCGCCCTGATCATAGGCGAAAAGCAACTTACGGCGCAGATCATCTCCAAGGATTTTTCCCATGTGTTGATCGTCGCGGAGTCTCGCCAAAAACAGTTTACACTATTTCCTAAAACGCTCTAGGCGTTGCTGCGTACACATAAACAATGGCTGCCATTACGTTTACTATGAAAAGCGTCAAACTCAATCGTCGCATAACGAGGTATTTGTGTATCCTTACCAAGATTTGCATGACAGACTCCATTCCGCAGCAGCTAAATCCCAGCCTAGATTTCTATATTCTACTTGTGCTTGATCACCTGCATTTCCCTATTCCTTGTTCTTATATCAACTCCACGCCCCACAGATCGTGCAGGTGCAGTACGCCCTCGACGGTCCCGGTCGCATCCACCACCACCAACGAAGTAATCTTTCGCTCCTCCAGAATCGCCAGCGCCGTGGCTGCCAGCTCCTCCGCGGCAATGGTGCGCGGATGCTCGTTCATGGCCTCGCCGGCCGTCTTGCTCAGCGCCGCGCCGCCTTCGCGCTCCAGCAATCTCCGCAGGTCGCCGTCGCTGATCACGCCGCGCAACCGTCCCCGCTCCTGCACCGTCGTGATGCCCAGCTTCTTCGACGACATTTCGTAAATCACGTCCGTCATTGTCGTCGAAGGAGCGACCACCGGCACTGCATCGCCCACATGCATCAACTCGCGGACCTTGGCCAGCCGCTTTCCCAGCTTGCCGCCGGGGTGCAGCTCGGCAAAATCCTCCGCGCGGAATCCCTTGCGCAGGCTCACCGCAATGGCCAGCGCATCGCCCAGCGCCAGCATCGAAGTGGTCGAGGCCGTCGGCGCCAGATTCAGCCCGCAGGCCTCGTGCTCCACGCCGCAATCCAGAGCCACATCGCTGGCCCGGGCCAGAGTCGAATTCATCTGGCAGCAGAAGCTGATCAGAGAGTCGCCTTTGCGTTTCAGCGTGGCCAGCAGGCGCAAAATCTCCTCCGTCTCGCCGCTCGCCGACAGCGCCACCACCACGTCGCCCGCCATCAGCACGCCCAGGTCGCCATGCACCGCCTCAGCCGGGTGCAGAAACAGGGCAGGAGAGCCGGTAGAGCTGAGCGTGGCGGCGATCTTCTGTGCGATAATCCCGCTCTTTCCCATGCCGGTGACCACCACGCGCCCTCGCTCCTCGCCGCAGCGCAGAATTAGCTCGACAGCCCGGTCGAAGGCCGCGGCTATCGGCCCTTCCAGGCGCGTGGCCAGGGCTTCCAGCGCCGCCGCCTCGGTGCGCACCAAAGCCGCCGGCGCGAGCGTTCCGCCTGCTTCCCGGTTCCCGAAACTGGGCTGTTTTCCTTCTTCGCTCATCGGTTATTGATGGTAACAGTTCCGGCCCATCCATGAGCAGCATCCAACTCGCTGACTCGTGATTTCCGCGATGCGGAAGCTAACTCGCTTCTTCAATGAGAATGTATCGGCAATGTGCCACCGCTCGTTTGTACAACTTTGTACAATAAGGTTGTGAGGTCCATCCCAGTGAAGCGCAATACCCTGGTCATCACCACAGTTCTCTTCATCCTGGCCGCTTTTGCCTGGGCTGGATGGGCCAATTGGGAGTACCGCAGGCAGGCCGCCGAGCGGCTACAGGCCACGGCTACACAGGGCGAACTGGTTCTCGACGCCAGCGGCGTGCCGCAATACCTCTCCCCGCTGCAGGGCAAGCCAGCGCCCCCCTTCACCCTCGAAGACCTCAGCGGCAATAAAGTCTCGCTGGCCAGCTTCAAGGGCCATGCGCTGGCCATCAATTTCTGGGCCACATGGTGCGCTCCCTGCAAAATCGAGACACCCTGGCTCATCGATCTACGCAACCAATATGCTGCGCAGGGCTTCGAGGTGCTGGCCGTCTCCGCCGACGATATCGACCGCAATGACCCCAAGAAGTTCAGCGATGAAAAGCAGGAGATCGCGCGTTTTGTCCAGCGCATGAAGATGCCTTACCCGGTTCTGATCGACGCCGACTCCATCAGCAAATCCTACGACGGACTGGACGCCTTGCCTACCTCCTATTTTGTAGACCGCAACGGAACTGTGGTTGCCGTACAGCTCGGTATGACCACAAAGGAAGAGCTCGAAAAAAATATCAAAAAGGCACTGGGAATTGTGAAGTAGCTCAATGAGTCGCAAGCTTGAGGAAAGAATGATGATTGCCGGTAAATTAGAAATGCGCATCGCCATCGCCGCGGCTCTCGCCTTGGCCTCTGCGCTGGTTCACGCACAGCGGCCGCTCTTTGAGGACGGCCCGCGCTCTGCTGCAAAGCCCGCCGTCGTATTTCTCTATCCCGAGCAGGTTACCGTTCCCGCTACCAAGCCAACCACCATCGCCCTGCACTTCCGCATCGCACCCGGATTGCACATCAACTCCCACACGCCCTCTCAAGACGAACTCATCCCCACCACCCTCTCAATTCCCGCGGGCTCCGGTGTGCGTCTCGATGGAGTAGTCTACCCGCCCGGCATGGACTTCACGCTCCCCCTCGACCCTAATACGAAGCTCAGCGTCTACTCCGGCGAGTTCACCGTGCAGGCGCGCATTGTGGCCGTACCCGGCAACCACCTCGTTGAGGCTCGCCTCCGCTATCAGGCCTGCGACAACAACGCCTGTATGCCGCCAAAAACGATTACCGCCGCCATCGAAGTTATAGGTAAGTAAAAGCTCTTGTCTTTTTAATTGGTGTAAAAGAGGCTTATTTCAATGCTAACGGGAATGAAAACAGCGTCCATGCTAGCCAGCGCGTTTCTGGCGCTGGGAGTATCCACAATGACCCATGCCGATTCCCTGACGGTAAAGACCGCTCAAGGCGTGGTCCGCGGCAAAACCATCAACGGCGGTAAGGTCCGTGCATTTCTCGGTCTGCCTTACGCTGCTCCTCCGGTGGGCGATCTGCGCTGGCGCGCACCACGGCCTCCGGCCAAGTGGGAAGGCGAACGCGATGCCACGAAATTTGGCGCGCACTGCGCCCAGATTCACCTCTTCGACGACCTGGCCTTTCAGGACAGCGGCCCCAGCGAGGACTGTCTCTTCGTCAACGTCTACGCGCCCGCCGTCAGCAATTCCAACAGCAAACTGCCGGTTATGTTCTGGATTCATGGCGGCGGCTATGCGGCAGGTGCCAGCTCCGAGCCGCGCCACAACGGCGACTTTCTGCCCCTCAAGGGCGCTGTGCTGGTCACCATAAACTATCGCCTGGGCGTCTTCGGTTTTCTTGCCACGGCAGACCTGGCCAAAGAGGGCAATGGCGCGGCCGGTAACTACGGCCTTCAGGACATGGTGGCCGCGCTCCAATGGGTCAAGACCAACATCGGCAACTTCGGCGGAGATCCGGCGAACGTGACCATCTTCGGCGAGAGCGCCGGCTCCTTTGCGGTGAGCACGCTGATGGCTTCTCCGGCGGCGCACGGACTCTTTCACAAGGCCATCGGCGAAAGCGGCGCGGCCTTTGCCGGCACGCCGGCAACAGGCTCCCTGGAGGCCGAGGAGGCAAAAGACGGCGAGTGGGTAGCCTCGCTTGGCGTTCACTCGCTGGCCGAACTACGCGCCCTGCCCACCGAGAAGATTCTCGCGGCCACCAAAGACAAACTGATCAACGGCTACCCGCCTTATGTGGATGGCCGGCTGCTTACCGAGCCGGTGGAAGCAACGTACGCAGCTGGAAGGCAGGCTCACGTGCCCCTGCTGGCAGGCTGGAATCGCGACGAGAACACCTCCCTGGCTAAAGGCATGACCGTAGAAAAATGGAAGGCATATGCTGCTAAGCATTTCAAGGAACGTGCTGATGAGTTTTTAAATCTATATTCGTGCTACACTGATCAACAAGCGGTGCGCTCGGCCATCGACTACGGTGGCGACGCCTTCATCGCCTTCGGGACGTGGAAGTGGATCGAGGCGCATAGAAAAACCGGAGACTCGCACGTCTTCCGCTATTACTTCGAACTGGCCGCGCCGCCCAGCAAGTTTCACCCCGACTCGTCCGCCTTCCACTCCGACGAGATCGAGTATATCTTCGGCACGCTCGACACCCGTCCCGGTGCAGTCTGGCGTCCCGAGGATCGCAAGTTGAGCGAGCTGATGATGAGCTACTGGGCCAACTTCGCCAAGACCGGCGATCCCAACGGATCTGTCCTACCTCCATGGCCCGTGTTTAGCAATAATGACTCGCTCATCCACCTGGATAGCACGATCTCTTACGGTCCGGATACCCTCTGTCGACGTTACGAGTTTCTGATGAAGGGCATTCCGGCATTTCAGTTCTGAACCGCTAGGTTGTGAAGCGCAACAACTGGAACGAGCCGCCCACGCGAGGCTCGTCCTGAATTGGTGTATTCATTCATAGGAGAGATGATGAAACTGAGAATAGCTTTTGCTTTCATAGCTTTCATGGGATTTCTGGGGACTTCAGCCTTTGCGGCGAGTAGTGAAGAATCGAGCTTGGGCCGTTACGTGTATCAGAGCAAGGAAATGACGATCAAGCTGCGCATAGACGTCGACGGCGTCAAAGAATTGACTATTAACGATACAAGTTACCCTGGACTCTATCCGACGACCTATTTGGGAGTCGTTAGTGGTATTGGGGTCTATATTATCGTGGTTACAGATGAAAAAGGCCGCCTCATTCATGAGATTGAACTGATCGATCGCTTTGATGAATCGGGTCAGTTGATTGCCGTCGCTGGTTTTTACGTGGAAAAAACCAGCGTGAGTTCCGGCAAGGAATCGAAAGATAGTACAAAAGTACTGGTTTTTCAACCAAAATTCACTCGAATCCCCATCGGGTAGCTTCCATCATTGCCCAAATAGCATGATGTGAAAGCGCGTTACAAAGTTGCCTATTTTTTGACGCCCGAGGCTTCCACAAAGCCGTCCGTCACCGTCGGGGGAATGGTGCTGACCGGCGGTGGATCGCCAAAGCTGGAGTTTTTCGCGTTGATCGCGTTGGAGTAATCCGGGCCGAGGCCGAGCTTCTTGATCGCCCGCGCATCTGGCAGAAGTTTTATCTGCCAACCCTGGTCGGCCTGATACTTCAGCATCGCCGCCCTGGTTCTCTCGTCCCACTGGCCGTTGGCCTCGCCGGAAAGATAATGCTCGCGGATGAGTGCCTGCTGAATCTCTGTAACGCGGCCCGGCTCCATGGCCTGCTGCCCGCGTGAGCGACGCGCCGGGGGCTTTCCCTTTCCTTTGTGAGCGCCATGCGCTGCGGCTCCATGCGACTGGGCGGTGCGCGCCTGTACAGAGTGGGCCTGTGCGGAGTGAGACTGTGCAGTATGAGCCTGTGTAGTATGCGTTGCGGGTTTGCGGCTGGAAGCATGATGAGCCGTGGTTCCGAATGCTGTTGGTGCGGCCAGTGCTGTGAACACTGCTAACGCCAGGCTTGCTCGAAGAGTCAGCACGCGGGTTCACCTCTGGGACGACAGTTTCTCGCTCGACAGTATATCGGAAGTTTACCGAGTTATCCCGTCTTACAGCAAGGGGAAACTCGGGTTGGTTCTGGGAATTTTACAGGTGCGGAAAAAGGGCGCCGGAAGCGTGAATTCGCCTCTGGCGCCCTTTTATACGTTACTGCAGCGTTCCGCCGATCAGGTACATGCCATCGTCGGGACGGCGCGGGTCCACAATTTCGAAAACCACGTCATCGCCCGTCTTGAGTTTGCTTGCCACGGCATTGAACTGATCCTTGGTACCCGTGGGCTGCTTGTTGACGCGGATGATGATCAAACCCGGCTGCAACCCTTGCAGGTCGGCGAACGAACCGGTGCGCACCGATTGAATCACCACGCCGGTGTTGTGCAGCTTGGCTGAGACGGCCGGCGTTATATCTCGGACCACCACGCCCAGCTTGGTTTCGCCTGCGTCGCCCTTATCGTCCGGGTTGGCTTCTGCCTGATGCTCGTCCGCTTCGGCAAAGACCTTGTCGCGGTCGCCGATGGCAACCGTAACGTCGGCCTGCTTGCCGTCCCTCAGGTAGCTCAGCCGGATACTTGAGCCTGGTCTGCGGCTGGCAATCTCGTTGACCAGGTCGTCACCATCCTTGATGGAGCCTCCATCGATGGAGGTGATGATGTCTCCCGTCTTGAGGCCGGCCTTCTCCGCCGGTCCGCCCGGCTGAATCTGCTGCACCAGCACGCCATTCTTGAAGCCGTACACGCGATTCACAGCGCCCGAGAGGCCCTGGTTAAAGCGGATGCCAATGGAGCCGCGCGTCACCTTGTGGCTGCTCCCGATCAGGTCGTTGTAAATGTCCACCACGGTCTTGGAAGGCATGGCGAAGCCGATCCCCTGGTAGCCGGCCGATTGCGTGAAGATCGCCGTATTCACCCCGATGACTTCGCCGTTCATGTTCAGCAGCGGTCCGCCGGAGTTGCCCGGATTGATCGCCGCGTCGGTCTGGATGAAGTGCTGGAACTGGCCGCTGGGGCCGGGCTGGATAGTCCGGTTCTTGGCTGAGATGATGCCCGCCGTTACGGTCTGCGAGAGCGCAAACGGGCTGCCAATAGCCTCCACCCAGTCGCCCACCTGCGCTGTGTCAGAGTTGCCCAGCTTGACGGTCGGCAGCGGCGTGCTGGTCTCGATCTTGATCACCGCCAGGTCCGTTGCCTTGTCCGTTCCGATCACCCGCGCCGGCCGGCCCTCATCTGAGTTGTCCGGGTCAGTCGAGAGCTTGACGTAAATCTTGTCGGCCTTCTCCACAACGTGATAATTGGTGATGATGTAGCCCTTGGGATCGACGATGAAGCCCGAGCCAAGAGACTCGCGTACCTTGCTGTCCTCCCCGCCCTCCATGTCGGGCATCTGCCCTCCGAAGAAACGGAAGATGTCTCCCCATGGACCCTGGCCCTGCTGCTGGCCCTGCTGCTGATCCTGCTCCTGGTCCTGATCGTCGTCGCCCGGTTGCTGGGGCTGCGGCGTGATACGGCCGTGAAAATTGCGCCGGCCCTTGTTGGCAGACTGCTTGGGAAGCGTCTGGGTGTTGATGTTCACTACTGCCGGCCCAACCTGCTTGGCAATCTCCACAAACTTGTTGGGTTCCACCGTGGAATTGACCACTTTCAGAGGCGTGGCGTCGGCGCTGTCATTTTGCTTCTCTTGTCCGCGGACTCCATGCGCGGCAAA
>Ga0302319_10021274_pt1 | contig 11692 bp, 5 predicted proteins | sample Bog_T0_2_FD_203319 | JGI IMG/M metagenome (GOLD analysis project Ga0302319, IMG submission 203319) | Peat permafrost microbial communities from Stordalen Mire near Abisko, Sweden - Bog_T0_2 | ecosystem: Environmental > Terrestrial > Soil > Wetlands > Peat | place: Sweden: Abisko, Stordalen Mire...
CGCCGGACGGGAGCCTCCTCGATCAAACCAGCCGGCTCATCGTCGGGCGGCAGATCGGCTACGCGCGGCAGCTCGGCATTCCGTGGGGCATTTCGGAGTCCGCCTATAACGCGCGCGATCTCGAGTTGACCTACCAGTACTCCAATTTCGGCGTGCCCGGACTCGGCCTCAAACGCGGATTGAGCCAGAACCGCGTCATCGCTCCCTACGCCACCGCGCTCGCCGCCATGGTCGATCCGCACTCGGCCGCATGCAATTTTCTGGAATTGCAGTCATGCGGGGGGCTAGGCCGCCACGGCTATTACGAGGCGCTCGACTTCACACGCAGCCGCGTTCCGGACGGTGCGAGGCTGGCGGTGGTCCGGGCCTTCATGGCGCATCACCAGGGCATGACCGTCGTGGCGATCGACAACCTCCTGTTCGATGGCCGGATGCGCGACCGGTTTCACGCGGAACCCATGATCCGGGCGAGCGAACTGCTGCTGCAGGAGCGGACGCCGCGGGACGTGTCCGTGACCCATCCACGCGCGGAAGAGGTGACGACCGCCGCACGCATCGAGGAGGCCCGGGACAGCGATGTGCGGCGTCTGGACGGGCCGCGCCAGCGCAGTCCGCAGCTGCACCTGCTGTCGAACGGCCGCTATGCGGTGATGCTGAATGCCGCGGGCTCCGGGTACAGCCGCCTGGGTGATGTGGCCGTGACCCGCTGGCGGGAGGACGCGACGCGCGATGACCTCGGCAGCTATTTCTTTTTGCGCGACGTCGACAGCGGTGCGGTGTGGTCGGCCGGCTATCAGCCATGCGCCGCGGAGCCGGATCGCTACGAGGTGAATTTCACGGAAGACCGCATCGAGATCACGCGCGCCGACGGCGCGCTCACGACGTGTCTCGAGGTGATGGTCTCGGCCGAGGATGACGTCGAAGTGCGCCGCGTCTCGGTGACGAACACCGGCCATCGCGATCGGTATCTCGACGTCACGTCGTATGCGGAAGTCGTGCTCGCCACCACCGCTGCGGATGCGGCCCATCCCGCCTTCTCCAAGATGTTCGTGCAGACCGAGCACGAGCCGAAGAGCGGCGTGCTGCTCGCGACACGCCGGCGGCGCACGATCGACGAGATGGAGCTGTGGGCAGCCCATCAGGCCGTGGTCGAAGGCGAAATCCTGCGCGCGCCGGAATACGAGACCGACCGGGCGCAGTTCATCGGCCGCGGCCGCGATCTCGGGCGGGCGGTGGCGGTGTGTGATGGTCGGCCCCTGTCGAACACGGTGGGAACCGTGCTCGATCCGGTGTTCGCGCTGCGCCACCGGCTGCGTGTGCCCGCCGGCGCGACGGTGCGGATCGCCTATTGGACCGGCGTCGCCGGCACGCGGCAGGATGTGCTCGACCTGCTCGACAAGCATCGCGACGCCAGTGCGTTCGTCCGCGCGGGCACGCTCGCCTGGACGCAGGCCCAGGTGCAGCTGCGGCACCTCGGCATCGATGCCGCGGAGGCGATTCTTTTCCAGCGGCTTGCCGGCCACGTCATTTACGCGAATCCCACCATGCGGTCCTCATCGGAGACCATCCGTCGCGGGGGCGGGGCGCCGGGCGCTCTGTGGGCTCAGGGGATATCCGGCGATCTGCCGATCGTGCTCCTGCGCATCGACGACGCCGACGAGATCGAGATCGCGCGACAGCTGTTGCGTGCCCATGAGTATTGGCGCCTGAAGCTGCTCGCGGCCGACCTCGTCATCCTCAACGAACGCGCGTCATCGTACGTGCAAAATCTGCAGGATGCGCTGGAGACCCAGGTGCGCATGAGCCAGTCGCGGCCGCGCTTCGGCGCGGACACGACGCGCGGCTCGGTGTTCGTGCTGAGGCGGGATTTGATTTCCGAGCCGACGCGCGCGCTGCTCGCCTCGGTGGCCCGCGTGGTTCTCACCGGACAACACGGGAGCCTCGCCGAGCAGCTCGATCGAGAGCTCCTCCGGCAGCGCGACCGGCAGCGCGACCGCCAGCGCAACCGGCAGCGCGACTCGACGCAGCCGTCCGTGGACGCCGCCACGTCGACGGCGGTCTCGAACGCGGGCGCGAGTTCGACCTCATTGCCGTCGGCGGCGCTGGAATTTTTCAACGGGCTGGGCGGATTCGCGGAGGGAGGCAGGGACTACGTGATTCTGCTGGGGCCCGGACAGTCGACGCCGGCGCCGTGGATCAACGTCATCGCCAATCCCCGGTTTGGTTTTCACGTATCGGCCGAGGGCAGCGGTTATACCTGGTCGAGAAACAGCCGCGAGAATCAATTGACGCCCTGGTCGAACGATCCCGTGTCGGATCCCTGCGGCGAGGCCATGTACCTGCGCGACGAGGCAACGGGCGACACGTGGGGACCGACTGCCCAGCCCATCCGGGATCCGCGTGGCTTCTACAAGGCGCGTCACGGTCAGGGATGGAGCCGTTTCGAGCATGCGGCGCAGGGTATCGCGTCGAGCCTGATCCAGTTCGTGCCTCCCGGGGATGCCATCAAGATCTCCCGGCTGACACTCTATAATTCGACCGACCGGACCCGCAGCCTCTCGGTCACCGCGTACGCGGAATGGGCGCTGGGACAATCCCGCTGCGCCTCGGCACCCTTCATCGCCACCGAGCTCGACACGGCGACCGGCGCCCTCTTCGCCTCGAATCCCTGGGGCGCGGGTGCGGCGGGCCACGTGGCCTTTGCCGACCTCTCCGGCGAACAATCGGCGTGGACCTGCGACCGGCGGGAATTCCTCGGCCCTTACGGCACCCCGGCGAATCCGGCCGGCCTCGCGCTGCGCGAGCCGCTCTCGAAACGAACCGGTGCAGGCCTCGATCCCTGCGCCGTCCTGCAACAGCGGGTGACGCTCGCACCCGGTGCGCACGCGGACGTGGTGTGGTTCCTGGGTGAGGCGCCCGACGTCGACCAGGCGCGCGCGCTCATCACCCGGTATCGGACCGCCGACTTGGACGCCGTGTTACACGCGGTGATCACCGGCTGGGATGAGACCTTGAGCGTCGTCCAAGTGAAGACCCCTGACCGGGCCCTCGACATCATGACGAACCGTTGGCTTCTATACCAGAGCATCGGCTGCCGCCTGTGGGCGCGCTCGGCCTTCTATCAGGCGAGCGGCGCCTACGGATTTCGCGACCAGCTGCAGGATTCCATGGCCATCCTGCTGGCGAAGCCGGCGCTCGCGCGTGAACAGCTGCTGCGCGCCGCGGGGCGCCAGTTTCCGGAGGGCGACGTGCAGCATTGGTGGCTGCCGCAAAGCGGCCAGGGTGTGAGAACCCGCATCAGCGACGATCGTGTGTGGCTTGCGTACGTGGCGGCCCACTACGTGCGCGCGAGCGGCGACAGCGCAGTGCTCGACGAACCGATCGCCTTCCTCGAAGGCCAGCTCCTTCGGCCCGAGGAACACGACGCCTACTTTCATCCCGTGACCTCCGACCAAAGTGTGTCCTTGTTCGAACATTGCGCGCGGGCCCTCGACCAATGTCTCGCCGTCGGCGCCCATGGATTGCCGCTGATCGGCACCGGGGATTGGAATGACGGTTTGAACTGCGTCGGCGAGGGTGGGCGGGGTGAGAGTGTCTGGCTCGGCTGGTTCCTGTATGCCACTCTCCATGAGTTCATTCCGCTCGCTGCGGCGCGCGGCGCCGAGGCTCGAATTGCCCGCTGGCGCAGCCACGCGGCCGAACTGCAAAACGCCCTGGAGAACTCTGCCTGGGACGGTGATTGGTATCGGCGCGCCTATTTCGACGACGGCACGCCGCTGGGTTCTGCCGGCAACGCCGAGTGCCGCATCGACTCCATCGCCCAGTCGTGGGCTGTGCTCTCCGGAGCCGCCGACCCCGGACGCGCCGCGCGCGCGATGTCGGCCGTCGGCTCGCAACTCATTCGTCACGAGGCCGGCCTCGCCCTCCTGTTCACGCCGCCGTTCGATCATACGCCGCTGAATCCCGGCTACATCAAGGGCTATCCGCCGGGCCTTCGCGAAAACGGCGGCCAGTACACGCACGCCGCCTTATGGTCGGTGATGGCCTATGCCGAACTCGGATTGGGAACCCATGCCCATGAGCTCCTCGCCATGCTCAACCCCATTCACCGCGCCGCCACCCGGGCCGACGTGCATCGCTACAAAGTGGAGCCCTATGTGGTCGCCGCCGACGTTTATTCGGTCGCGCCCCATGTCGGCCGCGGCGGGTGGACGTGGTATACCGGCTCGGCCGGATGGATGTACCGCGCCGGCCTCGAATCCATCCTGGGATTTCGCGTGCAGCGCGCCGAGCTCTGCCTCGCGCCGTGCATCCCAGCGCATTGGCCGCTCGTCGAAATTTCCTTCCGCCACGAGTCGGCTCGCTACGAAATCCGGATCGAGAATCCGCACGGCGTCACCCGGGGCATCGCGGAGGCGAGTTTGGACGGCAGCGCGTTGCCGTGCGAACAGCTCAACGTGCCCCTCGCGGATGATGAGCGCGTGCATCTGGTGCGCGTGCGGCTGGGTGCGCCGCCAAAATAACGACGAAAGCGCGGCAACGCGCGGCAGCGTACAGAGACGGTCAGCCGCATGGCATCACCAAGGGCGGGCTCATGTACGCCGCCTCTCTGGAAGGCGAGAAGTTCTCCTTCACGCCACACCGCTGACCGGGGCCGATCACGCGGGGTCCGTCACTCCGCGGTGACCGCCGGCAGCAGGCGCTCGTACTCGCGTTTGACCACCCCATAGCACTCGCAGGTGCGGGCTTCGAGGCCTATGCGGTCGAGCACGGTCATGTGCCCGCGGGCATAACGGATGAGGCCCGCCTTTTGCAGCTTGAGGGCGCCTTCGGTGACGCCTTCGCGGCGCACCCCCAGCATGTTGGCAATCAGTTCCTGGGTCATGACGAGTTCGTCGCCCTGCAGCCGGTCCAGGCTCAGCAGCAGCCAGCGGCATAGCTGTTGATCCAACGAATGGTGGCGATTGCACACCGCGGTCTGAGCCATCTGGGTAAGCAACGCCTGGGTGTAGCGCAGCAAGAGATGCAACACCGGACCGGCCTTGTCGAATTCTTCCTTCAGCACACGCGCCTGCAGCCGGCATCCCGCGCCGGCGCTTTGCACGACCGCGCGGCTCGGCGTGGATTGGCCTCCCATGAACAAGGACACGCCGACGATCCCCTCGTTGCCGACGACGGCAATTTCGGCCGAGGCGCCGTTCTCCATCACGTAGAGCAACGACACGATCGCCGTCAGCGGAAAATAGACGTAGCCGAGCGTTACGCCGGATTCATAGATCACCTGGCCCAGCGGCATGTCGATGCGCTCTAGCAGCGGCTCCCAGCGTCGCCATAGGGATTCGGGCAGCGCTGTAAGCAGGTGATTCAACTTGAGATCCGGCAGCTTCGTCATGGGATGCTCACGGGGGGAGTGCCGCCGCCGTCCGCTGCGGCGGAGTTTTGCGCCGGGCGGCCGTACACTGCCGCAGGCGAGACAACGAGTGTTCGTCAGCGCACTGAGATTACCAGATATGCGCGACGCGACGCGACTTTATCTCAGACAGTAATGTTCGCTACCGAACAGACACACGGAACGCACGGGTGCGCTAGAGCAGCCCTAGAGCGCCCTAGAGCCTGCTAATTCATGACCTTGCGATAGACCCGCCGGTCCGCCGCGTAGCAGCTGCAGGCGGCGCTCTCCAGGCCGCGGCGATTGAGCACGACGATGTCGCCGCGCTTGTATTCGATGAAACCCTGCCGGTGCAGCGCCAGGGCGGCGGCAGTCACTCCGACACGCCGCACGCCGAGCATGTAGGCTAGAAATTCGTGCGTGACGTGAAACGAATCCGCGTGCGCACGGTCCTGGGTCATCAGCAGCCAGCGCGCGAGACGCTCGCCGATCTGATGAAAACGCAGGCAGCCCGCCGATGTTGCCAGTTGAGTCATGATCACTTGTACGTAGCGCGTGAGGTTTTCACGCAGACCCTTGCTGTGGGCGAGTTCGCCGCGAAACGCCGCCGCGTCGATCCGCAGGGCACTCCCGTCCCCCTGCACGAGGGCGAACAGGGGCGAGGTCATGACGCCGAGCACGAGCTGCGTGCCGAGCATGCCTTCGTTGCCCACCATGCCGACTTCCAGCACCGGCTTGCCGTCGACCGAAGACACCAGGGAAATATACCCCTGGGTGGGAAAGTAGGCATAGAGCGTCGGCGCACCGCTTTCGCAGAGGGTCTCGGACATGACGAGTGCAACCGGCTCGCAGGCCTTCAGGAAATGAGCACGGTCCTTGCGTGAAAGCTGATCGATGAGGTCGTTCTGATTGGAACCGGTCACAGGATTTGCCTTGGCAGTTTGCGCCTCGACAAGATACATACGACCGGTCGACCGGACCGTCTGGTAGCGTACATAGCGCCTCACGCGCCTCACGCGCCTCACGCGGCTCACGCGGAAACTGCGCCTTCTGCGCCAACGTTGAATTTGCGCAGCAGGAGTTGCGACGACGGCAGGCCGGTTCGCTGCCCGTCGCCGGATTCAGTCGCGTTGTTCCGGGTCTGCCGCGGGATCTCGACGTGGCATCCGCTTGCGTTGCGCGGCATCGACGGCCGCCCGCAATTTCGCAATCATCTCCTCACTCAGCGGCGGCGGCATGCGTTCGCCTGGCATCGACCCGGATTCCTCGGGTCCGGCTTCGTGGGTTTTCTTTGGCTTGGGTGTCCGCTTTTCCATACTTCCCGCCTGCAATAAATTCGCGCAGGAATATCTTAAGGCAGTCGCCGGCACCGTTGCTGCCGATTGGTTGAGGTTCGCGGCTCTGATATGTCAAGAGTCTTGCACGCGACATTCGTTGGTCTGAATTGTCCATCGGGCAGGCCACCCGGGCCCGGGACAACGGCCGGGCAAAAACACCTGCTCCGCGCGTGTGCCAGTGTTCGGCACCGAACAGACCGGTTGCCCGGCCTTGGCGCAAAATCGCGACCGTGATGAAGCAGACGCCGCCTCGTTACTGGTTCATGCGCCGCGCAGTCCGCCACGCCGTGCTGCTCATGTTGGCCGTCGCTCTCAGCGGCCCATGCCTGCGGGCCGTTGCCGAGCCGTTCGGGGTGCCCGTACTCGCGGATCCTGCCACCGGCGCGCATCTGACGGGGAAACTCGTCTGGCTCGATCTCGAGACCACCGATCTGACCGGCGCCAAACGTTTCTATCACGATTTGTTTGGCTGGGATTACCGTGACTACCACTCGTATGGCGCGGACTATTCCGTGGCGCTGGCGCACGGCAAACCTGTCGCGGGTTTGGTGCGCCGGCAGATCGTGAACGGAACGGAGCGACGCTCGGTGTGGCTCCCGTTCTTCTCGGTGGCGGACGTCGGTGCGACATTCGGGCAGGCGGTGAAAGCTCATGCGCTGGTCGGATCAGAGCCCGTGGATCTGCCGATGCGGGGCCGGCAAGCGCGCTTGACGGATCCGGAAGGGGCGGTGTTTGCACTCGTCACTTCTTCGAGCGGCGACCCGTCGGACGATACCAACCCGGAAGCCATCGGTACCTGGGGTTCGCCAAGATTGTTGGCACGCGACCCCGCGCGCGAGGCCGTGTTCTATCAGGGACTATTCCGTTACGCGGTTCTGGGCGCGCCCACCGACACGGGCTTCGAGCGGATCCGGCTTTCGGCCGGCAATCACGAACGCGCGACCATAGGACAGTTGCCCGGCGGCGATGCCATGAAGCCACAGTGGATCAGCTTCATGCGTGTCGTCAGTTCTGCCGATACGGCCCGGCAGGCCGTGACATTGGGCGGCCATATCGTCGTCGCGCCGACTCCGGCGACCCACGGGGCAACGACTGAAATTCTGGAGGATCCGACTGGTGCGGCTTTCGGAGTTCTCGAGTTGCCACCGGCAGTCGCGATGGCGGCTCCATGACATCGAAGCGCTGCTGAAGGCCTTTGACTGCGATGCTGTGCGAGTTGAAATCCTTGCTCGACACGCCACTACAGGCGACCGACGGCTTGATCGGCACCGTGAAAGATCTCTACTTCGACGACCGAGCGTGGGTGATCCGTTGGTTCGTGGTCGAAACCGGGTCGTGGCTGTCGGCGCGGCGCGTGCTGATAGCGCCGGTGTCGGTCGATGCCGGTACGGGCATTCGGGTAACTCTGTCCGCGGCGCTCAGCAAAGCCCAGGTGCGGGATAGACCTGACACCGACACCGACTCCGCACATGGGCCCCTTGGCGGTCAACATCTGCGCAGCTGCAACGCCGTAATCGGCTACCACGTCGAGGCGACGGACGGCGACATCGGCCACGTGCACGGCTGCCTGCTCGAGCCGTCCACGTGGGCGATCCGCTATCTCGTGGCGAACACCGGCCATTGGTGGCGGGGTCACGAGGTGCTGCTTGCGCCGCGGTGGATCGAAGCAGCGCGCTGGGAGGACGACACATTGAATGTGCAACTGAATCGCGCCATGGTCCGCGCCGCTCCGGCGTATTCGACGATGAGGCCATTGAGGCGCGACCACGAAATCGACCTGCATCGGCATTACGCGCGCAACGGCTATTGGGCGGCCGAAGTAGCGCTGGAGAATCCCGAGTTTCAGCGGCTGCCGGCTGCCGACCATCCGCTTTTTCGCTGAATCGCGCCGCCCCGATCGTCAGCGGGCCGGCGGTCCGGCCAATTCATGTTCAAGCCCTTGCATGGCCGTGCCGAATTTCGTCCAGTCACCGTGTTGCATCGCCTTCTGCGCCTCGTCGAATATCCTGCGGGCCTGTTCCAGCGCGGGCTGTGGCGTTGCGCCGGGCGCCGCAGGCGCGGCGGATCCCGCCGACAGCGCCGAGGCGCCGAACAGATCACCGAGCGCCGCATCGAGGGTCGGCTCCATGACGACTTTGTCGCCGGCCACCGCGATGACGCGCTTCAATTGGGGAAAATTGGCTCCTTCCGCCTGCAGGTACAACGGCACGACGTACAAGAATGAATTTTCGATCGGCGTGACGATCAGCTTGCCGCGAATGACGCTCGAACCGCGCTGGTCCCAGAGCGTGAGCTGCTGTGAAATCGTCGTGTTCTGATTGATCATGGCTTCGATCTGACTTGGGCCGTAGACGAGCTTCTCCTTCGGCAACTGGTAGAAAATCATCCTCCCGTAGTCCGGAAAATCACATCGGGCCGCCAGCCACGAAATCATATTGTCCCGATTTTGGGGGGTGAACGGCGTCATCAGCAGGTACTCGAGCTGGGCGCTGCCCGGAAGCTTCATCAAGATGTAGTAGGGGTCCATGGGCGCCGACTTACCGGCGTAGGTTTCATTCGGCGACACCCATAGATCTTCGCGGTTGTAGAAGACCTGGGGTTCGGTCATGTGGAAGGTCTTGTACTCATCCGCCTGAATGGCAAATTGATCCTCCGGGTAGCGCAGGTGCGTCTTCAGATCCGGCGACAAGAGATTCAGGTCCTTGAACACGCCCGGAAACGCTCGGCGATAAACCGCGAGCACGGGATCCTTCGGATCCGTGACGTAGAAGCTTACGGCCCCGTCGTACATGTCAACCACGACCTTCACCGAATTGCGGATGTAGTTCAGGTTGCCGGCATAACCCAGCTGATGGGGGTTCGAGTAGGGGTATCGATCCGAGACCGTGTAGGCGTCCTGAATCCAATAGAGCCGGCCTTCGCTCAGCACGGGGTATGGGTCGCTGTCGAGCCGCAGGAAGGGCGCGATCTGCGCCACCCGCTCCTCCGCCCGCCGCCAAATTTGGATCCGGCTTTCCGGGGTGATGTACGAGGTCAGTAATATATTGACGTCGCCCTGGGTCCAGGCGAACAGCACTTTTTTCCAGAAGCCGTCGACGGGGATGCCGCCCTTGCCGGCATAGTTGGTGTAGACGTTGTCGTTGCCCTTGGGGTAATCGAATTCCTTGATACCCGTCGAGACGATCCGGTAGCCGTCAGTGGACTCACCGTAATAGATCGCCGGCTGCCCGATGGTGAGGCCGTAGGCAGATTCGGCGGGAACGTTCTGCAGCAGGTAGTCCGGGAACCCGCCTCCCACGGTCTTCGAGACGAAGCTCATGACAACGCCGTAACCGTGGGTGAACTGGAGTCGCTGATTCACCCAGGTTTGCGCCTTTTCCGGCAACTCCTGGGCGAGCTCCCGGGTCGACAGCATCACCTGATGATAGCCATCCGGCAAATGGTAGCGGTCCACCGCGACATCGTAGAACTGGTAGTACAGGCGGATCGCCTGCGTCTGCGCATAGGTCTGAAGCAACGGTCGTGTATCCCATAGGCGGATGTTCTGGATCGTGTCCTCGTTTCTGGCAACCACTGCGGCCGTCAGGTCCGGCAGCGCCGGGTAGGCGATTTCCTGAATCGTGTCCAGTTGGTAGGCTTTGCGCGTGAAGTCGATGTAGTGTTTCAAGTAGGGAATTTCCAGCGCGAGTTCGTTCGGCTGGACGCGGAATTTTTGAAACGCGGCGGGGATCAGCTGCACAGCGACCAGATACAGCGCCGCGTAGATCGCGGATCCGATCAGGAGCGCGCTGAATTGCCGGCGAAAGGCATTGAAGGCGAGGAGTAGGCATGCCGCTGCGGAGATCGTCAGCATGAACCACAAGCTGAGCCGCGTCACATGATCCGCCGCATAACCGGCTCCGTAGACGATACCCAGGGTGGAATAGACGAGCTGGTAGTGATCGAGGAAGAAGCCCAGTCCCGCGACTGCGACCAGGATGCCGAGCAGCACACTGAGGTGAGCGGTGGCATTACCGCCGATCGCCACTTTTTGCTCCTTGCTGAAGCGCAGCAATCCGGACACCATATACATGAGCAGCACGACGATGAGTGTCAGCGCCGTCAGCACCATGACGCTGTTCTGCACGAGGGTGTAGAAAGGCAGTCGAAACAGGTAGAACCCAAGGTCGACCCCGAACAGAGGATCGGAGACTCCGACGGATTCCCCGTGACGGAATCGCAGGTACGTATCCCAATGAGCATAGAACCCGATCGCAAACAGCAAGGCGATCGCGGCACTGGAGAGCCCGGTGGCCGAGTTCAGGAGCCGGGGAGACAACTCCATGAGGCTGAGCAACACATCGGGCGCGCCCGACGATGCGGCCGTCTTGCCGCCCCGCCCGCCGGTCAAAAGCGCCGCTTGGTCCCTGCCGGCCTGGCGAACATTGACCCATAAATAGAGAAAGGCGACGACGAAAGCCGAGCCGAACATCGCCCATTGGGTTCCGAGCATGGTCCAGAAGATGCCGCGGAAACCCAGTTCCCCCATCCAGAGCCATTTTTGGACGATGCCGATGAGCGCCGCGAGGACGATGAGCGCGATGATGCCCGATGTGGTCGCGATTCGCAGCAGCCGGCGCGTGGGTGAAGGCTCGACCCGGGCGCCCGTGCGTCGCGAGGGTTTGTCGAGAACGGCGCCCTTTTGCACGACGATTGCGTCAAGGGCGGGAGGGACTATCGGTTGATCTGCCACACACCGATGTTGCGCCAACGGTGATCCGGGGTATGTACGCTGACGCACGGTTGACCGCACTCAGCCATCGTCGCCTCATCCACCGAACGCGAAGCGGCCACCGACGGAGAAGCGGCGCTCAGCAGGATCGCCCGAACCGAGCGGCGCAGGCTGCTCGATCCAGCTTGCCCGACGCAGTGATCGGAAGTTCGTCGGCGACCACCAAGGATCGGGGCAGCTTGAATCGAGTGAGCT
>Ga0302319_10021276_pt1 | contig 11691 bp, 10 predicted proteins | sample Bog_T0_2_FD_203319 | JGI IMG/M metagenome (GOLD analysis project Ga0302319, IMG submission 203319) | Peat permafrost microbial communities from Stordalen Mire near Abisko, Sweden - Bog_T0_2 | ecosystem: Environmental > Terrestrial > Soil > Wetlands > Peat | place: Sweden: Abisko, Stordalen Mire...
CCTTAAGCAGGACGCTGCGTGATTTCGCGGAATAACGTCTCGCTTCATATTTCGACGCTGTCTTCCGCATCCGGTGCATCACAGGCGTCCGATCATGATAGCTGCCTGCTCGATACGGCATCGCGTGGATAACCTTACCCTCATCGTAGAGGGTTCAGCTCCAAGGTCTGCCAGTCGATTGATGCAGGAGATCGGAATGGGACCCCGGGAGGAGGCAGCAGACAACCATGCGGCGATCCATCCAACTGATCGGCCATCGCGGCGCCCGCGGGCTGTTTCCGGAAAACACGCTGGCCGGCTTCGCCGGGGCGCTCGCGCTCGGCGTGGACGCGATCGAGTTGGACGTCGCGGTCACCGCGGACGGCGTGGCGGTGGCAAGCCACGACCCGGCGCTGAACCCCGACCAGACGCGGGGACCGGACGGCGCCTGGCTGGCGGCGCGCGGACCGCTGATCCGCTCGTTGCCCGCGGCCGCGCTCGGCGCCTTCGACGTTGGACGGCTGCGCCCTGGCTCGGCCCTCGCCGCCCGCTTCCCGGATCAGGCACCCCGTGACGGTGCGCGCATCCCTCGCCTTGTCGATGTGTTGCGCGCGAGCCCCGGCGTGCGCTTCGTGATCGAGATGAAGACGTTCCCGGCGGCGCCCGGTCGCACGGTCTCGGCCCATGCGATGGCCGAGGCGGTGCTGGATGCGGTGGACGCCGCCGGCTGCGCCGATCGCGTCACGATCGAATCGTTCGACTGGCGCGGCCCGCTGTACTTGCGCCGGCTTCGGCCCGATATCGGCTTGGCGTTGCTCACCGATTTGCGCCGCGAACTGCAGCCACGGCTGTGGCGCGGTGGCCCGCGCACGGCCGGCCAGTCCGTGCCGCACGCGGTGGCGGCCGAGGGCGTGGCGACCTGGGGGCCGCAGCACCATACGCTGACCCGGTCACGGCTGGCCCAGGCACACCGGCTCGGGCTCGCCGTGATTCCGTGGACGGTGAACCGGCCGGCGGATTTGCGCCGGCTGATCGCCTGGGGAGTGGACGGGCTGGTGACCGACCGGCCGGACCTGGCGCGGGCGGCGCTGGCGGAGGCCGGCCATCCGCTTCCCGTGCCATTGCCCGCATCCCTTCTCTTGGCCGCGCCGCACCCGGTCACAGCGGGCTGAGGAAGTTGGCGGCGAAGGATGCGCGCGCGAGCAGCGCCCGCAGCTCGGGGTTCTGCTCGCTGTTCTCCGCGATCAGCGTCTCGATCGGGACGAAATACTCGTGCGCATGCGGCACCTGATGGCGCGCGAAGCCAGTGTAATGCAGCCGCTTCAGGCCGTACATGACTCGCAGGTCGCGCACCGGCAGCACGAAGGGCAGGGTCGGTTCGGCGAGCAGCACGCCCGTTGCCTGCCAGCGCGGCGTGGCATCGCCCGGCCCCACCGGGGCGAGCAGCCACGGCAGGGGGCAAACGGCCAGCAGTGAGTGGGTGCTGGCCGCGAACCGCGAGCGCTTGTCGAGCAGGTTCTGCAGCGTGCCGCAGGCCTCGACGGCAAAGATATCCACAAAAGGCTCCACAGCCGTGCCGCCGAAATTCAGCCAGAGCCCGTCCGGGAGCGTGCGCAGGTGCGTGCTGCCGGGCAGTTTGAGATACGGCGGGAAGCGGCCGTCGTCGGGGGATGGCCGACCGCGGAGCCAGGCGTCGCGGACGCCGGGCGACGAGCGATACCCCGGCGGACGTTGCGGCCACTGCCTGAGCCGGTCCTTAACCACTGAGTCGGTCGAACGATAGAGGCGCATAGTTCATCTCCTGGTTGGGTTGTTTCGAGTAATGCAACCCATGGATGTATATGCGCATATCACTGCACGCAGCAATATGTATTTGCATGCGTCTGAAAGAAAAGATTCTGTTAACAGAATGGGTTATGAAGTATACTTAAAAGTATTCACGTTTTGTTCCTTGCACGGTTAGCTGCTGCGGGTTACGCCTCGCTCATATTGTTGGAACGTCGGCGTGAATCCTTTGAGTCTTCTAAGGCCCTTGGAGCTCATTGCTAATGTAATTCATCAACAGCCTGTGGATAAAACTGTCCACACATCACCGAAGGCGGATGTCCGCTCCATCGAGCGAGGGAAGTCTGCCCCGCGCCGCCGGCAAAAAGAGCGGTATCAGCGGAGTTGGGATGCACGCAGAGCCGTCTGGCGAAAAGCGCCCCAGCGACGGCGCCGCCGCAACGCAATTGCCAGCCGGCCAGCCGTGCGCCAGATGCGTTCCAAAACGCAGTCCGCCGGCCCGCGCAACGTTTCGGCCCGCGCCATCATAGGGACTTCCCATTCGTCCGCAGACTGTTTCGATCGTCACCCATTCCATGGATTGATGACGTCGAGGCCACAGCCTGCGAACCCCTCGACATCACGGGTAGCGACGGCCGCGCCGGCGACCCAGGCGGTCGCGGCGATCAAAGCATCAAAGGCCTCGATGGGCTTTCCGGCCCGACGACGAAGTACCACCATCTCGGCATAGCGCTTGGCAGCTGCGCCATCGAAGTGCAGCACCCGGCCGGCAAACTCTTCGCCGAACAATGCCTCTGCCGCCGCCGCGAGGCTGTTGCGCCGCCTTCCCTCCGGCATCGCACTGATGCCGTAAAACACCTCCGCCTCGTTCACGACGGTCGTGTAGAGCGTGTCGCGCGGCCGAGCGGCAACCCAGGCGGTCACCGCTTGATGAGGTTGTGAACGCATCAACTCGGAGATGACGTTGGTATCGAGGACGATCACCGGTCGAACGCCGGCGGTTCGCCCACCGTGACTGCGGGATGCGGCTCCAGATCGTCAACGCCGCCGAACGGCTCAAAACGCCGGCGGATAGCCTCGGCGAGATTGGGTTCGCGGTTCCGCTGGCCGCTGACTGCGTCACTGATAATGGAGCGCAGTTCGGCCTCCATGGAGCGGCTATTTCGGGCCGCACGCACGCGCAACTGTTCTTTTACAGCAGCGTCGATATTGCGAATTGTAAGAGTGGCCATCATACGTGCCTCATGCGACAGCATGAATGCGTTGTAAGCGGTGACGTCATTGCGTGCAATGGCCGGCGCTGACGGCGCTGACAGGCCAGCAGCCGCAAAAAGGGCACACGGGCGTTGGCCCGCGTGCCCAGTTCGGTCGGCTCGGACGCTGCTAGCGCTGGTCGATCGGCACGTAGTCGCGCCGCGGGGCGCCGACATAAAGCTGCCTCGGCCGGCCGATCTTTTGCTCGGGATCGACCATCATCTCCAGCCACTGGCTGACCCAGCCCACCGTGCGTGACACCGCGAACAGCGCGGTGAACATGCTGGTTGGGAAGCCCATCGCCTTCAGGATGATGCCCGAGTAGAAATCGACGTTGGGATAAAGCTTGCGCTCAACGAAATACTCGTCGTTCAGCGCGATCTTCTCCAGTTCCATCGCCAGGTCGAGCAAAGGGTCGCCCTTGATGCCGAGTTCCGCCAGCACGTCGTGACAGGCGCGCTCCATGATCTTCGCCCGCGGGTCATAGTTCTTGTAGACGCGGTGGCCGAAGCCCATCAGCTTGGTCGTGTTGCCCTTATTCTTTACTTCGGACAGAAACTCTTTGATGTTCCCGACATTGCCGATCTCGTTCAGCATCTTCAGCACCGCCTCGTTCGCCCCGCCATGCGCCGGGCCCCACAGGCTGGCGATGCCGGCGGCGATGCAGGCGAACGGGTTGGCGCCGGTGGAGCCGGCGAGCCGCACCGTGCTGGTCGAGGCGTTCTGCTCGTGATCCGCGTGCAGGATCATGATCAGATCCATCGCCCGCGCCAGGACCGGATTGACCTGGTAGTGTTCGGTCGGCACCGCGTGAAACATATAAAGAAAATTCGCCGCGTAGCCGAGGTCGTTCTGCGGGTACATGAAAGGCTGGCCGACCGAATATTTGTGCGCCCAGGCGGCGATGGTCGGCAGTTTGGCCACCAGACGGAACGCGCTGATCCGCCGGTGCTCCGGATTGTAGATGTCCAGGCTGTCGTGGAAGAAGGCCGATAGCGCCCCGACCACGCCACAGAGCACCGCCATCGGATGAGCGTCACGGCGGAAGCCATTGTAGAACTGGCGAATCTGCTCGTGCACCATGGTGTGGCGCAGGATGCCGCGCTCGAACTCCTCCCGCTCCTCGGCGTTCGGCAGTTCGCCGAGCATCAGCAGATGGGCGACTTCCAGAAAATCCGACTTTTCCGCGAGTTGCTCGATCGGGTAGCCGCGATACAGCAGCACGCCGGCATCGCCGTCGATATAGGTGATGCCGCTGGAACACGACGCGGTCGCGCCATATCCGGGATCGTAGGTGAAGATCCCGAGATCGCTGTAAAGCTTGCGAATGTCGGCGACCGAAGGGCCGATGGTACCCTCGATCAGCGGCAAGCTCGCGGACTTGTTCGAACCATCGAAGGTGACGGTGACCGACTGTCTGGCCGAGGCGTTCATAGCTCGTGTCCTTGTTGCCCTCGCGTGCGCCCCAGCGGGGCGGTCCCGCGGAGATCACGTATCCGTATAGCAGCAACAAGGTATGAGCGCTTGTGTCGCGTGGCAACCTTCGCAGTTGCAGCAAATCCCGGTGCGCTCGACTAGGCCACGCTGGCCGGCTCCGCCTCGACCGTCAGCCCGACGGTCAGGATCGCGCCGCTGCGCACCAGCCTGACCATCACGCGCCGCCCGACCCGGTCCGGGCTCAGGAACCGGCGCAACGTATTCGGGCTGCCGATGCCCACCCCGTCGAGCGACAGCAGCAGATCGCCGGGCTCGAGACCCGCCTGGTCGGCCGGCCCGTTCGGCGCCAGGCTCAAGACGATGCGGCCGTGCCGGGCACCGGCATCGGCGCGCAGTTCGACCGGCACCGGCGCCGGTCGCAGCGACACCCCGAGCCAGGCGCGCAAATCCGGCGCGGACTGATCCGCCGCGCCCTGATCGGGGTAGTCCGGCCCGGCTTGCGTCTCGTCGTCCGAATGGTCCGCGACCATGCTTGCGAGGCTCGCGTAGGGAACGACCAGCGCCTCGCCCTCGGCGCCGCAGAACGCCATCCCAAGCAGCCCGCCGGTCGCATCGAGCACGGGGCCGCCTTCTTCGATCAGCCTGGACGGCAGATCGAGCGTCAGCACGCTGTCGATCCTGCCGGCGCCGCCATCCCGGCTGGGCGCGATCCGGTGAATGATCCCCGCGCGGGCCACCGGACGCGCGGTCGCGTCCGCCGCGAGCACGAGCACGAACCCGCCGACCGCCGCATCGGCGGGAGGGCGGATCGCCAGCGAACCCGCGGCGCGGTCCAGTTTCAACAGCGCGATATTGCCGCCCGGGTCGCGTCCGACCTCCTCCGCCGCGCGGAGCGTCCCGTCCGGCAGCGCCAGCGTGTAGCCGTCGCGCACCGGCAAAGCCTGGTCGGACGTCAGGACGAGATCGGGCCGCCAGATCAGGCCGCTGACATGACGGTTGGGGCCGGTGCGAATGGCAACCAACAAGGGGGACGCGGCAGACACCTGGGCGGTGATCGCGTCAGACAACTGGACAAGCAGGGACGTCAAGCCGCTGTTCATCCTGCGTCCGATTCGGTCCGTTCGATGAAGGTTGGGCTTGTGCCACGGTTTCCAGATCAGGTCACCTCGCACGAGAGATTCTCGCGCCGCCGGCGACGCCTCGAACGCCCTGGAACCCGCCACCGCCCAACGGGCAAATGGCGGCAGCGGGTACCCGCTAGCCGGGCATGAGATGGTCCCGCCACGTCGCGCGCAGCGCCGTTTTCAGCAGCTTGCCGGTTGCGGTGTGCGGCAGTTCCTCCACCACGACCACCGCGTCGGGCAGCCACCATTTCGGCACGCGGCCGTCATAGATCGCCAGCACCGACTCGGGGGTCACGGTCCGGCCGGCTCGCGGCACCACCAGCAGCAGCGGGCGCTCGTCCCACACCGGGTGGCGGGCAGCGATCGCCGCCGCTTCCGCCACATCGGGATGCGACACGGCGATGTTTTCCAGCAAGATCGAGCTGATCCACTCGCCGCCGGACTTGATGACGTCCTTGGAGCGATCGGTGATCCCGAGATACCCGTCGGGGTCGATGGTCCCCACGTCGCCGGTGGCGAACCAGCCATCCCGGTCCAGCGCGCTGCCGGGTCGATCGCCAAGATATGAACTGCAGATCCAGGGGCCGCGGACCAGCAGATCGCCGAACTGCGCGCCGTCCCAGGGCAGTTCTTTGCCGGCGCCGTTGACGATCTTCATGTCCAGCCCGGGCAGGATGCGCCCCTGCTTGAGCATGTGCCGCCCCGCCGCAGCGCGATCCAGGCCGGCCGTGGCGGGCTTCGGCGCATTGTAGGTGCCGACCGGGGACAGCTCCGTCATCCCCCAGGCGTGCTCGACCCGCACGCCGTATTCGTCGCGGAACGCCTCGATCAGCAGCGGCGGGCAGGCCGCGCCGCCGGTCATGATCCGCTGCGTCGTGGCCAGCCGCTCGCCGCTGGCGCGCAGATACTGCAACAGGCCAAGCCAGACGGTGGGTACGCCGGCGGCCAGGTTCACGCGCTCCTGGTTCATCAGCGACGCCAGGCTGGCGCCGTCGAGGTGCCGCCCCGGCATCACCATGCTCGCGCCGGTCATCGCGGCGGCGTACGGCACGCCCCAGGCGTTGACATGGAACATCGGCACCACGGGGAGAATGCGATCCACCGCGCGCAGACAGACCGCGTCGGGCAGCGCGACCGCCATTGCGTGCAACACGGTGGAGCGGTGGCTGTACAGCACGCCTTTCGGCCGGCCGGTGGTGCCGGACGTGTAGCAAAGCGCGCTCGCCGCGGTTTCCTCCAGCGCCGGCCAGACGAAGTCCTCGTCCGCCGCGTCCATCAGGTCTTCGTGACAGCACAGCCGTATCCCGGCGGGCAGCGCCAGTGCGGGCATGGCGGCAGGCTCCGTCATCACGACGACGGTCCGCAGCGTCTCGGGCAGCTGCGGCGCGATGGCCGCCACCAACGGCGCGAAGCCCGGATCGACGAACAGCACGGCGTCGCCGGCGTGGCCGATGATGTAGGCGACGTCCTCGGGGTGCAGCCGCGGATTCACGGTGTGGCAGATCGCGCCCATCCCCGGCGCCGCGTAATAGACCTCCAGGTGCCGGTGGCTGTTCCAGGCCAGCGTGCCAACCCGGTCGTGCGCCCCGACGCCGAGTCCTTGCAGCACGCGCGCCAGCCGCCGCGCCCGCCGCTCGATGGCGGCCCAGGTCGTGCGATGGGTCGCCCCGTCATTCTCCCGTGAGACAATCTCACCGGCGGCGTGGTGGCGGGCCGCGTGGGTCAGCAGCGAGGCGATCAGCAGCGGGTGAGACTGCATCAATCCCTGCATTGAACGTCGCTCCAATTGATTTATTTTGTTTGATTATATGGGGTGAAGGGCTGTCGGCGCGAGCGGGCGAAGCGGTCTGCTGGTTGGCGCCCCGCGGGAGAATGACGCCGCATCTTTCCGTTTCCGGGATGGAGTCGTGGGTCCGATCAACCCGGCTGCGCAAGGAAGGCGGTTGGCACGACATCCAAAGCGATGTTCTATCGGCGCCGCGCAACCGAACCGTCACGGAGGGCTGATCCATGGGGCCATCAATCCAGCCGCGTTCCGCACTGATCGTCGGCGCCGGGAGCGGTCTGTCCGCCTCGCTGGCACGCTTGTTTGCCAGGCAGGGACTGGTGGTGGCGCTCGCCTCACGCAACCCGGACAAGCTGGCGAGGCTGGCCGGCGAGACCGCCGCTATCACCTTTGCCGTCGAAGTCGCCGAACCGGAGGAGGTCGGCGGCTTGTTCGATGCCGTGATCGCAACCTTGGGTGTGCCCGACGTGGTTGTGTTCAACGCGAGTTCGCGGGTGCAGGGACCGATCACCGGGCTCGACCCGGTTCAGGTCGCGAACACGCTGGATGTCGGCGCATATGGCGGATTTCTGGTCGGCCAGCAGTCGGCGCGGCATATGCTGGCGCGCGAGGAAACGGACCAGCCGCGTGGCACCATCCTGTTCACCGGAGCCTCGGCCAGCGTGAAGGGCTATCCCGCGTCGGCCCCGTTCGCGATGGCGAAATTCGCGCTGCGCGGGCTGGCGCAGAGCATGGCCCGCGAGTTGGCCCCCCAAGGCATTCACGTCGCCCACGTCATTGTCGACGGCGCGATCCGCCCGCCGGGCGCCACGGAGCCGGCGGACGCGCCCGATTCCCAGCTCGACCCGGACGCCATCGCCGCGACCTATTGGCACCTGATCACCCAGGATCGCAGCGCCTGGAGCTGGGAAGTCGAGGTGCGCCCCTGGACCGAGCGGTTCTGAAACGGTGGCGGGAACGATGACAACGGGTGCGGCCGGCTCACCGGCACCAGGCTCTCGGCCAAAACACGTCCACATCGTCGGCGCCGGGCTCGCGGGGCTGGCAACCGCGGTCGCGCTGACCGAGGCGGGCCGCGAGGTCACGCTGTGGGAATCGGGGCCCGCCGCGGGCGGCCGCTGCCGGTCCTATTTCGATCGCGACCTCGGCATCCGGGTGGACAACGGCAACCACCTGCTGCTGTCCGGCAACCGCGCCGCCTTCGCCTATATCGACACGATCGGTTCCCGCGACACGCTGACCGGCCCCGCTGAGGCGCTGTTCCCGTTCATCGACCTGAAGACCGGCGCCCGATGGACGCTCCGCCCGAGCGCTGGCCGCATTCCCTGGTGGCTGGTGCGCGCCTCGCGGCGGGTCCCCGGCACGCGGATGACCGACTACCTGGCGCTGCGCCGGATTGCGCGGATGACCAGTGACGCAACCGTCGCGCGCTCCCTCCGCAAGGACACGCTGTACAGCCATCTGGCGGTGCCGCTTGCCGTCGCCGCACTCAACACGCAGCCGGAGGAGGCGCTCGCCCGCCTGTTCGGCACGGTCCTGCGCGAGACGGTCCTGGCCGGCGGGCGGGCCTGTATCCCCGCGTTCCCGCGCGACGGCCTGTCCGAGACCCTGATCGATCCGGCGGTCGCCTGGCTTGGCCGGCGGGGCGTCGGGTTGAATCTGTCCACCCGCGTGACCGCATTGACGATCGCGGACAACCGGGTGAGCGCCCTGCAGACCGCGGAGGGCGGCGTGCCGGTCGATGCCGTCGTGCTCGCCGTCCCGCCCTGGGTCGCAGCCACTCTGGTCCCCAGCCTGACCGTTCCGACGGCGTTCGAGGCGATCGTCAACGTGCATTTCGCCATCGCGGCCGAGCCCGGCCCCGCCGGTTTCATCGGCCTGATCGGCGGCACCGCGGAGTGGGTATTCGTCAAGCGGGACCACGTTTCGGTCACCATCAGCGCGGCCAGCCGGCTGGTGGACCTGCCCGCCGAGGACCTTGCCGCCCGCGTCTGGCCGGATGTCTGCGCCGCGCTCGACCTGCGCGCGCCGGTGCCCGAGGCGATGCAGCCCATGCAGCTTGTCGGCGCATCCAGCGGGGAACCAGAGGAACCCCGGCCGGAGCAGCCCGAACTGTGGACTGCACCGCCGATGCCCCCGTGGCGCGTGGTCAAGGAAAAGCGCGCGACCTTCGCCGCCACCGCGGAGCAGGAACGGCTGCGCCCCGAGCAGAACATCGGCCGGAAGCTCGGGCTGGCCAACCTGGCGCTCGCCGGCGATTGGACCGCAACCGGCTTGCCCGCAACGATCGAAGGTGCCATCAGGTCCGGCCGCCGCGCGGCCGAGGCGATCCTCGCCGCCTGATTCGATTCACGGACCCCGATGGACATTGCAACGCTGCCTGACGCCCTGCCGGACGAAACCCTGCTGGATTCGATCACCCGTGCCAGCGACGCGCTCGCCCACCGCCAGCATGCGGACGGGCACTGGGTGTTCGAGCTGGAGGCTGACGCGACGATCCCCGCCGAGTATGTGCTGCTGGAGCATTTTCTCGACCGCATCGACGACGCGTTGGAGGCCAAGATCGGCGTCTATCTGCGCGCGATCCAGGGTACGCATGGCGGCTGGCCGCTGTTCCATGACGGCGCCTTCGATCTCTCCTGCAGCGTCAAGGCCTATTACGCGCTGAAGGCGATCGGCGATTCGCCCGACGCGCCGCACATGCGCCGCGCGCGGGAGGCGATCCTGGCCGCCGGCGGGGCGGAACGCTGCAACGTGTTCACCCGCGCGCAGCTCGCGCTGTTCGGCCAGGTGCCGTGGCGCGCGGTGCCTGTGATGCCGATCGAGATCATGCTCCTGCCGCTGTGGGCGCCGTTCCACCTCAGCAAGGTATCGTATTGGTCCCGCACCGTGACCGTGCCGCTGCTCGTGCTGATGGGGCTGCGTCCGCGCGCGCGAAATCCGCGGAATGTCGATGTCCAGGAGCTGTTCCTCACCCCGCCCGAGCAGGTGCGCGACTGGATTCGCGGGCCGTATCGTTCGTACTGGGGGCGCTTTTTTCGCGGCCTGGACGGGACGCTGCGGGCGCTGCAGCCGCTGCTGCCGAAGCGCAGCCACGAGGCCGCGGCGCGCAAGGCGGTGGCCTTCGTCACCGAGCGGCTGAACGGCGACGACGGGCTGGGCGGCATCTACCCGGCGATGGCGAACACCGTGATGATGTTCGACACGCTCGGCTATCCGCCGGAGCACCCGGACGCCGTGATCGCCTGGCAAGCGGTGCGCAAGCTACTGGTTGTAAACGAAACCTGTGCCTACTGCCAGCCCTGTCTGTCGCCGGTTTGGGACACCGCGCTCGCCGGCCACGCCATGGCGGAGGCGGGCGTCGCGAACGATGACGCCTGCGGCTGGCTGGCGGATCGTCAGATTCTGGACGTTGCCGGCGACTGGTCGGTGCGTCGTCCCGGCCTGCGGCCTGGCGGTTGGGCGTTCCAATACGAAAACCCGTACTACCCCGACGTGGACGACACCGCCGTGGTGGCGATGTTGTTGCACCGGAATGACGAGGCCGCCTATGCCGAGGCGATCGCGCGCGCCCGCGAATGGATCATCGGGATGCAGTCGAACGGCCGCGGCGTGTTCGACGGCGGCTGGGGCGCGTTCGAGCCGGAGAACACGCATCTCCACCTGAACCACATCCCGTTCGCCGACCACGGCGCGCTGCTCGACCCGCCGACCGCCGACGTCACCGCCCGCTGCGTCTCGTTCCTGGCGCAGGCCGGCATGGCGACGGACGATCCGGTGATGACCCGCGCCCTCGCCTTCCTGCGGCGCGAGCAGGAGCCGGACGGAAGCTGGTTCGGCCGCTGGGGCACCAATTACATCTACGGCACCTGGTCGGTTTTGTGCGCCTTCAACGCCGCCGGGATCGCGCCGGACGACCCGTCGGTGCGCGCTGCGGTCGAGTGGCTGCTGTCGGTGCAGCGCGAGGATGGCGGCTGGGGCGAGGACGAGGAAACCTATGCCGGCGCACCCGCGGGCCGCTATCCGGAGAGCACGCCGAGCCAGACCGCCTGGGCGGTGCTCGGACTGATGGCCGCCGGCGAAGCTGACCACGAGGCTGTCGCCCGCGGCGTGGCCTACCTGACGTCCACGCAGCGCGAGGACGGGGAATGGACGGAACTGCCCTACACCGCGGTTGGCTTCCCGCGCGTGTTCTACCTCCGCTACCATGGCTACCGGCTGTATTTCCCGCTGCTCGCGCTGGCCCGCTACCGCAGCCTGCGGCGAGGCAACACGCGGCGGGTGACATACGGGTTCTGATGGTGGCGGACATTCCGCCGGTGACCA
>Ga0302319_10021281_pt1 | contig 11690 bp, 9 predicted proteins | sample Bog_T0_2_FD_203319 | JGI IMG/M metagenome (GOLD analysis project Ga0302319, IMG submission 203319) | Peat permafrost microbial communities from Stordalen Mire near Abisko, Sweden - Bog_T0_2 | ecosystem: Environmental > Terrestrial > Soil > Wetlands > Peat | place: Sweden: Abisko, Stordalen Mire...
CGGAATTCGTCAGCGCCAGCCAGCATGCCTGGGCCGGCCACGTCGCCGCCCAGACCACGCTCTTCCAGAACCTCACTCTCACCACGGCGCTGCGCGACGACTCCGTCACCTCCTTCGGCAGCGCCCTCACCGGCCGCGGCGGCGCCGTCCTCGCCATCCCCGCGGCGGACATGAATGTAAAAGCCGCCTACGGCACGTCGTTCCTCGCGCCCTCGCTCTTCGACCTCTACGGCGTCGACAATTTCGGCTACCAGGGCAACCCCAACCTCAAGCCCGAAACCGGCGCCGGCTTCGAAGCCGGGCCGGAATTTTTCGTCCCCTCCTTCGGCCGGCCGAATTTCGCCGACCTCTCAGCCACGTATTTCCACAACAACATCCGCAACCTCATCGCCACCACGCCCGATTTCTCCTCCGAGGAAAACATCGGCCAGGTCCGCATCAACGGCGTCGAAACGCAAGCCGTCCTCACCCCATCCTCCTGGCTTTCGGCCGACCTCACCTACACCTACACCGACGCGCGCGACGTCGCCTCGAACTCCCTGCTGCTCCGCCGCCCCGAAAACACCGGCAGCGCCACCCTCACCCTCACCCCCATCCCGTCATTCACCCTCACCCCGCAGATCACCTATATCGGCCGTTTTGACGACTATCTCTACGCCGACAACGGCTACCCCACCGGCACCGGTCCGGGAAAACCAGGCACCATCGTCAACCTCACCGCCACCTACGCCGCCTCCGCCAAACTCGCCCTGTTCGTGGACGCCAAAAACCTCTTCAACTCCGCCTTCGAACCGGTAAACGGCCTGCAAATCCCGGGCGCCTCGGTGTTATTCGGCGTCCGCGCCACCGCCCCGTAAAGCCAGCACCGCGCGTTTGAAAACACCGCGCGATGGCCACCGGCCAAACAATGTAGTCTCACTGGGGTTTGCCTGGCATCGGATGGCGGCCGCCTTGCGCATTTGCCACGCCTTGAAGTAACGGCGTTGCCTTGGCGAAAGTGATGAGAATGGCGAGCAGGATTCTGGCCAGGTTGAGCCAAACAAACTCGCGCGCGAGGCAAACCACGAAATAGGCGGGGCCAGGGATGGCATCGGCTAAGTCTATCCCGTAGGCGGCATCGATATAGGTGGGGTCTATCCAGAACAGCAACGCGCCATTCCACATCAGCGGCACGATCGAGATGGCCGTGTACGCGATCGTTCTGCGCAGCCGAGGATCGGAAATGTGGCGGCGCAGCGTGAGTACGCCGCTGAGGACGATGAGCAGGTAAATGCCGCGATAACCGACACTTTGCCCAAAGACGTAGCAGCCGCAGATGATGAGCGCGCCCGCCACCAGCCAGGTTTGCTCGGCGCGGCTGAGGGCCCGAAAGCCGGTGGCGAGTGCTGGCTTTTCGGCAAGCGTCAGTGCGAAACGGCAGAGCAGGACGGTGAGGCCAAGGCGGAGTATCACGGCGATGGGCGCCGCGGTACGCGCGGAAAGTCCGGTCACGCGGCGCAGACACGCCGCGAAAATCAAAGGAATGTTGTTCAGACCGAAGAAATCGGCGAATGGCGAACCCACGGGAATGTTCGGCATGGCTTCCGCCAGTTCGTGGCGGAAGGTGAGGCAGAAGATCGCGAGCGCGGCGGCGGCGGCGGCGGCAATGGCCACGAAGATGCGCGGTTTTTCGCGCAAAGCCAGGCCGAACAGGATGAACGGATAGTATTTCAACAAGCCGGCGAACAGGAAGATGGCATAGCCGGCCCATCTTCCGGCCGGGCGAATCGCGAGCAGGATCCCAGCGGCGGCGAGCAGATATATCCAAACATCGATATTATTACGCTCCAGCGCAAAACAGACCATGGTTGACGGCACGGCGAGGGCGAGCAGCGTCGCATCCCGCCGGGTACCGGCCGGCGGCAGGAGGGCAAGGGAAAAAATCCAGAGCAGGTCGGTGGCGACGCCGACGGGGATTCTGGCGGCTTGCGAGTTTGGCAGCAACGGCAGCCGCTGCCAAAGCGGCGAGTAGGCCATTCTGTTGGTGGGAATGATGTCGCAGGGCACCGCCTTGTAAACATCGACGCCATGCTGCCAGCACTGTTTCATGGCGTACATGAAGCCGCTGTCGATGAACGGATAGGTCCAGGGTTCCATGCCGGCTTCGGTGAGGAGCCAGAAATAGATATTGAAGTGGTGGATGCAGAGCCACGCCATGACGCCGAACAGCAGCAAACCGGTCAGGCTGGGCACGAAACGAAGCATGCTACAATCCCCGCACCGAAACCTGCCTTGCGCAAGGGTGGCGACTGCGCGCGGTCGTGACCGGCGTTTCAGGCACTCGTCGTTGGCAACGCCGAACGGCGCTCGAAACTCAGCGAACCCCGGCAAAGCGCCGAGGATAAGCCCATGAGCCAGAAGATCAGCAGCCCATAGGTTTTATACGAATGCGCCAGCGTCCACGGCACGTTCATGATGGTGACTTCGTTGCCGCAGGCGATCAGCAGAAAGCCGACGAGCAAGGGCAGACACTGCCGGACCGAAACACGCGCGCGCAAGTCGGCAAGCAACAGACCCAGCGGCAGGAGCATCAGTTCCTCATAATGAATCCAGGACGTCGGCGCCATCAGCAGCATCGCCGGCAGCAGAATTTTGAAGGCATCGCGCGGCGCGCTGGCGCGCGTGAGGACGGCAAAGCTCGCGATCAGAATGATGGCGCAAGCGATGTGGTACAGCAGCGTGGCGGTGGGTACGCTGGTGAACAGCGTTTCGTCCACCGTGACGCCGTTGACGTAGAACCGGTCAAAGAATCCGAGCAGGCTTTGGTTCTCATCCGCGGCCGTGCCGCCGCGCAGGATGGGAAAGATTCTTAGCCAGAATTCCACCTGCAGCGCCCAGCCGCATTTCAACGCGGCGAGGATGGTGTAGAGGCAGATGAATGCCAGAAACGCCGCGACGGATTTGGCCCAGCGCCGGAGCGCGAAATCGGCCATCATCAGCGCCGGATAGACCTTCACGATGGCGCACGAGGCGATGGCGGCGCCGAGTAAAATTTCGGCACGTTCCCCCCTGGTCGCGGCCCAGCAGGCGGCGGTGAACAAAAACAGCAGAACAAATTCCTGCTGCGCGCCCGATAGCGTGTCGATACTGGGTTGCCAGACCATAAAACCAATCGCCAGAACGGCGGCCGGCCAGGTCAAAAGGCGGAGCTTCGCGACTTGCAGCATCAAAATGAACGTAAGGCCGTACAGCAGGAGCGATATGCCGACAAATGTCCAGGCCAGTGTCCGCTGCCCGGCGAACAGACAGTAACTCATCACCACCGCGAGAAACGGCGGATATTTATAATGCGCCGCGAACGGGGTGCTCAGCAGACCCTTGATGTCGTACGGGTCGTGGCCGCCGGCGATCGCCTGGGCCGCGGCGCACACCACATGGAAGTCCGTGAAGTCGGGAAATTCGAACACCCCATAAAGCTGCCAGGCAAACCATAAGGCGGCGAGCAGCAGGGCAATGATCAGGCCAACGGCCTTGAACCGCCTGGCGGCTGCCATGTCCCGCATCTTGCGATCTAGCTCGCCTGCATCCGCGGCGGCGACTGTTTTGTGACCGTTACGAGACCGAGGAGCCAGAACAGCAGGATGCCGAAGAATTTGTAGGACTGGATTAAACCGGACGCGGTATTCAGCACGTCATCCTCGTCGCCCAGCGCCACCAGCAGCGTCGCCAGGCCAAAGGGCAGCCAGAAGGCCAGGGATGTCTGCCGGCTGCACGGCCCGAGCAGCAAACCGAACGGCAGCAGCAGGACCTGTTCATAGTAGATCCAGGAATCCGGCGTCATCATCACCATCGCGGGCAGCAGGATTTTGAAGCCGTCGCGCGGATCCGCCGACCTGAAAAGTGCCGCGGCGCTGACCGCCACGACTGCCGCGCAGGCGGCATGATACAGCGCGGACGCCAGCGGCATCACCGCGGCGCGCGCCCAGTCGGCGGTTGCGCCATTGACGAAGAGCCGCATGAAAAACGCCAGCAGGCTTTGATTATTGGGATACGCCGTGGCGCCGGAGAGTGTGGGCAGAACCCCGAACCAGAATTCGCGCTGCAGCCCGAACCAGCTCAGGCGAATCGAGATCACCGTGAGTGCCGCGAACGCGGCGGCGAATGCGGCAATCGACATCCAGCGCCGCCGTAACAAAAAATCCAGCAGGAAAAACGCCGGATAGATTTTGATGATCGCGCATAAGGCGATGCAGGAGCCGGCTACGGTGTGGCGGACGGGCGAGCTTGTGGCGGCCCAGCAGGCCATCGTGAAGAGCAGGAGAATCAGGTATTCCTGTTGCCCTTCCTGGATGGTTTGAATGCTGGGCAGCCAGCCGAAAAACGCGATGGCGAGCACGCCGGACTTGATGGAGACGAGTTTGAGGCCATCGATTCCGAGGATCATGATGAAAGTGACAGCATAGAATACCAGCGAAGCCGCCATCCACAAATTGGCAAGACCCGGCGAGCCGGCGATCAGTCCAAGCCGCATGACGCTGCCCACGAAGGGCGGATATTTATAGAGCTCATCGAAGGGCGTGCGCTTCATGGCGGCGATGTCGTAGGGGTCGAGGCCGGCCCTGATGCGCGCGGCGGCGCTGCTGACGACTTGAAAATCCAGGTGTTCGCCAGGCGTCGCGAAGGCCTGTTCAACCTGGTAGGCAAACCAGACGGCGCTGAGCACCAGAACGGTCAGCACAACGGCCGCCGCGACCGTAGGGATTTCGCGCATCAAAGCCATTGTAGATGGCGGATAAGTGCGCGTCCATCCCGCAAAACCATGGGGTGTGGCGTTGCAATGGGGCACTCTCGTTAGCGGCGGAATCCGAAACCTTAACATGGTACAAACAAAAAAACGGGCGCCTCCCGGCGCCCGTTTCTTCCCAGAAATGCAGCCTCTTTCTTGTCTTAGAAGATCTTGAAGACACGAATTTGAATCGACCGTCCCAAAAATCCGCCATGGCCGGCCACGTCATATTCGCCGGTTGCCATGACCTGCACGGTCGGACTCAGGAACATACCGGTGGAAAATCGGAATTCCGAAATATTCGTCCGGTTGCCGGTATCGATGATCACCGGCGCCGCATGCAACGCATAGGTCTGCTTGCCGCCAAATGACTGGAAGAACCCAGGCGCCACGAAAAGGTCATTCGCCGGATTGACGACATAGTTGAAATAAACCCGCGCCTCGTCAGTCGGCTGTTCCCGGTAGGTTGCCGGCGGGCCGCCGGCGCCGCCTGCAAGGTCGCTGGTGTTATTGCTGTAGAAATAGACGTTATCCCAGCCCTCCAGCGCCAGATTGGAACCTTTCGGATCGCCGAACAGGATCTGGTGGAAGCCCACATCAGCCTCATAGGTCGTCAGGTCATTCGAGGGATTGACGATATAGTTCTTATTGAAGCTGCTGATCGGTGGAAAAATCCAGCCGCCGACCGCGACCGAGCGGCCATCGGCGTCGTCATTGATCGGAAACGCGAAGACGCCCAGCAACGGCTGCTGGAAGCCACTCTGCGTTGAAAGCGACGCGCCGCCAACCTTCGCCGGCGTCAGGAATGCATTATACGGCACCACGATCTGCGCGCCCGCCGTCATCCCGGCCAGATCAAAGGTCCGCACATAACGCAGCACCGTCACGTCAAGGCTGAGTTTGGTGTGATTGGTGATGTTGCTGCCATGCGCCGGCGCAAACACCCCAGATCCGACAAAAATGTTATAAAACAGTGCGATGTTGATGTTGGGCGGCAGCCCGATCGAATCGCCCGCCAGCGGGTCGGAGGCGAGGGCCTTGCCGGCGAAGCCCGCCGAAAATGCCATGACCGCGCCAAACAGGCACGCGCGCAAAAACTTACCCTTGTAGGACATGAACCCGTCTCCTCTGTAATGTTTTTGTGACGGACGATTCCGCGCCCGGCACTTGGTTATTATCACGAACCAGTGAGCCGTTTCTGTCAATCATCAGAGCCGCTTAACAAGTTAACAGCCTAAAACTGTTGCCGGTTTGCCACATCGTGCAACGCACAATTTCTTCGCGAAGAGTTTGCCAGGCGCGGCGAAGCCTTGCTAAACATGAACGCTGATCCTCCGGCTGCGATGGGGCGTTTGCATTGTGAGACAGGCCGTCAAGTTCGCGCTCGGCAGCATCGTGGTCGGCGCCAGCGTGCTGGCGCTCAAATTCGCCGGCGCGCGCATCAGCCTCAGCGCCGCGCTGTTTTCGGACGCGCTCGAGTCGCTGGTCAACGTTGCGTCTTCGTTGCTTGCCCTGTACGCCCTGGTGGCCGGCGCCAAGCCCGCCGACCGCCAGCACCCCTACGGCCACGCCAAGGTCGAATTGTTGAGCGCGGTCGCCACCGGCGCCATGATTCTGGTCGCCGCCGTGCTGATCCTGCAACGAGCCTGGTTCGTCTTCCACCACCCGGCACCTTTGGCGGCGCTGGACGGCCGTCTGGGCGCCGGCCTCGCGCTCAACGCCGCCGCCGGCGTGCTCAATCTGCTCTGGGCCATCTCACTCACCCGCATCAGCGCGCGGGCAAAATCACCCGCACTCGCGGCGGACGCGAAGCATCTGTTCGCGGACGTCTTGACGACCATCGGCATCGTCACCGCCCTGGCCTTGGCCGCGCTCTTCCACCACGCCATCTTCGACCCCATCATCGCCGTCGCCATCGCGGTGCAGATCGCGGTGATGGGTCTTTTGACCGTCCTGCAATCCTTGAGCGGCCTGCTGGACGAAGCCCCGCCCCCGGCGATGCGCGCCCGCATCGAGGACCTGGTCCGCGAACACGCCGCCGGCGCGCTGGAGGCGCATGATTTCCGCACCCGCCAGGCCGGCCCCGCCTCGTTCCTGGAATTCCACCTGGTCGTCCCCGGCGCCATGCACGTCGCGCAAGCGCACGAAATCTGCGACCGCATCGAAGCCGCGCTGAAAGCCGAAATGCAGGGTGTGATCATCACCATCCATGTCGAACCGGAACAGAAACTCAAGCACGAGGGCGTGCGCCTGGCATGAACCGCCCGGACGAAGTCCGCTTGAGCTTCGATGGCGACGTCCAGGCGCCCTTGGCCGCCCCCACCTACCTCACCCACGTCACCGTCCCGGTGTTCCGGCGCGCCCGCGCCTTCGGCATCGCCGCCTTCCTGCATGTCTTCATAGCACTGCTGTTCATTGCCATCCTGCAGCATCATTTCCGCGCGCTGCAGCCGCAGGAAGCCACCGTCGCGCTCATCATGGAACCTTCCCCGTTTGTCGGCACCGGCGCCACCGTCATCACGCCCGTCGCCCGTCCCGCGCCGCACGCCACAAGCGCCCCGGCCGCGCAGGAGCGCCCCGTCAAAGCCGTCGCCACCCGCACCCAAAACACCCAGACCAGCCCCGACCAGGCCGCCGCCGCCGCCCACGCCGAGCTGCCTTTGCCCGCGCCCCCCGCCCCGCCGGCGCCGCACCCCACGCCCGTCGTCAAACCCCGCCCGGCGCCGCCCCCGCCGCCGCATCTGGGCAACAACCAGCCCGCCGGCTACGGCCTGGTGACCAGCGCCCATGTCGTGCCCGCCCGCCCCAATGCCCGCCTCAACCTGCCCCCCGCCTACCCGCCCGAAGCCAAGGCCCTGGACGAGCAGGGCCGCGTCCTTCTCGCCGTCGAGGTCGCGCCCAGCGGCGTGCCCAGCGCCGTCACCATCGTCAACAGTTCAGGCTTCGTCATCCTGGACGCCGCGGCGCGCGACGCGCTGCTCGGCTGGCGGTTTCTGCCGGCCTATTTCCAAGGCCAGCCGGTTGCCAGCACGCTGCTATGGTCCGTCACCTTCGAGCTCGACACCGTCACCGCCCGCGCCAGGTAGCGTGGCCGCCGCGCCGCACCCCTTGCGGCGCGAAATTTTCGTCAGCATGGTCGGCCCAGATCAGCAGGAAATCCCGCCGCCTTATGTCTGACCAGCCTGCCGCCCCGGCCTTGCCAAAATTCCTGGATCTGCCGCCGGCGCAGCCGTTGGGCGGCACCAGATGGTCCCGCCGCTACGCCGCCCCCCGCCGCGCCCGCCTGGCCGGAATCACCTGGCGCCGCGTCGCCAACGCCGTCGTCCACCCGGACGGCCACGTCGCCGAGGACGACGCGGCGCTCACCGAGCAAGACGCCGCCGTCCTGCCCCTGCCCGCCGGCGGCGGCGTCACCATCGGCCAGTTTCTAACCGGCCCCCTCGCCGCCGCCTACCAGGCCGGCCTCACCCTCCCGTTCTGCGGCGCCCCCCTTTCCCCACGCCAGACCGACATTTTGGCCAAAATAGGCGCCCTGCGCGGCTACATCGCGCTTGCTGCCCCGCGCCGTTTCACCAGCGTCACGGCGCCGGAAATCACCGCCGGCGCCCCCGGCCCATTCACCAAACAACTCGCCGATTTTTTGCGCGCGCCCGAAGCGGCCGCAAAAATCCGCGCCGCCATCCTCCCCCGCCGCGAGACCGAAAAATTCTGCCTCACCAACCGCGCCAGCCTCACCGCCTGGCTGCGCGCCAAGCAAGTTGCGGTCATCGACCCCGAAACCACCCGCCTGTCCGACCTCCAGTCCCTTCTGGCCAGCGCCAGTCTCGTCATTTTGGCCGACCCCGCGCAATCCGGCCTGCTCGGCCTGTGCGCGGCCGGTACAAAGATCCTGGAAATCGCGCCCGAAGGTTGGCTCGGCCTGGACGCCCGCGTGATGTCTGCCCATTTCGGCCTGGACTGGCAACCGTTCCTCGCCGCCCCGCCGAGCTACCCATTGCAAGGCCCGCTGCCCTTCGGCAGCCTCGTGCCATGCAGTTTCGACGTGCCGATTCGCGAACTGGCGAAGGTTTTAGAGAAGTAAGCAAGAACTTCTTTTTGAAAAAAAGAAGCAAAAAACTTTTATTAATTTGGACCGTGCTGGTTTCACGACCGATGGACAAAATTAATAAGAGTTTTTTTGCTTCTTTTTTTGCAAAAAAAGAAGTTCTTGCTTGCCTTCTTCTAGCTTCCTGCGCCGGCCCGCAATACGGCATCGGCACCTCCCTCTCCTGCGTCCCCTATGCGCGGCAAGTTTCCGGCGTCCAGCTCAGCGGCGACGCCTGGCAATGGTGGGGCGAGGCCGCGGGCCTCTACCCCCGCACGCACACCCCCTCCCCCGGCGCCGTCATCGTCTTCGCCCCCCACGGCAGCATGACCGAGGGGCACCTCGCGGTTGTCACCGCGCTGGTGGACGGCCGCACCATCCGCGTGACGCAAGCCAACTGGCTCCCCGGCCGCATCGAAACCGGCCAGCCGGTGGAAGACGTCTCTCCCGCCAACGACTGGTCCGCCGTGCGCGTCTGGTACGAGCCGGTACGGGCGATGGGCGCCACCATCTATCCCGTGTACGGTTTTATTCTCCCGCGCTAGACGATGCCCATGAAGACATTCCGCCAGTGCTGAAGGGCGCCTTCACCGTCGGCGTCTGGACCATGGCCAGCCGCATCCTGGGTTTTGCGCGCGACATGCTGATCGCCTTCATCCTTGGCACCGGCCCGATCGCCGACGCCTTTTTCGTCGCCCTGCGCCTGCCCAACCTGTTCCGCCGCCTGTTCGGCGAGGGCGCCTTCAACGCCGCCTTCGTCCCCTCGATCTCCCACATCATGCACACCGAGGGCATGGACGCCGCCACCACCTTCGCCGAGGAAGCCACCGCCGTCATGGTTTTCTGGCTCGGCGCCATCACGGTGGTGGGCGAGATTTTCATGCCCTGGCTGCTCTACATCCTGGCCCCGGGTTTCGCCGGCAACCACGGCAAATTCGCGCTCGCGGTTGCCCTCACCCGCATCATGTTCCCCTACCTTTTCTTCGTCTGCCTCACGGCCCTGTTTTCCGGCGTGCTCAACGCCATGAGCCGCTTCGCCGCCGCCGCCGCCGCCCCCGTCCTGTTCAACGTTTTTTCCATCGCCTTCATGCTCGGCCTCACGCCCTACGTGAAAAACGCCGGTTACGCCCTCGCCTGGGGCGTCTCGGTGTCCGGCGTTGCGCAACTCCTCCTCCTCATCTGGGCCATGCGCCGCGCCGGCATGAAGCTAAAACTCCCCCGCCCCCGCCTCACCGAGCGTATGCGCGCCCTCTTCCGCCGCATGGCCCCCGGCCTCATTGGCGCCGGCGTCACCCAGCTCAACGTCTCCATCGACATCATCATCGGCACCCTGCTCCCCGCCGGCTCCGTCTCGATCCTGTATTACGCCGACCGCGTGAACCAACTCCCTTTAGGTGTCATCGGCACCGCCGCCGGCACGGCCTTGCTGCCCGTGCTTTCCCGCCAAATCGCCCAAAAAGACGATTCCGGCGCCCTCGGTACCCTCAACCGCGCCCTGGAATCCGTGCTGATGCTCACCCTCCCCGCCGCCATCGGCCTTTCGGTGGCGGCGTTGCCCGTGATGGACGTCCTCTTCGTCCGCGGCGCCTTCACCCCCCACACCGCCCTCCTCGCCGCCCACACGCTCGCCGCCTTTGCCCTAGGCCTGCCCGTTTTCGCGTTGGTCAAAGTCCTAACCCCCGGCTTCTTCGGCCGCGGCGACACCATAACCCCCCTAAAAATCGGAATTTTCACCGTTTTCCTAAACCTAGCCATGAACCTCCTCTTCATGCACCCCCTAAAAGCCGTAGGCCCCGCCTTAGCCACCAGCCTCTCCTCCCTCATCAACGCTGCCATCCTAGCCATCATCCTCTCCCGCCGCGGCCATTTTTCTCTAGATTCCCCCGCCCGGAAAAGAATCCCCAAAATCCTAACCGCCGCCACCCTAATGGCCGCCGCCCTCTACACCACCCAACTCTTGTTGCCGCCAGGCAAAACCACCATCCCCGAATTCCTCCTCCTAACCCTCATCGGCGGCGCAGCCTACGCCGCCTCCGGCCTAACCCTAGGCGCCTTCGACCTATCCCACCTCCGCACCCTCCTCTCCCGCCGACGAGCCAAAGCCACGGCCAGTTAAAGTAGGACACAAAGCTACATCGAGCGGGCAGCAACGCGCCTTACCCATTAATGCTTCATCGCCTCGCTTTCTGGCGCCAGATTAGGTAATGTGCGCTAATTCATGACTAAAATGATTTTACCTAGGAACCAGAAAATGGCCAAGCGTTTGGTTTTGTTCAATCACAAGGGGGGCGTCAGTAAAACGACGACAGTCTACAACGTGGGCTGGATGCTCGCCGAACGGAGACATCGTGTTCTGATGGTAGACGCGGACCCGCAATGCAACCTCTCTAGCTTGATACTAGGCGATGATTTCGATGCTTACTATCTTGACGAATCGACACGGCTCCAGAACATCAAGGATGGCGTCGCACCGGCTTTCCAAGGCAAGCCTACGCCCATCACACCTGTTATTTGCAGGTCTCCGGTCCGTCAACCATTGGTGCATCTCCTGGCCGGCCATGCAACGCTTTCTGAATATGATGCATCGCTGACATTCGCGCAGAACTCGAATGCACTTGCGACGCTGCAAAATCTGCCTGGCGCCTTCCACGAACTAATCCGTCAAGTCGAGGAGGCCAACCAAATTGAGTACACTATCATCGACTTGAACCCGGGCTTAAGCGCGATCAATCAGAACCTTTTTTTGAATTCCGACTTCTTCTTGATTCCGACTAACCCCGACCCATTCTCTATTATGGCTCTGCAGACGCTGCAATCCATTTTCCCGAGATGGGCCACATG
>Ga0302319_10021282_pt1 | contig 11690 bp, 1 predicted proteins | sample Bog_T0_2_FD_203319 | JGI IMG/M metagenome (GOLD analysis project Ga0302319, IMG submission 203319) | Peat permafrost microbial communities from Stordalen Mire near Abisko, Sweden - Bog_T0_2 | ecosystem: Environmental > Terrestrial > Soil > Wetlands > Peat | place: Sweden: Abisko, Stordalen Mire...
AAAGCCGCTCCGGAGGGCACACTGAACACGGAGAAGCTCTGCGCGCCCGGAGTCGTCGCCGAGCCGACTTGATAAGAGAATGCCAGCGACTGCGGCGCCACGCTGAACTTCGCGGGCTGCGAAGAAACGTTCATCGTGACGCCGAGCGAAGCGATCCCGCCGGATGAGTTGAAGTTGACAGTGCCCGTATAGGCGCTGCCGGCGGGGATACCGGTGGGATCGACGGCAATCGTGATCGTCGCCGTGTAGGTATAAAGGAAGCCGGCGTAAGAGGCCTGAGTCATAGTGCCGGAAGCCGGCGATACGCTGAGCCAACCGCGTCCCTGGTTGGTATTGAAGTTACTGGAGTAACTGGGCGCGCCCTGGGTGAAGGTTGCGTAGCTCAAAGTAATCTGCTGAGACGCGGGACTACCGCCAACCGCCGCGCCGATAGTGACGGAAGTAGGAGAAACGGTAAGCGGATTGCCTCCCCCGCCGCCCGTGGATCCCCCGCCCCCGCCTCCACCACCACCAGAATTGCCGCCACCGCCGGTAGAGGCGGGGTTAATGGTGAAGGATTGGGTGACCGGCGTTGCCGCGAGATAGTTGGCGTTGCCGGGTTGCGATGCGGTAATCGAGCAGGTGCCAGCGCTTAATGGATTCAGGGTGGTGCTGTTGGTGACGGTGCAGATGGTGGCTGTTGTGGAGGCAAAAGCTACCGGGAGTCCAGAGGTCGCTGTGGCCGCGAGGGTGAACGCCGCCGCCGGAAGGGTTACGGCCGCAGGCGCGGTGAAGGTGATGGTTTGTGTGCCTTGGCTCACCGCGAAGCTCTGCGTGACCGGTGTTGCTGCCTGATAGTTCGAGTTGCCCGGCTGACTCGCGACTATGGTGCAAGTTCCCACCGAAACCATGGTTAACTGATTTCCGGAAACAGTGCAGACCCCTGGCGTGCTGGACGTATAAACAACGGCCAAGCCGGTATATGTGGATGCTTGCAGCGTCACTGGAGCTGTCGTAAACGTAGCACCCGATCCAAAGCCCGACGGCAGCGGGAAATTGATGTTCTGGGTCCCCTTCGCGATGTTGAAGGAAAGTGTCACCGGCGTGGCCGCCTGGTAGGTTGAATTCCCTGCCTGAGTGGCTGTGATCGAGCAGCTTCCGGTCGCCAGCACAGTGGCGATCGTATAGCCGGCATAGACGGTGCAAACGGCAGGGGTATTCGATGTAAACGTAACGGACAGGCCTGAACTGGCCGAGGCAACAAGCGCGGGGCCCAGCAAGGCACCGAAAATGGAATCGCTCGGCTGCGTGAACGTAATCGTCTGCGGTGACGCATTCACAACAAAGGTATTTGTGACGAGCGGCGCGGCGCCGAAAGACGAGTTCCCGGTCTGGCTCGCGGTGATTGAGCATGTGCCCGCGGCGATGATCGTCACAGTGTTGCCGGAAACCGTACACACACCACTCGTATTGGAGGCAAATGTAACTGTGAGACCGGAAGACGCTGTTGCCGCTAACGTGAACGGCGCGACTCCGTAGGTTACGTTTGCGATCGCCCCGAACGTAATGGCTTGGGCTGGCAGCGTTTCTCCTAAAAGAACACTGACGGAATTGTTTCCGGAATTGGCGATCACCAGATCAGTGCCGCCATCGCCATTGAAGTCAGCGGCGATGGCTGCCTGAGGAAGGTTTCCCACCGAATAGTTAGCTGCCGCATGGAAAGCTCCGGTGCCATCGCCCAGCAGGAGGCTGACATTGTTGTCTCCGTTGTTGACGACCACGAGATCCGCTTTGCCATCGCCATTAAAGTCTCCAACCACAACAGACTGCGGGAGCGTTCCGACCGAGTACGTCACCGGCGCTTGAAAAGTCCCGTTAGCATTCCCCAGGAGGATGCTGAGAACACCCGGAGTGCTGCTGCCGGCGTAGCTGGTTACTGCCAAATCCAGGATTCCGTCGCCGTTGAGATCGGCGGCCGCCACCATCGACACTATGTTCCCAATGGTGTAATTGGTGACGGGAAAACTGAATGTCCCGTCTCCGTTACCCATAAATGTGGAGACAACGCCGCTGCCGGCAAGCGCGAAATCCGCATTTCCGTCACCGTTGAAGTCCCCGATCGCGACGGAGGCCACGCCGAAGCCGATGCCATAGGCCACACCGGTCCGGAACGTCCCGTCTCCATTTCCAAGGAATAATCCTATGGAACTGGAGTTGTTCAATACGACTAGGTCTGCGTAGCCGTCACGGTTGAAATCTCCCACCGCCAGGAATGTAGAGTATGTGTTAGATGGATAGCTTACGGCTGGCTGGAAAGTCCCGTCGCCGTTACCCATGAGCACATTCATGCTGGAAGCGGTGGTGGAGTAGGCCGCGTATGCAAGATCGGGAATGCCATCCCCGTTGAAGTCGGCAACGACGATAGAATCCGGCGATTGCGAAGTGCTTAGAGCAATCCCGGGTTTGAATGTGCCGTCGCCGTTGCCCGGCAGGATGCTGAGACTGTTATCCATCCGGTTTGCAACGGCAACATCCAGCCTCCCGTCTCCGTTGAAGTCCGCTGTTGCCACTGATAAAGGAAGGCTTCCTGTGGCGTAGCTCACCGCCGAATGGAAACCATTCTGACTTGCGGTATTGACAACCTGCGTCAGCAAAGGAGATCGCACCGGGGCGTAGGACAGCCCGCCGAGGTAGAAGGCCTGAATGTGGCGCGGCCCGAATGCCAGAAGACTGGTCGTAAACGTGGCTTTGCCTGAAACGAGGAGCGCCGATCCGAGGACGATGCTGCCATCGTAGAACGTCACTCGGCCCGTCGCTGCCGCTGGAGTCAACGTTGCGGTGAACGTTACTGCCTGACCGAAACGGGCCGGACTGGCGGAACTTCCCAGTACGACCGTAGCGCCGAGACCGGTGGAAAGGAACTTGAAACTCTGCGTCACCGAAGCAGCCGCGGCATAGGTTGGATTTCCTGCCTGGCTTACGGTAATGGTGCATGTACCTACGGCTATTACGGTGACAGTGCTGCCTGAGACCGAGCACACCAGCGGCGTACTCGATGTGTACGTGATCCCAAGTCCGGAACTGGCGGTTGCCGCCAATGTCACAGGAGCAGGTCCGGTCTGATTTCCCGGATTCGTGAAAGAGATTGTCTGAGGGGTCTGTCCGACGGGCGAAATTACCGTCGGATCGGACGCAACATTGTTCAGGAGATTCACATCCCCGCCGCCGGAAACCGAGGCGCTGTTCGTGAGGCTGGCCGGGGCGTTCGCTGCCACGGTGACAGTCAGCGTGATCGCCGGATAACTCGCCCCAGCCGCTAGGGCTTCACCGCGGGTGCAGGTTGCCGTCGCGGTTACGCATGTCCAGCCGCTGCCGGAGACCGCTGTCGCAGTCAGACCGGTGGGCAAGATATCGGCTACTGTGACCGTACCGGATGAAGACGCATTGCCTGTATTCGAGACAAGGAGGCTATACGTAAAACCTCCTTGGTTAATGGAAAATGTCCCCGTGTGCGACTTCGCGATGGTCAGATCTGGCCCTGGCGGTATACCCAATAGAGCTAGAACTGAGGTGTAGCCAAGTGCAGCGATGTCGGCCCGGCCGTCACCATTGAAGTCAGCGGTCAGGACGGCCAACGGACCAGTGGCCGCTCCTGCCGAATAATTCACCGGCGCTTCAAAAGTGCCATCACCTTTGTTGTAGTACATTCCAATGTTGCCGGCGAATGCGTCGCCGGCGACTAGATCGGAAAACCCGTCACCGTTGAAGTCTGCAGACACTATGGATTGGGGATATCGGGCGCTGGCGTAAGTAGTCGGGGAACCGAACGCGCCGGTACCTGTTCCGGGAAAAACCTTGATATAGCTGACGTTGTTGAAGTCGATGCCGACTGCCAGATCCTGGTTTCCATCGCCGTCGAAATCTCCGCTTGCCATCCCCAGCGTCGCGCCACCAGTGGCATAGTTCGCGGTCACTCTTAGAGTGCCATCGCCATTGCCGAGATACACGTAAAACGTGTCGTCCGACCCGTTCCCCACTACGAGATCGGGTTTACCGTCCCCGTTCAGATCCGTCACGACGATCGATGTGGGATACGATCCAGCCCCGTAGCTGGTGTTGTTGGCCGACTGAAATGTTCCGTCCCCATTGCCCAGCAGAATCCCTACGTAGGAAGGCGCGGTAACAACAAGATCGAGTCGCCCGTCGCGGTTTAGGTCTGCGACAGCCACTGCGTAATAGTATGTGGCAGATTGCCCCAGCGTAGCTTTAAAGGTCCCGTCGCCGTTGCCGAGGAAAACATTGAAGCTGCCACCCACCGCGACAAAGTCGAGTTTTCCGTCGCCGTTGAAATCGCCCACCGCAATGGCTATCGGATCGTAGCCACAGGCATAGTTGACGGGCGACTGGAAAGTTCCGTCTCCATTCCCTAGTAACAAACTAACGCTGGATGTGGTCCCGCTGATATTGACTGTAACGATATCCGGTATGCCATCGCCATTGAAGTCTCCCTGGGCCATCCCTTGCGGCCCGGCCCCCGTTGCGAAAGTTCCCACTGTGGTGACACCGTTCTGTGGCGTGGATGTCACGCTCTGCGCCACAGCGCCGGAACCGGCTGACGAATAGACCGAATCGCCGCTGTAGACAGCCCGGAGGGACTGAATTCCGGCGGGCAGCAGTACCGTCGTCAGACTTGCTTTTCCTGCCGTCACTGCGCCGCTGCCCAGTAGCGTTACGTTCGTATAGAAGGAAACAGAACCGGTAGCCCCTGATGGCGATACCGTGGCCGTCAGCGTAGTGGACTTGCCGTGCACGAGCGGATTTACGGACGATACGAGTGATACCGCCGAGGGCGCGAGTCCGAAGTAAACATTAACCGTACTGGTATCCGAGTTGGTGGAAATGAGGTCGGGTCTGCCATCGCCGTTAAGGTCGGCAAACGCCACAGATGCTCCGTCGGGCATGACGTACGATACGGGTGTTTGAAGCGTACCATTGCGGGAACCGTAGTAAATGAAAAGCCTGTTAGTGGGGCTGTAGTTACCCACGTTCGAGCAACTCACCGCAAGGTCCGGAATTCCATCTCCATTCAGGTCCGCCACAACCATCGCCCCCGGTGTACCGGTAACCGAATAGTTGGCGATCCTCTGAAACGTTCCGTTACCCTTGCCCGCCAGGATCACCAGCTGGTTCAGGTATCCCGAAGTAGTGAAGTTCTGAGTTGTGACCGCCAGATCGGGTAACCCGTCGCCGTTAAAGTCGCCGACTGCGAGTGAACGCGGAACCGGGCCGGATGTCGTCTGAGACGCCGTTCCCAATACGTAGCTCGACGAAGCGGAGGTAAATGTGCCATCTCCGTTTCCCAGGAAAACAGTGACATTGTCGTTGCTGTTCATGTCGACGTTGGCGACGGCGAAATCGGCGTTTCCGTCGCCATTGAAATCGCCCATGGCGACGGCATCGGCTTGGGCATTATTGGGCGGGGAGTACGTTACGCCCGGTCCGAAGGTGCCATCCCCGTTACCCAGGAAGATCTGGAGGCCACCCACAGCAATGTCCTGATAACCGTCGCCGTTGAAGTCGCCTGCAAAGACGCTCGTCCCTCCTCCCCCCAAAGAGTTAATGGGCAACTGGAACGTTCCATCCCCATTGCCGGCCAGGACTGCAATGCTGGTCCCGATAGCGACGATGTCGGCCTTTCCGTCTCCGTTGAAATCGCCTGTTGTGATCGCCGTCGCGCCACCGGCGATCGGGTAGCTCACAGGCGCGAGGAATTTGCCTCCTCCGCTGCCCAGCACTATGGTCACGCCGCTGGAGTTGCCGATTGCGAGGTCCAGCTTGCCGTCCCCGTTAAAGTCCCCCGCTACCATCACGCCGGACGGAACCGTCGACGAAGAACTAACCGCCGAACCGAGCCCGTTCGTCGGTACCGGAGTTACTGTTTGTGTGAGAGTCGAAGACACTGCCGCCGCGTAAACTCCGTCCCCGTTGTACTTGACTTTAATCGAATGAGTGCCGGATGAAAGCAGTCCCGTCGTAAGCGTTGCCGATCCTGCGCTCACCGCTTGAGTCCCCAGGACCGCAACACCGTCATAAAATGTCAGCGTTCCCGTCGCCGCGGCAGCCGCCACCTTTCCCGTCAGGGTTACGTTCTGTCCGTAGACCGCGGGATTAGGCGACGTGGCGAGCGACACAGTTGTCGAAGTAGCTCCCGGCGGCGCAAAGCCACGAAATACGGCGACCAGATTCGTCGTAACCACCACCATGTCCGCCAGACCGTCATTGTTGACATCCGCTACAGCAACCGCCAGAGGGTTTCCGGGGGCGGAAATGTTCACCGGCGCAAGAAAAGTTCCGGTTCCCGACCCGCGCAGTATACTGACCGTATTGCCGTTGGCCGCATTGGTCGTATTTGCATTGGTGACGAAGAGATCCTGTTTACCATCGCCATCGAAGTCTCCCACAGCGACCGACGAGGGCGAAGCGCCCACCGCGTAGGTCACAGCAGTCGCGAAGGCGCCCTTGCCCGTCCCCAAAAGGACGCTGACCGTGTTGTCGAAGGAATTCGCCGTAACCAGATCGGGAATACCATCGCCGTTAAAATCGCCGACAGCTATGCCCTTCGGTATGAACCCCACCGTATAGCTCGCGGCGGCCTGAAATGTCCCGTTGCCTTTCCCGAGCATCACGCTGACGGAGTTTGAACTGCCGAGGTAAGTGGGGTTTCCATTGGCAACAGCGAGATCGGCAATGCCATCCCCATTGAAGTCGCCCACAACCAGGGCTGATGCGGAAGATACGCTTGGGAACGACAGCGCGGCTTGAAATGATCCATCCCCGTTTCCCAGGTAGACGCTTAAACCGGACACTGTTGCGACCGCCAGATCCGCTTTGCCGTCCCCGTTGAAATCGCCCACGGCAATGGCCCCCGGTTCGCTTCCTGCCGTTAGGACCACAGGGGCCGCAAATGTGCAGTCTCCGTTGCCGAGCAGCACGCTGACTGTGTTGCCGTTGTAGTCTGAAACCGCGAGATCGGTCTTGCCGTCCCCGTTGAAGTCGCCCGTTGCGATTGATGTGGGGCCGTAGCCGGCTGGGAAATTAACGGCGGAGCCGTAAATTCCATGGCCGTTGTTTTGCAGCACGCTCACGTTATTTCCGAAGAAGTTGGCGATGGCAAGGTCCGGCGCCCCGTCGCCGTTGAAGTCTCCGATTGCGACGGATTCCGGCATATTGAGTCCAGAGTACTGAACGGGAGAGTTGAAGCCTGATTGAGGAGACTGATTCACGGTCTGTTTCACAACGGACGACTTACTTGGCAGTCCGCTGGTATTCCCGTTATAAAAACCCGTCAGCGAGCGAGCGCTGGACGCGAGGAGGCTCGTCGTGAGCGATGCCTGGCCGGCTGCAAGAGTTCCGGTTCCGAGAATCGTGGTTCCGTCGAAGAACGTAACATTTCCGTTGGCTGTTTTGGGCAAAACCGTCGCGGTCAGGGTAACAGGCGCCCCATACGCGGAAGGGTTCGCCGATACCGTCAGTGTCGTCGTGGTGGCTGCCGGCGCAACGCCCAGAAACACGCTCGCCAGATTGCTGAAATTACTGACAACTGCGATGTCGCTTCGCCCGTCTCCGTTGAAATCCCCCACCACCGCCGGACCGTCGGCGCCCCCGCCCGCCGTATAGTCGACGGCAGCCTGAAACGTTCCGTCCCCCTTGCCGAACATGATGCCGACCACGTTCGGGGAGGCTACAAACGCCAAATCCAGTTTGCCGTCTCCGTTGAAGTCCCCGGTTGCGACGAAGTCGGTAGTCATGCCCGCTGCGTAATTGACCTGCGTTTGGAAAGTTCCGTCTCCATTTCCGATCAGCACACCCACACCGTTTCCATTGGCCACTGCGAGATCGGGCTTACCGTCGCCATTAAAATCCCCCACGGCGACGTAGTCGGGATTGGGACCGGCGGCATAGATCACGGCGTCCTGAAATGTCCCGTCTCCATTGCCCGGCAGTATGGCAACACCACCACCAGTGGAATCCGTCACAGCCAGGTCGGCCTTCCCGTCGCTGTTGAAATCACCGATTGCCACGAAATAGGGTCCCGTACCCGCCGCGTAGCTCACCGCCTTGGCGAACGTGCCATCACCATTGCCCAGCAGGACGCTGACCGTGTTATCTCCGAAGTTGCTGGCTACGATATCGGCTTTGCCGTCGCCGTTGAAATCTCCCACGGCAACTGAGGCCGTCTTGACTCCGGCCGAATAGCTGACGAGAGGCTGAAATGTTCCGTCTCCATTTCCGAGAAGGATCGCAATACTGTTGCTGCCGATGTCCGCAGCGACCAGATCAGTCTTGCCGTCTCCGTTAAAGTCTCCGGTGGCGAGGGAAAAGGGCGTGCTGCCGGCCGGATAGTTGACCGCCGCCTGAAATGTTCCATCGCCATTGCCCAACAGAATGCTGACACTGTTTCCGACCGTTCCGTTAATGAGACTCGAATTAGCCACGGCCAGATCGATCTTGCCGTCTCCGTTGAAATCGCCCGCAACGATGGCTGCGGGCGAGGGTCCCACGGAATAGTTGGTGACGGGCGTAAATCCGTTTTCCGGCAGCGCCCCGACACTTTGTGGTACCGGCGTCGAGCGGCTGGAAGCGTAGTAGGAGTCGCCGCTGTAAACTGCGGTGAGCGAGTGCGTGCCGGGAGGGAGGTTCTTAGTGCTCAACACGGCTCGGCCGCTGGCTACCGCGGTGGTGCCAAGGATCGTCGCACCGTCGTAGAAGGTCACCTTTCCCGTAGGCACAGGTGGTGCGAATGTGTTTCCGGCCGCCGTTACGGTCGCGGTTAACTGAATCGCCTGACCGTATGTGGCCGGGCTTGGCGTTGATGCCAGGGCGGTCGCGGTACCGGGCTGTATGCCAAGCCAGATTTCTAGATTCGTCGATATACCGTCGCAAATCGCGAGGTCCGGGCGACCGTCGCCATTGAAGTCAGCCACGACTGCGGCATCGCTGTAGCCGCCAGTGTCCACGCCACTGCTGAAAAATACCCCGGCCTGGAACGCTCCTTTACCCGTGCCGAGCAGGATCTGGGTACCGGCGGCTACGTCCGGAATACCATCGCCGTTGAAGTCTCCTACACCGACGGAAGTGCCGCCGGTCGCTGCGTAACTGGAAGCTGCCTGGAGTGTCCCGTCTCCCCCGCCGAGCAGCACGGCCACCCCGCCTCCTCCCACAAACGTGGCTATCACGTCGGCGTTTCCGTCTGCGTTGAGGTCGGCGGTTGCAATGTGGAGTGGGTTCCCTCCCGCCGGGAAATTCACAGCCGACTGGAAAGCCCCGTTGCCGACGCCGAGCAAAATACTGATGTTTCCGCCTCCGCCGAGAACACCGCTGTTCGCAACGGCCAGATCCGCCCGTCCGTCGCCGTTAAAGTCGGCCACCACGAGGGATTGCGGTTGCTGTCCGACGTTGTAGCTGGCGGCGCTCAGGAACGTTCCATCGCCCTTTCCGATCAATACGCTGACGGTATTGCTGCCAAAGTTCGCCGCTGCCAGATCTGGCTTACCATCGCCATTGAAATCGCCCACTGCTATAGCCCGCGGTCCGCTTCCGGCGTTGTAGTTTACGGCGGCTGAAAAGGTGCCGTCGCCCTTTCCGAGCAGGATACTGACGTTGTTGCTGGTGCTGTTAGCCACCGCAACATCTGTCTTTCCGTCGCCATTGAAATCGCCGGTCGATACGCCATAGGGGCTGGTACCAACCGGGTAGGTCACTCCCGCCTGAAAAGTCCCATCCCCGTTGCCGAGGAATACCTTGACGTTGCCCGCTGACGAGTCGACGACCAAGAGGTCTGCCTTGCCATCACCGTTAAAATCGCCTGCGGTTACAGCGAGTGGGAACACGTCCGCAAAGTAGCTTGTCCGGAACTGGAAACCAGCTTCCGGTTGAGCGTTTACCGTGAGAGCGATTGCGGCGGACGTCGCCGCCGCATTGCTTCCATCGCCTCCGTAGTAACTCTTCAGCGAATGAGCCCCGAAAGGCAACAAATTCGTGGTAAACGATGCCGTGCCGCTCGACACGGGTCGCGTCCCGAGCAAGGTCGTCCCGTCGTAGAAGGTGACCGCTCCAGTTGCGGAAGTCGGCGTGACTGTTGTGGTGATAGTGACCGGTTGCCCCAACGTCGCAGTCGAAACGGTACTGGAAACAATGACCGTAGATCCCGCAGCGGCGACCTGAACGCCGGCCAGAAACAATAACGACAAAAGTGCTTGGACCGTCTTCGTCATCGGCGCAAAACCGGCCTGACCTAAGCGCCGATCTTCGGATGATTCTAACACGATTTCTGCAGAAAAATGTTGAATTGCCGAACAATGGACGGGCCAACACCGGTAATCCGGAAAATCCTCCCCGTTTGTCGGAAAAATGCTGACCTGTACCCGTCCGTATGCATCGGCGGCGGCTGGCGCGGGCTTACTGCGCCTTCAGCCGTTCAATGCGATGTTCGTGAATCTCCGCGATTCGCGCGAGTCCCCGGATGTTCTCACCGTCTTTGGAGATCAGCTTCTCCATGTCTGCCAGTCGGTGGCCCATCAGTTCCAGGTTCATCGTTAGCGCTTCAACTCTTTCGTCATAGCTAACTCAATTCTTGGCCGATGTCGCCCATTTGTCAATACGCTCAGCCCCGGAATCTGCGACCCTGTGCCATTCGTGGCTAAAGGTTCTTCAGTCACAACGATTTTACTTAAGATTTTCAATAACTTAGCACTCCAGCCCCAAACCCCTATTGCATAATGTAGTCGTATGAGACTCGCGCGCCTATCTACGCCCACCCTAATGCCGACCCATACCTGCGTCCGGACCGAAACCTCGATCCTCCATCGAGCCAAACCCGGTCTTGCTCCCCAATCCGCCAGCCCCTCAAGCCCCCAAAAGGCCCCCAAAAAATGCGGGTGCCACACGGAGCCAATTTTATCAACAAAACAAAGGACTTACAAAATCCGTCGAAGCCGTTTGGGCCTCCCACGGACCCAAATAACACCCCCTGTAAAGCCAATTTCTGGCTCCGTCGGCGCCAATTCCACGCCCTTTTTCGCCCTCACCATGCGCCCGCTCCCTTCGACCCCACCATCGCGGTCTCACCACCACCCTGCACGTTTGGAAGCCCTTCAGCGTCAACCCTTTGTGCTCCGTTTTGCGGCCATTTCCGCGCTCGCCCTCGCCTGTGCCGCAATCCCCGCCCCGGCGGCCGACCCAGATCCCACTCAGGCAATCAACCTGACCCTAAAATCCATAGAAGCCCGCTACAACCGCGCCCAATCCCTAAAGCTCGACTTCTCAGAGAGTTACAGCGCCTCGAAACGCCTCTCCCAGACCGAATCCGGCGTCCTCTACCTCCACAAACCCGGCCGCATGCGCTGGGAATACTCCTCCCCCGCTGGCAAGATCTTCCTCGCCGACGGCAAGGAAACATGGCTCTACACCCCCGAAAACCACCGCGCAGAACGTGCCTCCCTCAAGCTCTCCGAAGACGACCGCGCCCCCCTCGCCTTCCTCCTCGGCAAGCTCGACTTCCACAAGGAATTTCAATCGTTTGAACAACATAGCGAAGACTCCGGCCTCTGGATCACCGCCAAGCCCAAGTCCAGCACCCTCTCCTACGCCCAAATCGACTTCCTCGCCGACCCCGAGGGACGCATCCTCAAGCTCCGCGTCACGAATCAGGA
>Ga0302319_10021284_pt1 | contig 11689 bp, 4 predicted proteins | sample Bog_T0_2_FD_203319 | JGI IMG/M metagenome (GOLD analysis project Ga0302319, IMG submission 203319) | Peat permafrost microbial communities from Stordalen Mire near Abisko, Sweden - Bog_T0_2 | ecosystem: Environmental > Terrestrial > Soil > Wetlands > Peat | place: Sweden: Abisko, Stordalen Mire...
CACTTACCAGGTCGAGATAGTCGGCAAGTCTGGGCGCATAGGGGAGGAAGACATGAAGGCGGCCTTCGCGAGCCTGCACGCATAGCGACGGCCGGATCAGTTCCTTAACCGCATCGGACGGAGGCAAAACAGGTGGCAGCGGATCCGGCGCGGGAGTTATCGCGAACAGTTCCATGCGCCGCGCCGGGCTTGCCGGCAGCTTGACCCATTTTTCGAATGGCGCAGCATCGAACTCGTATTCAAGGTTGTCAGGCGCGACCCAGGGTACGGATTCGGTGGGAATGCGGAAGCCTATGGGGGAATCGCCGACCGACAGCAGCAGCCGCTCCGGCCGCGGGAACCACAACTGACTCGACCAGCGCAGTTGGCCTTCCGGCTGGCGCCGGCGAAGAGGCAGTATGAAGCCAACCGGCTCTCCAGTTTCGCTATCGGGGTTATAGGCGGGCAGCACGCTTTCCGAACTCACTTCGAGGCGGCGCGTAAGCGCTTCCATAAAGTGAAGCGCATCGGCCGCACCATATCCATAGTCCCGATCCTCGCGCGCGATCAGACCGATGTCCTCCCAGACCGGAACGCCATCGACACGCCAGTAGCAGCTCAACGCCCAACGCGGCACGGCTTCGCCGGGATACCACTTTCCTTGCCCGTAGTGGAGAAGCCCTCCGGAAGCCATTCCTTCGCGGAGACCCTGAATGAGCGCCAGGCCGCGGGCTCTTTTCTCGGCGCCGGCGGCATCGATGTTCCATTGCGGGCTCTCGGGTTCGTCGATACCGACGTAGGTTGGTTCGCCGCCCATGGTCAGGCGCACATCCTGCGCTTTCAGTTCTTCGTCGACGCTATGCGCCACCTGTCTTATGCGCAGCCAGTCCTGGCCGGTAAAAGGCTTGGAGGCACTTCGTGGATCATTCAAACGGCGAACCGCGATGGAGTGGCTAAAGTCCACGCCGGCCGGTTCCGAGGTGCCTCCGATGGGCGCGGCCTGCGAAGCAGTTGGAGTGCACACAAGCGGGATGTGCCCCTCGCCAGTCAGCAGTCCGGAGGTCGGATCCAGCCCAATCCAGCCCGCGCCGGGCAGGAACGCTTCCGCCCAGGCATGCAGATCCGCTGAATCCGCTTCAGGGCCTCCCGACGCGGGATCGGCGGCCTGCAACTGAATCAGATAGCCCGAGACAAACCGTGCCGCGATGCCAAGATTCCTGAGGATCTGAACCAGCACCCATGCCGAGTCGCGGCACGATCCCGAGCGCTTGTCCAGGGTCTCCTCGACCGCCTGGATGCCGGGCTCGAGCCTCGTCACATAGCCAATTTCGTCTCGCAGCTTTCGGTTCAGGTCAAGCAGAAGGCTGACGGTTCCGCTTTTCCGTCCTACAAAGCTCTCAAGAAACGCGCGAAGCAGCGGCCCCGGCGGATCCACAGATCGATAGGGTTCAAGATCTTTGGCCAGCCCCGGCGCGTATGCGAAAGGGTATTCCTCGACTCCCGGTTCCAGGAAAAACTCGAACGGGTTGTAAGGAGACAGATCCGCAACCAGGTTCACCTCCACCAGGAATTCGTTCGTCTTGCCTGAAAAGAGAAGGCGAGCCAGGCGATTGTTGTGGGGGTCCAGTTGCCAGTTCAGAATGTGTTCGGAGGGGGTAACGCGAAGAGAATAGCTTAGGATTGGCGTTCGACAGTGCAGCGCGGGACGCAACTGGATCACCTGGGGACCGAGAGATATCGCCTTGTCGTACCGGTAAAGTGTCCGGTGATTCAGCGCAACTTGTATTCCCATCCGCCCCCTCAGCGCCCACACCTCGAATTCGGGGTCCGCATGGTTTGGGCGACTCAGCCCGCGAACCCGCCAAACGTCTCGTGGAAGCCGGGGCGTAGAGATACGTTAACATATCGGCCACCCGAAAGATGCCCATTCCGCTACAGAAAAACCCAGTAGAGGCAGGGAAAATGGACTGGTCCCCGGCGGGCACCCAATTGGTTGCTTGCGAACGAAATGCGCCGCTTGGCGATCAGAGACCCGCTTCGGCTTTTCTTGCATCCAAACGTGAGGACGGCCTTCTCGCGCCGGCGAACACTTGCTTCCGCGAGACGCTGCGTAATCCGATAACTTTTCGCACAGGGGCGCCAAAAATGTTGATTCGGCTTGCATACGATATTCAATTCGATATTCCGGCCACCGTGGCCATGGTGACGCTTCTCAACGTTCATCCTTCCCGCGCCGCCGATCTGCTGGAGCCGGACGAGTTGCGCACCGAACCGGAACTTGAAGTCACGCATTACATCGACAGCTTCGGGAATCGCTGCGCGCGGTTCGTCGCGCCCCCCGGGCAACTCAGGCTCAGCGGTTCCACGCTCGTTCAGGACTCCGGTGAAGTAGACGAGGTCAACTGGAATGCGCGCGAGCAGACGGTCGGCGATTTGCCGCACGAGATTCTCAGCTTCCTGCTCAACAGCCGCTACTGCGAGGTGGACCGTTTCTCGAGCATTGCGTTTGAACTGTTCGGACAGATCGAACCCGGCTGGGGCCGCGTGCAGGCCATTTGCAACTGGGTCCACAACAAAGTGGCTTTTAACTATCAGCATGCCCGGCCCACAAAGACTGCTCTCGATGTGTTTACGGAGCGCGTGGGCGTGTGCCGCGACTTTCAACATCTGGCCATCGCCTTCTGCCGCGCGCTCAATATTCCGGCTCGCTATGCAACCGGATATCTGTGCGACATCGGCGTCCCCGTGGTGCTTCCCATGGACTTCAGCGCATGGTTCGAGGTCTATCTCGACGGCCGCTGGTGGACCTTCGATGCGCGCAACAACCAGCCCCGGATTGGCCGCATACTGATGGCAACGGGCCGCGATGCCTCCGATGTTGCTATAACCACTTCGTTTGGAGGAGCGCACCTGCGCTATTTTTTTGTAGTCGCCGAAGAAGAGATTGCGGCTGGCATCGCGACGGCGTGATCTTGCGGGCCCAGCGATGGTTCCGATCATGCCGCTACCGGCTGATATGACCGTGGCTATCCAGGTGGCCGCCTTGATGGAAGCGGCTTTGGATCATGCTCAGCCCAACAAAATAAAGGGCCACGGTCAAGGCCCCAACAAACACGAACTGCGCAATCTGGAACCAGCGCGGTACTTCTCGTACAGGGGCTGTCGTCTTCGAATTCGTTATCATCTGTGCCACCTCTCAGCCAGATCAAGCGCCTGCGTGGCGCCGATCCGCGTCGCCCCAGCTGTCTCAGCCCCCGGCAACTTTACAGCCATCTTTCTCAGGCTGCGTCCACCAATCATTCCACCGAGATAGAGGCCACGCAGTCCCATTTCGCACAGTGTGAACGATGCGGCCTAACAACCAGGCACTATATCCCTGATGAAAGAACAGACGGATCGGTTGCCTGTCAGTGATGCGCTGTGATCTCCAACTGGACAGGGCGCGCCGTGGAGCTTACATCGGGGTCGTAGTACTCGTAGACGCGCGATTGAAAGGTGCGGGCGTGGATTGGGTACTTGGCGCGCAGGCGAAAGCGTATGGTGACTGTCTGCTTTGCTGAGAGCGCGTTGAAGTAGAGAATCGCCTGGGTAGCCGTGAGCGAAAACTTCTTCAGGCGGCCGCTCTTCTGATTTGCCGACTTCTCCTGAAGAGACTGCAGGTCTTCGCTGAGCAGATCGAAACCTGGAGGAATCCCAAGATCGACCATGACCATGTTTGCGGATTTGGATTGATTGTTGCGGACGGTTGCTGTGGCAGTGGCGATATCGTTCTGCGCGAGATGAGTCCGGTCGTATGTAACGTCGATGGTGAGCGGCTCGGCAGACGCGTGTTCTTCCCAGGGCGTAAAGTATCGTCCCACAACCTGGTAGGCGAGTGTGCCGGAGCCGTCAAATTTAAGCTGCACGGAAGCGGTGCTCAGAGGGTCGTTGAAGTCATTGCCCTTCAAGACGAATTGATGCAGAAGGTCGTTGTTTTCCGCATTGAGTTGGAGGGTTTCAACTGGCTTGCCGTTCAGTGCAACCGTGAGCAAGCCACGGACATCGGACGCGCTAAGCTCAGTGGCGAGGACTAGAGCGCGCAAAGCCATGATGGTGGCTTGCGTGGTGCCCCAATTGCCTGCAGCCTGCTTCTTTGAAGAGATGAAGTTCAAGGCCTTGCGAACGGTTTCCGAGGCCTGGCCCCATTTCAGCAATGCCTGCGCGGCCAGGCCTGTGGTTTCAATGGCGGCGCTTTGGCCGGTGGAGTAGACGCCGGTCTCTTCCGCGTTCCACGAAACAAGGTCGCCATCTTCCGTTCGAGCGTCGACCAGCGCCTGCATCGATCGCCTGGTAAACTCGCGATCCTTGCCGTAGTCCACGGCGAAGTTGGCGATGACCGCGAGCGTATATGCGTCGGGCCTGGGACCACTGTAGGACTCGATGAATTGCATGGCCCTCTCAGTGGATGGACCTTTGTAGCCGGTATTAGCCAAAGCCAACGCAATGTATGCGGTGATGCGCAGTTGATCGGAGTTGAAACGGTTGGTCGCACCCTCGTTGATGAACGAAGTGTCAGGCTTCCAACTGCCGTTGGGCTGTTGCTGACGTGCGAGCCACTCGGCGGTGCGCTCAATCAGGCGCGGGTCAACATCGGAGACCCTGGACATATCGTTGAATTCCATCAGGCCGTATGCGGTCAGAATCTTGTTGGCGGGCGCCTGACCGAACCAGCTGAATCCGCCGCCGGGCACCTCAAATGTGAGCAGGCGCTGGTAGCCGTTGGAGATGTAGCCCTCGGCCTTGGCATGAACCTCCGGGGTGAGCTTCTTTGTGCGCTTCATGTAATCGAGCGCCAGCACGTTGGGGTAAGTGCTGGAGGATGTCTGCTCGAAGCAGCCGCCAGGCATGCTGAGAATACTATCCATGCCTTCGATAATCTGGCTCAACGGTCCCGGATAAAGGCGCACGATAATACTGCTGGCGTCGGGAATCGCGTTCGCGGGAAGCTTCAGATCGTGCTGTGCGGCGGACTCCAGGCGGCCGTTGAATACTATGCTCTGCTCGCGGCCATTGGGGATGACTTCAATCTCGCGGACAACAACGTCTTCGCGCGCATTGCCGCCCTGCGCGTCAACCATGCGTGCCGATAACGTTAGCTTGAACTTGCCGATGCGGTTGGCGCTGAGAGTGAATTGCGAGCCTCCCACGCGGCCGGATTCGACGGAGAGAGTTTTCTCTGGGGTGTCGCTCAAGAGCGAGTACCAATCGTCGGGTTGAAGCTTGAGGCTCACCTCGCCGGGCTTGCCGGAGTAGTTGTATACGGCAATGGGAATGGAGACGCGATCGCCCTGCGTGAGCGTGACGGGCAGGTCGAGGTCCACAAAGAAATCCTGGAAGACCTTGAGGCTTGAGGATGCAGAGCCGAGCGCTCCCGACTGTGTGGAGGCCAGCATGGCCATGCGCCATGTCGTGATGGAGTCGGCGATTGGAATCGAAATATCCGCATTGCCTTTGCCGTCGGTGATGATTTCGGGATTGATGTAGAGGGCTTCAGGAAAGTAGGAGCGAATGTGCGGAGAGTCCGGCGCGGGCATCGCTGCCCCCGGCATCATCTTGACAAGCTCTGCGGCGTCGCGGCCAGTGAGCAAGGCATCATTTGTTTTTGCGTCGAGGTGGTTTTGCATCATGGCCATCGGAGCTGCGCCTGCGGCGAAACCACGGCCCGTTGCCAGCTGTGCGACGACCGCCGCGTTGTCCATGGGTACTTCCGCATCGGCTCCGCTTATAATGGTCACAGAATTGACGTCGCTTGAAACTTTGAGCGTGGCTGATAGAGCCGCGCGATCGCGAGCCTTCAACGGGATGTTTGTGTAAGAGAAAGCACAGAATCCGCGCGCCGCCACATCGACTCGGTAACTCCCAACGGGTAGTGCTGCGAAAATAAACTGCCCACCCGCATCGCTCCATGTGTCGCGCATTTCGCCTTTCGAGAGTTCGCGCAGCGTCACCCTTGCGGCCGGAATGCGTGCACCGCTTTGATCTTCGACCGTACCGTCGATCTCTGCGAGCCCGTTGTTGGGGCCGCGATCATGCTCAATTTGGAGATTGGCCGAGCCTCGTTGTCCTTGCTCGCGTGCAGCAGGTCCTGAGCGCTCTTCAACGACCCAAGTCAGATCGTCTGCGTTGTTGAAGATGTGATCGGGGCCGGCGCTTCGCACCAGATAGACGTTCCGCGGTCCCGGGAACCAGTGACGATATTCAATGCGCAGAGGCGTGTTCCATGCATCGCGCGGCGTTGTGCCGTTTTGAAGCGTTGCAAAGGCCCTTTCAATGTCTGCGCCGCTGCGCTGGTCTGCAACAAGGCTGTCGAGCTTTACGGCGAGCTGGCGCACGCGAGGTGCAAATGCGGCGCGATAGCGATTCTGATATCCCGAAAACTTCTCTAGTGGCAGGCTGCGGCCGAACTCAATATCGACCTTTGCAGGGTTGGCCATTTCGGTTGCGGAGAACAGCGCGCGCGCTGCGAGGTTTGGCGATTCGGGCATATCCGAGGAATCGACCACGTCGCCCATCGAGAACGAATGAATCTCGTAACGCGGCTTCATCACCTCCTGCTCAAGAAAGAAGAAGACCTTGGCGAAGCCTGGCTTCTGCTCGGCCAATGCGAACACGGTTTCATCCACTATCTGCAAGCCCAGCGCGGCCTGGACGCCCTCGCCGCGAGCGTTGCTGACATGGAAGTGAATGCGGGCATCGGAGCCAGGCTTGTATTGTGTTGCGTCCGTGGTGGTTTCTATCTTGAGTTCGTCGGCGGGTTGCACAAACACCAGGCGGTGGTCGGCAACCGGTTGGGCATCGCGGCCGAAAATGTAGGCATTTAAGTCGAGTGTGCCGGTCATTTCAGCGGTCGAGTTCAACGTAAGTTCCGCCTGTCCGTTGTCGAGATCGAGATCGCGCGTGAGGATGGTCTGGCCGTTCTTCACGATGTCAACATAAGCCGTGCCATGAGGGCGCGTCGAAAGCACCTTCAACTCCATGCGGTCGCCGGCTTTGAAAATCGCGCGGTTGGTGTGCAGCAGAATCTGGTCTGAGCCACGCCGGGTTTCAAGCGGAACATCGATTTTGGCGCGGTTGCCGCGACGGTCGTCTGCATCGACGCGGATCGACTCGATGCCCTCGGTCGGCTTGATGCGAAGGACAGCGACGCCGGAGGCATCGGTGGAGAGATGCTGGTCGTATTCAATCCCGGCGATGGCGCCGAGACGGTCGGGGGGGTGAACGGTAAGGCTTGCGGTCGCGGGACTGCCGTCAGGATAAGCAGCGAGAAGAAAGACCTCGTTCTCAATGTTTGGAATCAGCGTGCCGCCTTCTGGCACCGCTGTGATCAGCAACGGAGATTCGCTGATGGTGATGGGCTCGCCGTGGGTCTCCGCATGAGCGGCAGAGTCTTTGACCGTTGCTTCGACAAGTGCGCGGGCAGCGCCCTGGCTGAGCGGGCGGCCGGTGAAGTAATCCGGCAGCTTGAGATCGAAAGGATACGCCCCGTCGCTATCGGTCTTGCCCTTGGCACTGGCCGCTTCAAACGCAGTTACATCCATGCTCGACGCTTTGATTGCGATCTCCGCATGGTCGACCGGTTTGCCGAAGAAGTAGTTGGCGCGCACGGTGCCGGTTACATGGTCGCCGGGCCGATAGTCGCGCCTGGGCTTGTTGTCCTTCTGCGTGAATTCGATGTCCACTTTGAACTTGGGAAGCACATAGCGCTCAACCTGGAGCGCGATCTCCGCGGTGTTCGCGGGGGCTTGCGGATCTCCCATGAGCGCGCGCAGATGATAAGTGCCGAGGTTCACCTCATCCGCCAAAACAAACTCAGTTGACGCGATTCCAAACTTGTCTGTCTCAGTGAACTTGCGGAAGACCTTGTTGCCGCGCGAATCTTCCACCTCGAACGTCAGCTTCCGGTCAGCGGCCGCATGGCCCGCGGCGCGGTCCATAGCCAGCGCGCGCACGTGGATGGTCTGGCCCGGCTGATAGATCGGTTTTTCCGTGCTGAGCAGGATGGATGCTTTATCTTCCAGTTGAATAGGCTGCGTATATTCCGTGGAGCCGATGGGCGTTTCCACAGCAAAGCGCAACTGATAATTGCCGATGAGGCCGGCGGGAAAACGAAAGTTCGCTTCCACTGTGCCTCGGCGGTTGAGCGCGCCGGAGAAGAGCGGCCGAGGATCGTGGTCAGCCGCTATGAGATCGACATGAACCGTGCCCGTTTGCGCGATGTTGCTATTGGCGTCAGAGACGATGACGCGGATTGCAGCTTGGCTGCCGGCAATGTACTCCTTGTCGCCGAGCACGTGGACAACAGGCCGCCGAATAATTTGGGAAATTGACTCGATGCCTTCGATTCCCGCCAGCTTCGCGTTGTCGTATTCGAAGCGATAGCGGATGCGCTGCCATAGAATGTCTTCGAACGGGATCGGCTGTTCGGGGACAATGGTCTGCTGCCACTGGCCTTTGCCCTTGTGTATCGAAACGCCGCGTTCGATCCGGCCCAGCGAATGATCCTCAGGGTCTAGAATTTCGACCTTCAACGTGCCCGTTCCCTCGCGAGTGGATTCGTAGGGGATGGTGACGGACAGCTTGCCTTGCCGATAGGTAGCGGCGAGCTCTCGTGTTTGCGCCGGAAAACTGAATGGAAGCGCTGCCATGGCGACAGTGAAAACGGCTGCGAGAATGCGGATATCGCGGAGGGAACGGCCAATGCGAGCGACGATCATGCGGGTTCTCCTGTACGGCGCCGGGATCAGCATCCGGCTAAGGGTCTGACAGGAGAACGCAAATGTTTTCTAAACTTGCAGGTTCGAAGTTTAAAAATGCGATTTTTATTTTTGCGGGCGGCTAGCGGTGTGTCCAGGTCACGGCGTCGGCGCTTGTCCACCTGTCACCGCTATCGGTGGTGATCTCGAAGAGTGCGGGAGGCGATGCCGAAACAGCCGGCGTTACAGCTTGCTTCTTGGCCGCCTCGTGGTCAGCGCCCCGATTCGGCGACAACTTCTCGTTATCCCCGGAATCCGCGCTTGTCGGCACCTCGGCGTCAGCTCCGGAAATAACTGTCACGGAATTGATGTCTGAACTTACTTTGAGGGAGAGATTCGCGACACTTTGACCCGATGCAGCAACAGCAATGGAGGCAAGCGTCGTCGTCGCGAAGCCGAGAGCATGCGCTTCCACGCGATAGGTCCCTGGAGCAAGTCCAACCACAATGTAGTGGCCGGCGGTGTCGGTCGCGGTGTCACGACGTTCGCCGGTCAATGTGTCGATTACGGTTAAGGACGCTCCTGGAATTTGAGCTCCGCTCTGGTCCGTCACTGTGCCGGTGATGCTGGGCTTCTGCGCAGCATCGAGCGATTGACCATGCAGACCGTTGGCTTCGATGGCCTTGTTGCTCGAATCCGCGGCTGAAAGCTGAAGAGCTCCAGCGATAGGTGCGAAATTCCGGCCGGATGCGGCCACGCGTGTAGCCTGGAACTCGATCAGGCTGGCTTTCACGGCGCGGCCCGGCCACTGCGCACGAATTGCAGCCCAGTGCTTGCCAGCGTCTTTGCTCGCGAAGACAGCATTGCGTGTGTCGATGGCCACCACGAGGTCCCCATGCGCGACCATGGATAGAACGGGAAGCTTGCTGGGCAATGGATGGCCGGGTTCGTTCACCTTTTCCTCGTTCAGGGAGGCAGAGATTTCCGCATTATCGACAGGCACTTCCGCGTCCCTGCCTGAAATCACTGTGACCGATTGGCTGGTTGGGCTCTGGGCTGGACTATTAGGTGCGGCCGACGCGGATTGTGCGGAGGGGATCGGCGCTGCCGCAGGCGGGGCAGGAATCAATCCGTCAAGGCGCCCCTTTGCCGGTGCCGAAGGATTCCGTGCAGCAACCTGACCATATCCATTGCCTGCTGCACTGCCCGTAGGCGAGGCCACGAATGACTCCGCGTGCCCTGCAGCCCCGGCCGAGCTGTATGAAGCCCCTGGCATCATTTTGATTAACTCAGCGGCATCGCGCCCCGTCAGCACCGCAGAGTCGACGAGTTTATTGTCGAGTTGAACCTCAGATCTCCTGGCTGCTGGGCCGCCCACAGCCAATGCTCGATCGCCGCCCGATGATTTTGCCGTTGGAACCTGCACAGGCTTCGCGGGAATGGCTGCCCGCGATTCCACGCGAGGAGCTGGCGCCGCCGGAGGAGGAGAGACGGCAACCTGGGCTTCTTCTCGCTTAGCTGGCGCGACAGCTGCGTGATGGACATAGAGAACCATGAAGCTGAGCGCGGCGATGGCTGCGGCTGCGGGCCATGCCAGACCCCAACCGGCCCACCATGGCCGGCGCGCACTGGCAGGCGAAGGTTTGGCGGGCTCTTCCACTTCAGGCAGCGAAAGTGCAACAATCGCACGGCACTCCCGGCAGCCGGCCAGGTGGTCGAGCATCTGCTCGCGCTCATGCGCAGGCAGCGCGTGCTCCACGAACGCGGCGATCTGGTCCGCGTCTGGATGGTACCCGGATTGGAAGTTCTCACTCATGGGTTATCGCCTTCCACACTCTGTGCCGCCTTACTTTGGAACGCGGAGACCTGCGAAGTTTGCAGCAAATTGCGGAGGTTTATTTCAATATCGCGCGGATCGGCGCCAAGCGCCTCAACAGCGGCAGCCTTGCTGAGGCCGCATGAGATCAGGTTCTCGATAAGCTGCTTGCGAAGACTCATGGCAAGGCGCTTGAGCCGCCGGCTTATGGTAGCTTCATGAACGGCCAGGGTGCGAGCGATCTGGAGCAGCGTCTGCCGGTCGAGGTAATAGGCCGAGAGCAGAAAGCGATCCTCCGCTGCCAGGCTGCGGAGCGTCATGGAGACGCCGGAGGTAAGTTGGGCCAGTGGAGCGGGGATCTGGGTTGGCGCGGGCGCGGGGCTGTCGAAATCGTCGAGCGGTGTTTCTCGGAGGGTGCGGCGATGGTGGTCTCTCCATCGCTGCACAACAGTGGCTCGGAGCCAGCCCAGCAGCGAGCCGCGCCCTGAGTAGGAGGCCAGCGGTGAGCGGCGCTCGCCCTCTGCGACGCGAAGTCCGTAGAGCTCGGCATACAGCGACTCCGCCAGATCGTGCCCGAGCGTAGCCGATCCGGTGATCGAGACTGCCGCATGGACGAGTGGGCTGCGGTACCGGCTGACGAATGTTTCCCAGGCAGCCTCGCGGCCAAGTGCGCAGGCATGGGCCAACGCGAACTCGGCAAGATGGAGCGAACGATAGAACAACGCCTTCATGCCCGCATCGGCAAACGCTCCGGGCGGAAGACCATGATTGACCTTCTCGCCGACCCTGGAAAGTACTTCACAGAACTCGTTCTGGCTCAGGCCACACGCTTCCGCTTCCGCCGCGCGCCAAAGCTCCTCAAGTAGACTCAGCGGAAGTCCCTTGTTTGAATCGGCTGCATCCACAGCCCCAGTCGCTCGCTGCCCGGCAGGCAAGGGCAGCACAAATTCCGGGGGCTTGGATGAGGCCGTATCCACGTTTCTGAGGATACTGCATGCATGCAACCAGCGGAGCAGGAGAAAAGGGCCTCGGCCCTGAAGCTCAATCCTGAAATTGAATCCCCGGTTTGCCCCAGGCGGCCGGGGAAGGCCGCTTGACCCCACATTGTCACTGTGCCAGACTTGACCCATGAGATTCGGCTCACCACTCGACCCCGATGAGG
>Ga0302319_10021288_pt1 | contig 11687 bp, 12 predicted proteins | sample Bog_T0_2_FD_203319 | JGI IMG/M metagenome (GOLD analysis project Ga0302319, IMG submission 203319) | Peat permafrost microbial communities from Stordalen Mire near Abisko, Sweden - Bog_T0_2 | ecosystem: Environmental > Terrestrial > Soil > Wetlands > Peat | place: Sweden: Abisko, Stordalen Mire...
AGGCTGTGTCACGCCCGCAAGCACCGCGGCATCGACCGCCTTCTGCAACTGCACGATGACATCGTTGGTCTTCGCCAGGTCCACCGCGGTGCCGATCGCACCTATGATCGGAATAACCGCGATCGCGAAAATAACCGCAATATTCGCTCGGTCCGTCCGATAAAACCTTCCGATTGGGCTCATCGTAACCCAGTGTAATTTAGTCATTTTCTACTCCCACGCTGCCGCCCACCCCGTAGTTCTACTGATACAGATATTAATTATTCATTCATTGATTGATTTGGATTGGCATCAAAACCTATGGTTGTGTTTTCAATGGCTGCCGAAATTTAATCGGCTGGGCGGACATTGCCGCGCAACAGACCGAAGCAGCGCAACTCGCCACCGTGCGAAATCAGCACCTGTCTTCTATTGATCACGTCGAAGGAAGGAAGAAACACGGCGCAACATTCCAATCGTGATCGATATGTGGACCGACACGCGATCCACATCGGCACGTCTTGCCGTCGGCGCATCGCATCGCGAATGCGACGCCCCAGCGAAATGGCCTCTCAAATCCGCCGGAAGTTTGCACAACCTAAAGTTTTTTTGTGGAAACATTGCCGCGAGAACAGGGTCGCTGGCGCTATGGTTGATGCGAACGTGTTGGCAGGCTTCCAAAGCGTTGCAGGCGGGCGAAGCGCCAGGGCCGAGGGCCCGTCAGGCAGGCTGACCACTGTCTCCCGAATGTGCTCGGGCCGCAGCGTCAGGAAATCGGCCTTAGCGCCGACGCGCAGTCCATAATCGTTGAGGCGGAGCGCCTTGGGGTCTGCTTCCACGCCATCAGAAGTTCTTCGTCGGATTGAAGCCGGAGCGATAGCCGATGGTGTTGGCCCGGCTCTCAGCATGTCGCCATCGCCGTACGGCCACCAGGAGTCACGACCATCCAGCATGTCGAACAAGGCAAAATGCTGGAATACGTTGCCGATGCCGAGGCGTTGCGCCTCGGCCGGCGATACTCTTCACCTCGCGCCCGTTCCACCGCATCTTGCCGCTATCGGGCTGCACGATGCCTTAGATGATCCTCGTCAACGTACTTCCGCGGACTTTTTTTCCCAACCACCGCATGGATTTCACCGGGAGCCACGCGCGGCGTCACATTGTCGTTGGCGATCACCGCGAGGGTCGGTTTTACTGATACCGCGAAGCTGCAACCGGTCTGGCACGACTGGATCTTGGTGCGAGCTGTTAGTGGCAAGCTCTGATCGTTGCCGAATGCGGACGGCCATAAAGCGTAGTGAAACAACGCGGCATATACTGCCATTAACCCGTGCGTGCTTGCACATGATCGACGTGGGTATCAGGCCAACGGCTCGGTCACGCGGGTAGCAGCTTCGTTAACTGAAAATTAACGATTTACGGCAGATACGATGGCTTCAAGGCTGCGAGAACCCGCGGTGCAGAAGTGTCTACTCCAGGCAGCCAAGGATTGGACACGCAGATGCGTACCCACAGAAAAAATCGGCACAGAGACCTGGCCCCGATGATCATCGCCGGGCTGATATCGGTGGTCGGTACCGTTTCCATCATCTGCTGGATGGACTCCGGCCCGGCAGGCAATTCGCACGGTGGCGGCGACGGGATGATCACGGCCTCAGCAGTAGCCCGCGCTGGCGCCATCGCGTCTCCAACGGAGCCACCCGATCATCTGTCCATACCGAAGACGGTTCCCGTTTGGGAGTCCTTGGCACAGTGAGTGCGCAGCCCCGTCCTTTATTCAAATTCCTTTGAAAGCTGCTGGATCTCACGCGTCGGAGTCCCGTAGCTGACGAGCCTCACGTCAAGCCCGAAATCCGACATCGCGGCGAGCGCACGCCGGATCGCCGCGTAGATCCAGTCATCTTCATTGCCAAAGGCTCCTCCTCCCAGGAATGTGAGCAGAACAACATTCGATGCGCCGCGCTGCGCGTTCAGGACAGCGGCCAGCAGGGTAGCCTCATAGGCCGCCTCCAGAACCAGCGAGGCGAATGGCTTCCAATGTATCGAAGACACGCTGGTATAGGCTACCGGTAAGGCCGAGCAAAATGCTTGCGAGACCAGCGGCCGCTGGTCTCCTGCGGCATCGGTAACTTGCACATCATGGTGTATTCCGATGCGTAACTTGCCACGCAGGATATCAACCTGCTCTGGTGGCAGAGCCCGCAGGTGCTGAGCAATAACCTCGAGCCCGGCGCGGGTGCACAAGGCGTAACCGTTCTGCATATCCCACAACGCATGAATCGGCTGGTTGACTGCTGCGCTCAGAGCTTCGCCGAGATCGGCCAATCCGTCGAGCTGCCGTGTGGCGGTCTGACCGTAGCCGCCCTTCAGGGGCACGAAGTAGTTACGGTAGATCGTGGCCGCACCGGCGGCTATGGCGCATGCCGGGCCTTGCGTCGGATCGTATTGGTAGCGGGTAACGCCCTGCTCCGGGCTCACCGTGGGCGAGACCATCTCCAGCAAGTTGAATTGCGACGCGACCTGAAACAACGCGCCGGCGTTCTCCGGCAATCGATGCATCTGCCGCACCTCGCCCGTCACCACGCCGACCTTTAGCCGCCCGGGCAATGCGCCTGCGGATTTAACCCGCTCGCGTAGAGCCTCCACCGACGCGAGCTCAAGCTCTCCGATGCAATAGCTTTGCCCATTTACCAGCGATTTGAGCTGGAGGCCTTCCACCTTGAGCCTGGCACGCGTGTCGGGATAGCTCGTTTCCCGAAATCCTGTAATCTTTTCAAACCAGTCCATTGATGGCTCCGGAATGCGGACTATCCAACCTCAGATCGTAGCTTCCGGAGCGCATCGCTTAGATCGCGAGCCTGAAGACGACGGAGGATTTCCTGTTCATAAGCCGCTGAAAGAGGAGTCGTTATACCATTCCGCTTGGTGTCGATGAGATAGCTGATGCCGTCGCGGCCCGTTCGCTCCAGGCGCGCACTTTCGATTGCGAGTTCGGCGAGACGCGCCGCCGTCAGCGGAACGATCGTCGCAGCGAACCGTGCTGCGAGGATCACGTCGACGCCTGCGAAGTTGACGTAGCGGTCGATGATCAGCGTATCAGGGCCTGGGTTGGCACGGCGGGTATAGTGGCCGCCCTCTCCAACCCTGTTGATTTCGCGCCGCCATAAGCGATCCGCAGCTTCCCGTTCCGGAACATTCAGCAGGAGAATCTGCGCAGCTACCGCAGCGCCGCCTTGCTCGAGAGGCACCAATGTTGGCGCGCCCCCGCGCCGATTACTGCTACGGGCAAATTCCACACCGAATGGCGTTTGAATGTTCAGCTTGCGTCCGACCAGGGCTGCTTCGATCTCAGCACCGGGGTCATCGATGAGCGAACCGAACGCCAGGATACCGATCGATTCGTCCATGACTGGCCCCGATTTTTCTGCCTGCGCCGATGGTGTTTGGGGTTGCGCCGGAAAATAGTCAATCAAGTTCTCTCAATCCAAGCTTGAGTTGCTGCTCGAAGGCAGACTATTCTCAACGTCTTTTTCAGCGTATTTGATGGTCGCTGTTCGCGGCCAGTGGCGGATTATCGGGGGTCCCAAATCGTCTCAGGGAGTAAACCGTGAACATTGTCGACCGCGCCCGGAAATTTGCCGAGCACGCGCACCGGGCGCAGGTCAGAAAGTACACCGGTGAACCATATTTCGTGCACCTGGATGAAGTCGCCAAGCTATGCGCGAGGTTCGGCTGCAGCAAGCGCGCGGTCGCGGCGGCTTATTTGCACGATGCGATCGAGGATCAACCCGTCACCTACGAGGATCTTTTGAGTGAGTTCGGGCGGGAGGTCGCCGACATTGTGCGCGAGCTGACGGACGAGCCGGCTGTCGACGGCGGCCCCAACCGGCGGCGGCGCAAAGCAAGCGATCTGGATCGGCTTGCCCAGGCGAGCGCGGACGCCCAATCGATCAAGTGCGCCGACATGATCAGCAACACATCCAGCATCGTCCGGCACGACAAGGATTTCGCCAGGAGGTACCTGCCGGAGAAGCGCGCGGCGCTGACGGTTCTGACCAGAGCCAGCCCCAGGCTGCGAGAGTTGGCGTGGCAGCGTCTGTTGGAGGCAGAGAGACTGATCGATGCGTAACATTGTCACCATCAAGTCTGGCTCGCATCTCTACGGCACATCGACGCCGATGTCTGACCTCGACTACAAGTCAGTTTTCGTGCCATCCGCGCGGGACATCGTCCTGCAGCGGGTAAAGTCGACAATCGCCAACAAGCGCCCCAAGGGAATGGGCGACAAGAACCATGCCGGCGAGATCGACGAGGAGACCCACAGCCTGCAACGGTTTTTAGAGCTGGCCTGCGAAGGGAAAGACCGTCGCACTCGATATGCTGTTCGCGCCGGACTGGTCGATGGTCGAACCGCCATCTGACGAATGGCGCGAGATTATCGCCAACCGCCACCGGCTACTCACCCGCAAGGCGGCGTGGGATACCACGGGGCCGAATTTTACTTGAAGCTTAAACCTTCGTGCAACCTAACCAGAACAGATTTGGCAAACGACTGGCAAACGCGGAGGCGCCCCGAAGGGGCTGTTTTCTAAATTGTTGATTTCTTGGGGGAATTTGGTCGGAGCGAGAGGATTTGAACCTCCGACCCCTAGTCTCCCAGACTAGTGCGCTAACCGGGCTGCGCCACGCTCCGATGCCGTTCCCTTAGCTTCGATCAGGCCACGGCGCAAGGCGCCTCTCCGGGCGTCCGGGGTCGCCGGGCAAGCGGCAGTCCGGTTCCCCGGGTGTGTGCGCTCAGCCCTTCAGCGCGGAATCCAGCAATTGGCGGCAGAACAACAGTTCCTGCAATGCGGCTTCGAGGCGGACGATGTCGATCGGGCGTTCCGAGCCGGCGACGCCTTGGATCGGACCGCTGTCGAAAGCCGCCACAACCCCTTCCTCGTCGTCGAGCAGGCGAAAATCGATGCCGTCGGTGCCATCGTAATCGTCGTCGTCGACGTCGATGCCTGGCGCCGGCTCGTGATCGTCCTCCTGCAGGCTCTTGCCGACCGCCTCTTCGATCGCGCCAAAGGCGGCGACCGCCGAGCTGTCGGCCAGCCGCTGCACCGAGCCGATGCCATGCTCCTTCAGGATCCGCTGCACGCCGCGGATGGTGTAGCCCTCGCCATAGAGCAGGCGGCGGATGCCTTTGAGCAGGTCGATATCGTCGGGGCGGTAATAACGCCGTCCGCCGCTACGCTTCATCGGCTTGATCTGGGCGAACCGGGTTTCCCAGAACCTCAGGACATGCTGGGGAATGTCGAGCTCGGCGGCGACCTCGCTGATGGTTCGGAACGCCTCCGGGGCTTTTTCCAACGGTCCACTCCTAACAGGGGTCCGGCGGCCTTAAGGGCTGCGACCGGGATCAGTCGGGCTTGCTCTCACCATTGCCGGTGCTGTGGCCATTGATGCGTTGTTTCAGGATCGCCGACGGCTTGAACACCATCACCCGGCGCGGCGAGATCGGAACCTCGGTGCCGGTCTTCGGATTGCGGCCGATGCGCTGCCCCTTCTTGCGCACCATGAACGATCCGAAGGATGACAATTTCACCGTCTCGCCTTTCTCCAGGCAGTCGGTGATCTCCTTCAGCACGAGTTCGACAAAGGTCGATGATTCCGTGCGCGACAGTCCCACCTTCTGGTAGACGGCCTCGCACAAATCGACGCGTGTAACGGTCTTTCCGGTTCCGGTCATCGCCTGCCCCAGGTCACGGCGAACAAATTATCTACTTGAAATTATGAGCTTAACAGGGAGCGGTCAACAGCTCATCCTGAATGCCAATAGTACCAAGCAAACCCCAGAAACCTCATAGGCTTTTTCTAATGCGATTACCAGCGCAACAGGGCGGATCCCCAGGTGAATCCGCCGCCCATCGCCTCCAACAGTACCAGGTCACCTTTCCGGATCCGGCCATCGGCGACGGCGACCGACAGCGCCAGCGGGATGGAAGCCGCCGAGGTGTTGCCATGGCGATCGACCGTCAGCACCACCTTCCGCGGTGCGATGTGCAGCTTGTGCGCCGAGGCATCGATGATGCGCTTGTTGGCCTGGTGCGGCACGAACCAGTCGAGTTCCTCCGCAGTGGTGCCGGTGGCCTTGAAGGCATCCATTACCACGTCGGTAATCATGCCGACAGCGTGCTTGAAGACCTCGCGACCCTCCATCCGCAGCTGCCCCACCGTGCCGGTCGAGGATGGACCGCCATCGACATAGAGCTTGGATTTGTGCCGGCCGTCGGAACGCAGATGGGTGGTCAACACGCCCCGACCGCCGCTCTCGGACACCGCCTGGGCTTCCAGCACGAGGGCGCCGGCGCCATCGCCGAACAGCACGCAGGTGGCGCGGTCGTTCCAGTCGAGGATCCGCGAGAAGGTTTCGGCACCGATCACCAGCGCCCGCCTGAAGGCGCCGGCGCGCAAAAAATTATCGGCAGTGGCCAGCGCGAAGATGAAGCCCGAGCACACCGCCTGCAGATCGAACGCCGCGCCATGGTGGATGCCAAGCGCATCCTGCACGGCGACCGCCGTGGCCGGAAAAGTGTTGTCGGGCGTCGAGGTCGCCAGCACGATCAGGTCGATCGATTGCGCATCGATCGCCGCCTGGGCCAGAGCGGCGCGCGCGGCACGGATCGCCAGATGCGAGGTGAACTCGCCTTCGGCGGCGATGTGGCGCTGCCTGATGCCGGTGCGCTGCACGATCCATTCGTCCGAGGTATCGATGCGCGCCGCCAGTTCGGCGTTGGTCAGCACCTGCTCCGGCAGATAGGAGCCACAGCCAAGCACCACCGAGCGTATTGCGGTCACGAGACAGCCTCCGGTGCGGTCGGCGCTTGAGCAAGGGCGCTGCCGTCGCGATTGAGTGTTTGATTGATCTTGGTCAGAAGGTCATAACGAACCATTTCATAGCCAAGATCGACCGCATAGGCGAAGCCTTCGGCGCTGGTGCCGCCGTGACTTTTCACAACAATGCCATTGAGGCCAAGGAACACCCCGCCGTTGGATTTGTTGGGGTCCATTTTTTCGCGAAGCGAGCGAAATGCATTCCTGGCCAACAGAAAGCCGAGCTTGGAAAGCCAAGACCGGGTCATCGCATTTCGCAGATACTCGCTCATCTGTCGGGCAGTGCCCTCCGCCACCTTGATGGCGATGTTGCCGCTGAAGCCTTCGCTGACCACCACATCGGCGACGCCGCGGCCGATGCTGTCCCCTTCTACGAAGCCGACGAATTCCATCTGCGGCAGGTTCATCGCGCGCAGCATTTCGGCCGCGGCACGAATTTCTTCGCCGCCCTTCATTTCCTCCTTACCAATATTGAGCAGGCCGACCGTCGGCCGTTGAAGCTCAAACAGCACACGCGCCATGGCACTGCCCATCACGGCCATCGCCGTCAGGTGTTGGGCGTCGCCGCCGATCGTCGCGCCGACATCGAGCACGACGGAGTCGCCGCGCAGGGTCGGCCAGATCGCCGCAATCGCCGGCCGTTCAATGCCGGGGAGCATGCGCAGACAAAACCGCCCCATCGCCATCAGTGCGCCGGTATTGCCGGCCGAGACCGCCGCGTCTGCGTCGCCCTTCTTGACCGCGTCGATTGCAAGCCACATCGAGGAGGTTTTGCGACCGCGGCGCAGCGCCTGGCTCGGCTTGTCGTGCATACTGACCGCGACGTCGGTATGGATCACTCGGGACGCGGCCTTCAGCGCCGGATGGCGGCCGAGTTCGGCCTCGATTTTCGCCGCATCGCCAAACAGCAGGAACTCGCTGTCAGGACGTCGGGTCAAGGCGATCGCGGCGCCGGGAATGACAACAGCGGCGCCGACATCGCCACCCATGGCGTCAAGCGCGATTCGAACCTTTTGCGGCATGGACGTCCCGGAAACCTGATCTTTCGCGGTCTTGTTGCGCTCGGCCGCGGACTTGGAAAGCGGACTTGGATAGCCGATTTGGACATCGGCAGGAATGGCAGCGATCGGCGAAGCGCTCTGCTGCGCCCCGGCCGGGCCGCGACAATAGCGTGTCCCAGCCCCGAAACAACCTCTTGACCCCAGCCTTTTCGCTACCGCGCTGCAGCGACCATAGCATCCAGCCATCAAAGGAACGCTATATTATTCAACAAATTACATGAAGTTTTCGCGCCTTGCGGGCAATCGCGGCACTTGCCCGGATGCGGTTTGGCAACCCTTTCAACGATTTTTCGGCTTCTTGGCGTCCGGTGCCGACGTCTCCAGCCGAAGCGCCTTGAGCGCGGCGAACGGATGATCCTCCGGATCGACCGCCTCGACAGGCGCTTCGAATACCGCCCCTTCGCGGCGCGGATAGGGATCGATGGCCAGGAACAAGGCATCGGTCGCCACCCGGCCGAGATCGATCAGCCCATTGACAATCGGCTCCGGCGGGTCCGGCAGCTCAACCTCGCTGTCCGCCGCTTCATCGACCAGATCCGCCAGTACGGGGATCTGCTCGGGCGGGGCGAACACCAGATCGATCGGCTCGTCGATGTCGTTGTAGATCGGCTCGAGCGTGATCACGCAGGTCTGCCCGACCTGCGCCCGAACCCGGCCGCCGACATGGAAACGGCCTCCGCCGTTGGGAGTAACCACGAGCTGCGCCTGCGCGAGCGGGATGTCACGCAGACCGGCGAGTTCGGCCATAGCCAGACGGGTGGCCGGGTCAGCCTCAATGTCGCGCTGCAACCCGGTGTCGGGGATCTGCGCCACGAGAACCGGAACATGCCAGGGATCGGCAGGCTTGGTCATGTCTCCTCTCCCGGTGATCGCCCGGCCTGCAACGCCGCTGGCATGGGAAAATGCCAGGATGCGCCCTTCAACGCCTCGTCATCAAGTTCCGCCAGCGCGGCGATCACAGCCTCGGCATAGCGCGCCAACAGCCGGGCCTGTTCGAGCTGCCGGCCGGCGAGGATATTGCGGCAGAGCGCCTGCGAAAGCCGGTCCGCGGCGGTGTCCGAGCTCGGGTCCAGGGTTTGCCCAAGGGCCTGGTCGTAGGCCGCCGAACGGCCATAAAAGGCCTCCCCGAAGGCCTGCATGCGCTTCGGGACGGTCAGATCGCCGACGCCCATTTCGCGCAGATTGTCGTCCATGTCGTCACAAAAATGGTCAAACAGCGCCTGGCACAGCTCGGCGCCATCAGCAGCCGACCGCAACCGCCGCAGCACCATCCACAAATGCAGCAGCAGCAGGTCAAAACGGCCGTCCACCGTATCGGGCACGGCGAGGTCGCGATAAAACCGGGGTTCTCGCGCTTGCGCCACGATCATGCCATAGATGGTCTCAATGGTGCCGCGCAGCGGCATCTCGGGTTTCCTGAAGTGACGAAAGGGCCAAGGCATTGTGGGTTCCGTGAGCGAGCCCTTGAGGCCCGTGCTTGTTGTAATCCGACGTACTGCCCGGTACGTCAACGCCCCGCGCGACGCAAGGGGACGGGACCAGTTCCGCGATGACCAAGACGAGCCCTCATTGCTCTCGCCAAGCCGCGCCGTATGGCGCCCCCGGACGCTGGCGCGGCCTGCGTACCGCGCTGGCCACAGCCCTGCTGTGCGCCGGCCTTTGCGGCTGCATCACCGGCGAGCAGTTTCAGAAGGGCTACATCCTGCCGGCCGGCGCGCTGGAGCAGATTCCGATCGGCGCGAGCCAGGATCAGGTGCTGATCGTGATGGGAACGCCCTCCACGGTCGCCACCCTGAACGGCGAGGTGTTCTACTATATCTCGCAGCGCGCCGAGCGCCCGGTGGCCTTCATGAACCAGAAGGTGGTCGACCAGCGCGTAATCGCGATCTATTTTGACAAGAACCGCCAGGTCAAGCGCCTCGCCAATTACGGCATGCAGGACGGCAGGATCTTCGACTTCGTCAGCCGCACCACGCCGACCTCCGGCCAGGAAATGAGTTACCTGGCGCCATTGTTCAAATTATTGAGCTTCAATTAGCCAGCACAATTTTTAGTTATGTGTGATTAGCCTAACACGCATAAAGGGTGACCCCTGCTATCCCTTGGCGCGAGCCTGATCGTGTCATCAGCTCTCTTGAAACAAACGCTCTCAAGGGCCCAACTCAGCAGGAGATCAACGTCATGGGTTTCTATGGATCAGAACCGTTTGATAGCGCGCAAGCCACTTACGTTTGGACTGGACTGGGCTCGCCCGGCTTCTTTTCCGTCACCGTCGAGGGCAACGCACCGAATTTCACATCCGGGATCACACTGGTCCGCGACGAACAGTGGGTTGGCGGCCTCGCGATCAAGGTGATGGGCTGGACGGGACCGCTCGGCAAAGGCACCAAGCACTACAAGGTTCATGGCTCCTTCCCCGGATCCTTCCTCAAGGATATTGTGGTGATCGGAAGCAACAAGCACGAGGTCATCGAGGTCAGGCAGATCCCGTTCACCAGCGACGAGGAATTTGCCAAACACGCCGACGGGCTGGTCTGACCGGCGGCAGATCCCCTCCGGGCGGGCGCCCGCGGGGGGCAGTCTCGTCCGTTGGTCGAAGGCTCAGCGCGACAGAATCGCCAGCAGCAGCAGCGCCACGATGTTGGTGATCTTGATCATCGGGTTGACGGCGGGGCCGGCCGTATCCTTGTAGGGATCGCCGACGGTGTCACCGGTCACCGCGGCCTTGTGGGCATCCGAACCCTTGCCGCCGTAGTGGCCGTCCTCGATGTACTTCTTGGCGTTGTCCCAGGCGCCGCCGCCCGAGGTCATCGAGATCGCGACGAACAGGCCGGTGACGATGACGCCGAGCAGCATGGCGCCGACCGCGGAGAACGCCGCCGATTTACCGGCCTCGCCGCCGCCCGCGATCACGAAGATGGCAAAATAGACCACGATCGGCGACAGCACCGGCAACAGCGACGGGATGATCATTTCCTTGATCGCGGCCCTGGTCAGGATGTCGACCGCCTTGCCGTAATCCGGCTTGTCGGTGCCCTTCATGATGCCGGGTTTTTCCCGGAACTGCCGCCGCACCTCCTCGACAATGGCGCCGGCCGCGCGGCCGACTGCCGTCATGCCCATGGCGCCGAACAAATAGGGCAACAGGCCGCCGAACAACAGTCCGACCACGACGTAAGGATTGTTCAGCGAGAAGTCGGGCACCACGCCCTGGAAGTAGGGAAACTTCGCGGCGTTGGCGATGAAGTATTTGAGGTCTTCATTATAGGCCGCAAACAGCACCAGCGCGCCGAGGCCCGCGGAGCCGATCGCGTAGCCCTTGGTGACCGCCTTGGTGGTGTTGCCGACGGCGTCGAGCGCGTCGGTCGCCTTGCGGACTTCCTTAGGCAGCCCCGCCATTTCGGCAATGCCGCCGGCATTGTCGGTAACCGGGCCGAAGGCGTCGAGCGCCACCACCATGCCGGCCAGCGCCAGCATGGTGGTGGTGGCGATGGCGATACCGAACAGCCCGGCCAGGCTGTAGGTGACGAGAATGCCGGCGATGATGACGAGCGCCGGACCCGCGGTCGACTCCATCGAGATCGCAAGGCCCTGGATCACATTGGTGCCATGACCGGTGACCGAGGCGGCCGCGATCGATTTCACCGGGCGATAATCGGTACCGGTGTAATATTCGGTGATCCAGATGATCAGCCCGGTGACGATCAGGCCGACGATGCCGCATTCGAACAGCGCCAGGCCGGTGAACTTGACCCCGGCCAGCGGGCC
>Ga0302319_10021291_pt1 | contig 11687 bp, 5 predicted proteins | sample Bog_T0_2_FD_203319 | JGI IMG/M metagenome (GOLD analysis project Ga0302319, IMG submission 203319) | Peat permafrost microbial communities from Stordalen Mire near Abisko, Sweden - Bog_T0_2 | ecosystem: Environmental > Terrestrial > Soil > Wetlands > Peat | place: Sweden: Abisko, Stordalen Mire...
AGGGAATCGAAATCCTACTTCCGGCTGACCACCAGGTGGAGATCCTGGAGATCCGAAAATCGGCAGGGTGAATCGATCATGCAATGATCATCCCTCTGTGCCGAGCCAGTAAAAACAGTTGCTGGAAGTGGGGGAATTTTGATCTTCCCCCTTTGCCAGCATACGGCTTCACACCCTTGGCCGCAGCCGTCGCCGCCTCAAGTCAGATTACAACTACTGCTTTGCCGGATAGTTCACCTGCACGGTCAAAATCTCATAGGGATGAATCGTGGCGGTCACAGTGTCGTTGACCACTTTCAACGCCGCGCCCTCCGGCTTTTCCATCAGGTTCGTGACAGTGGCTCCGGCTGCGCCCTTGGGCAGGTGGATCTCCACGTCGCTTGATTTGCCAGCCCATTCATAGACGCGGAAGATCAGCCCGTCAGAGTCCTCCGCTTTCTTCAGCGCGGTCAGCACCACATTTTCCGGCTTCACGGTAACATAGGCATGTTCCGCTTGCATGCTGCCCGTGTGCGCTTCCACCTGCATGGCCTGAAGTTTGTAGTTGTATTCGTAGCCGTGCCGCACCGTCAGCGCCTGCTTCCAGTCGCCTCCGTGCGGATAGAGCGCGTAATGGAAATGATGATGCCCGCGGTCCGCCTCGGCGTCAGGCCACGTGGGCGAGCGCAGCAGCGTGAGGCGCAGCACATTGTCCTTGTCGTCGTAGCCATACTTCGATTCATTCAGCAGGCTGAAGCCATGTTGGGCATCACTCAGATCGGCCCAGCGCAGGGCCGGCACTTCAAACTGCGCCTGCTCCCAGCTGTTGTTGCGCGTGGTGGATGCTGCCGTAGGGTACCTCGTACGTGGCCTTGTCACTGGTTGCAGCCAGTGGAAATGCGGCTTTCAGCAGAACGTGCGTCTCATGCCAGTCAATGTCATTCTCCACATCCACCTGTTCGGCCCCCACATCGAGCACAATGTTCTGCACGAACTTTGAGCTTTGCCAGGTGCGTGTTACGCGAATCACGCCTCGCAGCGGTCCCTTCTGAACAAGCTCCACGGAGTCGACATTATCAATGGGGCTGAAATGATCGAGCGTTCCAGGATCAACGTTCCATGCGTCGTACTCCTTGGGCAGATCCTTGAACGTTTGCAATTGATTGCCGCAGGCGCCAGCCGCCAATGCTTCAAACTTTGTCTTCTTGTTGAAGAGGCTGGTGATGCAGCCGGTCTGCTTGTCCACCGTGACTTTCAGGGCGGAATTTTCCAGGGTCAGCCCTTCCGCTTTAAGGTCGCTCACAAAAGGTTTTGCGCCGGGGACGACGTGCAGCACTTTGTATCCCAAAGAAGGAACGTTATTCGCCGAAATCAGCAGGCGATAGCTGTTGGTTTTGGCGTCGCTCTTCAAGACCTCCGACGGCACCACGCGATTGGCCGCGTCGAGCACCGTCACGCCGCCCGTCCCCGGTGCGGGCATTTGCACGTCAACCTTTACCAAGCCCGAACGCTCCCAGGCCAGCGGGTTGAAGACCAGCACAGGCACGCCGCCAGCACCGTTAGTGTCAACTTCCGCCGCCAGGGTCTTCAGCGCCTTTTGCGAAATCTCGTTTGTGGCCCAGCGCACCTGGTCATAATCGCGCTGCGCTTCCTTATAAATGATGCCGATGCCGGAGCCGGCCGCGAGGTCGTGGAAGTCATTGAACGTGATCTTTTTCCACGCCTCGGTCAGTTCATCTCCAGGATACGGATTACCTTCGCGCCACGCCAGGGAGGCGAACTTCTCCGCATTCAGCGCCTGCTCTTCACTCTCGCGCATGTTGCGCTTATGGATGGCCTGCGTGGTCATTACGCCGCGGTGATACTCAAAATACATTTCGCTCTTCCATGTTGGAATTGCCACCTGGTTATCGGCGGGAGCGGTGGGTGGTTTATATCCCTTGGCGATGGAGCTGTAGTCCCACACGGGCGAGTCCGCCGCCAGTTTGCGCTCAATCTCCGTAAAGTAGCTCTGCGCGGTTCCGAATTGCATTTGGGGAGCAACCTTGTCCGGGTGCATCCAGTGCATACCCTGATCCAGGACCGCCCGTGTGGGACCTCCGCCGTGATCCCCGATGCCATAGAGGTCCATCATCTCGGTCAATCCCGCAGCGCGCTGGCGAGCGGTGGCCAAATTGGCGGAGAGGCGCACCGGATTTAAATTGTCGTTGGCATAATCAATGGGAAAATAGGTCAGGACCTTGCTGCCGTCCGGTGATTCCCACCAGAACAGTTTGAAGGGAAGCTGGTTGGTGTCGTTCCACGTCATCTTCTGCGTCACAAAATAGTCGATGCCGGATTTCTTGTAGATCTGCGGCAACTGCCATGTGTACCCAAAGGAATCAGGGTTCCAGCCGATGCGCACGTCCACTCCGTAGGTTTTCTGAAACCAGCGCTTGCCCAACAGCAGCGACCGCACCGCTGATTCGCCATCGGGCATATTCAGGTCCGGCTCCACCCACATGCCGCCTACAATTTCCCAACGCCCTTCCTGAATGCGCCGCTTGATCTCCTCATTCATCTGCGGATACTTTTCCGCAATCCACGCGTTGTACTGTGCGGCTGACTGTGTGAACGTGTAATCCGGGTATTCATTCATCAACTGCAATGCGGTGCTGAAGGTTCGCTTGACGGTGTCCACGGTCTCCGTCCATGGCCACAGCCATGCCGCGTCGATGTGCGAATTTCCGGTCAGGTGCGCGGTCGCCTGCCGCAGCGTCGGCCTCAACGTTTCCAGCGTCGTCTGCGCCTGTTTGAGCGAAGCATCGAACTTTGCCTGGTCGTTTGCATCCAGGGCCGCCAGGTCGACGGAGCTGATGGCCTTCTCCAGAGTCGCCGTGTCGGTGGGAACAGCGTTTGAATAGTCCGGGATCAGGAGTGCGGCGGAAAGAATTTCAAGCCGGATGTCTTCAGGGTTCGGACGGCTTTCGGGAAAATCGATCTTCAGTTCCGTGCCGGCGAAGGTTTTTATGTCCACCGTGTGCAACAGTTTGACGGCAATCAGCACTTTGTCTCCGGGCTTTGCCTTTTCAAACAGCACAATCGGTTCCAGGTCATCGCCCAGGGCCACACGCCGTCCGTTGTAATAGATAATCTCGGGCATCGGCCCATTGGCGTCGGCATGGAAGCTGAACCAGATTCGCGCGCCCGTCAGGTCGTAGCCGTGCAAACGCTGGGGAACTTCCACCCAGCGCCGGAACCACACAGCATCCTGTGGTGCTTGCATGCGTGGTTTCACCAACGGCCACGATGAGTCGTCCAGATCCGGCGATTCTCCATGCGCCAGGTCGCCCGCATGAAACCGCCATTCTTCCGCGGGGATTTGGTTGAGCGTGGTCAGCCGCTCCACCACCGATTGTGAAGTGCCGCTGAGAGATTTGACGATCTCCGCTGCCTGCGCGGCTGTCTGGGCGTTTGCCCTTGCTCCGCCAAACACACCGATCAAGCAGGCGGAAAGCACCACGGCCAGCGCGCTGATCTTCAAGACGCGCTTGCAGAATCTCAGAGTTTGTTTGCTGGTCGAAGCCATCATGGAAGGATCTCCTGATTCAGTTTACGAAAGAAACGATTGTGTCATTTCTGTTTACGCCTGAGCACCCAAAGATCGCCGCGAATTATACTCTGTTGGGCACGCATTTAGAACCGGACTTCTCATCAGCCGGTGAGGAGCGAAGCTTGCAAGCCCCTCTGTCTGGATTATTCATGAGAGCGTGAAAGGTCGGGTGGAGGGGGTGAGGCAGGGGTAGGAGAGGGCTGGAAGGTGAGGCGAGAGGGAGGGGGAAGCTTGGAACGGCAGAAAAGGGGCTGGAGTTGCCGGGGGCGGTGAGCGAGAGCCTGTTGGCGGGCGCAGTTCGACTTGGCCTCCCGTGGGAGGGGGGTTACGGGTGGAGGTTTTTGCGGCGGGTTGGTTTTTCGAGCGCTTCCGGGGTAGCGACTAGCCGGGGGCCCGGGCGGCGTCTTGAAAGTTGTCCTGATGGGGCCAGCCGCTGGCCAGATGCACCCAGACCCAGCGGGCGGTTTGCCGGACGCGGGCTCCCACTTTGAACAGGCGCGTGCGCAGACTGCCGATCTGCAGGGTGCGCAAGGGCTCAGGCAGTTGCTGGCGAAACAGGTTCACGAGGTTGTAGGCGAGGCTATGCAACACGAGGCGAAAGGCATTGGCGAGGAAGCGATGGCAACTGAGGCGATCGGCATGGAAGCCGTTCTTGAGCTCGGCGATGCGGTTTTCGCACTCGCCCCGGCCGTTGTAGAACTGCCAGACGGACTCGGCCTCGCCCGTCTGGTTGGTCACCATGAAGTAGACGGTTTTCTCATGGGAGTTGTGCTGGGCCTGGGCGAGCACGCGGCGCTCCCGTTGCCATTTGCGGGCACGATAAGTAAAGCACGAATAGTGGCGCTGGGGATTCTGCGTATCGGCATAGGCTCGGGAAGCCGCGTCCACCGCAGGCTCCGCCCGCAGGCGCAGCGGCTTGCTGCGTTGAATGCGGATGGCGTATTCGACCCGCTCTTCCTCCAGCAGGTCGAACAAGGGTCGCCAGCCGAACCCGGCATCGGCCCGCAAGCGGATGGGAACCTCCGGGAAAGCGCTGCGCAAGCGACGCAGCAGGCGGCGCAAACGGCCCAGAACGCGGTTGTAGCTGATGCAGTTGCCGCGCCGGAGGCGCACATCGAGCAGGCAGCCGGTGTGCCGCTCAAAGACGATCAGCGGATGATAGACCGGTTCGCCAAAATGGCCGTTGAACATGCTCAGTTGCTGGGCTCCATGGGTGGGATCATCGGTCGAGTCCACGTCCAGAAGGATTTCGCCGCGGCGCCGCACCGCCTCGCCCCCGACGCGAATGAACCATTCCAGCCCCTGGCGGGTGAGCCGCGCGATGTCCCGCCCGGTAACGGAATTCTCCAGCCGCGACAGGGTGGGCTGCGAAGCCAGTTCCTCTCCCAGCGGTTTGTCGGCCACCATTTTCAGGATGGGATCGTGGCGCAACTGCTGCGCGTCATTGGCATCCTCATAACCGGCGCAAAGGGCATAAAGGCGCTGGCGCAGCATCTCCAACAGCGAGTGGTCGACGCGCCCGGGATCGCGGGCGTCGTGCAAGGGTTCGGCCAAATCGGCGGTCAGGTGATGGCGCTCGTCAAAGGCGCGCAAGGTCAGCAAGCCGGCGTCACTGCTGATCTGTCCACCACAGAAATCCACCCGCACCGGGCGATGAGCGTAGAACGAGAAGGTCGTTTGTGATATACAAGGTGTCACGTTACGGATGCTCCAAAAGGGAATGCCGGGTGCGCGAACACCCAGTGTTCATCAACCTTTTAGAGCATCCTTTCTTTTTTGGCCAGAAATATCGTGAATAATCCAGACGTAGGGGCGTGGAGATTTTCGGAATTCCACTCGACTCATCCACTGCGCAATCGGGCACGGAGGGTGCTTTGCGGCGGGGCATGCCGGCCTCGCGGAAGAGCTTCATCATGTCGGACGGCCAGAATTCGAACACCTCCTGCGTGGTGGCGGCGGCGTAGGGCGGGCATGTGGGAAGACCCGTACTCACATCAAGCATCACCGGCCGGTGCAAGTTGCAAACGCGAATCGGCGATTTTCCCGGAATATACCAAGTCTCCACGGTTTGGGGGCAGAACCTGGTGGGCAGGTCGCCGCTGTCCGCACAAACCGCCACTTTGGTGACTCCCGCTGGCGGCGCTGGCAAATTGAACGCTTCATTGGGTTTCTCCAGGTTCAGTGCGTCGGCAATGCGGAAGAACAGCGGAGCGGCCGCTTCCGCGCCCACAAAACTCGGGTTGCCCCGCGCCTCAAAATCGCCGATCCAGACCACGAGGATGTAAGGCCCCACGATTCCCGCCGACCACGCGTCGCGAAAGTCCCAGGAAGTGCCGGTTTTCCAGGCGATCGGCCACTTGCCGGGGGGAGCGAGAGTGGCGTCTTCACCGGGCCGGGGATTGTGGCTGAGCATATCGACGGTAATAAAGCTGGCCTCTGGACTGAGCAGGCGGACGCCCTCTCTTTTCGGCTCCGATGGCCGGGTGCGGAGGGGCTGAAGCACCCCCTGGTTTGCCAGCATGGCGTAAAGGCCCGCCAGTTCCTCCATGGTTACCTCGCCTCCGCCGAGCGCCAGGGCGAGGCCATAGTACGACTCGGGCTTCATGCCACCCACTCCCGCGGTGTGAAGAAACTGGTAGAGATCCGGTTGCCTCAACTGCGTGGCGATCCAGACGGCGGGAATGTTGCGGCTGCGAATCAAGGCATCCTGCGCGGGGATGGGACCGACAAAATTGCCGTCGAAATTCTCCGGCGTGAAGGGGCCAAATGATGTGGGCGCATCCCGCAGGATCGTGTGCGGGTGAAGCACTCCCTGATCCAGAGCGAGCGCATAGATGAAGGGCTTGAGCGTTGACCCCGGGGACCGCTTGGTAATTACACCGTTGATTTGACCGTGGATTTCCTGATTCGCGTAATCGGCCGATCCCACCCAGGATTTCACTGACATGTCGCGGTAGTCCACCAGCAGGATGGCAGCGTTGCGGATGCCTCGATCACTAGCCTGGATGAGGTAGCGATCGACCTGCCGCTCCACGAGCTGCTGAAGACCAGCGTCAAGAGTGGTTGCAATTGGGCCGGAGAGACCGGGGTTCGCCTGCAGGATCGCATCCGTAAAATGCGGCGCGCGCAGAGGGATGGCGGAATCGGCAGGCGCCAGGACGGGCAGTTCAAGCTGACGGCGTTCAGAATCGGTGGGATGGTTCTTGTTGATCCAAAGCCTTGCGAGTTGAGTGCGCGCGGACAAGAGCCTGGATTGCTCGAGCCCGCGTCCTGCCCTTGTGGGGTGCTGCGGGATAACTCCCAGCGTGATCGCCTCGCCCAGATCGATTTGAGACGGAGGTTTGCCAAAGTAGATGCGGCTTGCTGCTCCAACGCCCTGAATGTTGCCGCCAAACGGCGCGAGATTCAGGTAGGCTTCCAAAATGCTGCGCTTGGAGTAGCGCGCGTCCAGCCATAATGCCGCGACGGACTGCTTCAGCTTGCCTGCGGGCGTCCTGGTGTTCATGTGGTACAAGAGGCGCGCGAGCTGCATGGTGAGGGTTGAGCCTCCCTGGCGGCCCTTGCCTCGCCAGGTTGTTATTGCCGCGCGCACCAGCGAAACCGGATTAACACCCGGGTGGCAGTAGAACCACCGATCTTCCTTGAGAAGGAAGGCATCGACCAGCGAGGGAGACATCTCCTTGAGTGGAGTCCACACGCGGTACTGGCCGTCTGCCGCCAGAGTTGCACGCAGCAGTTCGCCATCCGCAGACCAGATGGATGTGGACTGCGGCACGAGGTCCCGCAGCGGCCGGGACGTGTAGAGGCGGATCAGCAGCAAGACCGCGGGGATGGCGGCAATCGCTATCCATTTTTTGACGCGCCTGGTCATTATGGTTTCACAATTTCCAAGCTTGCCGCCTGGCTCATCCCGGTGATTTGGCGGTTGTACATGCCTTCGGCAAAAGCGGGGGGCGCCTGGAACACGCCCTCGTTGGTGGCTCTCACCTTATAGGCGTAGGTTGATGCGTCCTTTGTGGCGTCGCCGTAGAGGATGACGCGGTCATCACGTCTTTCCACATACTGCGGCGCCCAATCCGAGCCCGGGCCCAATTGACGATCGAGCGTGGGCTCAAGGCCGCCGGGCAGCAGATCCACCACGGCGATTTGGCTCACGCGGTCGCGATTGGTGGCACGAATGCGCAGGCGGACCCAAAACTCCTCTCCCACCTTGACCTTGGTGGTCACGTTGCCGTTCGCATCGAGAAACTCATGAATCAATTCAATGCCCTGGCTAACTTCAGAGGCGGGCGGGTTGCGGTCAAAACCCGATTCGTTGAGCGAATAGTAAGCCGGCAGCGAGCCTTCGCGGGTGAACTGAACGCTCGTGATGCCCGCCGGCACGCTCACTCTTGATGTTGACGCCTGCCGCTGGCCGCCAATGACGATGCCCAGCTTCACCTTGGGAGCGGCGGCTTTGGCGTAGGCATCAAGCGCTAGCAGCGTGTACGCCGCGGAAAGCGAACTCACCTGGTTGCCGCTGATCGCCTTGCCGATGCTCTCCAGCACCTCCGCCGGAACATGGTTCACGCGCTCAGGGAAATGGCTGGCCAGCAGATAGAGCAATTGGGCGTCATGCACAACGGGATCGTAATAGACATCGTCCGTCTCCTCGTGGTTTTGCTGGGACCACTGAACCTTGCGGATGATGAGGTCGGCGTCAGAATTGCGCTGCATCAGGCGATAGGCGGAGGCAAGGTAGGCGGCAGCCAGATCGGAAGACCAAGTGCTTTCCTGCCGGTGCGAGAGTTCCTGTTCAACATTCGAAATCGCGGCGGCGGGTTTGATGCCCTGGCGCGCCAGCAGGTAGACGGCATAGGCCCGCAGACGGGCATCCGGCAGGGTGGGAGCGGGCGTGGAAGCGAAGCGGGTGAGCCAGTCATCAAGGCTCGTCATCAGTTCTGGGGGAACCTTCTGCCCGCGGTCGCGTGCTTCCACCAGTAAATGGGCTGCGTAGACGGTTGCAAACTCCGCCGTCTGCGGTGATGACGACCAGAGGCCAAAGCCCCCCGAGTCGTTTTCGCGGCTCTGCAACATGGAAAGCGTTCCCGCGATGGGCTTGGGGTCGCGGGTCTTAACCGAACCGTATTCAGGCCGGGAGGCGAGCAGCAGCGCGGCCAATCCTTTGCTCACCAACTGTTCCGTGCAGGGGTAAGGATACTCATCAAGATAGGCAATCAGGCCATCGCCCCATACCAGTGGAAGCGAGGAGACGGAAGCATTGACGGAACGACGCTCAACAAAGAGATCGCGCTTGAGAGGCACGGAAGTGCTGCCACCATCGAAGCGGCCGAGAGTCAATTGGGTGCGATAGGCAATGGCGGGCCGCACGCTGACGCTCTCTTCGATGTGGGCCTCGGATCTGCCCCGGGTGGCAATGAACTTCAGCGATGCCGGGCCGAGCACAGGGTTTGCTTTGAAATGGAATTCAGCAATTCCCTCACGTTTGCCGTCAACCTGAAGGTCGGAGGTCGTTGCGCTGGTGAAGCCAAGTTCGCGCGACACTTGCACCTGCACATGGATGGGGTCCTTGCCATTGGTGTTGTTGAAGACGCCCACGGTCACGCTGAATTCATCTCCGGGCGCAACCATGGCGGGCACGTTGGGTGTGAGAATGAAGTCGCCCTTCACTTCCGTATCCGCTTCGGACACGCCGGCACGCCGCGCGCTTACGGCAACGGCGACAATGCGCAGGCGTCCGTTGTAGTAATCGGGAACGGCATAGTGGAGGTCTTTTCCTTCCGGACCCACATTGATGATTCCAGACCACCATGCCACCGCGGGTTTGCGTTTGCGGTTGAAGGGATTCAGGTGGCGCGAAAATCCGCCATCGGCATCGCCGCCCGGAGCCGCCAGCTCAAGAAAGCGCCGGAATTCCGGCAGCATCAGGTCGAGAATCTGCGTGGTGTCCACTTGCAGCATTCGCTTCTGGAAAAAATAACCCAGGGGGTCGGGGTTCCTGTAGCGCGCCACTTGGAGGATTCCATCATCCACTGCGAACACGGCCACACGCGAGGGTTCGGCTGGGGCAACATGCATTTCCAGCACGCTGCCAGGTTTGGTCTGGCGATCCGCGGTGAGCCGCACCGCTTGCGTGCGCCCCGAAAGGTCGGCCGCGAACGGCGCCACGCCATAAGAGAGCGGGCTCATGAAGATCTCGTCCGACGCGGGATCGCGCAGGAATTCCACCGCGACGTAGCCGTTGCCTTCGAAACCTGGGGGTAGGGTGACGCGCTGCACGGAGCTGGTGGTGCTGCTCTTAAACCACTGGTGATAGAACACCCGTTCTCGCTCGACAGTGATGAGGCCGGCGCCGGCATAGGGGGCGCGGATGCTGACATTGATGGTGTCGCCGCCGGAGTAGGCCGGTTTATCAAGCTGGATTTGCAGTTCCGCATTGCGATCGAGCGTGCGCGAGACGTTGGCCTCACCCACCACGCTGTAACTGAGCCGGTTGAGTTCCGCGCCGGCGGAGTTGCGCAGCACCAGGATGAAATCGCCCGGTTCCTGGGTGGGAATGGCGAAGTTCGTTCCGCCCGCGCTGATCTGCACATTGCGCGTGTTGCGGATCGTCTCCTTCAAGCGCGAAACATAGCTGTAAGTCCGGTCCGGCTGCTGGGTGAGAACGGAAAGATACTTCCGCTGCACCCATTCGAGCGTCAGTTGCGGCGCGGCAATGGGCGTAAGCTGCTGGTTGACGGCAAGCCAATGAGCCTGCCTCACCGAGGAGCGTGCCACGAAGCGGAGATCGCCATCGGGCTTGACGCCCACCAGGTAGGGCGCATCAGCAACAATCGCCGTATTTTGCGCGGCGACGCTGCGGCCGCCTTCCGCTTCGAAGGCTCGGGCGAGGACGTTCAGCCGGTAAGCGCGACCCGCGAAGCGTTTTAGGTCGAGGGCCAACTCGGTGTTGCCTTTGTCGTCCGTGACGGTGGGGGCGAGCGCTTCATGGTACGGCTCTTTCACCACTTCGCCAACCTGGAAGCGATAATCGGGATACTTGTCATAGCGCGGCAGCACGGGGGAAAGATTCAGTTCGCCTTCCACGCGGCGATTGCTGGCGGGCTCGCCGAACAGATGCATCACGGAGACGAGAGCCTTGACATCGGCGGGGGTAAGCCATCCGGGCAGGGTCTTTTCAGCCAGGTCGAGCCGGACCTTCATCCGGTCTGGTTCAAATTCCTGCACATTGAAGGAGACGCTGCCCAGCATTTCGCGCTCTTTGTTGTCTTTCGGAAGCCACGCAATCGCCTGATAAGTGCCGGTGGGTGAGTCAGGCTGAGTTGCGAAAGTGATTTCATCAAAGGCCGTTTCCGATAGCTTGATTTTGTCGCGGCGCACGACATTGGCACGCGGGTCGCTGATCTCAACGTCCACGGAGAGGCCGGAGAGCGACGACTTCCAATCCGCCGTGCGCGTGATCATGCCAAGGTGCGTGGTTTCGCCGGGGCGATAGATGCCGCGATCGGAAAAGAGATAAGCGGAGAGTTGTTGAGGTGAAGTGGCGTTTTCCACTCCGCCCGTTTCGAAGCGTGAAAGGTCCAGGCTCCGTTCCGCAGTTCGCAGCGGCATGAAGGAAAAGTCGGAGTCTTTCCGGGCGAGGATCAGCAGGGGAGCTTTTTCGCGCTTTAGCTCCGGGAGCTTGGGAATTTGGGCGCGGCCGGTGGCATCCGTAGTGGCCGCGGCCACAGGCTCGCCGTTCCGCCCGATCAATTCGACGCGTGCGCCGCCCACGGGCTCGCCGCGGTGAAGGGACTGGACGAAGACGTCGCGACTGCCGTCATTTGATTGCTTGACGATGAAGCCAAGGTCGGTGACCAGGATGAGGCGCGTGTCTTCAATGCTGTCAGGTGCATTGTTTTCGTCCCCGCCCTCCTGTGTTTCCTGCGGAGTCTTCGCGCGCGGCACGGAGCGGATGTGCAGCAGGAACAGTCCGCGCTGGTTCTGCGCATTGTCCATCAGGTATTGGCCGAGGTCGATGCTGTCATACGTCGGTTTGCCGGGCTTCTGACCGCTGTAATCCCGTGTGGCGGAGAAGCGCTCGACGATGCTGTCTTCGAGTCCACCCAGCTATGGC
>Ga0302319_10021298_pt1 | contig 11685 bp, 13 predicted proteins | sample Bog_T0_2_FD_203319 | JGI IMG/M metagenome (GOLD analysis project Ga0302319, IMG submission 203319) | Peat permafrost microbial communities from Stordalen Mire near Abisko, Sweden - Bog_T0_2 | ecosystem: Environmental > Terrestrial > Soil > Wetlands > Peat | place: Sweden: Abisko, Stordalen Mire...
GGGGCGGGTTTTGGTTTGGCCATGCGCGGACTATGCGCATGGCGGCGCGTGGAATCAAGAAAAAAATGCGCAACCTTTGCAAGTTTTCGCTTGCCATTGTTTGAAAAATAGACCAAACTTTGCGTAATGAATAAATCAACTGCCATCCAAACGTCCAAAGCGACCCAAAAGAACCTCTACCTCGACCGCGGCGTCCTCGCCGCCGCCGAGGCCTACGTGGCCCTGCGCAAACAAACCCAGCGCGCCTTCAGCCTCTCCCAATTGGTGCAGGAGACCCTCGTCGAGGAATTGCACAAGCAGGGCGTGAAACTTCCACCGGAGTTCTGCGCACAATGAACGCATTATTGGAGGCTTGCCTTCGGATGCTGAAGCTCACCGGCGGGTCGCAATACTGGACCGGCGATACGCAAGCTGCCCTGGAGTTCATGGAAGCCGCCGTGGCGGCGGCCCTGGAAACGGGAGCCTTGCGGACACCGCTCACCGGAACATCGGCGGTGGTCCCGGAGATTGTCGCGTCCGTCGCGGATTCGGTGGATCACACGATTCAAATGGCGGGAATCGAGGCCAACCGCTAGCGCCGGCCAGGGCGGCCGAGTGGAGTCGGATTTGGAGGGCATTCCCGCGACTACGGGATTGATGCCATGGAGGGAACCGGTGCGGCGGCTTTTAGACAAGCCGCGAGGAGCATCGAACCCAGCCTTCCGCAATGCCGAAGACTTGCCGGTCTGCGGTATGTCGCCACGGCGCCAGTGACGTCTCGCCACGCCTTGGCTTCGCTCCCCACTCGCATCGCTCCGCCCTGCCCGCAGCGCTTCGCGCAGCGAGGCGGGCGGGGAAGCGTTGCGGGCAGGTCCGCTCTCAAAAAGCCGCCCCCGTTTTTCCGGAGGCGCAGGGCTGGTCAGGCAGAAATCAAAAGGCAAATCGCATTATGAAAAACGCAATTTTTACCATCATCCGCCAGGGGCATGATGTGGAGGTGGAAGTCGCCCCGGATGACCCCGGCCTGGGCTATGTCATCAAGGATACTCCCGAGTATGACGAAACCGGCGAGGAACCGGTGGGCATGCTCTATCTGGCGGACGAATCGATCCCGCTGACCCTTCTGGAAGAGGAGGAAGCGCGGGAACGTCTGGAAGAGGCGAATGCGCCCCGAGGAGAGGACGACATTCCCGATGACGACGATGAGGTCCCCACGAAGCGAGCGCAGGACGCCGCCGCGGACGCTTACTTCGGATATCGCTCCGGCCGCTAACTACAAAACCCAGCAACACAACCAATGACATACTTATGAAATACGAAAACCATCCTCAGGCGGCTTCGCCTTCACTGTTGGAATCTTTCCTTCGCGCTGAGATGAATCAGCATTGCTCGGCGGCGCGCGAACGTCCGAGATCGATGCGCGATTTTGAAAGGCGCGCCATCGGCCTGGCGACGATGGACGAACAGATGGCGGTGAGCTGTCTGAGTGCGCTCCCGGCCGGAAGAAAGGAGGGGCGGATGCGATACGCGCCGGCGATCGGCATTTTCATGGCGGAGGTCATTGGCGCCACCTATGGCAATCTCCGGGTGGATAGCCTGGTGGTGGAGGAGACGCCGCGGCGCGTGAGAGCCCGCGGATTCGTGTTCGATATGCAGGGCAACTTTGGCGCGTCGTCGGACGTGATCGAGGCCGTGGGCGCCGGGGAGGGGAAGGCATGCGACGAGAGGACGCGCTCGGAGATCGCCAGAATCGCCACGGCAAAGGCGCGCCGTGAAGCCATTTTCTTGGTGGCTCCGAGGACCGCGTGCCAGGCGGTCGAGGCGGCCTGCGTCGAGGCGGCGTTTGGGGATCCGGAGGCGCAGGCGAGGAGCCTGGCGCGGATCGCCGCGTGGATGAGCGCGGTCGGGCTTCGAGAAGAGCGGGTCTGGCGCGCGCTGGGCGTCGCCGGGGAGTCGGATCTGGACGTCGCGGAGGCGGCCACGCTCCTGGGCTTGCGGAACGCGATCGCCGATGGCGACACGACGCTGGAGGAGGCGTTTCCCGAGGATGCGCCGCCGAGGTTTATTCCGCCGCGTGATGACGCCCCGGCGCCCGGCGGCGGCGAACTGCGCGCATCGGCGGCGGCGCAATTGGTTCACCTGGCGCAGGCGTGCCAGGTGACGCCGGATGCGATTCTGGATTATATCCGCGCCAAGGGGCAGGGGACTTACCGATCGCTGCATGCGGCGCCGGAGGCGGTGCTGACCGGCGTGGTTCGCGCCTGGCCGGATGTGATGGCGGACTTCGCCGGAAGCCGGAGGGAATGACGAATTTCAAAAACCAAAAACCAAAACAACCTATGACGAACACACACACCTTTTCTCCTGGAATCTATGATGGCATCCCGCTCGCGGTTTATCGCGCGGCGCGGGGTGTGAGCCACTCGGACCTGAGACTCTTCAGCCGCACGCCGGCCCACTACGCCGCCAGCCTGGCGGACATCGATCCGGGCGAAGAAACCAAGGCGAAGCGCGACGGCGCCCTGCTGCACCTGGCGATCCTGGAGCCGGTGAAGTTTGGCGATGGCGTGAGCCATTATGTCCGGCCGGAGGGCATTCACTTCAGCAACAAGGAAGGTCGGGCCTGGCGCGATGCGCATCCGGAATTGCCCATCCTCTCCGAGATCGAGCACGCGCAAATCGCCGGCGCCCGCGCCGCGGTCTTCGCGAATCGCACGGCCTGCGCGCTCCTCACCGCCGGCGGGGCGAATGAGGTGAGCGTCTTCGGATGCCACGCGCGCACGGGCCTCACCTTGCGCATGCGCGCGGATCGCATCACCGAGGACGCCGCGGGACGGCCATGGATCGTGGACATCAAGAGCTGCCCGGACGCGCGAAAGTTTGCCTGTTCCGCGCGCGAGTTCCGCTACGACGTGCAGAGCGTCTTCTCCACGGATGCGCTGGCGCTGGCCGGCCTTCCCGGCGCGGCGTTTGTCTTCATCGCCGTGGAGATCGAACCCACGCACGGCGTGCATGGCGTCCGCCTCGTGATGCTGGACGCAGAGACGCAGGAAAACGCCCGGGCCCTGTATGAAGCGGAACTCGATCGTTTCAGCGAATGCGACCGCACCGGCATCTGGCCCGGCCATTCCGACGAGATCGAATACATCCGCGTCAAGCGCTGGGCGGCGTGAGGTGCACGCCAACCCGTGACAAGATTCATCCTCGGATATATGGCAAGAGAGCCATCGACTCGCGGCATTTGGCATGCTTGATTCTTTTGTTGTGCTAGAAGATACGCCAGACCACGCACGTTCGGCTCCAGAGACTGTTTCTGTAAGCGAATCCGTTGACCCACTTTTCAAGCATTTGGGTAAAAATGGCGTCGCTCGGGTGAAAGAATTCAAGACCTATAAGGACGGATGGGACTCAGGAAAGGGCAGAGCCTTGAATGAAAAATCGGAAGAGAATTTGCATTCATTCCTCCGGTCAAAGGCCACTGGGTTTCCAACACGGCCAAGCGTATACCTGACGCCAGCCGGAAATTTGCGGTTGATCTGGGAAAAGAGGGGCGGAGAGTGCGTTGAACTCGAATTCTTTCCCGATGGAATCGAATATTTTTTCGAATCTTCGGGGAGAGAAGGATTTGCACAGCAAACGGCAATTGACGAAATCCTCGCGGCAGTCTGAGTTTGCTAATGGATTACGGTGGCGAACCCAGCACACGCCGAGATCCCTGAGAAAATCCCCACGGGACTTTCAAAGTCGATCATCAAAACTGCGGGATCATTCTGGTTTCGTCATTTCAATAATTCCTCAACCGCGGCGGAAACCGCAATTGCGTCGTGCCGCAGAGGCGTTTGCTGAGATCGATGGGGTCGCCGAGGTCCACTTCCTGCGGGTCCACCTGGTAGGCCCAGACCTGGAATAAGGCGAGACTGGCGGCGCCGTAGAGCGTGGAGAAGGCGCCGTCCACGGCGTCCATGCCGCAGGCGATCTTGATGCGGCCGGTGCGGGGCGTGTTGAAGCGGGCATCGAAGGTGTGCCAGCGGCCGCCGAGATACACTTCCGTGTAGGCATGGAAATCCATTGGACTGCCGGGGTCGAAGAACGCCACGTCGGGCACGTAGCCGGTGACGTAGCGGGCGGGGAGATTGAAGCAGCGGCAGAGCGCGATGACGGTGTGCGCGAAGTCCCGGCACACGCCGAACCGTTGCGCGACGATTTCGCTGGCGCTCGTAAAGGGGCTGCCGGCGCCCCAGCGGTATTCGACATTGTAGTGGACCCAATCGCAGATCGCCTGCACGCGCGGCAGGCCATGAGTGATCTGGCCGAACTGCTGAAAGGCGAAATCCATGAGCCGGTCCGAATCGCAATAGCGGCTGGGAAGGGTGTAGCGCAGCAGATCATGGGAAAGCTCGGAAACCGGAGTGGGCCAGCCGATTCCATCGTAGTTCTCGGGCAGGGAGGGCACCGAGACAAAGGCGTCGTGCCGGATCGCTGAACGGCCCGGCGGCAGATCGAGGCGGCGGACGATATTTCCGTGGAGGTCTTCGTATTCATGCACGGAGACGTCCGGTCGAAAGCTGAGCTGCTGCTTTTCGATGCGCTGCGAGGGGTCGAGCCGCGGCTGGAGCAGGAGGACGATCGGGGTGCGGGCCGACGCGTCGTAGGCGAAATCGAGGCCGCAGCGGATGGTGAGATCAAGAGGAACGCTCATTTTGGATTTTTGATCTGGAGGAGAAAATCTTCAAAGAGGCTGCTGTAGAGTAAATCGCGCTCGGGGTGGTATTGGACGCCGATGCCCCAGGGATAATCGCGAACGCGCACCTGCTCGATGATGCCATCCTCCGCGTGCCAGGCCTCCACTTCGAGCGCGTCCGCCACGCGATCGAGCGCCTGATGATGCGAGCTATTGACCATTTCAAAACGATGCCGCGCGCCCGGCGCGTAGCGCAGAGGCTGCACGTTGGCCGACTTCATTTCGGGCAGATTATGGCCCGGGATATCGAGCAGGAGCGAGCCGCCGAGGAAAAGGTTCAAGGCTTGCGTGCCCTTGCAGATGGTGAAAATCGGCAGCCGGCGGGAGTAGGCGGATTGGAGCGCGGCGAATTCCCACGCGTCGCGCTCCGGCTCGGCATCTTCGATAAGTTCCGGGCGCGCGGGAGGTTCGGGATGATACGGCGCGGAGACATCCGGGCCGCCGGTGACCAACAAGCCGCCCATGGCATCCAAATCCACCGGGCCGAGCCGCGCATTGCCGAGCTGGATTTCCGGATGAGGGGCCAGAAATTGGCCGAAGAGCTCGTCGTCTTTATCCCGAATCCATGAAGCCAGATGCAGCATTGCTGTATGTGCAGTGGGAGCGCTCGGTGGACAAGCGGAAAGGTGAGTTCAGCGATCCGGAGCCTTTATACTTGCGCGATTGCGCATATTATCGATGCTCCGCCCGCGCCTGAATCCACCTTGATTTTCCGCGTATTTCCCGGCGAAACCGGCTTGCCATTCGCCAGACAGCCGCTAGCAATGGCGCCGTATGAAAAAAATTGAAGCGATCATCAAGCCGTTTAAAATGGAGGACGTGAAGGAGGCTTTGGCGGAAATTGGGATCGAGGGGATGACGGTCAGCGAGGTCAAAGGTTTCGGACGGCAGAAGGGGCACACGGAAATTTATCGCGGCAGCGAATATACGGTGGATTTTCTCCCCAAGGTGAAGTTTGAAATCGTGGTGCTCGAAGATCGCGTGCAGAGGGCGGTGGACGCCATCGTGCATTCGGCGAAGACTGGAAAGATCGGGGATGGCAAGGTCTTCGTCCTTCCAGTCGAAGACGCCGTCCGCATCCGCACCGAAGAACGCGGGGACACCGCGATCTAACTTCTCGATTCGAAGTTCCGAAACCTCTCTTGTCCCTTTCCTGAGTTCCGGTCGCGACGCGCGTCCGCATTTCCCGGGAACCTCGCATCTCCTTAAATAACGTTACCTATTTATGGCCCACTGGCTTGTCGTCCTGATCCTCGGCTTCATCGAGGGACTCACCGAGTTCATCCCAGTCTCCTCCACGGGGCATCTGCTCATCGCGGAGCATTGGCTGCCCCGCCAGAGCGATCTCTTTAACGTGGTCATCCAGGGCGGCGCGGTGCTGGCCGTGCTGCCGCTGTTCAAGGATCGCTTGAAAATGCTTTCGCATCTGCATGAGCCTGCCAGCCAGTCGTTTCTCGCGAAGATCATCGTGGCTTGCCTCGTGACCGGCATTCCCGGTTACATCATGGAAAAAAAGGGCTTCAAGCTGCCAGAGCAAGTAGGGCCCGTGGCGTGGGCGCTCCTGATCGGAGGCGTGGTCTTTATCGCGGTCGAGATGCTGCTCCGCGGCAAGAAGACCACCGAGCAAATCTCGTGGGCGGTGGCGATCGCGGTGGGGATCGGCCAATTGATCGCCGCGACTCTGCCGGGATCCTCCCGTTCCGGATCGACGATCATGCTGGCGCTGATTCTGGGCGCCGCGCGTCCGGCGGCCACGGAATTCTCCTTCCTCGTCGGCATCCCCACGATGCTGGCGGCGACGGCTTTAAAACTCTTTAAGGGGCTTCACCACCCGGTCGCCGGCGCGCCGCATGAAGACTGGGCGATGCTCGCGCTGGCCACGGTCGTGGCAGCCATCGTTTCGTTCATCGCGGTGAAATGGCTGCTGCGCTTTGTGCAGACCCACACCTTTGTCGGATTCGGTATCTACCGGATCGTGGTCGGCGTGCTGCTGCTGGTCTTCTGGAGTTGAGGCGTTTGGAGTGAGAAGGAGAATAAGGCGCGGGCGAAACCGCCGCGGGTTTCGTTGGAGAATCGAGAATCCCGCGAATCATTTGCCAGGCTTGTTTGCGCGGGCGGCAGGGATGATGCAACATAGCGGCCATGAAGCTCACCCGCGCCCTTTGGGCCGCCATTTTCTGCGCGCTGTATTCGCAGACCGCGGTCGCGGGCTGGACGCTCTACCGGTTTGAAGGGCGCGATTACGTTTCGCTCGATGACATCGCGGCGTTTTACGGCTTTCCGAAGCCGGCGCCCGTGAACGGGCCACCGGCGTCGTCGGGTGGGCCGGCGGCGCCTCCGGCGACCCCGGCGCGCACCCGGGCCAGCGTGGCCACGGAGTTTGGCCTCGCCCTCCGGGACATCGCCGATCCCGATGCGAAGCCGATCGCGCTGGATTCGGGGACCATGCAGTTGGAGGTGACGCCGGGATTGCGCGAGACCCGGGTCAATGGGGTGAAACAATGGCTCGCCTTTCCGGTCCATCAGGACGGAAACAAGATTCTGGTCTCCCGGCTGGACCTGAGCAAGGTGATCGAGCCGCGGCTTCGCCCGGAATTGATCGAGGGATTTCAGCCCGTGAGCACGGTGGTCCTCGATCCCGGCCACGGCGGGCACGATAACGGGGCGCCCTCGCGCTACGGCTACGAAAAGGATTTCGCGCTCGATGTGGCGCTGCGGACCCGGAAGGTTCTCGAGGCGCAGCATTACAAGGTAGTGATGACGCGCACTAGCGATGTCTTTATTCCCCTGGAGCAGCGGGCCGCGGTGGCGAATCATCTGGCGGGCTCCATCTTCATCAGCATCCATTTTAATTCCTCGGGCTCGAATCTCGACGCGCGCGGATTTGAGATCTTCTCCATGGCGCCGCGCGGCGCGCCCGCCACCAATGACACCCTCCCGCGGGAGCGCGATCTGCGGATGGAGCCGGGAAACGCCTCGGAGCTGCAGAGCAGCGCGCTGGCCGGCAGTGTGTATCATTCCCTGCTCGGCCAGGTGCCGATGGAGGATCGCGGCCTGAAGTATGCCCGGTTTGCCGTGTTGCGGGTATGCTCCGTGCCCGCCGTGCTCGTGGAATGCGGATTCATGAGCAACAACGCCGAAAGCGCGCTCATCGGAACGGTGGTGTGGCGCGAACACGTGGCCGAGGCGATCGCGGACGGCGTCGATAGTTACAAGCTTCTCGCCGAGAGAAAGCAGCGTCCGAAGGTGATTGCCGATTACCGGCGGAGCCCCGCCAAATAAAGAGCCGTCGATCTGCGAGCGTCGTTGGATGCTTTGCGGAATGCGATCGGCTTCGCCTTCAGAGCACGTTTCGCCCGGCGATGAACGTATGCGTCACGGTGCCGTCATCGGTGAAGCTGACCAGATCGGCGTCCTTGCCAGGTTCGAGCGAGCCCTTGGCGGTCTCGATGCCGAGCGCGCGGGCGGGGTTGAGCGTGGCCATGCGGACGGCTTCCACGAGCGATGCGCCGCCGAGCTCCACCATCCCGCGCACGATGCGCATCATGCCGGCGGTGCTGCTGGCCAGGGCCTTTCCGTCGGCGGTGAGACCGACTTGATCGCGCACCACGCCATCGATTTCGCCGATGCGAAAGGTCTCGCCTTCTTCCAGGCCGGCGCCGCCCGCGGCATCGGTGATGAGCGCGATGCCATCGGGGCCTTTCGCCTGGTAGAGCATCCGCAGGAGGGTGGGGGAGACGTGGCGGCCATCGGCGATGACCTCGCACAGGATCTCCGGCTCGCTGAGCACGAATTCCAGAAGACCGGCCACCCGGTAGGCGCCGCGCCGGCGAGCCGAGGACATGCAATTGAAGGTGTGCGTGGCCTGGCGCATCCCGTGCGCGAAACCCGCCGCGGCGTCTTCATCCCATGCGTCGCTGTGGCCGCCGCTCACCCGGATCCCGAGGGAGGCGAACGTTTCGATCAGCTCCAGCGCGCCGGGCAATTCCGGGGCCACGGTGATCTGCGTGATGGCGCTCCGGTACTCGAGGAAGCGCTCCCATTCCTCACGCTTCGGCGCGCGAATGAGATCCAGGCGATGCGCGCCCGGTTTTTCTTTGGAGAAATAGGGCCCTTCGATGTGGGCGCCGAGGACTTGCGCGGCGTTCTGATCCGGCGCTTTCCGGTAATCCTGCACGGCGCGGAGAACTTGCAGGATATCTTCGGCCGTCGCGGTGACGGTGGTCAGCGCGAGCGCGGTCGTGCCGTGGCGCGCGTGATGGCGGCAGATCGTGGAGAAGGCGTCGGCGGTGGCTTCCATGCTATCCCGGTGGAGTGCGCCGTGGATATGCACATCGATGAACCCCGGCGCGAGAAATTGCCCGCGCAGATCCACCACCGGTTCGTCCGGTTCGGGGGTGATTTCGCGATCGGAAACGGCGGCGATTTTTCCATCGGCCACGCGGAGATGTCCGGGGGCGAGCCGATCCGGGAAGATGAGGCGGGAATTGGCGAGGATCATAGGCGTTGCCACTCCGGCTTATGGTCATAGACCCAGTGGTAGTAGTCCTGCCGCTTGAGGGATTCCGCGGCGGGCTCATCGAGGATCAGCGTGCATTTCCGGTGCATCTGGAGAATCGAAGCGGGCACGTCGGCGGTGATCGGGCCTTCCACCGTCGCGGCGACGGCATGCGCCTTGCCGCGCCCCGTGGCCAGCACCAGGATATGCGCCGCTTCCATGATCGTGCCGACACCCATGGTGATGACGTGCCGCGGCACATCCGCCGGGCTGCCGAAGAAGCGCGCGTTATCGGCGATGGTCTGCGGCGTGAGCGTCTTCAGGCGGGTGCGGGAACTGAGGGACGAACTGGGTTCATTAAAGCCGATGTGGCCGTCGGAGCCGAGTCCGAGCAATTGCAAATCGATCCCGCCGGAGCGTCGGATGGCGTCCTCGTACTCCGCGCAATGGGTGGGAATATCCTGCGCCATGCCGTTGGGCACAAAAGCGCGGGAGGAATGCAGATTGATATGGGAGAAAAAGTTCTGCGCCATGAAGGCGCGATAGCACTGCGGATGTGTGTCCGGCAGCCCCACGTATTCATCCAGGTTAAACGTCGTGGCCCGCGAAAAATCGAGCGCGCCGGAGCGGTGGCGCTCGATCAATTCACGATAGAGACCCAGAGGCGTGGAGCCCGTGGCGAGGCCGAGCACGCTGGTCGGTTTCACGCCGAGCTGTCTTTCGAAAATGCGCGCGGCTTCCTTGCTCGCGGCCGCGGGATCTGGTTGGATGATGACTTCCATCGCTTTAGTTATGGAGCCTCAGCGATTTAACATCGCGGGCGGCCATTGCAATCCCGCGCTTCATTTTGCATCGTCATCGCGCGCCCGACGTGCGAGGGAATGGGAAGGAAATGCTGGCAATCGAGTCCTCCCGTGCCGGCAAAATATCGAACCCATCGCGAATAAAACTGTGAAGACACCCCTGGATTTTCAGACGGAACGAGCGGCCCGCCTTGCCCGGATGAAGCTCGAGATCGCGGATTTCGATGAATCGTTTTCGCGCAGCTCCGGCCCCGGCGGCCAGCATGTGAACAAGGTCTCCACGGCCGTGACTCTGCGCCATACGCCCACGGGAGTGGCGGCGACGGTGCAGGACACGCGTTCCCAGGCGATGAACCGCCGGCTCGCGTGGACGCGCGTGCTGGACGCCATTGACGCCGCGCGCAAAGCCGAACGCGCCGCGGCGCGCGCCGAGATCGAGAAGAAGCGCCGCCAAAACCGCAAGCGCCCGCGTGGAGTAAAGGAGCGCATCCTCGAGACCAAGCGCCGGCGCTCCGCGGTGAAGAAGCAGCGGGCGAAGGACTGGTGACGCGTCTTTCGTTGGATCGTAGAAGCGCAGTCATTTTCAAAATTCATGCGTTTTGCCATTGCTTAAAGACGTCCAGACGTCTGATTATCAACGTGTGCATCAAACCCCTGTTCAAAAACGCTCTCCGGGCGCAGTCCGTGATGCCATCCTGGGTGTATTGCGAGGCAGCCCGGAGGGTGAATCGGTTGCCAGTATTACGGAAGAGGTGGAGCGACTCCTGGGCCCGACCCCGGGGTCATCCATCCGGTCTTATCTGCGATTGAATACGCCTCATGTCTTCCGCCGAGCGGGTCGGGGACGGTACGCGCTCGCGGAACCGAATCGTTTGAAGGAGGAGAATCAGCCGTCCCTGAATTTGGTTGACGGGACGAACGGGAACCGCCGCTCACAGAAGTTCACGACATACTGTAGCGGTCGAGCGACTCTCGTGGAAGCGGACTGCTTCGCATGGCTGGAGTCCCGCGCAGCGGAGAGCGTTCACGCGATCGTGACGGATCCTCCGTACGGACTCGTGGAGTATAGCGCTCACGAGCAGGCGAAGCTCCGCGCCGGCAAGGGAGGCGTGTGGCGGATTCCGCCGAGTTATGACGGTCATCAGCGCTCGCCACTTCCTCGCTTCACAGTTCTGAGACCGTGCGATCTGACTGCCTTGGAATTCTTCTTTCATCGTTGGGCGCGGGCCATCCTCCGGGTGCTCGTGCCGGGCGCGCAGGTATTGGTCGCCTCCAATCCATTGCTGTCCTACGTCGTCGCTGGAGCGGCGGTTCGCGCAGGGTTGGAACGCCGAGGTGAAGTCATTCGCCTGACTATGACGATGCGTGGCGGGGATCGGCCGAAACACGCCCACCAGGAATTCTCCGAGGTCAGTGTCATGCCGCGCTCCATGTGGGAGCCATGGCTCATTTTTCGAAAGCCGATGGAAGGGCGGGCACAAGACAATCTTCGCAAATGGCGAACCGGAGGGTTCCGCCGTCCCTCGCCCGAGCAGCCATTCGGCGATGTCATCGCGTCGAGTCCGACAAGAGCCGGCGAGCGGGTCATCGCCCAGCATCCAAGTCTCAAGCCACAGGCATTTATGCGGCAGATCGTCCGGGCGGTCCTGCCGCTTGGCGAGGGT
>Ga0302319_10021304_pt1 | contig 11683 bp, 5 predicted proteins | sample Bog_T0_2_FD_203319 | JGI IMG/M metagenome (GOLD analysis project Ga0302319, IMG submission 203319) | Peat permafrost microbial communities from Stordalen Mire near Abisko, Sweden - Bog_T0_2 | ecosystem: Environmental > Terrestrial > Soil > Wetlands > Peat | place: Sweden: Abisko, Stordalen Mire...
AAATTTCGGGATTGGCAGACTCATCTAGAGCTAAGCTCAAGCAGGTGCTACTGCTCATGCTGACGGAGGCGGGATTGCTTGTTCCAGGTCCGGCCTTGGGCACTATCAGCCGCGCCATCCTTCCTAATGCAGTACTCCAAGCTATCATCGACGATGATCCGCGCTGGTTGGCAGGGTTCCTTGTGCCTGAGTCAGAGATTGGAGTGGAGAGATGTTAGCAAACCTGGCAAGACTTTCTGAACGACTATTCGAGATTCTGCGAAGCTCTGACTTCCTTACGATGAAGGGCCACGCTAATGAAGTGCCTCTGTTTATACAGACATATGAGCCAAAGGACGAGGATGATCTGAGGACCATGCTTGAGAGTCTTACGGCAAGGCTTCGCAGTGAGGGCCTCGATGTTAATCTGGCGGATCTGTTTGACATTGTCTTGGCCGATTTAGAGGCGAAGGCAATCCTCAAGGACCTTATTCAAGATGAGTCCAGCTTTACGAAGGCTGAGATGTTTGAGACTCTACGCAATAGCTCGGATCCGAGGACACGCCTTGTCCCGCGCCTGGCAGACCTTATCAAAGACGGAAGTCAGTTGACCCTCATAACTGGCTCCGGCCGCGTTTTTCCATTCTTGAGAACCCACACAATTCTTGAGTCGCTCCAGCCCGCAATGTTGCGCCACCCCATCGTTATATTCTTCCCTGGGCGGTATGAGCAGGATCCGTCTGGCGGTTCACACTTGCAGCTGTTCGGATCGATTCCAAGTCCCGTGATCAACAACCCCTATTACCGTGCCTCCAATATGGACAACTACAGGATTTGACCAATATGAAGATCTCAGAGCTCTTTCTCAAGCCCATCGACCGTCCTATCGAGGGGGTAATTAAGGCGGATGATAAACGCGGCGAAGAGGTTGAACTCGAAGAGTATGTAGTGACTCGCGATGTCACCAAGGGTTTAGGCATTTTTACAGACCGTTACCTTAAGGAGCCGACCGCTAACGGCGTTTGGATATCCGGATTCTTTGGATCCGGAAAATCTCATTTGCTAAAGATGCTTTCTCTTGTTCTAGATGCGAGTCCATTACCCAACGGGAAGCGTCCTGCAGACATCATTCTCCCTAAGATTGCCGATGAGATCGTACAAGCCGACCTGCGGACGGCTGCAGCGATACCGTCTCGAAGCATTCTCTTTAACATAGATCAGAAGTTCGACGGTGTTGGAGGCGACCACTCAGCGCCGATTCTAGAGGTTTTCGTCAAGGTCTTGAATGAGCTGCAAGGTTTCTACGGACAGCAGGGTTATGTAGCTAAGTTCGAACAGGATCTCGCTTCTAGGGGAGAACTTATTGGGTTCCGGGAAACATATCATCGGCTCAATGGCGCGAGCTGGGAGGATGATCGCGGGGCATTAGCTACAGTCAAGCGGGCTGCGTTTGGGCTTGCCTATGCAGACCACTTCGGCGTGCCAGAATCGGTTGCTTACGATTTGATGCGCCAGATCCGTGAAGACTACAAAGTGTCCATCGAGAGCTTCGCATATTCAGTCAATGACTATATCGCCACGCAACCGCAAGGTTTCCGACTGAACTTCTTCGTTGATGAGGTGGGTCAGTTTATCGGCCAGGACTCGAAGAAGATGCTGAATCTTCAGACTCTCGCTGAAACACTTGCGACCATCTGCGACGGCAGAGCGTGGATATTCGTAACTTCTCAAGCTGACCTCGAGGGGGTTCTTGGAACATTCCGAGGGACTGAGGGGCAAGACCTTTCAAAAATCAACGCCAGATTCAAGACTCAACTTACGCTCGCTAGTGGCGATGTGCGCCAGGTCATAAGGGAGAGGCTGCTGGCCAAGAAGGAGGCTGAACCTGAGGTGCTCACCGCAATCTACGACAGTGAGCACGAGAACCTAAAAACACTCTATCGGTTCGGTGATAACTCCGTGAGCTTCAAGGGTTACCGCGGAAGCGACGAGTTCTGCGCCTTCTACCCCTTCCACCCATACCAGTTCGACCTCTTTCAGAGGTCTATCCAGGAGCTCTCGAAGCACAGTGCCTTTACCGGAAAGTTTCTGTCGGTAGGTGAGCGTTCTATGCTGGCTGTCTTCCAGGATGTCGCCAAAGTATTACGAAACAGAGAGGTAGGGTGTCTAGCGACCTTCGATCTCATGTACGACGGGATATCTGCTGCGATTCGGGGCGATATGCAAACCACCATCAAGATGGCAGAGCGCCAGTTAGGCGAGGGCCTTGAGATTCGGGTACTTAAGGCATTATTTCTGCTGAAGTGGGTCAGAGACTTTAAGGCCACCGCGCGGAATGTTGCCATTCTTCTCATTGAGGCGCCCAATGTCGATATCCGCGCGCATGAGAAAGTAGTGACGGAGGCTCTGGCGCGGCTCGAAGGTCAGTCATATCTTCAGCGTAATGGTGACATTTTTGAGTTCCTCACAGATACCGAGAAGGATATCGAGGTTGAGATCAAGCACACGGAGATTGATGAGTCTCAGATCATGGACACACTGGCGAAGGTTTTCTTTGCAGACGTTCTGCGCGACCAGAAGATCCGGTATGAGGGCAACGGCCAAGACTACTCCTATGCTAGGAGGATTGACGACCAGCTCGTAGGCAACAAAGATGCCGAGATCTCGGTCAATCTGATTACGCCTGATTATGAGCAACATTCCAGGTCAAACATCCTAGCCATGCAAAACATGGGAAAGACCGAACTCCTCGCTATCCTACCCGCGGACAGACGGTTGGTTGCCGAAACAATGCTTTGGCTTCAAACGCAGAAGTATGTGCAGCTCAACAGCAGTGGAGTTGACGAGACGCGCAAAGCGATCCTGACTCAACGTGGTCAGCAGAATGGCATCCGTCGGACAGACATGGAGAAGCTCGCTGCCGAGCAACTTGAACAGGCATCTCTCTACCTCAATGGAGCACGCCTGGAAGGTGTCGGCCAGGGTGATGCGCGGAACCGCTTCGCGAAGGCCTTCCAGCAACTCATCACAGTTTCCTTCCCCAACCTTCGGATGCTGAAGGGAAGCTACGACGATCCAATGTTGGCGAAGGCATTGCTGGATCCGGACGACCTGCTTACAGGCGGGATTCTTACACCATCGGAGCCTGAACAAGAGATCCTATCCTATGTAACCCAAAACCAGAGCAACGGCGACCGCACATCTGTCGAAGAGATCATCAAGCATTTCGGTCGCCGTCCATACGGATGGTATGCCTTAGCGGTTCAGTACCTTTTGGCTCGTCTATTTCGGATGGGCAAGGTGGAAATCCGGACGGCGGAAGTCCTCGATGCTCGCGCCGTCCTTACCAATCTGCGAAACAGCCGCCAATGGGGGACGATGCGTGTACGTCTTCAAGAGCAATTTGACGCTACGAAGGTGAACGCTCTCAAGGCCTTCCACCTTGCGATTTTTGACAAGCCGAGCCCCGGCAACGATGCACGGGCTGTCGGACAAGCAACCGCCGAGGCCTTCGCTTCTGAGGCTCTTGAGCTTGGCGCGCTGGCAGATCAGGCCAATAGGTATCCCTTCCTGAACTCCCTCAAGCCGGTCGCGGATCAAATGACGAAGCTGTCGCAGAAGGACTATACCTACCTGCTTACTCACCTATCCGAATTCGAGCCGGAGATGCGGGCCGCGAAAGAAGATCTCATCGCCCCGATCAAGACCTTCATGCGAGGTCCACAACGCGGAATCTATGACGACGCACTGACTTTTCTGCGCGCAGAGGAGGCAAACTTCGTCGAGCTGCCGGCTGCGGATGTCCAACCCCTGCGGCACCTTGCTGAATCCGAACACCCCTACCGGGGGAACATCCTTCCATCGGCAAAGACTGCGGTTGCCAAGCTACGTGGGCAGCTGGCTGATCTTCTCGACGCCGAGCGCCTCAAGGCGACCGATGTACTGGCAACTCATGAAGCGCGCCTGAAGACAATCCCAGGCTTCCAGACCCTCAGCGAACAGGCTCGAGCCGAGGTTCTATCGGCCACGGCAACGGCTCGGGACAGTATTCAGTCCGCCCGCTTTGTTTCTGGTATTCGCGATCGAGTTCAGCGCTATATCACCCAGGAGTATCCGGCGCAAATTGCACTCGCTGACCGGCTCGTAGCACCCCCAAGCCCACAATCAACTCAGCGTGCCTCAGGCCAACCCAAGGGCAGTCAGGTATCCGAGCCCCCAGCCCCTCCACAGGCGGAGTATATCCGTGCCTCCCAGCTCCAACCGAACTGCAAACTCCCTTACATCTCGAACTCAGCGGAACTTGATCAGTGGCTTGAATCTCTCCGCGTAGCTGCGGAAGCTGAGCTCAAAAAGGGCAACCGCATCACGCTGTGAGGACGAACCATGCCGCGACTATTCACCGTAGCGTCGGATGAGACCCTGATCAGGATGATATCGACTGCTATGGAACGACTCGTCATTGTCTCGCCAGGTCTATCGGTGAAGGTCGCAACTGCGCTCGCAGCACGATTCGATGAAGGCAGAATCCCGGCTGAGCTCTCGATCACCCTGGACACCGATCCGGAGATCTGCCGCCTCGGATATGGCGAGATCGCGGCTGTCGAACTCCTGCGCAACGTCTTCGCCCTGCGTGGTCGAAGCCTTCAAACGCAATCTGGCTTGCGAATCGGACTTGTAGTCGCTGATTCCGATGTTCTGGTCTACTCGCCGACACCCCAGCTCATTGAAGCTGGATCCACATCGGACGAGAAGCCCAATGCGATTCGAATTTCGGGAGCCAGTCCGGAAGAACTCGCCTTTGCGTGCGGGGCAAACGAGACAACCGTTTTGGGACATATCCAAGAGGTTGGTCTCGCCTCGGTCACCGAGGAAGCAGTCACAGAGGCAATGAGCGACTTGACAGTGAATCCTCCTCGGAAGTTTGACCTGGTCCGGCTAGAAACCGTCTTCAACTACAAATTGGAGTTCGTGGAATTCTCCATCGAAGGCTACCGCCTCAATGCTAAGGTCGTTTCTCTCCCGCCGATCATCCTCGGATTTGCTGAAAAGGACCTGAGAGAGCGGCTGCGTAATACCTTTCGACTTTTTGAGGGAGGTGTACCGTTCACCTTTCCGATCGCAGACCCGGACGATAGTTCAATTTCGCTCGAAGTCAATGAGAAGTGGTTCTCCGACGAAGCAAGGGCCATTCGCGAGTTCTATTTCATTTCTCTTGGATCAAGCTCGTACGGCAGCCTCATCCAGAAGAGGCTCAAGCCTGAATTCTTGAACAAGGTAGACCGATTCACAGTCGTACTCTCCCAGTACGCGACGTTAGTTCGTGAAAATATACAGACCAAGGTTAGCGAGACAAGAGACAATTTGGTGAAGTCTCTCTTGCCACGTGTTGTCGCTGCTCCTCCGAAGGAATGGCAGGCAGCTTCGCTCTCCGGAACCCTAACGCAAGAACAGATTCTGCGTAAACTGGAAGACGTTATCGATGGAGCTTTTGAAAAAGTCGACCAGGAATTTTCTCCGAAGGTCGTCTGTATCTTCAAAGGCGTCCGGTACGAGACGATCGTCGAGGATGAGGCATTCCGGCAACAGCTCGTCGGATACTTCGGCGAGATAGACGCCGCCAAGTTAATGTCAAAATACGACGCATCCCGCGCTGAGGACCCTACCGCCTGATGAATACCTCCGCTCTCAAGTCCTTTGCCCCCGCGGTTCGCAAGCAGCTCATCGAGGCTGTCACGCGCAAGCTTGACCAGGCACTCACGGCCCGCACGCCAGACTACCTCGATACGTTCGCCCCGCAGGTTCGCGCCCTCCGAGAGCTCGCCGCGGAGGATCGCAAGGGGCTCATCGAGCGTGTCGCCTATACCTGGTTCAATCGGTTCACTGCGCTGCGGTACCTGGACGCGAAGGGGTGGCATCCCTTCCATGCCCGTGTGCTCACGGCCGCCGGCCCGGAGGAGACCCTGCCGGAGCTCCTAAAGTTTATGCGGGATGGAGCCTTGCCCGACGAGTTGAGGACCTACACCGACGTAACCCGGCTGGAGGCTCTACTCAAGGGACGGATTCCATCCACGGATCCGCAGGCCGAGGTCTACCGGCATCTCGTGCTGGCTGCCTGCCGCTTCTACCATGGGCTGCTGCCGGATGTCTTCGAGCGGCTGGACGATGAGACCGAGCTCCTGCTGCCCGACGATCTCCTTACCGCCCAGTCTGTCGCTGAGGGCTTCCGTACGGAGATTACTGACGCTGACTGCGAGCAGGTGGAGGTTTTGGGCTGGCTCTACCAGTTCTACATCTCGGAGAAGAAGGACGAGGTGATGAAGCGCAAGGCGGCGGTGCCTGCCGAGGACATCCCCGCCGTCACGCAGCTCTTCACACCGCACTGGATCGTACGGTACCTGGTGGAGAACTCGCTGGGGAGGCTATGGCTGCTCAACCGGCCCGAGTCTCTGCTCAAGGCGTGGGTGCCGTACTACATCGAGTCTCCCGAACCGGAGACGGAGTTTCTCCGCATCGAGCGTCCGCAGGATATCCGGCTGTGCGATCCGGCGGTGGGCAGCGGGCACATGCTCACGTATGCGTTCGACCTGCTGTACGTCATCTACGAGGAGGAAGGGTACGCGCCGTCGGAGATCCCGGCGCTGATCCTGCGGCACAACCTCACCGGGATTGAGATCGACGCGCGAGCCGCACAACTGGCGGCCTTGGCGCTGACCCTCAAGGCACGCGAGAAGTCGCCGCGATTCTTTCATCAGCAGCACTTCGTTCGCCCTAACATAGTCGAGCTCCGCGACATCCACTTTGCGGAAGGTGAACTGCAGGGCTACAGCGAGGCTCTCGGACTTGGCGGTCTGTTCACACCGCCGATCCTACGATTGATGCATCAGTTTGAGGAGGCGAAGAACTTTGGCTCGCTGATCCAGCCGTGCGTCGGCGAGTCGGATATTGCGTTCGCTCGCGGAAGCGTGGAGGCGCGGGACCTTGGGAGCGATCTATTCCTGAATGAGACGCATAAGAAGGTAGTGCGCGTGTTGGAACAGGCGGAGGCGCTGACGCAGCGCTATCATGCGGTGGTAGCCAACCCGCCCTACATGGGACAAAAGGGTATGAATCCCTCCCTCAAGGAATTCGTGGACGAGTCCTTTCATGGGGGAAGAGCGGACCTCTATAGTGCATTCATTTTGCGGAATGCTGGCTTGATTCGAAGCTTTGGACTCGTTGGAATGATTACCATCCCAAATTGGCTATTCCTGGAGTCTTTTTTGGATCTTCGCGTGTCCCTGAATGACAGGGGAGTAGTTCGGACTCTCATTCACAATGGTCGTGGATTGTGGGGGTCTGACTTTGGAAGTTGTGCCTTTGTCTTTCAATTGCCGAAGCAAAATGTTCTGTCTTACTTCAAGCGTCTATTCATCCAGGCGGGAGAGGTCAACGATCCAAATGAAATTCAGCGAAGGTTTATGGATGATGTCTCTTTTCCCTGGATTCTCGCTGATTGTGATTCGTTTCGAGTGATTCCGGGGATGCCCTTCGCCTACTGGCTTAGTAAAGCTCTTCTTAACTCCTTCAGTGAAGGGCGACCGCTGTCTGACTATGCAGATGCAAGACAGGGATTAGCAACTGCCGAAAACGCTCGCTTTCTGCGGTTGTGGTATGAGCCCTCAAGGACGCGTATCGATTTTTCTTGCCCTGACCGTTCGGCAGCAATGCGATCAGGATCACGCTGGTTCCCCTACAACAAAGGCGGTTCGTTCCGGAAATGGTTCGGCAACTCCGAGTTCGTAGTTGATTGGGAGGACGATGGACGCGCACTTCTTGCATTTCGGCCCCGCTCTGTAATCAGAAGCCCGGATAAGTATTTTCTGCCTTCGATTACATGGTCTAAGGTAACCATCAGCGCAGTAAGCTTTCGGCTGGTGGACGCCGGACACTTATTCGATGTAGCGGGATGCTCTCTATTCGTAACGGGAAAGCTCTCCAGAAGTCTTCTTGCGGGCTTCCTCAACTCTCCGGTAACCCGAAATGTTCTGAGTGTGCTCTCACCCACAATGAATTACGAAGTAGGTCATATTGCTAAGCTCCCAATGATGGAGCAACGCATCTGGGACACAAGGGGTCTTTGCGAGAACTTGGTAGAAGAAGCCACAGCAATAGCGAGGGCAGACTGGAATACTCAGGAGACCTCATGGGACTTTGAAGTTCAACCTCTACTAAGTAGACAGTTCAAAGGTGACTCACTATCGCTGTCTTGGCAGAATTGGTTCTTACACACTACGTCGACGGTGAAGCGCATGCGCGAGATTGAGGTGGAGAATAACGCATTCTGGATCCGGGCCTACGGTCTCGAAAGTGATCTTTCCGCAGAAGTTGCTGAAGAACAAATTACATTACTCCGAGCAGATGCTCGTCGCGACGTTGTAGCGCTCCTTTCGTACGCCATCGGCTGCATAATGGGTCGCTATTCGCTCGACACTCCCGGACTCATACTTGCCGATGCCGGTGATGGGGTGGCGGAATACCTCACCAAAGTTGGGAGACCACCCAGTACGCTGACCCTCGTACCAGACCAAGATGGCATTGTCCCCATATTCGACGACGAGTGGTTCGACGACGACATCGTAGCGCGGACACGGGATTTTCTGAAAGCGACTTTCAGCGAGGCTATGCTGCGGGAGAACATCCGCTTCATCGAAGAGTCGCTCGGCCGCGACCTTCGTACATATTTCCTCACCGACTTCTACAAAGACCATTTGCAGACTTACAAGAAACGCCCTATCTACTGGATGGTGCAGAGCCCGCGCAAGGGCTTTAGTGTGCTGATCTACCTGCACCGGTATACACGGGATACGATGAACGTGATCCTGAACCGCTACCTGCGCGAGTTCCAGGTGAAGCTGCGGAGCAAGATCGATCACCTACAGCAGGTTGGTGCCATCGCCTCAGCCAGTAACCGTGAGAAGACCCTAGCTGCCAAGGAGCTGACGAAGCTTACCAAGACGCTTCGCGAGTGCGAGGAGTGGGAACGCCAGACGATCCTCCCACTGGCACAGGCTCGTATCGAGCTGGACCTGGACGACGGCGTCAAGGTCAACTACCTGAAGTTGCGCGAAGCACTCGCCCCAATCCCCGGGCTGGCAGCAGCGGAAGAAGAGTAGAGAGACGCGAGTATGAAGCAGATTCACGCCAGCCTGGAAAGTGTCTTCGAGCGGCACCGCCTCGTCTTCTGGTACGACGGTGCAGGTGAGTGGACCGACACATACAACAGCTTCGAGCACCCAAAGGTGACGAAGATCGAGGTTCGGAATACCGAGTTCGGAACGAAGGTACGTATCGTCAGGGACCCTAACCGAGCAGCCAAGTACCTGATCTACATTCCGTCTCCCAGGCCCGACGATGGCGACAATTGGCTGCTTGACCTGCTGTTGCAGGGGCATGAGTACAAGGCGGACAAGGCATCGCTTACGCTACAGCAGATTGGCCTCTCGCAGGAGTATCTCCCACTCGCGGAAGAGCATGCGAAGTTCTTTCTCAATGAGAAGCGAATTGCTTCGCTGAAAGAGCTTCTGCACACCAACGACACCGAGCCAGACATTCGTCTGAAGATGATGGCTGTGCTGGCCGGCCCCAACATCGCCGCGGATGTTGACGCTCTGCTCATGCACTTTCTGACCACTGCTGGTCCGTCCGGGCTCTTTGATCCGATTGCCCAGACCCTGGACGGGTCATCTCTGGTAGGGGCTTTCTGGCGCGAGGTTGGTCGAGCCTTCAGCTACGCCACGCCGACTCCATCCCTGCGAGACTTCGCCGTGACACTTTTTCGGGGGGCAAATCCGCTGGATGGCCAGGTACTACTTCATCCGCATTCCCGGGTCTTCTTACAGCACTGGAAGGACAGCCAGACGCATAGTGCGTCCTATCGCGTGTGGGCTGAGCAGATGGAACAGGATCTCCAAATCGCTCAGGCGCTTGACGCATTGGAAGACCCAACCAAACTCGGAGAGTGGGATACGTTCGAAAGCTATGAGCGATATTCGCTACGGAGCTTGTGCCTGTTGTTTGAGGCGGGGGGCGCGGCAAATGTCATCATCGACGGGATCCGCCGAAGGAGATCCTCGTTCTGGTACTCAGAGCATGAAGCCGGCTACGCCGCTCTGGAGCATGCGGTTGAGTTGCGGGAGCTGCTGGCGTCGATCGAGTTGACCATCGAGACAGTGGATGTCGGACTAACTCGCTATATCGCAAGCTGGTGGAGACTCGACCAGGCATACCGCCTATGCGTTTTCAATTTGCGCCGGTATGGGCAGGTCACGTTGATGGAGAAGATCAACGGATGGGTAGAGCGGGCGTACCTAAACAACTTCCTGCTGCCCTTGGCTGATCGCTGGAGCGATCAGGTCACACGGCTGGACACATGGGAGTGCGGGGCCCTGAAGGCGCAGCGCGAGTTCTTCGACCACTTCGTGAAACCGTTTCTGGCGCGGGGCCAGAAGGTCTTTGTCATCATCTCCGATGCGTTAAGATATGAGGCCGCGGCCGACTTCGCAAGTCGCCTGCAGTCTGAGAATCGTTGGACGGCTGAGATTAGCGCGGTGCTGGGTTCACTGCCGTCATACACCCAACTGGGGATGGCATCGCTCCTACCGGGAGAGCGCTGGACGATCAATCCCGAAACCACAGCCGCGACAGTTGATGGACGCAATGCCAGCGGGACTGCGAATCGATCCGAGATTCTTCGGCTCGCCTGCGACGGCAAAGGCGTCGCATTACAGGCCGAGGAGTTCCTCGAGCTGAACAGCAAGACTACTGGCCGAGCCCTGATGCGTGATAACGATGTGATCTATATCTTCCACAACGCGATTGATAAGGTCGGCGACGACTTTAACACTGAAGCCAAGACCTTTGACGCGGTCGAGCAAGCATTCGAAGAGCTAGAATCGCTCATCAAGAAGGTGGCCAACATAAACGGCAGCAATATGCTTTTGACGGCAGATCACGGCTTTCTCTTTCAGCAGGACGACCTCCATGAAGGGGATATGACACCACTTCCAGTTGCGGAGAGCTGGACGACCCGGAACAGGCGCTTTGCCCTCGGCAAAGGCATCATTAGAGAATCAGCTGTCAAGGTCTTCGATGCGGAGTCGCTAGGGCTATCAGGAGACTGGTCGGCAGCATTCCCACTGTCACTTCGCCGGATGCCGCTACAGGGCTCAGGCAAGCGCTACGTCCATGGCGGCATCAGCCTCCAGGAGATTGTAGTTCCAGTGGTTAGGATCCATAAGGCGCGCTCCAACGACACCACGAAGGTTGACGTGGAGTTCACTCACGTCCCGGCAAAGATCACAACCTCCCAGGTGTCAATAGCGCTGTTCCAGGATCGACCAGCCGTGGATAAGGTGCTGCCTCGTACCCTTAGAATCGGGCTGTACTCAAACGACGATACGATTCTTTCTGAGGTCAAGACCGTTACATTCGACTCGCCCCAAGAGGAGGCTCGACAGAGAGAGAGCACCATTCTTTTGACATTGTCTCGGGCCGCCGAAGGGTTCAATAATCACGAAGTGTTCCTGCGACTTGAGGAGATGTTGTCAGGGACACAGCAGTTTGTTGCCTACAAGGCGCATAAAATCAAATTACAGAGACCGTTTGCGAGTGACTTCGATGAGTTCTGATGCCCCCGTTCTAGATGCTAATGCGCCGTCCCCGACTC
>Ga0302319_10021305_pt1 | contig 11683 bp, 11 predicted proteins | sample Bog_T0_2_FD_203319 | JGI IMG/M metagenome (GOLD analysis project Ga0302319, IMG submission 203319) | Peat permafrost microbial communities from Stordalen Mire near Abisko, Sweden - Bog_T0_2 | ecosystem: Environmental > Terrestrial > Soil > Wetlands > Peat | place: Sweden: Abisko, Stordalen Mire...
GGATATTTGTTTCTCGGCAGGCCGAGCGGTGTCCTGGCCCGGTGCATCGCCTTGTCGCGCATACCCTGGTCCCACGAGTCGCAGGTGGATATGGAGTGGGAAAAATCGACACTGTGGTCCACGAGCACCGTGCGCAGCCAGAAATAGTAATAGTTATCGTCCCACCCATTGATGGAACTGCTCTTCTCCCCTTTGAATAGCCCGCCATACCTGTAAGCATAGAAAAACGTCCCGCTTGCGAACGCCAGCAGCAGCGCGAACAAAGCCAGTTTGTTGCGGCCGGGAGATGCCAGCAGCCCTTTTATCGATGGTTGGGTCGATCCTTCACGCACGGCGTGACTAGATGCATTTTCGAGCCACCGTTCAAGCTCGTTGTCGGAAGGCGGAAGAGAATCGGGACGTTTTCAAAAATTTCATGGTCGTATAACAAATGAGTAATGATGCTGGTGAGCACACACGCCCTGGGCTGCCTCATCTCCCGCCTCCTCCTCACCCGTGCCGCGCAGGCCTACGGAATCTACGCCGCCGATCGCGGCGGCGACGGCGGCATCACCATCAAAGCCGGATTAAACGCCCCCGACGCCACCTACCCCGGCTCCTGGAAAGACGCCGGAATCATCATCAAACTCCTCCAGCAAGTCACAAACAACAGTTCCGTCAACACCGGAAGCGATGCCAAAAGCCTCACTAATCCAACAAAGTTGAGTGCAAAATAGTCAACATCGAATTTCTGAGAATTGAAAGCGCCACTTGGCATGGTTTTGCTTTTATCATAGGATGCTTCATTGCAGCCATGATCCCGCTGCTTTGGATCGCCGCGATTGTATTTCAGTTCATGCTCCCCCTCTTTGTCGAAGATCGCGGATATTGGGACTTTTGCGGGGCGGTGAAAGTCATCGAGGCAGACTTCCAAAAATACTTCATGCAACGCCATGACTACCCAGCACACACGCTATCTGAACTTAAGCACGATGGCGCTTTCAATGAAAGCTCGTGGGAGTACCTAAATGCATATCGCGTGCATTACATCCCATTTTCCTCGAAAACACCTGATGGCAATGTTGTTTTGAAGATTGGATACGGCTTCAGTGTCATTCCTTGGAACTATGATTTTTCTTTAACGAAAGCCGATCTAACACATGACTGGGATGCAATCATCTTCCAGCAAGGTGAAAAATTCGTAAAGATAGACTCAACCCACCGCGAAGCATTTTTGCATGCGCATCCCTCTTGCGTGATTATCGCGACTCCGTCAAGGTGGGAGGGTCGAGGAGAAGGGGCTACTGCGCATTGCGTCGTTGTTTTCGAATGTCCGAAGGACACACAGAGGCACGAGGAGCAATTGAATTATATTTGGCAGTTTGGTGATTGGAAATTGGTATCGGTGCATACCAACTAGTAAGCGCAGCTTCGAGTTGTTGAAAGGCCTACATTGGACAGAGCGCCTTAGTTTCTCAAAAACCGCAACCACATCGCCACCCCAACCCCCGCAAAAATCAACCCCATGAACACCGGTAGCAACGCCCCCAGCACCGAGCCATGTTCCAAAAACCCTACCCATGGCGCCTGAGGATCGTAATAAACCGTGATCGTCGGCCCGGCCCGCAACCGGTCGATGACCGGCTGCACATCCTTTGCCCGGGATTTGAGCACTTGCGTCGGATTGGACGTCAGTTGCCGCGATTGATAAAGCGCGCCATTCACGGTGTATTCAAATTCCGCCACCGGAACATACCCGCCGCTTTCTCCGCCGCCGCTCGAGTATGCCACTTCCGCTTTCAACAAGCGTCCGCTGGTCGTCGGGAAACTGCGCGAGCGCGTATAATCCCTGAGCCATTTCACGCTGCACCCGAGTAAAAAGACGCCGCAACACACAAACGCCGCGCAGATGAGGTCTGCGACATGCTTGTCCGCCCATGCACGGCACCCGTAAATTCCACCCGCGATTCCGGCGATCACGAGTATGCAGGCCGGCCCTTTCCAAAGGCCCGGTGGAATACCGGTGACCAGCGCCGCATCGGAGGGATTTTTCGGGTCGTAGAAAACATCCACCTCCGCCTTCGGCGGAAATTTCAACGCGCCATCCGCGCGGAGATAAACCGACTTCGCCGGTTTGGTCCCCTGCGATTTCCCCGCAAGCACTCCCGGCACGATCCCATTGCCGGTAAACTTGCCGCCATTCACCTCGTACTCGTAAGTCACCGCCGGTATCCCATTGCTGACGCCAAAGCTTTTGACGCATCCCGTCGTCCGCGCCCACGACGAACTGCTTTTCCACCCCCGCCAGATCACCGCGCCCATGATCCACGCAAAAAATCCAACGAAGATGCTGGTGACGATTATAATGACAGGAAGGGGATCCATCTCCCGCCATTAAGCCGCATGGCCCCCGCTTTGGAAGAACAAACCCCGCCAAATCTCCCTGCGGAACAAAGAGATGTCTTATAAGTCCCATCGGGACGAAAGAGAGTGGGCCCTTTACGGCTTCTTTTTCTTGAACAGCGTGCCAAAGAGCCCGCACAAACCGCCAACTATCGCGCCAATGATTACAGAATTCCAGTTGATTGACCCGAGAAAGGGAACGCCATCCAGCACGCCCGGCTTGTAAGCCATCCCTTCCGATAGCTGCAGGTTGGCTGCCGCATTCTTGAAAAACGGAATGAACTCGGCCTTGTCAACCTCGGCGCAATAACCGCAAAACTGGATGCCGCCCTTTTCCGTGAGTTTCAATGCGGTGTAACCTGCTATGGTTCCCATGCCTTGAATATTGGATTCTGAAATAAACTCCACGGTGTGCGTGTTCGGGTCAAAGCTGTAGGTGCCAAGCTTGGCGCCTGAGATAAGGGATGCGGACGCGTTTGATGCTTTATCGAGCCCGGCTTGTATTGCACTTTTAGTTTCGTATTCCTTTTTCACGGAACTCTCTGATTTCCTGCCTGGAAGAAACTGGACGAGAATATAGGGGTATGCCAGCCAGTGGCTGGCGCTTTTAAGCTGGTATGCGTATTCCCAGTTTTGCGGAACATGCGCCAGTTCCGTCATTTTCTGATCCAACTTCTTGACAATATCGGCAGGCACTTCCCGCCAGTCGTCCGGCAGGCGGATCGTAAATCCGTAATCGGTCTTGAATTCCTGGGTGGATTCCTTTTGGCCGTGGGCGGTCGCAGCAAAAAGACAGATTACAAAAAGACCAAGGAATGTTTTGTGCCGCATGGTGCCCGGCATTTATCAACTTAAACCCCCTGCGTCAAATCACAGCGTAAGCGTTCATCGCCCATAAGCCACCCCACGCACGACGAAACTTATCCAAAGTCATCGCCCAAAATTCACGCTCGAAACTCCGGAGCGGTTCCAGACGTCATTTATCCATCATCCTAAAACAAACCACCTGAACAGGTTACACAAAAATAAAAAACACTTGACAAAAATCGCCATTTTTGCAACAATGAAGAAATGATGAGGCATAGTCTCGCTCACCCGCAAGCACTCCTCGCATGGACGGCGGCAAATACAAAGCGCCCGATTCCTCGCTACCAAGGTGAGGCCTTGGTAGCGGAATGTTGTGCGGGGAAACTCTTCGCGGTTGGGGGTGGGTCCATACTGGCGCAGCCACCATTCATCTCTCCAAAACGCCGCTTTTCATACCCATTTTCCGCCTTTATCCCGACACCATCAGCCGCTCCCAGCGCGCTCTTTTCCGTTTTTTATACTTTAGCCTTTATCCTTCTCTTCCTTCTCCCACCCTATCCCGGATTATCCCACCCAATCCCACAATCCCACGCAGAAAAACCATGAACGAATCCGGCTCAATTTTAGCGCTCGCTCGTGACCGGGAGACAACTTTGAACCAGGAACTAGAAACTTGAAACTGGCGCCCCTTGGGCGCTTATCCGGGTTAATCCGGGTAAATCCGGGTAAAAAAGCCACGAAAATGAACCTGCGAACCCGAAACGCCTGACTTTCAACAGAAAACAAAACGGTATTGAAATTGATTTGCAATAGTTTAGTTTCTGCCGCGACACTGTGGCAAGCTGTGCCACTAATACTTAGGAAATAACTGATTTGAACGAAATGGAAACCTTGGCCGAAACATCCACATTTGCCGGAGCTGATATCAACAAAAAGTTGACCCCCGAGGCCAAGATCGGGTTCCTGCGCGACATGTTCCGCATCCGCCGCTTTGAGCAGACTTCCCTGAAATTCTACAATCAGGGCAAGATGGGCGGCTTCCTCCATCTCTATACAGGCCAGGAATCGGTCGCGGTCGGCACGATCTCGCTCCTCGGCGACAACGACCACGTTATCACCGCTTACCGCGACCACGGCCATGCGCTCGCAGTCGGCATGGGCATGAACGAATGCATGGCGGAACTTTTCGGCAAGGCGACGGGCTGCTCGAAGGGCAAGGGCGGCTCGATGCACTTCTTCGCTCCGGACAAGAATTACTGGGGCGGTCACGGGATCGTCGCCGGCCAGACGCCGCTCGGCCTCGGCCTCGCCTTCGCCTTGAAATACAAGGGCATCAAGGGTTGCTGCCTCTGCTATCTCGGCGACGGTGCGGTGAACCAGGGGACTTTCCACGAATCGCTCAACCTCGCTTCGCTCTGGAGCATTCCGGTGATCTACATTATCGAGAACAACCAATATTCCATGGGCACGAGCCTCGAGCGTTCATCGGCCATCAAGGAAACGCTCGCCCAGCGCGCCGACGCCTACAACATCGCGTGGGACGTGATCAACGGCGAGGATCTCTACGAGATCCGCGCCAAAACCCAGGTCGCCATCGACCGCGCCTACAACGAGTCGCGCCCGACGCTCCTGGAAATCGACACCTATCGCTACTACGGCCATTCCGTTGCCGATGCGAATGCGAAGAAGTATCGCAGCGCCGACGAAATCGAATACTACAAGGCAAACCACGATCCGATGCGCCTCTGGCAGAAGAAGATGGTCGAGGAAGGGCTCCTCACCGAGGAATCCGCAAAGGAACTCGACGACAAAGCCAAGGTCGAGGCCGAGGAGGCCGCGAAGTTTGCCGACGAGAGCCCGTTCCCGAATCCGGAATCGATCTTCAGCGACGTTTACTACGAGGTGGACCACCAGACCGATGCAGGTCGCCAGGGTAAACACTTCTTCAACGATTAATTTTTCACTCTCCACTTTCTTTTTTCCATGCCGCTTATCACTTACCGCAAAGCACTGAACGATGCCCTGGCCGAGGAAATCATCCGCGACGAAAACGTCGTGATCATCGGCGAGGAAGTCGCCGAGTACAACGGCGCCTACAAGGTCACCGAGGGTCTCTGGAAACGTTTCGGCGACAAGCGCCTCGTCGATGCGCCGATCAGCGAAGCCGGCTTCATCGGCCTCGGCATCGGCGCTGCAATGCTTGGCGTCCGGCCTGTGCTGGAACTCATGTTCTGGAGCTTCGCCTACGTCGCCTACGACCAGATCGTGAATAACGCCGGCTGCGTCCGCTACATGAGCGGCGGCCTCATCAATTGCCCGATTGTCATCCGAGGCCCGGCCAATGGCGGCACGAATGTCGGCGCGACGCATTCGCACACGCCCGAGAACATTCTCGCAAATGTCCCCGGCCTCAAGGTGGTGACGCCTGCAACCGCTTACGACGCAAAGGGCCTGATGAAAACCGCGATCCGCGACAACGATCCCGTGATGTTCATGGAAAACACGCTTCTCTACGGCGAGCAATGGGAAGTGCCCGAGGAGGAATATCTCATCCCGCTCGGCCTCGCCGATGTGAAGCGGAGCGGCAGCGACATCACGCTCGTGGCACATGGCCGCGCCGTCCTCACCTGCCTCAAGGCCGCGGAAATTCTCCAGAGCGAGCACAACATCAGCGCCGAGGTGGTCGATCTGCGATCCATTCGTCCGCTCGACGAGGAGACGATCCTGCAATCAGTCCGCAAGACGCACCGCGCGGTGCTCGTCGAGGAGAACAAGCCATTCTGCGGTGTCGCCTCGCAAATTTCCGCGATGATCCACGAGAAGGCTTTTGATGATCTCGATGCGCCGGTGCAGCGCGTCTCGTCGCTGGATGCCCCCGCTTTTTACAGCCCGCCCATCGAGAAGATCCAGCTTCCCGATGCGCAACGCGTCGTCGCAAAAGTATTGAGCATCTCTTAACCGCCCCCTATTTTCTTAAACAACTTTCCAGAAACACCGCCATGCCTGTTTACATCGAAATGCCCAAACTGAGCGACACCATGACCGAAGGCACTCTGCTTCGCTGGTGCAAGAAAAAGGGCGACACCGTTGCGGCCGGCGACATCCTGGCCGAGGTTGAGACCGACAAGGCGACGATGGAAATGGAATCGTTCGACGACGGAATCCTCGCCGAGGTTTACGTGCAGGATGGCGGCAAGGCGACCGTGGGCCAGAAGCTCGCGCTGCTGCTCGCCCCCGGTGAAAAAGCTCCGGAAGGCGGCGCTCCGGCTCCGGCAGCAGCACCGGCTGCTCCAAAGCCGGCTCAAGGCCAGGCTCCTGCGGCATCGGCAGGTGCGCCTCCGCCAAAAAGCCCGCAGCCTTCGGCGCCTGCAGCCACAGCTTCCGGCGCGCGCGTGATAGCCTCGCCGCTCGCGAAGAAGATCGCGGCATCGAAGGGCATTGATCTTTCCAGAATTACAGGCACGGGACCGGGCTCGCGCATTGTTTCGCGCGACTTGGAAACTGCGCAGGCAGGACCAGCATCCGCGCCAAGGCCGGCGGCGGTTCCGGCGATGCCGGCAGGACCGAACGACCTGCGCATTCCGCTTTCCGGCATGCGGAAAGTGATCGCGGAACGCCTCGTCCTCAGCAAGTCGACCATCCCTCATTTCTATCTCAGCATCGACGTGGACGCTGCCGAGTTGATGCAGCTTCGCAGCGAGGTGAATGCGACGGCCGAGAAGAGCGGACAGCCGAAACTCACGGTGAACGATTTCATTTTGAAGGCGGCTATCGTCGCGGCGATCAAGGTGCCCAAGGTCAATGCGGCATTCGACGGCGATGCGGTGATCGAGTATGGCAGCATCAATCTCGCAGTGGCAGTCGCCATCGACGACGGGCTGGTGACGCCGGTGATCCGCGATGCGCAGAAGAAGTCGCTGCGCGAGATCAATGCGGCGGTGAAAGACCTTGCGACGCGGGCGCGGAGCAAGAAGCTCAAGCCCGACGAATACCAGGGCGGGACGCTCACGGTTTCGAACCTGGGCGCCTATGGGATCGACAGTTTTTCGGCCATCATTAATCCACCGCAATCGATCATTCTATCGGTCGGCGCAGTGGTGAAGAAGCCGGTGGTGAATGCGAGGAACGAGATCGTGGCCGGGCAGCGCCTGAACATCGGGTTGAGTTGCGACCACCGGGTGGTCGATGGAGCGATCGGAGCGGAGTACCTTTCGGAACTGCGGAAGCTGGTCGAAAATCCGGCCTTGATGTTGATCTAGGTTCGGGCCGCTTTGGCAGGGATGTGGGATAGCTGACGGTTGGCAAGGGTTGGCAAGGGTTGATTAGCCCTGGCAACGGACGTGTTCCACTGCGATTGATTTTTGCAGTTTATCCGGCTTGGAAATCGATGTTTCAGCGCGATTTGCGCCGGATGCGTACGGGGCGGGGCGTCGATTTCAGCCTGCGTTAGATGTTCTGCTCCGACATCCTGGAATTGCGGGATCTCCGAGGGGATTTTGCGGTTGCCTCAGGTGTCACGACGACGGGGTTTTCGGAGCGGGAGCGGCGGCGGCGGCGGTGCTTGGGGAGCCGGTTTACCATGCGGACAGCGATCGCGCAGTAGATGAGCGTGAGGATGGCGATGGCGAAGAAGACGGCCCATATGAGCGCGGCGTCCCACTCGAGCCGGGCATCGGATTCCAGCGGCGGAGCGCTTGTGAGGGTGTACCAAGGCGTCACCACGAAGGTCGCAACCAACCAGATGCAAAGATTCAATATTGAAAGCGATTTGGATCGCAGCACTGTCGCGCACAGGACCAAACCGATGGAAACGATAACCGACAGAAAAATGAAAATCAATACTACCATGAGAACACCCATTCTACAGTCACTTTGGTATTTGTCCAAGGGCAGGGCTCACAAAAAGTAAAAATAATAAGGTTGATAATTATTCTATTAGTGGATTCGATTACGGCATAACGAACGCATCCGTGCATGTTTTCGCAGCGTAGTGTAGACTAAAATGAACCCCCGAATCTTCATCCTTGCCGCGACTGCATTGCTGATTCTGCTCGAAGTCACATTTTTGCCATGCACGTATATTAATTCGGCCATGCCTTACCGGCCGGATGCCGGATACCACACGTTTTCCCATATTAATACCGAGATGGCGCCTGATGCGAGCACGCTGGCTTACGAAGTGGGGTTCACGCTCGTGCTCGGCGTGGTGGCATTCGCTGTTGTGCACATCAACGCCAAAGGATCCCTTAAAAAGGAGACTGCCAGGACGTGGCGGTCGGATAACACCTGATTCAACCCCACTGCGGTGGCACGCCGATGAGGTTGGTGCATGATCCATGCCTATCCGGTTTGTTGACAAACGGCAGATACTGGATGCCGGATACTGGATTCTGGATGAAAACAGCGCTGCTCTTATCCAGCATCTGGCATCCATGATCCGGATCACCCCCTGAAAAACAACCACGCCACGAGGCAGAAAATAGGGACGAGGACAGGCACCGAAAATCGAACGACGTAGCCGAAAAAGCTGGGAGTGCGGACCTTCGAATGCTCCGCGATGGCCTTCACCATCAGGTTCGGGCCGTTGCCGATGTAGGTCATTGCGCCAAAGCAGGTGGAACCGAGCGAAATGGCAACGAGATAATGCCCATGGTGAGCAATGAATTCGTGCATGTGAGCCGCATTGTCGAGTGTGAGATGTTCGAGGCCAAAGGCTGCCGCCAGGAAGGTGAGGTAAGTCGGCGCGTTGTCGAGCACGCCGGAGAGCGTCCCGCTCAGCCAGTAGAACTGCGCGTCGGAGTGAAGCCCCAGCCCGTCCGCATGGAGCACCATGTAGTCGAGGGCGGGAGTCATTGTCGCGAAAATACCGGCAAAGATCCACGCGACTTCCTTGATCGGGCCAAAAGTGAATTCGTTGGAATCATGCACCGGCTTCGGAGTGGTGAAATACGACGCCCCGGCCGCCGCCACCATCGCGAGTTCGCGGATGCCCGGCGGGAAAGCCACCACGGCAACGAGCACGACCGCCATGAAAATGGCGTTGTGCAGGCCATCGACCTGCCACTTCACGGAATCGGTTTCCGCTTCACGGATGGCGCGGGGCGCTTTGAGGTAATTCATGCGGTCCATGCAGTAAAAAACAGTGATTACACAGGTGGATGTCACGCACCATCCCCGCCAGCAATGTTCGAGCCCCCACCAGAAGGGAACACCCTTCAAGTAGCCCATGAATAGCGGTGGCCCGAGCGGGATGAGCCCCCCACCAATATTGCTCACCATGAAAACGAAAAAAGCCAGATGATGCCCGGTGAACCGGTATTTGTTCATGCGAATCCATGGCCTGATCAGGAGCATGGAGGCCCCCGTGGTTCCTATCACGTTGCCCAGCAATGCCCCGACAAGAAGAAAGAGGGTATTTACCCAGGGTTTCGCCTCGCGGCTCACTCGGATGTGGATGCCGCCGGAAATGACAAAGAGCGCGCCGATGACAGCCATGAAACTGGAGTATTCGCCTGCAACATGCAGCATCCCGCCCCAGGCCTTGAGTCCGAAACCGTAGTAAAAAACAGCGATGGAGCCGAGGCCGGCCGAAATTGTGTGGTAGTGCCGTTCCCAGTGGTGCTTGAGAAAAACAGGAAGCAGCGCGATTGCAAGCAAGAGCGCGGCAAAAGGGAGGATGAATAACGGATCAGGATCGACAACAGTCGTGCCGGCCAGCAGGAGCATGGGTTTGATTCGTTTTGGCATGCCACAGGCATAAATGGTGGCGTTGCATATTGACGGCATGAACTATCACCGGCGGTGTGTGAATGCAATGCGGATCACGGCCATCGGCTGGTTCACATTTGTACGTTGCTGTTTGGCCGGGAAGGGAATAAAAATGCGGGAGTATCAACCCGCAGCGAAAGGACAGACATGAAAACAAAAGAATTGTCGTTTGACGCTCATCCTCATGGGGGTGATCGATGGAAGATCGCAACGCCGTTTGGGCACTACACCATCAACCAGGACAAAGACACCCTCGGGGATCCCTGTTACTGGCTGGAAACCCCAGCCGGGCACCACATCGAGACGGAAGTGATCGGAACTCTCGATGAAGCGGAGGAGATCGTGGCCAGGCACTATCACCAGCATTACGTCGACGGGAAATAGGTAGTGGAATGGAGTTGCGGCAGGTGAAATCCGTCACCCCGCTCCGGGGGTTTGAGGTTTTTCGTGGGATGGGATTTCCCGGGGTTTTGCTGCGCTGTACCCCGGGCTTTAATTCCGTCGCGCCCTCCGGGCGCTGGGGGACAAGGGCGTATCTTATCAGAGCGGTTTGAATGATGATGCGACCACGTATTGCAAACCGCACGCGTATCCGCTGGGGACAGCGGACACTACAACAAGTGCGGCTTCGCCGGTGTTGTTCGCATCGCGCCCTGCTCGCCCACCCACCAAACTTCCAGTATCCCCCCTCCGCCGCCCCGGAGATCACGATCCACCTTTGCGTGGCGACGGCTTTTTTGAATCGGGTGCGATGGAGTTGCGTTAAAAAGAGTCGGGACGAAAGAAGGCCTCGCGCGGGGCTTGTATTGGTGCCATTCTGGAAACGCCCCTATGAACAATTCCGTGAAAATGGATAGCCATGGATCGACGCGATTTTTGTAAGCGGATGTTAGTGCTGGCTACCGCTGGGAACTCGTTCCCTTGCATGGCTTTTGGCGAGGTCGATGCATCGTCGTCATCTGCGATGCAAAAGCGATGGCTGTTCGTCTGGCGGGACATGAGCAGACCCGAGGAAGTGGATCGCATGATCGCGCGGTTCCCACGCGCAAAGGCGGCAGGATACAACGGGGTGGTTTTTTCATCCAATATCCCGCACGAGAAGGCAGCCGAACTGAAAGAAGCCGCAAGGCAAAACGGGCTGGACCTGGTAGCCATCGTAATGGGGGGATCCCACGATCCCAACTACGTCGAAGGCGTGCCTGTCAAGGACGCCCTGTTCATCGTCAGCGGAAAGAACGCAACTCTCCGCGCCGACAACCCGACCCAGGTACTGAACGGTGACTTCGAGGACTTTGACGGCAATCACTTCAAGAAATGGGGATTCCAGGATGACGTGGGCGTTACCTCTTTTGTTGACCGGAAAATAGTCCACGGTGGAACGGCGTCGCTTCGCATGGAGGGTGTCGGGCAGAACCAACACCGCCATTGCCGGGTCTCCCAGCCAATCAAGCTGCAGCCTTACCGCCAGTACCGGATCTCCTTCTGGCTGAAGACTGAGGACCTTTCTCCCGCCGAGCCCGAAGTCAAGATCCTGACCCCCGATGTGCAGAACGGCATAAGCTTCCAGACTTTCCATGCCGAGAAGTCGCAGGACTGGAAACACTACGATCTAGTTTTCAACAGCATGAACAACAGCGAGGGGCTGCTTTACGCCGGCACGTGGAATGGCAAGGACGGCAGGATGTGGTGGGATGATCTCACCATTGAAGAGATCGGCCTCGTAAAT
>Ga0302319_10021312_pt1 | contig 11678 bp, 8 predicted proteins | sample Bog_T0_2_FD_203319 | JGI IMG/M metagenome (GOLD analysis project Ga0302319, IMG submission 203319) | Peat permafrost microbial communities from Stordalen Mire near Abisko, Sweden - Bog_T0_2 | ecosystem: Environmental > Terrestrial > Soil > Wetlands > Peat | place: Sweden: Abisko, Stordalen Mire...
ACGATCTCGATAACTTATGCGCGCTCTTCGAGAAGCTTGCAATTGTAATGTGGAATGTATTCTTTCTGGTTCCGGTTGGCCGTGGACAACAGGCCGACCTGCTTTCAGGTGAGGATTTCGAGAAGGTGTTCGGCAAGATTTACGAATTGAGCCACCGCGTAAACTTCCAGATCAAGACCACGGAAGCAATGCACTATCGGCGCTACCTGATCCAGCACAACCTGGAAGAGCGCAAAATTGGCCACGGAAAAATGGCTGGGAATGGAAGCGGACACCCCGGCAGCGTTGCGCAGAAATACGAGCCCGGCGCACCCACATCCGATGCGAAAACTCGCACCGCAAGCTGGGCAACTCGACGAGTAAACGACGGCAAGGGCTTCATGTTTATCTCGCACGTTGGCAATGTCTATCCCAGCGGATTTCTGCCCATCCACGCCGGTAATGTCCGCGAAACTCCTGTGGCTGAGATCTACCGTAACGCACCGATTTTCAAATCATTGCGCGACACCAGCAAGCTCGAAGGCAAATGCGGCGCGTGCGAATACAAGGAAATCTGCGGCGGTTCGCGGGCCAGGGCCTACGCACTTACCGGCGATCCGTTGGCCCAGGAGCCATGCTGCATCTATCAACCGAAAAACTGGGATCCGCACCTGGAGAGCGAAGCCGGAGCGTTTGCTACTTCGCTCGGACCGCAGCTCCAAATCATGAACTGAGAGACTTCTGATTGTTGCAGAAGAATACTGGACCGCTATTCAACTGGTCGGCTGCGAAGAATTCCGGGCCAGGGCCTTGTCGACCTCGATTTTGTGTGCATGATCTTCCAGAGCTTGCGCCTCAGGCAGGAACGTTAGCGCCTTTTGAATCTCCGGGTCCCATTCGGCGAGCGCGCGCTGGCCCTGCAATTGGCCAAACTGGATGGTGACAATCTTGTCTTTGATGCTGGCCTTTAACCAATCCGTCGCGCCGTTCAGATCGGCCTCGGTCCACGGGATGCTCTGGCTGGTCAGATACTGCTTGAACTCCGCCATCACCGCTTCATTGACTTCAAAGTTCTTGTCCACCGTGTGGTTGGCGACATAAATCGGCGCGAAGTGGAAGAACGCATTCTTCGCGAGCAACTCCTGCTGGAATCGGTTGCTCTTGGGAGCCTCGATCTTTTCATCGGGCGTAATGCCCCCACCACCATAGACCGTGCGACCGGAGTCGGTCAGCTTGACCTCCTGGTTGGTTGCGTTGGGTGGCAATGCGCCGCCGCGGTCGTAGTAGTATGCGAACTCCGACACTCCGGTATAGTTGCGCTGGATGAGCCGCCCTGAGGGCGTGTAGTAGTGGAAGGTGGTCAGCGAGAGGCCGGTTCCGTCGCTCAGGTTATAGACCGTCTGCACCAATCCCTTGCCAAAGGTAGTCTGGCCAACGATCAGGGCACGATCGTGGTCCTGCAGGGCGCCACTGACAATCTCCGCCGCCGAGGCCGTTCCCTGGTTAACCAGCACCACGATGGGGAAATTCTTTCCGCCGTTCCCATGAATGGCCGTATATGTTTCGTCAGGAAACGCGCGCCCGCGCTGTGAAACGATGGTCTGCCCTTTGTTGAGCAGGTGATCGCTGACTTCCACCGCCTGGTTTACCAGGCCGCCTGGGTTGCCGCGCAAGTCAAAAACCAGCCCCTTGAGATTTGGGAAGCCGTCGACGGCGTCAATGACCTCCTGCGCGGTGGTCTCCTCAAACACTTTGAGATGAATGTAGCCCACGCCGGGACGAATTTCGTAGCTCAGATCCACGGAAGGGTTGGGAATCTCGTCTCTTACCAGGTCGAAGAAAAGCGGCTTGGTCTGGCCCTCGCGGGTCGCAGTTACCTGGACGTGCGTGCCCTTGGGTCCCCTCAGTTCTTTTGACACGGCCTCAGTGTTCCAGCCTTCGACGCTTTTCCCGTTTACTGTGGTGACGATGTCCCCGGGATGGACGCCGGCCCGAAAAGATGGCGTGTTTTCGAAGGGCTCAATCACATAGATCTTGTTGTCCATTTCCAGGATGCCCATGCCGACGCCGTAGTAGCGACCGTGCTGTTCCTCACGCATGCGCGCGTAATCCCTTGGATTGTGGAAGCTGGAGTGCGGATCGAGCACGCGCAGCATACCTGGAATCGCCCCGTCGTAGATGGCAGTGTCGGCCTTGTCGCCTTCGATCGGCTCGGCATAGTTCTGCTCCACCAGCGAATAGACCGAGGTGAAGGACTTAAGGCTGTCGCGGAGCTGGCTTTGGTCGGTCTGAGCCTGGGCTCCTACCCTGCGCTGCAGAAAGGTGCCTGCAACGGCGCAGACAGTGAAAAATAGGACGACGGTAAAAAATGCGCGGCGGGCTCGGGAACTCATCAGCTGAATGAACCTCCAAAACGTATGCAATCAGAACTTAAACCAAGACACCCCTTGCGATTTCCAGCGGGCTGAGCCTCAATCCAGAGCGAGCGGCTGGATCGTTACTCGAAGAGCTCAGACCTTTGAACCAAGCCCGGCTTTGGCATGGCTCAGGGGATTGAGAAGTCGCGATGACTCCATGGGGAGAGCTGTCCTGGCGAGAAGCATACTACAGGTTTGACGGTAACCTGACCTTTTTGTCGTGTTCTTAGACTGCTTCGCTGTTGGTATTTGGCTCTGCGGAGAAGAAATTCCGAATCCGCGGGCCGCAACGATAGAACCATCCGGCAGCCAGGAGCCACAGCGCGATATGGAGTACGTTTGCGAGTAAATACATCATTTGCTCGCTGACGACGTAGGAGGAACGCAATGCCTGAAACACACTCATGCCTGTCCCGGTATATCCGCGCAGGTAGTGCGTGAGGGAGAAGAGTTCGCGGGGCAGTTCAGTAATGTCGTCGACGACCCAAAAGAGGAGGAAGGCTGCGAAGGTGCGGCTGGCAAGCAGGACGGCCCGATCGAGGCCAATGTTGGAAGAAGAGTTTAGATCTGGCATGGTTTTTGATGGTACTTCATGAGTTGTTATTGCAGCAACGCCGATTTGATCCTGGCTGCTACCCATCAGAGGAATCGCAACAGCGAATCCGGGTGCCTCTTCTTGACCTGCGCAAACCAGGCGCACGGCCAATAAAGCAGGACAATCACTCCAAACCACATCGCGCAGACAACGCCCAGCCCGTGTCCATACGGCGCTGCCCCATCTGGCGGGTAGTTGAGAAAGAACCCTCCATGGAAGAGCCACGCGACGGGTTGATGGGTGAGGAATCCAAGCAGGCCAGCTGCCAGGTGGATCACATACAAATGCAGGATGTAGAAGAACAGCGGAACGCGGCCGTAAGTCTCCATCACCCTGCCAAAGCCGCCCCAGAACTTCGCACCGCCAATGGCCAGCAGGATGAAGATCGGGCCGAGTGTCATCAGCAAATATTCGAGCGATGGCGGATACTTCTCGACATCGAAAAACAGGATGATCGTCTTGGAGAGAGTGGGCATAACATGCCAGTTGCCGGGGGTGGAGTGGGCAATCTCTGCACCTGGATTCCCGTAGATGTTAGTTGCGCGCAGTAGGGCGAAAAGCAGCAAGGCACCGGTGCCGGTCCAAATCAAAGTGCGGCGAGACGAAGCTGAATTGTCTTGAAACAGCGAACCCATGCTGAAGCCGAGCAAGGCGACTGCGCACCACGGAATCAACGGAAACAGTACGAACAAACGGAATTCGCCGATATGCGCTCCGCCCATGCGATGCAGAACAAACAACAGCCACTGATTTGTTTGAAAGGCTGCGGGCTTGAGGCCGTCAAACAAGTCATGGGTTGCGATGACGAGCAATGCAATAGCCATCACCAGGTAACGAGGCAGACGAACAAACGCCGCCAGCAAAATCATTGACAACCCCAGGCAGCAGATCACGCCGAACATGCCCCAGCCTGGGTGGAATGTCCATGCATAGCCAATCACCGTGAATTCGAGAACGACGAGCCAGACGCCGCGCGTGAGCAGAAACTTCTGCAGGCCGCCAGCAGAATGCTTCGTTCCGTAGAGATATGCGCCCACGCCTGCAAGCAGGAAAAATGCTGGAGCGCAGAAGTGCGTGACCCAGCGGACCAGGAAATAGAATGGCCAGGTTTGGTCAATGTTTTCCGGTTCGAAGGGGATGTTGCAGATGAAATCGCGGGTGTGGTCGAGGGCCATGAAGACCATCGCCAGTCCTCGAACAAAGTCGATGGAGTCTAGCCGCTGTGAGCTTTGGTTAGCAATCTGGAGGTTGGGATTCTGAATCGGAATCTCCCGTTTTCAGACCTGATTTCCTCGAATTGTAACCTGCGTCATTCGTCTTTGAGAATCAAATTGCGACGTTTGCAGGCATCAGTGGCTTGCAGAAGCAAGATCGACTTTGCCGCGAAATTTGGAGTAAACGAAAACCTCGTAGCTGACTGCCAAGGTCATTCCGATAATCCACCATGCCAGCCCGACGGCAAGTGTATGCGGCCCCGAGAGCGCCTTAGCCAGCGTGATGTCGCGATCTGCCGTCGTGGAGGAAGGCAGCAGCGTAGGATAGAGCCCCCAGCAGGCCCCCGCGAGCATGAAAAAGATGTACAGGCACGAGCAGAGGAACGCCCGCACTGGCTGAAATTTACGATTGAAGAACCAGATTCCAGCTAACGAGGCGATGACGCCCAGAGGCACCACAAACGTGATCGGGTAATTGAAGTAATTATCCAGACTGGCCGGGCGGACGTGAATGGTTGCGCCGAGGCTAATGACGGTCAACGCCGACAACTGGATACAAAGCGGGTTGACGAAGCGGCGCGCGCGCTGGCCCAGTTCGCCGGAAGTCTTGATCGTCAGCCAGAGGGAACCGTGCAGCGTAAGCGCGACCAGCGCGACGACGCCGCCGATTACGGTGTACCAATCGAGGATGCCGGGGTGCGGGCCGGGCTGCCAGTTCGTCCAGAGGGGCAGGAAGAAGTAGCCATCCGCCTGCAACGGAACGCCGCGCAACACGTTGGCCAGAGCCGCTCCGAAGAAGATTGCAAGCATCGCACTGGAAAAGCCGAAGGCTCCATCAAGCAACGCGCGCCACACGCCCACCTCGATGTGGTTGCGCAATTCCACGCTGATTCCCCGCAGCACCAGCAGCCAGAGCACGATCATCAGCGGTAGATAGAACCCGCTGAAGGCTGAAGCGTAGAGCAGCGGAAAGGCGAAGTAGAGCGTGCCGCCGCCTGCGAGCAGCCAGACTTCATTACCGTCCCAGACGGGCCCGATGCTGGCCAGGGTTGTGCGGCGATCGGTCTCGTTGCGGCAGATGAAAAGGTGCAGCACACCGACGCCGAGATCGAAGCCGTCAAGCACTACATAGCCGACAATCATCACAGCCACCAGCCAGAACCAGATAAAGCCCATCATTGCCAAACTCCCTTGTCCGCGAACGTCAAAGCTCTGTCCCTTCTACGCATGTGCCTCTGCAACCTCAACCGGCTTCCCCTCGGGCCCGATACTGATCTCGCGATAGATCAGCACCGTGAACAGCAGCCCCAGCAGCGCATACAGCCCCATGAATCCGATCAACGTAAACAACCCATTGCTCGCCGAGACAGTATTCGAATAGCCCTCGCTCGTTCGCATGAGGCCATAAATCAGCCACGGCTGCCGGCCAAGTTCTGCGGTCATCCAGCCTGCTGTATTTGCAATATATGGCAGGGGAAAACTCAACAACAGTGCCCATAAAACCCAGCGGGAATGGTAGAGCCGCTTTCGCCACAGCAAAAACGCGGAGACCGTCATCAGCAGCACAAACCACGTCCCCAGGCCGGCCATGATGTGGTAGGCGTAGAACAACAGCGGCAGCGCGGTCGGCCACTGGTCGCGCGGAATTTGGTCGAGGCCCTGCACTTCCGCCTTGGTGGTTCCGTAAATGAGGAAGCTGAGCAGATTGTTGACGACAATTGGGTTGTCGATCTCCCCCGTTTCCTCGTTGGGTTGGCCCATCAACACCATTCCCGCGCCGGTTTCGGTCTTGAAAAGACCCTCCATCGCGGCGATTGCTGCGGGTTGATTCTTTGCCACGTACTTGCCGTGCAGATCGCCGGTCGGGAAGATGATGAGGATCGTGCTCACCAGCCCGGCAATCACGCCGACCTTGAGAAAAATGCGTGCGGAATGGCCGCGATGGCCTTCCAAAAGGTAAAACGCACCCACCGCACTCATCACAAAAGAGCCTGTAATCACTGCGCCTGTCATGTTGTGCGCATATTGCAACAGCGCCCAGGGATTGAGCAGCAACTGCCAGAAGCTGAGGACTTCAAACTGTCCGTTAGGCAGGCGGTCGTAGGCTACCGGATGCTGCATCCATGCGTCCGTAACGATGATGAAGAATCCCGAGATCCACGAGCCGACAAAAACCATGAAGGCTGAAAACCAATGCGCGAGTTTCGAAAGTCTCTTTTCTCCGTAGAGAAAAAGTCCCAGAAATGCCGACTCAAGAAAGAAGGAGAAGACGCCCTCCATAGCGAGAGGCTGACCGATCACGCCGCCGGAGAGCCGCGAAAAACGCGCCCAGTTCGTGCCAAATTCGAACTCCATGGGGATGCCGGTGACGACGCCGAAGACGAAGTTGATGCCGAAGATGCGACCCCAGAAGCGGGCTGCGCGGTCCCACTGCTCGCTGCCGGTTTTGAGCGCTACGGTCTTGAGCACAACGATCAGCAGCGCCAGCCCCATGGTGAGCTGCGGAAACAGATAGTGGAAGGTGACGGTGAAGGCGAAGTGCAGCCGGTGGATCAGTTCAGCAGTCATTCAATGCCTCCGGATTCAATGCTTGGAAAACGGAAAACGAGCGGGAGGGCCAATTCAGATACTGGTGCGATTATAGGCGGTCAGATACGCCGGCACTGTGACGCAGAACATAGTCGAACCAAGCAGAAGCAGTTTATACGAGCGATGCTTCGCAGCGATGGGATCTCCGCAAAGCAAACACTACACTCGCCTTTTCTTAGTGGACATTTCATGCGCTACCGGGATCAATTCTTAGCCGCCTTGACACATGCACGCAGAAGCCAGTAGCCTCCGAGATTAAGTATCCCTTCTAACTTGAACTTGGTGGCTATCTTGCGCTTGCGTATTTCGCGGCGCCGGCATGAATCTTATGGTTAACGGATCGTTCCGTTATGAAAAGCCGAGTCTCAACTCACGTAGGCTACTCACAACTTCCAAGGAGTTACTACGTCCCGATGAACATTCGCCACCAACTGAACTGGATGGCCTTCATCGGTATATTCGGCTTGCTCATTTTCGGTGCGGTGGCTTTCACCGCGCTTTTTCAAGTCGAAGTAAACGGCCCACTCTATAGAACTATCTCGCTCAGTAACAATCTCATTGCAGATTACGTGCCGCCGTCTGAGAGCCTGCTTCAGCCGGCTCGCATCTGTGCTGAAATCACAGACGCACCTGATCAGGAATCGCGCCTTCGTTACGAGGCGGCTCTCAAGTCTTTCGAGGTCGAGTACAACCGTCAATACGCAAACTATATGGCGCGCGTCCCCGAGGGAGGTCTGAAGGGAACGATGCGCGGAGAAGCTCACGATACGGCGCTCGAATATTTCCGACTGGCGGACCAGGTCATTTCCCTTGCAAATCAAAACCACGTGGATGCAGCACGCACACTGCTGGTTTCAACGATGAACCCCTTGTTCGACCGCCATTCCGCGGCTGTGGACCAGATCGTGGTTCGCGCACGCGCAGAAGCTCGCGAGTCTGAGGCGTCAGCGGCCCGTTCTGTTCGCCTGTACACGGCAGCTATGATCGCACTTGGGCTCCTCGTATTGATTACGGTGGGAACTTTGTCTTTGGTGATCGCGCGCGAGATTGGCGCTCAGACCGACATGCTGGTCCGCTCTGAAGAATCGCGGACACAGCAAGCTCAGCTTCTGGAATCGGTAATAAGCAGCATGGCCGAGGGCGTTGTCGCCGTCGACGTCGGTGGCAATTTCAAGATCTGGAATGGCGAAGTAGAGCGTCTCCTTGGACCAAGCCCTAAAAGGTTTGACGACTTCTGGGCGTCCAGGATTGGCCTTTACCTTCCGGACGGAATCACGCTGTGCCCGCCTGAGCGGTCAGTGCTTTTTCAGGCAATCCACGGTAGTGAAGCTCATGCTGAGTTCATCCTCAAGAATCCCCGGGACAAGAGCAATCGCTGGATCGAGGTAAGCGCCAGACCAATCAAGGATGCTTCTGGTACGACGGCTGGTGCGGTCTCGATCTTGCGAGACACAACGGAGCGAGTGGAATTGATGGCCGCTCTTGAGCTATCAAATAGCGTATTGGAACAACGCGTCAGGGAGCGTACCGCTGAACTGGTGAAGGCCAAGGAGGCGGCCGAATCGGCCGATCATCTCAAGTCCGCGTTCCTCGCCACCATGTCGCATGAGTTGCGTACGCCGCTCAATTCCATTATTGGATTTACAGGAATCATCTTGCAGGGACTGGCCGGCCCTCTCAATGCGGAACAGAAGAAGCAGCTTGGCATGGTGCAGCTCAGTTCCCGCCACTTGCTGGAATTGATTAATGACGTTCTCGATATCTCCAAGATTGAAGCGGGGCAGCTCTCCCTGAGATCGGAGAAGTTCAATGTGCGACAGTCGGTAGACAAAGTGGTTCGATCGGTACAGCCTCAGGCGGAAGCCAAGGGATTGCAGCTTAAGTCGATCCTTGACTCCGATCTTGCTATTGTTACTGGAGATCATCTACGCGTGGAACAAGTGCTTCTCAATCTGCTCAGCAACGCCATCAAGTTCACTGAGAGCGGAGAAGTCTCGGTCGAATGCGGAATTAAAAATGGTTTCTTTACTGCTGCCGTTCGCGATACTGGGATTGGAATTGCGGCGTCGGATTTGGTTTACCTCTTCCGCCCATTCCGCCAGGTCGATACCGGCCTCGCGCGCAGATACGAGGGCACTGGCCTGGGCCTGTCAATCTGCCGCAAACTTGCAGAGATGATGGGAGGAAGCATTACCGTTGAGAGCGTACCCGGACAGGGCAGCACTTTCACATTTCGTTTCCGCGTTGGAGATCCCGTATGACAACCATTCTGGTTATCGAAGATAATTTACAGAACATGTATTTGATGCGGTTCCTGCTCGAGGGCCATGGATTCACGGTGCTGTCCGCCACGGATGGTCAGGAAGGCATTGAGTTGGCGAGCCGCATGCGTCCCGATTGCATTCTCCTGGATATCCAACTTCCCAAGCTCGATGGGTATGGCGTTGCTACTGCTTTAAGGGCCGATTCGACGCTGAACGACACTCCAATCATCGCTGTGACTTCTTACGCTATGATGGGTGACCGCGAAAAAGCGCTCTCCTGCGGCGCCACCGATTACATAGAGAAACCAATAGATCCAGCAATATTTGTGGATCAGATCCGGAAGCACCTGCCCATGGAGCCGCAATCATGCCGAGAGCATTGATCGTTGACGACATCGACGACAACCTGTACTTCCTGAGGGTTTTGCTGACGGCTAACGGCTACGAGGTTGAGGCGGCTCACAACGGATCTGAAGCCCTGGCACTCGCACACAAAGTAAAGCCCGACCTCATCATTACCGACCTGCTGATGCCGGTCATGGACGGTTTCACGTTGTGCCAGACCTGTCGTACTACTCCGGAATTCGCTGAAATCCCGATCATTGTTTATACCGCTACCTACACTGATCCTGAAGATGAAGACTTGGCACTGAACCAGGGGGCGGATCTCTTTCTCATCAAGCCCATGGAACCTGAGCTTCTTATCAACACTGTCAACGACCTGATGCGGAGATATGCAGCCGGTCTGCAATCTCGCCGCCCCTTGCTCGATTGGGAAGAGGGTTTATCCCGGCAATATAACTCTGTGCTGGTCCGGAAGCTTGAAGATAAACTCGAGGAACTCGGGACTTCGCAGCGAAGGCTTAACGCGATAATCGAGGGCATGTCCCAAGGCTTGATCACAGTGTCTTCCGTAGGGGCTATCAGTGCGGTCAACAAGCGTGTTGAGGAGATGTTCGGTTACGACCGTTCGGAACTCATCGGTCAGCAGTTGCAATTGCTCGTGCCGGAATCGTTGCCGGATTTCCTTGATCAGTACAGGCGCCAATATCAATCCCCGCTTTCTGTCGAATCAGCAGGCCTGGGGATGAATCTGGCCGGCCGGCGTAAGGACGGCTCTGGATTCCCAATAGAGGTCGGTCTCAGTTATGTCGGGGATGGAGATGGCATCGAAACAATCGGTCTAATCAGCGATATTACCGAACGCAAGCGGCTGGAAGAGCAATTGCGCCAGGCGCAGCGGTTGGAGGCGATTAGCCGTCTAACGGGAGGAATTGCTCATGACTTCAACAACCTTCTTACAGTCATTATCGGGCAGAGTGCGGCGCTGCTTGAGGAATCGCAACCCGAGGCTGTTCTTCGCGGAGGGCTCGAATCCATCAATCATGCAGCCGATCGAGCGGCCATGCTGACAAGGCAGTTGCTGGCCTTCAGCCGGCGCCAGGTCTTACAGCCGAAGATCATGAACCTGAATACGGAGGTCGAGAATCTCGACAGAATGCTGCGCAGGGTGATTGGAGAAGATATAAGAATCAGCACCTCAATGGCGCCGGATCTGTGGATGATCAAGGCCGATCCCGGCCAGGTAGGACAGGTCATCATGAACCTGACGTTGAATGCACGGGACGCTATGCCGGAGGGCGGAGTACTAACACTTGAGACGAAGAACGCCGAGCTGGATGAAACCTCAGCCCAGGGAATCGGCGGGGCTAATCCTGGCAGCTACGTGGTACTCGCAGTCTCCGATACCGGGTCAGGAATGGAGCAGGAAACGATGGCCCGTATCTTTGACCCGTTCTTTACCACCAAGGAGCATGGGAATGGGACGGGTTTGGGTTTGTCAACTGTGCACGGCATTGTGATGCAGAGCGGCGGCCACATCTGCGTAGAGAGCGAAAAGGGGCGCGGGAGTACATTCAGAATTTATCTTCCGCGCGCCACGGACGCGCCACAATTACCCCCGGCCCCGGTCACGGACCCGGTAAGCCTGCGCGGATGCGAGACGATTCTTCTCGTGGAAGATGAACCAATGGTTCGCAAGACGATCCATGCAATTCTGAAACGCCAGGGTTACTCCGTCTTGACGGCAGAGGACTTTACGGAGGCAAGATCTGCATGTATAAATCATCAAGGAAATATTCACCTTCTTCTAACAGACATGGTGATCCCCGGCGGAACTGGACGCACACTGTCGGAGCTTGTCCAGCAAATGAGACCGGGAACAAGAATCCTGTACATGTCGGGATACACGGCCAGTTCCGTTCTTCCTCAAGGCGTGCTGGGGGCTCGGGTCAATTTCCTGCAGAAGCCGTTCGCTCCGTCGCAACTCGCAAGGAAAGTGCGGGATGTGCTGGACCTTTCGTCATTTTGATCGACGTTTCCGTCTCGGATGGTTGCCTTCCCGCGCTTCGGTCTTTTCGGCGCCGATAACCGGGCCGAAACGAAAACGATGGCCTGCAGAGTCCGGGATTAATTCTCCTCCAGAATTTCTTTAAATAGGGGTATTTACTTGACGCCACCAACCCCAAGATGTAGTGTTTTTTGCCATGGACGAGGATTATCCGAGACCGTTGCTGGAACTGGAGCGGCGTTTTTGCACCGAAGACGCCTGTATTGAATA
>Ga0302319_10021313_pt1 | contig 11678 bp, 10 predicted proteins | sample Bog_T0_2_FD_203319 | JGI IMG/M metagenome (GOLD analysis project Ga0302319, IMG submission 203319) | Peat permafrost microbial communities from Stordalen Mire near Abisko, Sweden - Bog_T0_2 | ecosystem: Environmental > Terrestrial > Soil > Wetlands > Peat | place: Sweden: Abisko, Stordalen Mire...
CTGCACCCAGGAGAAATCGGGCGACATTTCCTGATGGGTGATATGAGCCTCCGCGGTTGGACTTTGACTTTCGCCGTCGATGAGAAGGGTGTTGTGGCTCTCGGTGCGGACGGCATAGAGAGCGGCACGCTGCGCGGGGGTGAGGCCGGTATCGTCCTGTTCGAAATCGGAGGCCCAGCGGACGCCGCCCGCGTCCAGCATGAAGCTGCCGAGATCGAGGTGTGAGTGCGGGGCCTTGTTGTCGCCGCCTTTTACGGCGAGGAAAACGGCGGTGGGATCGTCCCACGAGCTTCTGAACGTTGCCACGTTTACGCCATGGAAGACGGCGTTCAGAGGCCAGGACGGAGGCTGCGGAGCTTTCGCGTCGCGCTGGAACCAGGCGAGATCGTAGGCGTCGGGGTGGGTGTTGTGTTCGAGTTGCTTTTGCTCGCTCCAGGCGTAGACGGGATTGTTGAAGCGTTTGGCGAGCCAGAACATTTCGGGGGCGAGACCGGGGTCGTCGCCGCCATCGGCAAAGCTGAAGATTCGGTTTGAGGGACTGATGGTGTAGACGCGGAACCGGCCGGCGCGGTCCACGCCATGAAAGCCGGAGAGGCCGTAATCGTTGCCCAGGGCGGTATCGAGCGAGGCGAAGAAGAGGCAGGCATAGCGGGTTGCGTATTCGCCGTAAGCGGGGCCTTCGGGCCAGCCTCCGTCGGTTCCGTAGGTGGTGAGGCCATGCGGGATGGATTCGAGAGCGTTGCGCAGGATGGCGCCGGCTTTGTCCTTCGCGTCTTTTCCATCGTCAGCGACGGCGAGCGCGGCCATCGCCATCGCGCTGTTGCAGACGATGTTCCAGTTGTAGTGCTCGGTGGTCCAGCGCGTCTTCTGCTGATAGAGGGGCAGTACGGCGTCGATCCCCTTCGCGATAAGGGCGTCGCGCATCCAGGCGCGCTCGTCGGGAGTGAGGGCGTTGAAGAGCCAGTCATAGCCGATGGCGAAGGCGTGCGCCATCTCGGCGGTGTCGATGAAGTGCGCGGGGTTCCAGTCTTTGAAGGCGGCTGCGGCGTTGAGCTCCATGACGGCGCGGCGCAGCCAGGGATCGCGGCCGGTAAGGCGGTACATCAGCGCCAGGGTTGTGACGCGGTCGATGGCGCGGCGGGTTTGTGTCTGCAGGCGATTGCCGTTGAGTTTGTATTCGACAGGCGGGATGGAGAGCAGGCGGTCGCACTCCTTTTCGAGATCGGAGAAGAGGCGCTTCGCGAGAGGAACATCGTGGACGGTGGCGCGAAGTTTATCGAGATCGGGGTCGAGCAGGATGAGGCGAGGATGGCTGGTGCGGAGGTTGCGAAGCGGGTCGGTTTCGGGCTGGGCGGTTTGAGCGGGAGGCGTTTGCGCGCAGAGGGCCGCGGCGGCCAGTTGGCCGAACAGTGCGCGTCTGGTTAGGTCCTGACAACCCCTCACTGGAAACAGTTTGGCATACTGCGGGGAGGGGGGCGCAAATCGAATGTTGCGTTCATCGCGGAGTTTGGTCGCGGGGATTCTGGTGTTTGGCTCGACGCGCTGCCTGGCGGCTCAGACGACGCTCGAAGCACAGTTGGCGGCAGAGGTGCAAACTGCTGTCGCTTCGGTTTCCGCGGCGCCTCGGCTCCTGGAGTGGCAGGTTTCGCATCCAGGCGAGCGGACGGATCCGGCGCACTACGATTCAAGTCGTGATTCGTATGAACTGGATCGGCAGAGCACGTGGTGCGCAACGTCGGTTAGCGGGATTGCGGAGGGGCCGACGCGGGCGGCTACTTTTTATGTGCCAGAGGTCACCCGAGGGGCGTTTTCGGCGCTTCCTTCGGCCCGCGGTTCGGCGCTCAGGGCACAGTGTCGGCTGGGCGGGATCTGGTATCGGGCGAATGGGCGTAACGCTGTCGCGGGCGTCGTGAAAGAGCTTTCGGCGGCTTGGGGCCCGGCACATTATCCTGCTCGGTTTGAGTCCTCGAAATCTCTGTCGATAGCCGGGTCCGGACTCTGGAAGGACACGGCGACCTGGACGCGCGGCAATGTCTCCGTTTGGGTGGCATGGACGGACTGGAACAAGGGTAGCGGAGAAGGCCTGCGAACTGTGGTATGGATTGCGCGCGACCGCCCGCCGGAGTTCGACATGTTCTCATCAGGGTTCGATACAACGGCCGCGGCAGCGAAGATTGCGGGGCTTGATTCGCCGACAACATGCGGGAGGATGAGCACTGCGGCCGCTCTGGCGCGCCTTTCGCGATTGCTTGCGGCGTCCCGAACTCTGCCGGCGGAACGGCGAGCGGCGGCATTATTGGTGGCGAATTCGTTCGTGGCCTGTGTCATCGCGAGTGGGGCCAAACAGAGCTCAATCGCAGCTTTGGGCGCGAAGTTTGCCCCGGGATGCCCTCAGGATGGTCCCGTCTATGCGGGCACTTTCCGAGAACAAGCCGCGGCTCTGGACCCGACGGGACCCGCTGGCGCGCTGGCGGCACTTATTGTGCTGCAGGCGCCCTGCGCGTCGACAGGTCCGGGGCCGTGGCCGGAGAACCTGATTCAGCAGGGGACGAAAGATCTTGCACGGTTTCCGGAAGGACCGTGGACCGCATGGATGCGCTTTGCCATCGCACGCGCCCACGACGTGAAACTTTCGTTCAGCATTCCGCCCGGGGAGGCAGACGTCGAGGTGGTTCACACTCTTACCGCGGCACAGGCTGAGCGGGAACGCGATGCGGCAATCGAAGGATTCACTCAGTTCATTAAAGAGCAGCCGAATTCATCCGATGCCGTCTTCGCGTGGCAGGAGGCATGGCGTCTGATCGCAGGACTTCCACCCACGCCCACCCATTTCGGCTGCAGCTGCGAATAGCCGGTCAACCCAGCCAGGATGGGTTCTGCGCGGTAGAGTCGAAATGGTTCGTGGTCTTAAAGAGCTCGTACTTTCCCGTCATGGCGGCTTCTTTGGTTTTGTCTGCCAGAGCATTCAACTGCTGTTCCGTCATAGGAGTAAAGTTCTTCACTACATCGAGAGAGTGCTCGAGATATTCCATCTTGTCCATGCCGTGAATGACCACGGAAGTGGGCTGGCTCAGAGCGTATCTTAGGCATTCGGTCGGTGTCGCCGCCTTGCTTCGAAGAATAAATTTGCCGCCCATCGGTTTCATCGTCTGTACCGCGATGCCCTCCCGCAGCGCGACCGGCATCACCTGGTGCACAAAACTGCGGAAGCTCCAGTCCATAACGTTAGAGGGGAACAGGACGGCGTCGAAATGGAAGCCTTTCTGCTTGGCCATATCCAGCATTCTCAGGTGAATCGCCGGGTCTTTGTGGCCGGTGAATCCGATGTAGCGAATCTTACCGGCCTTCTTCGCGTCGAGAAACGCTTCGAGCGCTCCGCCCTGGGCAAAGAACCGGTCGGGGTCTTCCATCCGGATCACTTCATGAAACTGGAGAAGGTCTACGTGGTCGGTCTGCAGGCGCTTCAGGGATTCGTCCAGTTGTTTCGCGGCTAAGTCCCTGGTTCGGCCGTCCACCTTAGTCATGAGGAAGACCTTTTGCCGATAGCCATCGCGCAGCGCTTTGCCCATTTTGGTTTCGGCCTCGCCGTTGCCATTGTTGTAATCCCAGGAATTGTCCATGAAATTAATGCCGCGGTCGATGGCGGTTCGTACGATCTTCGTGGCCAGGTCGTCGGAAGAGGTTTCGCCGATGTGCGATCCGCCCACGCCAATCACCGACACCGTTTGACCGGTTTTTCCGAAGCTGCGGTACAGCATGTCCCCGCGACGGGTTTCGGTGGGATGCGATGACTCGGTTTCAGCCGCGGCCTCCTGGCCTCCCTGCCTAAGCGCTGCCCCTAACAATGCCGTTTCCACGAATCCGCGCCTCCCGATATTTTTTTCGCGATCTGAATCCATTGGCCTATCGGGTAGCAAGCGAAGTTCCAGTGGGTGGAATCGCGCGTGTGAGAATACGGTCTTGATCGAGCGCATTGGCAAGAGAGTTTCGCGGCCGTCGGCCCGGGCCGTGATGTTCGACTTCGACGGCACGGTGGCTCTGGTGCGCGCCGGGTGGATGCCCATCATGCTCGACATGATGATGGAGACGCTGGGCAAGCTCGGTTCAAACCATGCCGCGCTGCGGGCTGAGGCGGAGCGTTACGTGGCGCGTTTCACCGGCCTGGACACTCTGCATCAGATGAGTGCGTTCGCAGACCACGTGCGGTCGCTCGGGGGCAAGCCGTTGTCTCCGGCGCAATACAAAGCCGAGTTCATTGCCTCCCTTGAGCAGGAGCGGAACGGACGTTTGAGGTCGGTGCGGTCCGGCGAGCGGCCGGCGAGCGATTTGCTGGTGCCGGGCACTGTGGAGTTGCTGCAGGCGCTGCGCTTGCGGAATGTACGGGTGTATCTGGCCAGCGGGACCGCGCACGACGACATCGTTTACGAGTCGGGGTTGCTGGGTATTGCGGAATTGTTCGATGGAATTTTTGGATCGGCGCCGCATAAGATGACGAAGCGCGAGTTGCTGGAATGGATTATCGCTTCGGGCCTGCGGCGAGACGAGGTACTGACGTTCGGCGACGGGCGTGTAGAGATTGAAGAGACGAAGGCGGTAGGCGGGATTGCGGTGGGCGTGGCGACCGATGAAGAGTCGGGTTGCCTTGAGGTAGATGCGAAGAAGCGCGGCTGGCTGATCGAAGCGGGCGCGGATTACATTATTCCGAATTACCTGGATGAAGATGTGATCGATCTCGTGACGGGAGATCTGTGAGGCGGCTGGCGATCGATATCGGCGGTACAAAGTTCGCCGCTGCGGCGTTCGAAGGCAAGCGCATGATTCGGCGGGAAAAGCGAACCACCGATCGCGCGGGTGGCCGCGAATGGCTGCTGGAGCGGCTTGCTCCGATTGTCGCCGAATGGCATCGCGAGAGACCTTTTGACGCCTGTGGGATTGGCTTTGGCGGGCCTGTGGACTGGCCTCGGCAGATGGTTGTGAAATCAACTCATGTGGCGGGCTGGGACGGTTTCGATTTGCCCGGTTGGGTTCGCGCTGAGATCGGAGATGTGCCGGTCGCGATGGACAGAGACTCAATTGCGGGGGCTTTGGGGGAGTACTTGTACGGCGCGGGGCAAGGTTGTTCCCCCCTGTTCTACATGACCGTGTCGACGGGCATTGGTGGCGGCATTCTGGTCGATGGCGAGGTGCTTCGCGGGGTGGATTCGTGGGGTGGGGAAATCGGCCATATCAACGTCAGGCCGGACGGCCCGGCTTGCCTGTGCGGTTCGAATGGATGTCTGGAACGGATGTGCTGTGGGTTGTGGCTGGAAAGAGATTTTGGCGCGCCGGCCAGCGAATTAATGCGGCGGCCGGAATTCGTCGAGCGGTATGTGGTGGATATGGCTCGGGCTTTGAAGGCCTGCATTATGCTGCTGAATCCGGAGCGGATTGTGGTTGGGGGAGGGATTGCTAAGGCGGGGGAGGCTTTGTTTGGGCCGTTGCGGCGTGAACTGGCTCGGCAGATGCCGCCGTGGTCGCAGGCTCGGGTGGATGTTGTACCCGCGGGGTTGGGGGATGACAGTGTGCTTTGGGGTGCGATGGGTCTTACGACAAGGCGGGACGAGGGTTGATGAGGGTGCCGGCTGGCTAGGCCAAAGGCGCGTGCGCCACGGCGAGGATGGGGGAAACCAACTTCATAATACCGGGCAGGATCTCTTCCGACGAGCCCCGGTCGGGTGTACGCAACCATTCCCGGGCGGCTCCACAGATGGCCCAGCTGAGGGTTGTGGCGATCATTTCGGGCGGCACCGGTGCCTCCGAAGGGCTTTGTCTCATGCCCTCGAGAAGCTGGCGGCGAACCACGGCGATCACGGCCATTTCGAGGTGCGGCCCCAGGTTCGCCTGAGTTCGGGCGAGATAATCGCAGACTCCCAGCACCACGGCGGTCAGGGCTGAATTGCAGGTGCCGTCGAATTTGATGTTTCTTTCGGTGAGGAGTTCCTGGAGGCGGCGGGCGACGACGCATTCGAGGAGGGCGAACTTGTCGGGATAGTGGGCGTAGAAAGTGACTCGGTTGACGGTGGCGGCGTCGGCGATGTCCTGGACGGAGATCTGGTCGAAATCGTTTTCTTTCAACAGCGCTTCGAGAGCGTGTTGCAGCAGGAGGCGGGTGCGGCGAATGCGGGGGTCGACGATTGCGGGGGTTGCCATCACTAACAGAGATTCGATCCAGCCTGCATTTGTTGCTTTTCCCTGAAGCGACATTTGTCGCCTAAGCATCAATTGTAGCGAAAGGAAACTTCTGATGAAAATCGCTTCCACTATCGCGCGTTATTTGCTTGGGTTGGTGTTTACCGTGTTTGGCCTGAATGGTTTTTTACAGTTTATTCCGGCCACTCCGATGCCGCCGCTGGCAATGCAGTTTTTTGGAGCTCTGGCGCAATCGCATTACATGGTGGTAATTTTCGCCGTTCAACTCGCGGCCGGAATACTGTTTTTGGCGACACGGTATGTGCCTTTGGCGCTGACAATTATCGCTCCCGTCATCCTGAATATCGTTCTGTTCCATGCATTCATGGCGCCGGCCGGATTGCCGCTGGCGTTGGTTGTACTGGTGCTGTGGATTGTGGTGGCGTCACGTGTTTGGACGGCATTTTCCGGGATTCTGCAGCCGAATACGGGGGCGTGAATCTGACTGTCCGCAATGGATGGAGGCCAGTGAGCAGGGCTGCAAAGAAGAGGCTCCGCTACTTGCCGGCGGCGTTTTCTTTGCGGTGGTCAAGCACATCGCGAACAGCCGCGGTCAGCGCCGCCGGGGTGAATGGCTTGGCCAAAAACGAAGTTCCGGACTGGAGCGCCGCGGGGTCGTCGAGAGTGTCGCTTGGGTAACCCGATACGTACAGCACCGCCATAGCGGGCCGCCGCTCGCGGAGCAATTTGGCCAGATCGCCTCCGTTCATGCCGGGCATGATCATATCGGTAATCAGCATAGAGATGGGGCCGGTGTGGCGGCTCTCGGCGGCGAGAGCTTCTTTGCCTCCCGATGCGGCGATAACGGTATAACCGCGGCGTTCGAGAGCGGCGCGGGTCATGCTGCGTACACCTTCGTCGTCCTCTACCAGCAGGATGGTCTCATGGCCGCCCACCGCGTCTGGTTTTTCGGCCTTTAGTTCGTCCGAAGAAGACTCGACGCGAGGCAGGTAGACGCGGAAAGTAGCGCCCCGTCCGGGTTGAGAAGCCACCTCAATGCTGCCTCCGAATTGTTTTACGATACGCGCCACGGTAGCCAGCCCCAGACCGGTCCCGCTGCCGGCCGGCTTGGTCGTAAAGAAGGGCTCGAAGAGGCGGCTGCGCGTTTCCTCATCCATGCCGCTGCCCGTGTCGGATACTTCGAGGAGCACAAAAATCCGAGGTTGCGATCCACCATGGCTGGCGGACCGAGTCCGGATCGCAAGTGAACCGCCCTGCGGCATCGCGTCGCGTGCGTTGATGGCGAGGTTGAGGATTACCTGCTGGATCTGGCCGGGATCGGCGTAAATGAAACCGGCGTCCGGCTCGGATGTGATGCGGAGATCGATTTGTTCACCGATGAGGCGCCGAAGCAGCAGCGCGGTCCGATCGACAAGGCGACTCAGGTCGATAGCCTGAGGCTGCACAGGCGTGCGGCGGCTGAAGGCAAGCAACTGCGCGGTGAGTCCGGCGGCGTGCTCGCAGGCCTTGAGGACTTCCTTGAGGGCGGTGCGGTCAAGCTCACCGCCCGCGTTGCTCAACTGCAGCATCTGGCTGTACCCGGAGATGATGGTCAGCAGATTGTTAAAGTCGTGCGCGATGCCGCCGGCGAGCATGCCCAGCGCTTCCATTTTTTGCGATTGGCGCAATTGTTCTTCCAGATGGCCGCGGGCCGAGGAATCCTGAATCGCCATGGCTACCAGTCCGGAGGGCAGACGGCTGTAGGTAAAATCCGCTTCACGAACGGTTCCGGAGGACAGGCGCACGCTGGAGTTCGCGATCTCGCCGTCTAAACCAATGGACAAACCTGCGGGGTTCGGTAGTACCGCGTCGATGAAGCGCTGCAACTCCGCGGGCGGCAGAAGCTCGCTAAGATAGCACCCGGTGAGTTGGGGATCCGGATCTCCGAAGAATGCGGTCATTTTCCGGTTGGCCGCGACTACGCGAAAAGTGTTGGTATCCACAACCAACAAGGCGGCCGGAGCTTTGTCGAAGAAGAGCGTGGCGTCGCGGACTGTTATGGGCCGGACCGACATAATCTTTACGAGAGTATCGACTGACAAGGATACGCGATTCCCACTTGCGCCGCAATGCGAAATCGAACAGTTTGCGCGCGAACAGTCACAGTACCCGAGTGCGATCCCCGCGGAATCTCTCAAATGCCTCTACTGTTTCGACGATGGCCGTAAGTAAAGGGGTTCGCGGGACTTGCCCGACCACTCGTAGCAGTGCTGAATCATCCATGCGGAACGCTACTGGCACGGCGGGTCCCGCGACTGAGATGAGATCGAGAGCCTCCGGCCGAATCTCACCGAGCAGTCGGCGAAGGGCTTCCATTTCGACGACTTCACCTCGCAGGTTGAAGACATATGCGCCTTCAGCGGGACTGAACAGGCATTGGATAAAGATGTCGGCAACATCGCGAACGTACTGCAGATCCATGTGGCCGCTGAGGCGGATTTGAAAAGGCTGGCGCTCGGCGACAGCGCGCATGGCCAGAGTGGGATCGGCCGTTAGGCCGGCATCGCGGCCCGGGCCGAAAACCGTCCAGGGGCGCAGGCCGATGCTGGAGATACCGTTCTCGTTGTAGAAGATACGCGCGTTGCGTTCGTTGGCGGCTTTGAAAACGCCGTAATGGGTGGCAGGCTTCACCGGTTGGTCTTCGGTGAGCGCGGCATCGTCTTCGTATTCCGAAGCGGGTCCCCAGACGGCGGAGGAACTGGCGTAGACAATGCGGACGGGGTGGCCGGCATCTCTTAAGTACCTCGCTGCTTCGAAGACATTGAGAGTGCCGACGACGTTGATGAGCGCGCCCTGCACAGGGTTCTTCTGGCAGAACGGCATCAGGACGGCTGCAAGGTGCACGATGTGGCCGATACGTTCATCGTGGATCAGCTTTTTCACCGCGTCGGTGTCTTCGATGCGGCCGGTGCGGCGATCGACTTTAGCTACTGTTTCGGGACCGGCGATCATTTCGAGGCGCGCAAGGCTGTCGTTGACGTCGAAGGTGACCACTTCGTGGCCGGCTTCGATGAGTCGTTTGACGACCCATGAGCCGATGCAGCCCTGCGCCCCCGTAACCAGAGTTCTCATAGATTGGGTTCTTATATTAACGCGCACGTCAGCGCAAGCTGCGTTCCGCGGGGTACAAGATGCCCGCGAAAACAATGTGGCGCACGCTCTCAGCGTGCCGCGTCGAGTCTCACTCGCCGCCTCCTCTCAATCCGAAGACCCACCGTCTGGCCGAGCGTTCATCACACTTCGTGGGCATCAACACGCGATAATACATGAAACATGTTCATAGCTCGTTGTGTATCGATTGCGGTCGGTTTGGCGGCGGGGCCCGCATGGACGCAGGTAGCGGACCTTGCGCTTACGAATGCGCGAATTTATACGGCGAATTCGAAACAACCTCAGGCATCCGCGATGGCGGTTCGCGCGGGCAGGATTCTGGCGGTAGGCGATGATGTTTCGCGCATGGTGGGGCCAGGCACGAAGGTGATCGATGCGCATGGGCTCGCCGTATTGCCGGGACTGATCGATTCGCATGGGCATGTGCGCGGGCTCGGAACGGCTCTCGAGACTTTGGATCTGCGCGGCGTGAAATCGGAAAAAGAGATTGCGGAAATGGTTCGCGCGGCGGCTAAGCAGGCGAAGCCGGGCGACTGGATTCTGGGACGCGCGTGGGATCAGAATCTATGGGCGGTGAAAGAGTTTCCGACGGCGCAATCGATCAGCGAGGCGGCGCCGGATAATCCGGTGGCGCTGACACGCGTGGATGGTCATGCGATCTGGGCTAATAAGAAGGCGCTCGAAGAAGCGGACGTGAATGCGGCAACGAAGGATCCACAGGGCGGGCGGGTGATGCGCGATGCTTCGGGCGCGCCTGCAGGTGTGTTGATGGATAACGCGCAGGCGTTGGTGGCGCGTAAGATTCCGGAGCCGTCGCCGGAGCAGATCGAGCGAAGAATTCTGCGGGCTCTGACCGAGTGCGCTCGGCTGGGGATGACGACTGTGCATGACGCGGGTGTGCCGCAGAGCGATATCGACGCGTACCATTCGCTGCAATCGAAGGGACTGCTGCCGATGCGGGTTTACGTGATGGTGGCAGGGAAAAGCCCGGCCCTTGACCCCTGGCTGGCGCGCGGACCGGAGATCGGCGACTGGATTACCGTGCGCAGTATCAAGCTGGTGTCCGATGGCGCGCTGGGCTCGCGCGGAGCTTCGATGATCGAGCCTTATTCGGACGATCCGGGAAATCGTGGGTTGCCGATTCTCGATCGGGCATTTATTCGCAGTGTGGCGGAGAAGGCCGTGGCGAAGGGGTTTCAGGTGAATACGCATGCGATCGGGGATGCGGCGAATCGGGCGGCGCTCGATGCGTATGGGGACGTGTTAAAGGGGCCGAATGACAAGCGGTTTCGGGTGGAGCATGCCCAGGTGATCGCGCCGGAGGATTTCGAGAAGTTCCGGAAGTATTCGGTGATTGCGTCGATGCAGCCGACGCATGCGACGAGCGATATGCCGTGGGCCGCGGATCGAGTGGGACCCGTGCGAATCAAGGGTGCCTATGCCTGGCAAACGCTCATGAAGATGGGGGTGCATGTGCCGAGCGGATCGGATTTCCCGGTGGAAAGCCCGAATCCGATATGGGGATTTTATTCGGCGGTCACGCGCCAGGATCACGACGGTAATCCGGCGGGCGGGTGGTTTCCGGATCAGAAGATGTCGCGGGAAGAGGCGCTGCGGAGCTGGACGATCGAAGGGGCGTATGCGGCGTTCGAAGAGAAGAGCAAGGGATCGCTCGAAGCAGGCAAGCTGGCGGATTTCATTATGCTGTCGGACGATGTGATGACCATGCCCGCGGCGGACATCTGGAAGACACATGTGAAGCTCACTGTGGTGGGCGGAAAGATTGTGTATCGGGAATGAGGTTGCTGGTTTTAGGCCTGGTGCTGGCAGGGGCGGCGCAGGCGGTGCCGTTTCGTCTGGAGCCGGGCGAGTATCGATGGATTCCGTTCAGCGTGAAGAAGAGCCCGACCGCGGTGGATTGCCGGTTTCGAGTGCTGCGGGGCGACGCGACCGTGCATATGGAGGTGATGAGGGCGTCCGAGTTTCGGAAGTATATCCGAGGCAAGGAATACGATACTTTCGCTTCGGCGGCGGATGGGCGCGCCGGGCAGATCAACCGGCTGGTGGATCAGCCAGGTGAGTTCGCGGTGGTTGTGGAGAACGACGAGCATGCTCCGGTGGCGACGGTGGATCTGGAGGTGCGGACCGATCTGAATCCCGCGCCGGAGACGCTGGCGCGCCCATTACCGCCGGAGCGTCGGCTGGCGGTGATATTGATTAGTTTTGGGATATTTTTTGGGTTAGTGACGTGGTCGGGATGGCGGTTGTGGAGAGCGGCGGGGTCGGAACGGGAGTGAGCGAAGCTGTTCCGTGCCGGAGATGCCAGGCTTGCTCAAGAC
>Ga0302319_10021315_pt1 | contig 11678 bp, 7 predicted proteins | sample Bog_T0_2_FD_203319 | JGI IMG/M metagenome (GOLD analysis project Ga0302319, IMG submission 203319) | Peat permafrost microbial communities from Stordalen Mire near Abisko, Sweden - Bog_T0_2 | ecosystem: Environmental > Terrestrial > Soil > Wetlands > Peat | place: Sweden: Abisko, Stordalen Mire...
CCCGCCGCATCGCGCCCCTCAAACAGCACCACCACCTTCAGCTTTTCGTGCCGAACCCACTCGTGCAGCTTGACCAGCTCAATCTGCAAGCGGCGCAGTTCCTTGTCGTAGTCGCAGTCTTTGCCAATGCGCATGGTGGGAATCTCGGCCGGATGCGCGTGCACTGGAGCGTGATCTTTACCGTTTTTGAGTGCTCCGTTCACAGCTACGCCATTCGGTTTGCCGTCGAGCTTGCCGTTGGCCTTGTTCTTTTTCTTGTCTCCCATATCTCGTCCTCCAATGTAGAGCGGCGGGTGCCCGGCCGCCGCCGCGCTGAGAAATCGTCAACTCGGGCGCAGGACCTGGGTCCGCAGTCGACCCGATCTTGAAGAGAAAGGATGTTCGCTCTGCCGCATGCAAAACGTATCGGCATTACCGGGGAAATGTGTACTGTTTTGATGAAATGCGATTCGCCGCTGCCGACATTGCAGCAATGGAAAAGTCTCGCTGACGGGCCGGAATCGGCAGCCTGTCGGAACAGCATACATCAATTCCTATAATGAAACGGGCTTGTTTCATGTGTTTTTCCAGGAAGAGACAGGAATATGAGATGGAAAAATCCGAGGGCGACGGTTGGCCTTTGTGGTCTCCCAGGTCCCCCGCGAGGGACCTGGGGCACCCGGCTGTACGCATCTGCGAGATGTGCGAGCAATGCGCATCAACTACTCAGGATCGTTTCCTCTTCCACCGGTTCCACGCGTATCTTCGCAATCCGCCGGGCCTCCATCTCCACCACCGTCAGGCGCCGGCCATCGTAGACGATGCTCTCTCCCGGCTCCGGAATGTGGCCCAGGCGCATCAGCACAAATCCGGCCAGTGTTTCGACGCCGCCCTCGCGCGGCAAGCGCCACTTCATCTGCGTTTCCAGATCCCTCAGATTCACGCCGCCATCCATGAGCAGCGCGCCGCTCGCCGTGGTGAGCACGGGCACGGCCGGTGAGTCGAACTCATCTTCCAATTCGCCGGTAAGCTGCTCGATTGCGTCTTCGGCCGTGACCAGGCCAACGGTGGACCCGTACTCATCCACAACAATGGCCATGTGGCGCCGCCGCTGCTGAAAGTCGCGGATCAGGTCGAGCACCGAGCGCGTCTCCGGCACTACCAGCACATCGCGCATTACCTGGCCCAGTTTCAGCTCGACAAAGGGGGTGGTGGCGGGCCGCGGGTTCTTGCTCTCCAGGGCATCAGACGCCGCTCCCGCAGCCTCTGGCGCCGGCCGAAAGTACATGAGCCGGGCAAGCGTTTTGGAGTAGACCACGCCGATGATGTGCTCGGGGCCGCGCGTCTCGTCGTAGATGGGAATGCGGGAGTGCTTGTGGTCAATGACCTTGGCGCTGGCCTCCTCAATGGGCATGTTGGAAGGAAGCGAAAAAATTTTCTGGCGCGGCGTCATGATCTCGCGGATGGAAACTTCGTCGAGTTCGAGGGCGCGGTGAATCAGCGTTTCCTGAAACGCAGGCAGGATGCCGAGGCGGCGAGCGGCGGTGGTAATGAGTTTGAGTTCTTCAGGCGAGTGGACCTGCGCGCGCTCCGTCATTTGGATGTCGAATCCGCGAAGAATGACGGCGGCGGAGCCTTTGAGCAAGCGGACGGCGGGCCGCGCCAGCGCAATGAAGCCCAGCATGGGGGGAGCCACGGCGACGGCCAGCGCCTCTGCCCGCTGCAGGGCGAGTGACTTGGGCACCAGTTCGCCCACCACGACGTGGAAGTAAGTAATGATGGCGAAGCCGAGACTGACGGCGACGATATGCGCGTAGAGCAGCGCGTGCGGCTGCGTGAGCGGCAGCGCGTCGAATGCGTCCATGAGCACACCGGCAGCCAGGGGTTCGCCGATCCAGCCCAGGGCCAGCGAGCAGAGCGTGACGCCGAGTTGCACGGCGGGGAGAAAGTCGTCCAGGTCCTGCTGCAGCAGGCGAACAGCGCGGGCTCCGGGTGTGCCGGCGGCCAGCATCTGCTCAATGCGCGTGTCGCGAATGGAGACCAGCGCGAACTCGGCAGCCACAAAAAAGGCGTTGGCCAGAATAAGCAGCGCGACAGCGACAAACTGGAGCAGCGGGAGACCGTGCATCTCGGTGTGAGGATAGCACTTTGACGGACAGGGGACAGTTGCCAGTTGTCAGTTGTGAGTTTTCAGTTGTCAGGGATCAGGGGTCGGGCATCCCAACTGCACGGAGCCGCTGTTTGGAACCAAGTCGGGGCCGGTTGCGTATGACGGTGCAGGGATTCCGGCCGGGCGCATTCGCCTATCATGGGTGACGGCGGCCAGGTTGGCGCCGTCTGACTGGCAGGTTTATTTCACACATATATTTGCGCCGCGACGGCTGCGGCTTTGATCATGGCTTTGGGAGGGTTTCTGTGGCTGCATCGCGAAGAAGCAAACGATTCTGGATTTGGCTTGGTGCAGCTGCGGTGGTGGTTGTTGGGTTGGGCGGACTGGGGCTGGTGCGGCTGGCCAAGGGATCGACGATTGACCCCAACAGGCTGGCCAAGGTGACGCGGGGAGACGTGGCGCGCTCCGTGGTGGCGACGGGCAAGATCCAGCCGATTACCAAGGTGGAAGTGAAGAGCAAAGCGTCAGGAATTGTTGAAAAGCTTTATGTAGACATCAATAACGTGGTGCACAAGGGCCAGGAACTGGCGCAATTGGACCAGCAGGAGATTCAGGCGCAGGTGGAAGCGCAGCGGGCGCAACTGGGGGCGGCCGAGGCCAACGTGGGCACGTATCAGGCCAATATCGACCAGGACAAGGTGAACGCGGCAGCGCCGGACCTGCCCATGTACAAGCTCACGCTGGACCGCAACCTGGAGATGCAAAAAGAAGGCATTGTGAGCCAGCAGGCGCTGGACGACGCGAACAAGGACTACCTGGCGGCGCTGACGCGGCGAGATTCTTCAAAGGCGCAGATCGGCGTGGATACGGCCAAGCTGCGGCAGGCGCGGGCCCAGGTGCAGCAGAGCCAGGCGAGCCTGAAGCAGCTGGAAGAGCAGTTGAGTTACACCACGATTGTGGCGCCGATGGACGGCGTGATTCTGTCGCGCGACGTGGAGATTGGCGATGCGGTGAGCTCGATCCTGGTGCTGGGCTCGACGGCCACGCTGGTGATGACCGAGGGCGACGTGAATGAAGTGTATGTGGACGGCAAAGTGGACGAGGCGGATATTGCCCACGTCTACCTGGGCCAGCAGGCACGCATTAAGGTGGAAAGCTTCCGCGACCGCACCTTCAACGGCAAGGTGACGAAGATTTCGCCCATGGGCGTGGAAAAGGACAATGTGACCACGTTTGAAGTGCGCGTATCCATCAACAATCCCGGCGGCGAGTTGAAGGCCCTGATGACGGCCAACGCCGAGATTCTTCTGGATGAGCATAAGGGCGTGCTCACGGTACCCGAAAACGCGGTGGTCTACGACAACCAGAAGAATGCGTCCGTGGAGATTCCGGACAAGAGCCAGAAGGACGGGACGCGCAAGATTCCCGTGAAGGTAGGACTTTCGAACGGCTCCGTCACGGAGATTGTGAGCGGGCTGAAGGAAGGCGACACGGTGGTGTTGCAGCAGTGACGAGAGTGAGGCAGTGAGACAGTGAACAGGGAGACAGTGAACAGTGAGACAGTGAACAGTGAACAAGTAGAGAAGTGAAGGAGCGCGCTGCGGGCGGGCTTGACTGTCCGGCGCCGCACATGGATGTTCGGAATCGGACAACAGGATTCGCGCAAAACGCGGAGTCGTGAGCCGGAACTGTGGATTCAGTTGGAGTTAGCGCAGGTCAGCCTTTGGCAATCAGGGTGCAACATAGAAGGCAGGGCGCTGGCTGTTTGATCGCTTCACCGATTCACTCTTTCACTGCTTCTCTTCTTCACTGTTCGCTGCTTCACTGCTTCGCTTCTTCACTGTTCACTGTTCACTGTTCACTGTTCACTGTTCGCTGTTCACTGTTCACTGTTCACTGTTCACTGTTCACTGTTCGCTGTTCACTGTTCGCTGTTCACTGTTCGCTGTTCACTGTTCACTGTTCACTGTTCACTGTTCACTGTTCACTGTTCACTGTTCGCTGTTCACTGTTCGCTGTTCACTGTTCACTGTTCACTGAATCGAGGATCACCATGAAGCAACTTCTGTTAGTAGCGGCGGCGTTGGCGCTGGCATCGGTTCCGGCGCTGGCATCGGAGGCAACCTTCGAGCGCAACCTCTCAGTAAGCGGGAGGGTGGAGCTTTCGGTGGCCACCGGCTCAGGCCACATTCACATCACGCGGGGGTCGGGCAACCAGGTTCACGTGCATGGTCACGTGCGGTCCAACTGGGGCGAAAATGACGGCAAGGTGCAGGAGATCGCGGCCAATCCGCCCATCGAGCAGACGGGCAACATCATCCGCATCGGCCAGCGCCACGAAAACCTGCACAACATCAGCATCGACTACGACGTTGAAGCGCCGGCGGACGCCTTTCTGGATGCGGGTTCAGGCTCGGGCGACATCACGGATGACGGCGTGGGCGACGGCGCGAAGCTGAGCACGGGCTCCGGCGCCATCCACGCGACCGGCCTGCACGGAAGCTTCTCAGTGAACACCGGATCGGGCGACATTTACGCCGACCAGACCGGGCAGGGGGATGTGAAGGCCGAAACCGGTTCAGGCTCCATAGAACTGCGCAATCTGAGTGGCGGCCTGCGCGCCCAGACCGGTTCGGGCAACATCAAGGCCGGCGGAGCAGCAGTGGGCGACTGGAAGCTTGGCACCGGCTCCGGCACGGTCGAGATCTGGCCTGGCGACAAGGGCTTTACGCTCGATGCTTCCACGGGTTCGGGCAGCGTTCACGCGGATCGCGAGATGACGGTGCAGGGATCCTTCGACCGCCACCACATTACCGGCAAGTTCAATGGTGGCGGTCCGACAGTGCGCGTTGAAACCGGCTCAGGCGACATTCGCATCCACTGATCGCAGGTCAGTTATCAGTTATCAGTTGTCAGTTATCAGTTGTCAGTTATCAGTTGTAAGTGGTCATTTGCCGCTGGATTGAACCAGTCGTATTGCGGCCCTGCAAGGTTTGTTCCTCAGGCGAGGTCTGGAAGGCTCCATGGGAGGGCCTCGCCTGTTTTTTCCCTCCCCCCACTCCCTTGACGCGCACTCTCTAGATTCTGGCTCTTCTGATCCGCTCAAGAAATAGTGCGAACTGCTGCTGGTCTACGTCGTTCACCAAGCCGTCGATCTTGGCAAAAAAACCGGGGCGCACATTGCTTTGGCTCTCAAACAAAACTTCCAACCCCACGCCATCTTTACCGTAGCGCACCACGCGTGTATTCACGCTGATGGACCGCTGCTCTGCCGGATTGCTGCTGTCGATCAGCGTCATTCTGACCACGGTGCCCAGGTACCAACGCTCGCCGGTGATCAAATACAAACCTGTCGGACCCACATCGCGAATCGGGTGCTGCACGGAAACGCCGCCGGTCCAGAAGTAGGCAGCGAGGCCGGGCAACTCTTCGCGCGGGCCACTCCTCGGGTCGGTAGGCTCAGGGAACAACCAGCGCCGCCACCAACTGCGTGCGGGCCTGGCCTTAGGAGTGTCGGCCGGTTCCCGGGTGACGGCCGGCGATTGCTGAAGAGGCGGTTCTTCAACGGGCAGATCCGCGTTGGGAAGCTCGTGGGCGGGCTGCTGCTCAATCTCCGCCGGAACGCCAAGAGGCGGCCGAGCGGGCTGCTGAGCCGCAATCGGATCCACGGTCTGCGCTGGCAGTTCCAAGGTGTTGGCCGCAACGGGGGCAGGATGAGAAATATCGGCCGCCGGCAAGGACTCTACGGCGTCCAGAACCTCGAAAACTCGATCCAGAAACTGCGGCTTGAGCTGAACACGCCCATTCTCCGCTGGAAAACCGCCTGCCGGAACAACGCGCAGGCCGGTACCGGCTCCCGGCGCCAGCCCGGGGGTGGCAGGGCTTGGTACCGCTTTGGCACCGATGGCACCCGCGATCTCCACACCTGGAAGGCGTTTTTTAGTCGGAACGCCGGCGCGGGGCTTTCGTGGGTTCATGGGAGGTTGTTTGCCCGGCACGGGTGTGCCTGGCGCGCGTCGTTTCCTGGTCTTAGGGACCGCCGAATCGGGAGATTCGGGCTTTGCGCCCGTAACTCCCTCACTATCGTGATCGGCTGAATCGGTCGAATCCATGACTTCTCGTTTGAGGCTGATCAAGATGAATTGATCCTCGGGTTCGCGGGCAGGAGAGACAAGGTAAGGTCTGCAATCCTGGATGGGCCAGCTTGCTTCGGCGCCCGATGGAACTAGTCTACGGTAATAGGATGGATGGGCTCAGTGACTCGTGCAATGGTACTTAGGCTCGATCCTTTGGCAGGGAGTGTTAGTGGCCTGCAATGAAAGTGTTATGCGGAGGCTGAACCATCCAGGCGCGCGTTCAGGACTCGCGACTGCCGGAAAGCGGCACAGGGTTTGCGAGCGGTGTCCCATTTGACCGCGCCGGCGGCCGACCTTCGGCTCTGCCGGTCCTGACGCACTCGAGAAATTGATGGAATTGCCGCCGGTTCACGCTGTTCACCAGGCCGTCGATCAGCGGCACACGTCCCAGCCGCAGATCCCTGTCGGTTTCCAGAAGAAGCTGCACGCCGACCCCGTCGCTGCCCGAGCGCACCACCCGCGTATTCACGGTGATGGAGTGCCCGTGGACCGGCCTGATGCTGTCTGACAGCGTCATTACGACGACGGTGCCCGGGTACCATCGCTCTGCGGTCTTGACGTACATGCCGGTCCAGCTGATATCCCGAATCCAGTGCACCACAGGAACGCCGCCCGTGAAGAAATGGGCGATGAGCCCAGGTACCACGATGCGCGGGGCGCACCTATGGTCGGGTGGATGGGGAAACAACCATTGCTGCCACCAACTGTTCGCGGGCGAGAGATTGTTCATTTCGGCTTGGATGCCCGGTGCACCTGAGAAATCTGAGCGCTGTTTCATTTCCCCAGGGGAAAAACAAGACGCCGGATCAACCCGCGAGGCATCGGCTGAATGGATTGTTGAGGTTGGGTGCTCGGAAGTACCCGCCGGAACCTGCACCAAAGGGGAAACTTTAGTAACCCGTAAAGACTCGAACGGGTCACGAGCCTTGCAATTTCGCTTCAGAAAGGTCAGAATCGCTGCCGAACAATTGGCGGCAATGGCGTCCACAATAGTTGGCCGCCGCTGGATCGGAGCGCCGGCATCGTGTGCTTGTACGTTCATGAGAGGTCGTGCCTCCGCCTCTGCTATCGGCACAACTGGGCAAATTCATGACAATCCGCCAACGCCCCTTCAACGGGCTGCGATCCACTCGCTTAAGGCGAGTTGCAACCGCGGAAATGGAGATTTCTGCATTCACCGCTGGCCACGGTACGCGCAAGGCTCGCCGGCCCTCCCGTTAGACTGAATACATGGTTCGTGTTCTTCGTCCATTGCCCGTTGAACGGCTGAAATTGCTGGTATTCGATCTGGATGGCACGCTGATCGACTCCGCGCAGGACCTTTGCAACAGCGTCAACGCCACATTGACCCACTGCGGGCGCAAGCCGCTCGCGGACCGGGTGGTAGCCAGCTTTATTGGCGACGGCGCCCTGTTGCTGGTTCGGCGCGCCCTGGAGCACGAGGCTGCGAACGCGATCACTCAGCCGGTGGACGAAGAGTTCCTGGCCCAGGCCTACCAGTTCTTCCTCGACTACTATCGCGAACACAAGCTCGACTTTACCTACGCGTACGCGGGCGTGCTGGAGGCGCTGGCGGCACTGCGGCAGTTTCACGATGGCACATCGAGGACGATGGCTGTGCTGACCAACAAGCCAGTTCGTCCCGCACAGGCCATTTGTGAAGCGCTGGGCCTGGCACCCTACTTTTTGCATGTGTATGGCGGCAATAGTTTTCCGGTCAAGAAGCCTGACCCGCTTGGCCTGCGCACGCTGATGCGCGAGGCAGGCGCCACGGCGGAGGAGACGGTCCTGATCGGCGACAGTCACGTGGACGTGCTGACGGCGCGCAATGCGGGCGTTTGGTCGATTGGCTGCACCTTCGGACTGTCTCCGGAGAGCCTGGTGGACAACCCTCCGGACGTCCTGGTCGATTCGCCGGCCGATTGGACGGCGGCGCTTGACCCCGGCAGGGCGGGCATTCCGCGGTAGAGCCGGGTTCGCAGAGCCGGGTTCGCAGATTTGCGCATTTGTGCTGATTTGCGCGTCTATTTCGAGAGCAGGCGCGTCAAATTGGTACGCGAGCTACGAGCTTTGTGGGAATTTTCCATCTTTTTCTCCCCGAGGAAAATTCATCCGGCTCTACAATAGTTGTAAGCTCGACTTTTCTCCCGCTTGCGCCTGAACGACTGCGCGCCCTTTGATTCTGAACTGGAGATGCGTCTCATGCGCTTTATTGTTCTTGGCTTGAGTTTGATAACGTTTTCCGCGGCAGCTGGATTTGCCGCAAGCACGTCCACTCCCGCGGCCCCCACCGCTCCCGCCCTGCAAGGCACCGTGGCTGATCCATCCGGCGCCATCGTTCCCGGGGCGGAGGTTGACCTGGTGGACGCGAGCGGTGCGGTGGCCGGCAGCTACCATTCAGGCGGCGACGGCAGCTTTCAGATTGTTCCCCCGCACACTGGCTCCTTTACCCTGGTGGTCTCCGAGCCGGGATTTGAGACGGTGCGGACGCCTGTGATGATTGGCGCGGCCAACGCGGCGGTTGGTTCGGTTGCTTCGTCGGGCCTGCCCGTGCCTGCGCTGGTGCGGATTATTCTGCCCATCGCGCAGTTTGCCACCAGCGTGCATGTCAGCGCCGATAACAGCGAGGACCTGACCGCGCCGGACGAGAATCGCGACTCCTCGGTAATGACGTCGAGCGACTTGAAGGCCATGCCCATCTTCGACAACGACTACGCGACCGCGATGAGCGCCTTTCTGGACCAGAATGTGAGTGACACCGGCGGCGCGGGCCTGATGGTGGACGGCGTTGAAGCCAATCGCGCCACGGTCTCCGCCTCGGCTGTGCAGGAAATTCGCATTAACCAGGACCCCTACTCCGCGCAGTACTACTACCCCGGCCGCGGCCAGATGGAGATCATTACCAAGTCCGCAGCCGAACACTATCACGGCCAGTTCAATTTTCTTTTCCGCGATTCGGCGCTGAACGCTCAGAACGCACTGGCGCCGTCGAAGCCCTTTGAGCAGCGCCAGAGTTACGAAGGCCACATCACCGGGCCGATTCCGCATGCAAAGAAAAGCAGCTTTCTGGCCAGCGTTAACCGCGTGATTTATGACCAGGACTCCGTGGTGAGCGCAACGCTTGCGCCCACCCCGGATAACCCCAGCGGCGCGTATCAAGCCAACGTTCCCACGCCCGCACGCGACACGGAGTTCAGCCTGCGCGCGGCGCGGCAGTTCAGCGAGAAGAACTCCGGCTACGTGCAGTACAGCTACCAGGACTCGACCGCGCAGAACCAGGGCGTAGGCGGCCAGACTCTTGCCGCTGCCGGCTACAACAATCAGTACCGCGAAGACGACACCGTGGCCCACCTGGAGACCATTCTTTCGCCCACCATGCTGAACCAGGTATCGCTTGTGGCCGAGCACGACTACAACCGGAACAACAACGTGACCGAGGCTCCGCTGGTGAACGTGGCGGGCGACTTTGTCTCCGGGTCGGCGCAGAACGACTCCTTCAGCAGCGAGTACAACGCGCGCATCTACGACATGGTGACCTGGACGCGCGGACGGAACATGGTGAAGGCCGGCGTGGGCGCGCCGCACATTGACCGCCGCGCTTACGACGACAACACGAACGCGCTGGGCAGTTACACCTTTGGCCCCACGCTCGCTGCCGATGGCGTTACCGTGCTCGATACAGCGCTCCAGAACTACGCCGCCGGGTTGCCCTCGGGGTTCTCGCAAAACACCGGCGATGTGCATTTCATCTATCACCAGCAGGAAGCGGGCGGATTCATACAGGACCAGTTCAAGTGGAACAGCCGCTTTTCAATCACCCCCGGCCTGCGTTACGACTGGCAGAACTTTCTGGCCAACCGGCGACTGGGCTTTTCGCCGCGCGTCTCGTTCGCCTGGGTGCTGGACGAGCAGAGCAAGACCATTGTGCGCGGCGGCGGGGGCATTTACTACGACCGCTTCGGCTCCGGCCCGCTGCTGGACCTGGTGCGTTATCAGAACGCGCGCCGACGTTCGATTACGCTCTCACTCGATCCCGCGCAACTGGCGGATGAATCAGCCACCGGCTGCGTTCCCATTACGAATTGCATAACGCTCGCGGCCCAGCCGCCTTCCATCGCCGAGCTCGAACCCGACGCGAAGCTTCCCTACCAGATTCAGTACGGAGTTTCTATCGAGCGGCAGCTTGGCGAGAAGGCAACCGGCGTGGTCAGCGTCTACTCCGCGCGCGGCGTTGACAGCTTTCGCAGCGTTGATATCAACGCCCCGACGCCACAATCGGACTACACGGAACGCCCCAATCCTGAGTTTGGCCGCATCCGCGAGATGCAGCCCGCGGGGCTGTGGGAAGGCAACGGCTTCGATCTCTCTTACCGCGGCCGCCTCAACAAATACTTCACCGGCTTTGGCCGCTATACCTGGTCGCATTACGAATCGAACACGAGCGGCATCGGCTGGTTTCCGCAAAACCAGTACGATCCCAGCGACGAGTGGTCGAACGCCGGCTTCGATCGCCGCCAGCGCATGGGCATGTATGCCATGTTCAATCCTGAAAGCGTGCTGAATCTCTCGGCGGGCATCTTTGCGAACACTGGCACGCCGTGGACCGTGCTGACCGGAACTGACGCATACGGCGACGACCTGTTCAACACCCGGCCCGACGGCGTGGACCGCAACACGGAGACGAATCCCTCGTATGTGGACCTCGATGTTCGCTGGGGCCACGATTTCGCGATCACGCCCAACAAGGATGAAGAAGCACCGCGCGTAGGGTTTTCCGCCGGCGCGTTCAACGTGCTCAACCACGAAAACGGCACTGCTATCGACCCGGTGGAGACTTCCACTTCGTTCGGCGAGGTAACCGCGGTGGGGCCGCCGCGCCGTATTCAACTGGGGATGCGCTTTCAGTTCTAGGCGGAAAATTTCCGGAACTTTCCTTCTGGCCCCCGCGTAAGGGTAAGAAGGTGCGCCTATGACCATCCAGCGACTGCTTACCGTTTGCCTGCTTGGCGCCGTCTTTGCGGCTGCCGCCCGCCCCGCGCATGCCGACCGCGACCAAGTCCACTTCGGCTCGAATATCCATGTTGCGCCGGACACAACGGTCCACGATGCCGTGTGCTTCTTTTGCAATGTTGACGTGAACGGCGAAGTGAAGGGCGACGTGGTCGTCTTCTTCGGCAGCGTTCACATTGCCGGCAAAGCTGACCGGGACGTGGTGGACTTTTTCGGCAAAGTCTCCGCGGACGACAACGCCCAAATCGGCCGTGACCTGGTGAATTTTTTCGGCAAGATCGAGTTGGGCGAGAACGCCTCAGTAGGTCACGACATGGTAGCCATCTTCGGAGACGTGGATGCGCCCGAGTCGGCCAGCGTGGGCCACGACCGCGTCGGGATTCCGAGTTGTGTCCTCTGCATTCCGCTCCTCTTCGTGGGCCTGATCGTCGTCCTCATTGTCG
>Ga0302319_10021316_pt1 | contig 11677 bp, 9 predicted proteins | sample Bog_T0_2_FD_203319 | JGI IMG/M metagenome (GOLD analysis project Ga0302319, IMG submission 203319) | Peat permafrost microbial communities from Stordalen Mire near Abisko, Sweden - Bog_T0_2 | ecosystem: Environmental > Terrestrial > Soil > Wetlands > Peat | place: Sweden: Abisko, Stordalen Mire...
CTACGACCGTTGTGGCGGATGCGACTCCGGCGCGGGCGGCAGTGCCGACGGCCGACGGGGAGACATCGCTGGTGCGCGCGCTGGGACTGAAGATCGGGCGGATTGTGATTGACCCTGGGCACGGCGGGCATGACTCCGGCACGCTGGGCGCGGACGGGATCGAGGAGAAGGACGTGGTGCTGGATGTGGCGCTGCGGCTGGGCAAGCTGCTGCACGACCGGCTGGGCACGGAGATCATCTACACACGGTCGGACGATACGTTTATTCCTCTGGAGACGCGCACGGCGATCGCCAACAAGGCGCAGGCGGACCTGTTCCTTTCCATCCACGCCAACTCGTCGGTGGATGCGAGCGCACGCGGCGTGGAGACTTACTACCTGAACTTCACCTCCGATCCGACAGCGCTGGATGTAGCGGCACGCGAGAATGCGGTGAGCGACCAGTCGATCCACCAGTTGAGCGACCTGGTGAAGAAGATCGCGCTGAAGGACAAGATCGCCGAGAGCCGCGAGTTTGCCAGCGACGTGGAAGGTTCGCTCTACGCAGGGTTGCAGAAGGGCAATGCGGGGCTGAAGGACCGCGGGGTGAAGAAGGCTCCGTTCGTGGTGCTGATCGGGGCGAATATGCCGTCGATCCTGGCGGAGATCTCGTTTGTGACCAATCCGAAGGACGCGGAGCAGTTGCGCGATCCGGAGTATCGCGAACGCGTGGCGGAGAGCCTGTACAAGGGCGTGGCGCGCTACGAAGGCGGGTTGAGCGGCGCGCGCGTTCCGACAGAGCGGGCGGCGGCGGTGCGCTAAAGCATCTGCAATGTGGTGGCCCGTGGCAGTGTCCAACTGCCGACCTTCGCGTTAGGAGTGCGATTTTTGAGCTTCCGCCACTGCGGCACACTGCCACTCGATGCGCACAAAAACCTTGTAAACACTGGTGATTGTGAGATTCAGTTAGCGACCGAGTCTTGCAGTGAGTTGCAGGAATTACTTCTTGCATGTGACCCAAGAGTGACCCAGTTGTGCCCCGATGCTGTTAGAGTGACCCTCGTGGCAAGAAAGGCAGCACCGGTTGAGGGCGTGTACGAACGGGAAGCCGGAAGCGGCAGTTGGTATGCCCGGTACTGGCAGGACGGCAAGAAGGTACGAAAGGCATTCGGTCGGGAGAGAGCCCTCTCTGCGCCCCCGGCCGGACCGGCCAGGTGGCTCGTGGCGGCACTTGGGGAGCAGTCGAAGCCGGATCTAAGCCCAGTCGGCACATTGTCGCCAATCGACGCCGGCTCTGGATCCACCCCCAGCCCCGCGCAGGATTGTTCCAAATGGCCGACTGATGGGGATACTGCAATCTGCTGAAAATACGTGATCGAATTTGATATGCGGCACTGTTCCACAACCCACACCTTGTGGAACAGCCGGATCGGTGAGATTCGTGCTTGATTCTGTGGGGGTTAGGCGGCACTTCTCAAAGGGGAGGAACGTGCATTTCTCGAGGCTAGAAAGACCGTCAATTGAAGGGCCCCAAAAAACTGTCCGGTTTTTGTCCGGCTTTGATGTCAATTCAGCCCGATTTAGCACGGACGAGCACAAAGTCGAAATCGAGTCTAATCCATTGAACCTGAAAGAGAAACGGGAGAGAAGTTGGAGGCGCGGGCCGGGATCGAACCGGCGCATAAAGGTTTTGCAGACCTTTGATTATCCGGCCTAAGCCTCTATTATTCAGCAATATATCGGAAGATATAGCTCATTCTGTCCGGCTTTTGTCCGACCCCCGGTACGGGAAATCAGATGCGATTGGCAAAGGTAGGGGCTAACCTCTTTTGAGAGTCTTACAAATTTGCCAGCACAACCGTAGCCATCGCAACTCCCAAAAGCGGCGCTCTCAGTAACCTCGTCCAACCTGGGGCGGGCGTTGGCGAACTTGCTGAAAAGACTTTACGGGCACAACCAAACATTGTCACGGAGCCAGTGCCTTGGGGTCGAGCTTGCCGATGCGGCCGTGGGCTCTGACGACGAACGGGAGCGAGAGGCTGTTCCAGTGTTGGTCGGCGTCGGGCGGCTCGTGGAGCGCGGGGTTGGCTACAACTCCAAGCTGGACATGACCGGGCTGAAGGATGAATCTGGCCTCGAACTGGAGCCATTTGACCATTTTGGCCCGGACGAGCTCGAAGCGCGACACAAGCTGCTGTTCAAACTGGTTGGCATCATCTGGAAATGAGTGCCAGCTTAATTACAGCCTGAGCGCGTATACGGAAACGTGTCTTTTACGGGTGCCTTCCTCCTTAGTGGGACGCCCACCTCCTGCTCCAGCGCGCAATCGCCGTGTGATGCCGTCCCCGCCAGCGACTGGCGAGAACTTTTATTATGGTGAAGTTTTGCGTCCCTGGAGTTGAACTTCCTCCAAACGGGTGCCGGTATTTTGGCGCACTGAAAGGTATTTATGTCAGAAAACCTACGGATCTCACTTGGTAATCCGGTGCTGATCTTCGTTTACAGTGTGGCGCTTCTTTTGATCGGATGCGCCATCGGAATGCACTGGTATCAATCGCGCGCCAGCGCAATCTGGATCGCCGTAGCAGCAGCTGCCCTGATGGTCGTGCACGATATGCTTACCGGGTTGATATTTGCGTCCTTATCCCTCCGCCGGTTCCAGAGGGAACAACGGAATCAATCGCAGCGCTGAAGAGCGCCGAGTCTCGTTTGGCGCTAATAAGCCCTTGCATGAGGTTGTGAAAGCGCGGTTCCGAAATTATGGCGTTTGTGGCAAGTTTCTCAGGCCCGGAGGCGGGCATTGGCGAAGTTTCCGCCAGTGAATGCCAGCGATCAGGGACTTCGCTTCCCGGAGAGATCGCTGAATGGTCCGCATATTTCCGAGCGCCTGGTTGCGGAGGCCCATGGGCAGTTCGTGCGGCTTTCCGGACTGGCCTATCTGCCGAAGCACGTCGCGATAGAGAAGGTCGCCTATATCCTTTTTCACACGCTCTATTGTGCAAGCCGGATCGAGATATGGTGGCGGCGGCAGTCGCCGGCGATCGATGGTCGTGTTGGCATCGGTCAGATCGGCTCCCATTTTCAAGCGATGCAGTTGGCCGCGCCCTTCCACGCGAGTGGAAATCGCGCGCAATGAACGGTCGAGTCCGAACCGGAAGCAGGCATCCTTAAGGGACTCCTCTTCGGCCCGCATCGCTGCTCGCGCCTCGTCCGCCCGTGTTTCTCCGTTTCCGCGGAAGGATCCAACTCCATGGATGACGAGCGTACACTCCACTCCGATCACCGCATCGCGAGAATCTTCGCGGCGCCGACTGCAAACGGATAGGTGCTGTTCCCAGCCGGCGGGGGTGAGGACGGCATTGAGGCGCTCGATGTAAGACCTCCACTGCACGTAGGGTTCAAAGCGACAGATCGTGCAGTCGGAGCGGGAGATTACGGGATACCAGGTCACCTTCCCTGGATCAAAGGGGGCTGCCAGCTTGCTTAGGGTTTCGGAATACATAAACATCCTATCTGAAATTGGTAACCGCGCAGGTGGCGACTACGAGGTTGGTTGCAGACAAAAGGACGCTCGTTTTGAGCGTCCCTTGGTCTTTTAATGTTGAGGGGGCTTAATTCGTCCAAGTTGACCAGCCCTTTCCGGCCAAAGTCCTTGGGCAATGGCAGTGGTGCCTTTAGTTGCGCTTGCCAAGCTGAGCAAGTCGCATATAGGCGGAGCGACCGTGGATGCAGCGCAGCGGCTTACGCAGCCGATGGCTATCCACGGCAGCTATTTGTGCCTTATGCGATGCTCTCTGCGGCGGCGAGAATCTGATTGCCGATGGGGCTCCTCAATCGTTCCGGCAGAAGGTCCTTCTCGGGCAGATCTCTCCATACGGTGACGGTGCGATCAGTGATTTCTGTGACGATTCGCCATAAGGGACTCGCAGGCAGGCGAGCGGTGTCGGCGAATCGGCGCACCTGGTCAGCGGTGATTCCGCTCAAGCTGCGGCTGCCGCCAAAAGTGAGCGCGAGGTTGTCGTTCGGAATGTATGGCAACGTAGCGACGAAATCGTAGGCCGGCGACAACACAGGCGTGCGCCGATCCGGATAGAGAAGCGACCAGTTCTTCAGGTGCATGTCGCCGTTGCCAATAAGCACCGAGAAGACCAGTCGGCGGAAGAATTCGTAGGTGCCGGCTTCTCCGGTCTCGGCCCACAAAACGGCGGCTATATTGGCGTAGCTGCGGTGGTGATATTTGTCCTGTGGGTAGAGGCCGAACACCTGCGTGAAATCTTCCATGTGGATGGCTTCCCCCGCAGTTCCGCGGTCGAACCGCTGAACAGCGAGCGCTTTGCCTTCCATGGTTCCGGCGTCAGCAGGCAAGCCGTGAATCTCGCTGACGTCGATCAGCTCCGTTCGCGGCACTTCAATGCCGACCGCTCGAGCAAGAGCCAGCATCGTATATTCGTTCTCGGGCACCGAAGCAAATTGGTTCGATGGCAACTTGACGATCCATGAGCCACCGACACCGCCGGCAGGAATCGTGAGGCCACCTGCGGTTTCCATAATGGCTGAGAACTTGAGCTGTACTCCCGCAAGCGAGAACCTGAATGCGGCTCCTTCCTGAAAACGTTCACGAGTGGGGTGATTGTCGGCAGACTCGGAACTTGCCTCGGTGGGCGGCTCCATGGGAGTGATCGTGAGAGCGCCGGGAAGATCGGCGCCGAGCGCGGCGAGGAGAAAGAACTCGCGATGGGACTGAACGCCTGCCTGGGCGGCGAGGTATTCGCGCAGATGTCCCTCGGGCAGCAAGTTCGAGAAGAATGCCGGCAGGCGTCCTGTTACCGCTCGGGTTGGGACGACCAATCCCCCCGATTGGCCTTTGAATGAAAGGCTCAGGGTGGGATGGTTCGCATCTTCGATGTAGCTATCCTCGAACGAATACAGATAACGATCACCGCTAATGCGATTGATCACGCCAATGCGGCGACCATGCAAGTTGACGGCGAGCGCGTTCAGCGTTTTTGAATCAAAATTCATCGTGGTCTTTCTCACCGGACTCGACAGTTTCCTCGTCAACCGCGTAGAGCGCCTTCTCTGCTGAGTCCGGCTCCTTCTGTGCCCGAATCAGGGACTGGACAGCCGGTATCAGGGAGCGGGGCACGACCAGCAGATCCAGATCGAGAACGCGGACCAGATCGAGCAGCGTGTCGAACCTCGGCACCACCTGACCGGACTCGATGCCGGAGATATGCGATTGGGGCAGGCCAACGGCGGCCCCGAGCTGTCTCTGACTCCATCCTCGCTGGGTCCGCGCCTGCCTGATCTGATTGCGCAGATCGGCGGAAAGCCCCGTAAGCCTCAGCGGCTTGACCGGTGTGGATGTACAGGGATCCATGATCTAGTCTTACATATCCAATATATCTAGTCAATCTGCCTTGACGTATGAAGACTGCCTCTAGATATTCTATAGCATATCAATCGATCGGTTTTCGGAGAGTTGCGCGTTGACGCCGCCGAGGGAAATCCCGGGACGTATTTGACGAGGTGGCAGTGCAGGCGCGCTCTATTACAAGCTGGCTGCGTAAAGCTCTAAGTTTTCCCTGGTACGAGGGCTGCCTCAGAGGTAGCCGGATAAAGGAAATGGCGGTGGACGCAGTCTGGAGCGAACCGCTCTCCCACAGATATTCCCTGCAAACAGGGAAATCGCAGAATTTGCGCCGACTTTATATGCTCAATGCGCCGATAAGCCACAGAATCCGCTTCACTTATTGGAGAAAGCGGTCCAGGGGAAGCGAAACAAAACAGGCAATTATTGATATCATCCGCGCCGCAGGCGCGTCATCGATCAAGCATCGTTCTTGTGACCCCCGACTCCACCACCAAATATCCCATCAACCCGTAGCGGGTGCCCCATCCTTCGAGCGCTCTTTGCTCGAAGGATGGGATGGAAAAACCGATTCCCGAGGATCTCCGGGCACCCCACCCGCGGAGTGAAGTATCGCGACGTCTTTGCTTTTTTGTTACAGTGGGGCGGGATCACGTCAATTCGATGCCGAGCGACTGCGGAAACCGCGCCAGTTCCTTGGGTGTAGAGTCATTCGGTACAGAGCAGCCGGGCCCCGCAATATACTTGGCTCCCGCAGCCTTCCAGGCATCGGTCCACTGCTGGTGAATCTCCGGTTCGGTCAGCTTTGTATAGTGGAGTTCGTCGACGCCGGCCAACAGCGTTTGGCCATACAGCTTGCGCACCTCGGAGATCTGAATTCCGCTGCCCGCGATCGAATGTTGCAGAATCGGAAACGAGAAATCCGTATACTCGCTCAGGAATGGGCGTTCCAGATTGTGCAAATGCAGCACCGTCAGCTTGGTGTCGGCGAGAGCATCGAAGATACGTTTGTCGTAAGGACGCGTATTCTGGTGATAATCCTCGAGGGTCCCAGCCGGGCTCCAGGCGTTCATCACGCTCACCAGTGCCCCGGAGATCCCGGTCTTCTTGGCTTTCTGGATGTGGTTGATGGTGGACTGCGTGATAGCTTCGAGAGCGCCATGCCATTTATCGAGATTGTCCAGACGGAACTGAGTGAACTCTTTCAGTCTTGCTCCGCTAGCCTCTTCCGTTCTGGGCAGGCCGGCGAATTTCGGTTGCCCAAAATACAGACCCTGGGCGGTCATGAAGGGGCCATAGAGTGTATCGATGAAATACGCGTCCCCATTCAGTCCGCTCCGGACCGCATCGAGCGTCACCAGTTGCTCCGGATAGGGGTTATCGAGCGGCTTCAGTTCCCACCAGTTGCCCGTTGTCGATGGCGGATAATTGAAGTCGTTCATGACTTTGACGATGTCGGTCTTGTATGTGCGGTGAAACTTAAGGTGATCCTGCGCCTCAAGCAGTCCGGTGGGACGTTTGAAGTGGTGATAGAAGGTGTACGAAGGCCGGTCGACATCCTTCCCGCTGAGCGCCCGGTCCACTCTTTCCTTATGCGATAGCTTGGAGCGGACCGCAGCTGACAGAAGGGACCGCGAAGACAACAGCAGCCCTGCAGCAGCAGCCGTAGACGAAAGAAAACTGCGTCGATTCATCATTTGTTTCTCCTCTTGGAGTTGCCTCTTGGTCTGAAAGTGCCCGAGTGAGCCCACGCCGATGCGGAGGCTCCCCGGAGCGCCGGTCAGAACGTGATTCGCCCGCCCACCTGAATAGTGCGAGGCGTGTTGTAGGTGGATGTGATTTGTCCGAAGGTGGAGCTGCCGAACGTGGTGCCCGGCGCTCCGAACCATGGGTGGTTGAAGAGATTTCGAGCATCGATTCGAAGCGCCACATTCAGACGCTCATGCACCGCTATGTTCTTGTGCAGGGATGCGTCCCAGTTGCCCGCACCCGACCGCGGGGCGCGCAGGGAGGTTGTGGCCTTGGGGGCATTGCCGAAGGCGAACTCCGGCACCGCGGTAAACGCGCTGGGGTTGATGTAGCCCGACAAGCGCGAGTAGATGCTTCCGCCAGTAGCCAGTGGAATGCCGGGGTTGATGTTGGGCCGCTGCACTGCCGCACCCAGCACGCTGTTCACGTCGGTTTGAACGATGGCCAGCGGAAATCCGCTCTGGTAGTAGGTAACGGCGTTCACTTCCCATCCGCCAACGAACCGATCCAACCACCCGCCGCGGTTCAAGAGCCACTCTCCTTTGCCGACCGGCAACCGGTAGGTTCCGGCTAAGGTCACGCGGTGCGGAACGTCGATAAACGAGCGGCCCCACTCCGACTTCAGATCGTAGATGTTTTGCGGGCCGTAGTTGGACCCTCCCGACGGGCTGGAGGTCTCGTACGACCCGTCATAGTTGCGCGACCATGTGTACGTACCCAGGAAGGAAAGACGGCTGGAAAAATGCTTTTCCACGCGCGCCGAAATCGAGTTATAGCTCGACGCACTATCATTCGTAATCACGTTGACCGATGCAAACTGCGGATACGGCAGAAGGGTTTGCAGATACGGAACCGTCTTCTGCCCGATCAGGCCCGAGCCGCCCGATTGGTAGTATGGATTGGCAGTTGCGGCATTCAGCACCGAGGCACCCAGCGAATAATACTTGGGATTGAGCTGATCGATGTTGGTGCGCCCGCCGCCGGAAGGCGACGCGCTTCCGCCTCCCTGCGGCGAGGGCAGAAGATGATGGCCGCGCGAACCTACGAAATTGACCTCCAGCACGGTGTCCTTGGACAACTGCCGCTGAATACCCGTTGAGAATTGGTAGATTACCGGCGTTTTGATGTTGCTGTCGTAGGCCGCAATCGGGTTGCCGATGCCGGTCAGCAGACCGCTCGCGCTTCCCGATGGCGCCTCTGGCCCAGAGGGGAATGGGTTGCTCAAAGAGAATCCGGGCGCCACGGTTTGATCGTTGTCTTGGCTGGAGATCAACTGGTTCTCTGTCGTATATCCGGTCTGCAGTGCGGCCGTGGCGTCGTACCGCAACGGTGAGAAGAAGATGCCGCCGCCGCCCCGGAATGTTGTTTTCGCGTCGATCGCATAGGAAAAGCCAACTCTGGGCGCGAACTTCAGCTTGGAGAGTTGTCCGGTCTCGTTCTTGCCTCCGGTCCCGGCAAATTCCAGTCCGCCTACGGTTCCCGGAACGACCGACGCCAGCGGGCTGGCCACGGTCTCATTGAAACCCGTCACCAGGTTGTTGTTTGAGTCCTTAAGTCCGGTCTCGTACTCGTAACGCAGGCCGCCATTGAGCGTCAGGCGCCTGCTGACGCGGAACTCGTCCTGTAGATACGTGCCCCAATAATGGATGTATTGATAAAACTGCTGCGACTTCTCGATCTGGCCGCTGGCTGGCAATCCCAGAAGGATATCCGCGATAGCGCTTCCGGCCGTCCCGCCAGCCGGGACACCGGGATGCTGCTCCGTAAATGCACCCGTGAACGTGAAGGAGCCGGGCGCATTGGAATAATCGGTAAACGACAGATCGATGGAGCGGTAATCGATGCCGAACTTCAGGCTGTGCCGTCCTTCTTCTTTGGTGATCTGCGTAAACAGATTGCGCGAATACCAGCGATCCATCGTCGCCGTCGATACGCTCAGCGAGGTAAAGTTGGTCGGTGTCACCACCGGGAAGAACTTGAACTGGTAGTTGTATTCCGGCAGCCCCAACGTAGACGGATCGAAGCCTGTGCTCAAAGGATAGATGTTGTTCGGAAAACGGTTGAAGCCAAACCGCACGCTCAGCACCGTGGTGGGGTTGAGCGTAAAAATGTTGTTCAACACCGTTGCATCTACATGGCGGTTGTAAGTAATCGAGCCCGAACCGGGCGCCGTGCCCAGCGCATTGCCAAACGGGATCAGGCAGAAATAGCGCAGATAGGAGAAATTCGCGGTCCACCACTTGAAGAATTGCTCGTCGATCTTGCCTACGAATTCCGTGCTGCGGTCTTCCGGCCCCGGTGCCGGAAGCGTATAGTTCGTCGCCCCCGACGCCCGGCCGCTCAGATTCGCATGCGGGTAATAGCTGACAATCGCCTGTCCAACCGCACTCAAGCGCGACGGCGGAATCACATTTTCCACGCCGTTGTAGGAAAACGGAGTTCTGGTCACCGGATCGTAGATGGTGATGGGTTCAGGAGTTCCGGATGAGGACATTACATAGCTTTGCGAGAAGTTTCCGGCCCGTTCCAGATCCGTTGGAACCGAGTAAGCAGGCGCCAGTATGCCCCGTGACCAGAAGCCTTCATCGGCCAGGAAGAAAAATGTTCGATTGGTGCCGTTATAAACCCGCGGAATTACAACCGGGCCGCCCAGCGATACCGCATAAAGAGCGTTCGGCGTATTGGGCCGTGCAATGCCATTGCGGTTGTTGAAGAAGGTATTGGCGGTCAGCGTGGTGGGGGCGGTTACGCCGTAAAGAGATCCGTGAACGGCGTTCGTGCCCGATTTCAGCAGGGTGTTGTAAACGCCGCCTCCCGTTCTTCCCACTTCCACGTCGTAAGTCGTTACATGCACCTTGAGTTCCTGCGTGGCCTCCGAGGCTGGAATAATTACCGGGCGATTTACCGTATCTGTGATGGGTATACCATCCACCAGGTACTGGTTGGTCGATTCCGGGCTTCCTGCAATCGACACCGTCGAAATGTCGCTCTGGTCGATCGATCCGGAACCGCGAATCACCGGAAGCACGTTTTGCGACACGTTGATGACTGTATATTGGTTGCGGCCGCTGTTGGCCGATGTGGGCAGATCGACAAGTTTTTGTCCTTCAAGAACCGTCGACGTTGAACCATTGGTGGTATCGAGCAGCGGCGTGTCGGCAGTTACTTGAACAGTCTGTGCAATGTCGCCGACGCTCAGCGCAACATCCACCGTGACCGACTGCTGCGTACCCACCACAATGCCCTCGCGGCTGAAACGCTTGAAGCCCGCCGCCTCCACCACGATCTGATAGGTGCTTGGATCCACGCGCGTAAAAGCATACTGCCCCGACGAGTCGGATACCGCATCTTGCGTAAGTTTGCGGGACTCGTCAATGAGGGTAACTTTGGCGCCGATCAAAACGGAACCGCTGGGATCGGCTACCAACCCGCGCACTTCTCCGTGATACGACTGTGCGAACAATGCCGCCGGGATGAGCAAAAGCAGCGCGATGAATGCATTGCGTACTGAAATCATTTCAATCCTCCTGAAGGATGAAAAAGGCGAGGGAAGGTCCGTTGTTGCGCACAGACCTTCATGGGCGCCGGATACACCTCCGGCATGCGATGTTCACTGAAAGATAGGACTTTGAGATAAAGCGCGGATGTGCGCTTAGCTTGCGGAGGAAGGACAACAACCGAAGCGCGCACTGTTCAGGAAAAAGCGCGCGGGCAAAGCTGTTGGAGATGCGGATTGGGTGTGGATGTGGGACATCGGATCAGCCTCGTCGAACTTGCGCAAACCGGGATAGCTCCGCAAAGGTACTGTCATGAGTTGCTGTCGGCAATGGATAGGGACCGATAAATAAAACGCGTGCAAGGAAGGATTCCCCTGCTGCGCCAGATTGTCGATTGTGGGTGTGCGATTGTGCCTGCGCAGGGGAATTACCTGTCGCCGCCGATGGGATCAGCAACAACAGGTGGTGCGACAGCCAAGCGAAATGTGGTGCATAAATGCCATATGCTCTTGAAACCCTACAACCACGCGACAAGCAGAGATATTAGCTGAAGCATAATATCGATTGGAAATCCTGTCAACCTGTAATCTCTTCCATGTTAATCTCTCCCATCTGGCAACACCTCGGATCATTCTAGCGAAGTTGATCTTCGGCAGCGAAGTTGCCGAAGATGCCTCGCGGTGTTCTGGATCTGTCCGCACTGCGACCGCGGGCAGCGTTATTGCAGCGCATACTGCCACGTGCCCGACGTCGCCGTCTTCGAGAACTTTCGCAAGCACTTTATCCAGGCGGGACTGATCGGTGAGCGCTTCGCTCCAGTGATTGCGGCAGCACAACAGAGAAACGTCGAGGAGTTGGTCCAACTTGAGGATGAGGTCTTCTCGCTTCTGGAATCCGTGGAGACGCTCTATCGCGGGATGGACAACTCTCTGCGCTTTGCAGCCGAAGCAAAAGTGGCGCGATCTACTTAACTTAGGAGGCGTCATCAAAATGCTATATGTTCGGGTACGGAAGTTTGTTGATAAAGCTTTGCATCAAACGCAAAGGATTAGCGCCCGCCGATGGGGTGAGCGCTACACCCT
>Ga0302319_10021318_pt1 | contig 11677 bp, 11 predicted proteins | sample Bog_T0_2_FD_203319 | JGI IMG/M metagenome (GOLD analysis project Ga0302319, IMG submission 203319) | Peat permafrost microbial communities from Stordalen Mire near Abisko, Sweden - Bog_T0_2 | ecosystem: Environmental > Terrestrial > Soil > Wetlands > Peat | place: Sweden: Abisko, Stordalen Mire...
CAACTTCTGCCAGCCAGCGACTCCTTCACCACCGGCTATGGCGAGGTTCTTCGGTGTGGTTATGTAGGCCGCCGCTGTAAGTCCGCTCCAGCCGAGGGCGGCCAGCACCACGATTCCGATCGCCACCGTCCGCTGCCGGATCTTCAGCATCGGCCCGCGATCGATGAATGGCGCACAGAAGAGAGCCAGAATCGCGAGGCCCGGCAGAATGGTGCTGCCCACCACTTCTAATGCGCCGGGCAGGAACTTCAAAGTCTGGAACAGAAACAGGAAATACCACTCGGGACGGGGAATGTAGGTGGTGTCGGTTGGGTCGGCAAGGCTCTCCAGTGGAACCTTCGCCGCTACCGCCAGAACGAACAGCAGAATGAATCCGATAAAGACGGCGACGGTATCTTTGAACACCTGTTCCGGAAAGAACTTCTTGCGTGGCTCGGTTTCGACGACCGCAGGCGCGACCCCGTGCTTGCGCACCAGGTAGACATGGAAGCCGATCAGTAGCATCGTTAAGGGCGGCAGCAACAGCACGTGCATCGCATAGAAGCGGGCGAAGGTGACTACCCCGACCCCCGTTGCTCCGCCTAGCAGCCTCTGCAGGTAAGGCCCGGCAATCGGCGCTTGTCCCATGATCTGAGTCGTTACCACGGTGCCCCAATATGCGCGGTTGTCCCACGGCAACAGGTAGCCCGTGAGTCCGAACGCCAGAGTCACCAACAGTAGAATCACGCCCACCATCCAGGTAGCCTCGCGCGGCTTCTTGTAAGCGCCGTAGATGAACACCTGGATCATATGGCACACCACGATCACAATCATCATGCTGGCGCCCCAGTGATGCAAGCCACGGATCAACGACCCGGCGGTAAGCTCGGTGACGATATATTTCAGGCTGTTGTAAGCTTCGCCGGGAGTGGGGGCGTAATTGAACGCCAGCAGAATGCCGGTGACCACTTGTACCAGAAACGAGAAGAGGGCCATGCTGCCCAGCACCTGGTGCCAGCCGCTGGAATCGGGGATGTCCTCGTACAGAAAGTCCCGAATCAGGGTTTCGATGCCGGTGCGATTTTCGAGCCAATCGATGACTTTACGCATGACGCTCCAGCGGGCCCAGTTGCACCTTGCCGTTGTCTATCTTCACCTCGAAGCGATCCAGCGGACGGGGCGCGGGACCGCTCAGCACCTTACCATCCATCGCGAAGGCTGAGGTGTGGCAGGGGCAGATGAAGGTATGGGTACCGTCGTCCCAATGGTACGCGCAGCCCAGATGCGTGCACTGCGGAGAAAATGCGATCACCTGGTCCGCACCTTTCTTGACCACCCAGGCCGTGGCTTTTTCGCTGGTGACCTTCCAGCCGTCGACGCGATTGCGCCGGAAGACCACTTCTTCCGGGGTGTTGTCGGTCAGTTTCGAGAGATCGGTGGCATCCACCCAGTCGCCGCTCTTCTGCGTTTTGGGCGGGAAGAATAGATAGACGAAAGCGGGAATGGTGAGGGCTCCCGTGATGACGGCGCCGATTCCATAAATGAAACTGAGGTAGAACCGCCGCCGCGATTCAGGTAGTTCCGGCCCAGTATTACGATCTGCAGACATTGAAAAGCCTCGCTTTCAATTCAGTCATTCGTTCCGAAGATAACTTGCCGCCGTTTGCCGTTACATAGAATACATCGAGTGCGCGGCGGGCCTCGGTATCGATTAATACGACTTCAATGTTGGCGCCTTCACTCGAAATAGCGTTCGTTAGATCATACAATAGCGCAGGCCGGTCCTCGGCGACTATCTCAACCAGAGTCGAACTTTCAGAAAGCATGTTGTTGAAGGAGATGTGAGGGGCGATGCGCGAATGGATGGGAGGACGGCGGCGCTTCTGCATCAGTTTTTCGACATCCAGTTTGCCCAGGACAGCTTCCAGAACCACATCGTGCAGGCGCTCCGATTCGCCCGGATTCAGTTCCAGGGTGCGGTGCGGGTCGTCGAAAACGAAAGTATCCAGCGATTGGCCGCGGCGATTGGCGAACGCTTCGGCCTTCAGGATGTTCATGCCGAAACTGGCCAGCGCGCCGGAAATGGACGCGAGCAGGAAGGGGCGATCCGGGCTCACAACGGTGACTTGATAGGCGCCCTTCACCCGCACCAGTTCCACCGCATTCAAGCGCTGGGCGAGGTCCAGGTGGCTGGCGATTTGGGCCGGCGTATGGGTCTTCAAATAGCGCGTCGGAAAGCCTTCGAGGAACTCCGCCGCTGTGGGCGTATTCTCCAAATTGTCGATTCGCTCGGACTCCAGTTCGCGTGTCAACTCCTGGTATCCCACCAGGTACGTTTGCCAAAGTTGCTCCAATCGCCAGTCGGTCATAGCGGTGGGATTCACGGCGCTGATGTCGGCGTACGTCAGCAGGGTGAGCAGTTTCAGTTGTTCGAGAGTGCCGCTGGCGGCGGCGATCCGCAGAGCGGTGGAGGAATCGCTGAGGTCGCGGCTGGTCATGATGGACGAAAGATCGAGATGGTGCTCGATGAGGAAGAAAACGGTGGCCTGGTCTTGCTCCGGGACCTGAAGCCGGTGGAGGGCGGCGCGGGCAATCTCGACGGAACGTATGGCATGGTCACCCTGGCCTGCGCCCTTCCCAATATCGTGCAGCAGCAGGGCCAGCCGCAGGATTTCGGGGTGATCGGTTTCGCTGAATAACCGGGCGAAGCGGTCGCGCCGTGGATCCTTGCTAGCAGCGAGATTTTCCAACGCGTCCAGCGTCACCAGCGTATGCTCGTCCACCGTGTAGCGATGGTAAAAATCGCGGACCACCAGGCAATCGATGTGCGCCCATTCGGGGATGATGCGTTCCAGCAGGTTGAGATCGGCCAGGGCGTGGAGGGCGTTCGAACAGCGCGGCAGCGCCAGCAAGCCGCGCAAGGCAGGCCAGGACCATTGCATCGCGGGGGCGTTCTGCAATCGCATTTCAGTATCCGGCGCCAGCGCCACCTGGTGGCGCGCCACAAAGATCATCAGGCGGGGAACGATGGACGGATCGGTTTCGAGCTGGGCTGGATGGCGGAGCAGCACTCGCTCGCGCGATAGGGTGAATTCGGGAGTGGATAGGCGGGAGCGCCAGTCTCGGAATTGACCGAACAGGCTGCGGGCGGCCGGTTCGGAGAGTTCCAACAAGCGCAGAACCGCACGGTCGATCTGCCGCGCATGGCGATAATAATTTCGCATGAACTGCGCCGGATCGTCCGAGAGTTGGTCCTGCGCTTCGAAAGTCAGGAAGTTATTGTCGCGATGAAAGAAGTGGTGCAGCTTGATGCGCAGGTCGAACAGAAATGCCTGGGCATCGTCGTATGGTACTGGGTTGCCGCAACCGAGTTCATGCAGCCAGTGCATAACATGGATATCGCGCAGGCCGCCCGGAAATTCTTTGACGTTGGGCTCCAGGTGGTAAATCGTGTTGCCGTGTTTGGCGTGCCGGCCGCGGGTCATGGCGGCGAGATGGGAGACGATATCGTCGCGCTGACTGGCGACGAACTTTGGGAATAACTGGTGGAGGGCGGCGTAAGGCGCTTCATCGCCGCACAGATAGCGCTGGTCCAGCAGGCTGATGGTGAGTTCGAGGTTACCTTCGTGGATCTCGCAACATTCGGCGGGCGTGTGAACGGAGTGGCCAATGCGCAAGCCGCTATCCCACAAGCGCTGAAGGAACTCAGCGACGCCCTGGACCGGTCCTGGGGTGAGCAACAGCAGATCGACGTCGGAGTAGGGAAAAAGCTCGCGGCGTCCGTATCCGCCGACGGCGACCACCGACACAGCAGGCTGGATGCGGGCGTACGCTTCGGTTACGATAGCGTCGACTTGGGCGGTCCGTTGAACGAGGGAAGGCTGCACAACTAAAGCCGCGTGGCGATCGGCACTACAGTGCTCCTTCTCCGCGATCGTCGTTGCGGATGCGGATGGCTTCGGCCACGTCGAAGACGAAGATCTTGCCATCGCCGATTTTGCCGCTGCGGGCGGAACTGACGACGGTTTGAATCACTTCGTCGAAGCGGGCGTCGGTTACCACCAGTTCGAGCTTCACTTTGGGTAGCAAGTCGACCTGGTATTCCATGCCGCGGTAGACCTCTTTATGTCCTTTCTGACGGCCGTGGCCGCGGACTTCGGTGATGGTCATGCCATCAATGCCGATGGCTTTCAGGGCTTCCTTGACTTCCTCGAGTTTGTGAGGCTGGATGATAGCTTCGATCTTTTTCATTCCGCCTGCAAATTATACCGTTATTCGACGGGCGAAAGAGCATGGACAGGCCCGCAGGCCTGTCCCAATGAGGCTGTGAAGACTTAAGCGGTTTGCGCGGCTGCCGGCTCCCAGTATTTCATTTCGTCGGCGGAAGGACCGTACATGCCGGGGATTTCAACTTCGTTCAAGCGCAGATACACGCTCAACTGGGCCCGATGGTGGATCAGGTGGTTCATCACCACTCCGCGCAGTACAGCGGAGCGCGGCATCGACATCACGTCCTTGTCGCCAAAGCGCAGAGTCCAGGTCTTATGGAGATCTTCGTCCGAAGCCGCGGCGATTAGCGCGCGACCTTGGGCGACGTTCTTATCGAAGTCCGCCAGCAACTGAGCTGTGTCTGCGGCCAGGTAAGGCTTCTGGCCCGTTGTAATTACAAGCACTTCCACTTGTAAAGTATGGGCCGCCCAACTGGGCAATTCCGCAACATGGCTGGCGAGCCGGCCCAGCGCCATGGATTTTGGGTGCGGTTTGTAGTCGAAAATGCCGTCCGGGACGCGCTCCAGCATTTTCCGGGTATTGGCCATTTCGGCATCGTACTCGGGGAGAAGAGCGGCACTAATGGTGTTCATTGCGATGGTTTACCTCTCGGGAGAAATTGCGGTCAGAGAAAAGAGTATCACATTCGCCTTTTGTTCGCTAGTGGAAAATTTGCATGTGAAACGAATTGACGCGAAGTATCACTACACATCATATGCGAAGTGCAGAACCATCTCAACGGAACGAAGAGAACCGGTATCTGGAACTGAATCCGGAGCATCTGCAGTGGTTTCTCGAAGGCTTAGACCGCGCTTTCGACGTGGATCGTGCGCGCGTGGAGGAACTGATTCGTGGTACCGTTTGCCAAGGAGCAATCGATGGCGAAATGGGAGTACCGCGTGTGCGCCGTGCAGGGCGATGGACCAGCACAAGTTGAAGATCGTTTGAACGCGAACTTAAAAACCTTGGGCGAGGAGGGCTGGCGCTTCGTTGAAACCATTTATGCGCCCCATAATCACCCTCTGCTGCTGTTCAAGAAAGCAGCCAGGTTGAATGTAAAGCTGGGGATTGGTAAGCAAGAGAAGGCCGCCGCCCCATAGCATCAGGTCCGGGGAACCTTGCCGCCGATCATATTCAGGCCACGATCGCATTCGAAATTCCATATGTCAGGTGGGGCATGAAAGATCCCAGTAACTTCCTGCTGAGGGTGGGCAAGACGGTGCAGGTTTCCATCGAAGCGAATGCCCCAATGCAGCGCCCCTGATTTAAGGAAGCATCGATCTCACTGCGTACGCCCGCAGCTCCGTCGCATTAAAATGTAGCGATAGGATTTAGCGGCGACCCGGTCCCTCCCGTCACTGGTATCGGCGCGGCGGTCAGCATAAACTCCCATCGATTCCTTTGCGCGGCAGCCTTGCTGAGCGCCTCCAGATCGCAGTTATCGAAAATTGCCGTCCCCATCGCGATCAGAAACAACTGATGGATCGGCTGTGCGACGCCTTCCACCATCGAAGGCATCACATCGCTCGCCGCATCGCTACCCACCATCGCCACGTCACGATTCTTCAGCCACTTCGCGCACGAGGCATAAAACCCCGCCGAATGCGCCGACGCGTCCCACGGACCCTTCACCGCCCTCCGCGCCCATCGCCCCGTCCGCAGGAACACAATATCGCCGCTGCCGATCTTCACGCCAGCCTTCTTCTCCCAAGCTTCCAGATCCTCCGGATACACCGGCGTCGAAGGCTCCAGGTACGGCACACCCTTCAGCAACGGAATGTCGATCAGAATCCCGCGCGACAGGATGCCGTTCTTGAAATTGGTGATCGCATTCCTGCTCGCGCCCTTGTCGGTAACGGTGTCCTGCGAGAAGCCGTTGTACATCTTGCCCTGGAAGAACATGTGACACAGCGCATCCATGTGGGTATGGGCGTAGCCGTGGTAGTTGACCGTATATTCGTCCAGTGAGAACTGCCCCGGCGTGTTCTTCCCGGTCCAGATCATTTTGTGACCGAACGGCGAGGAGTTATCGGCGGCGGGGGTAATCTCGGATTCGCGCGCCATTGAAATGGACACGCCTTCGCGCACCAGCGCCGCAGCCTGCTTGCGCTTGGCGTCGGTAATCAGATTCACGGTGCCGATCTGGTCGTCTTTTCCCCAGCGGCCCCAGTTGGACAGCTCAGTCATCCAGCGGTCGATATCGGCCTTGGTCAGATGGTGGTCCGCGACAGGGGCTGCAGCGGCGGCAAGCAGCGCCAAAGCAAGAAGGATTGTGGGTCTCATAGGTACCCTGAGATTATATGTTCTTTACGCTTGCTTCCGCCCAAGGGCGAGGTCAAGCCGCTGCCAAATCCGGGACGCATCCACCGACGCCAGGGAATTCGTCGCTTCGAAAGCGCCACCGGTCCAGCGAAACACGAAACGGTTCCCCGGGTCCACTACGTATATTTCGCGGAAGCCCCACGCCTGGTACGCCCGGCACTTTTCAATCATGAACGCCATGCTTTCATCCGGCGACAGAATCTCAACCACGACATCGACAGCCTTGGTTGGATAGGGCTGTTCCACTGCGCCCTTCGTAGCAATCACGTCGGGCTTTGGACGGGCATCGGCAATGATTCGGAGTTCCACGCTGAAGCCTGCGATGTACCCGGCTTCGGTGAGTAGCTCGCCGATTACGATTTGCGAAATTCCGTCGATCCACGTGCCAGTGCCTACCGGCACGGTTTGGCCGTACCAATACTCGTCAGAGCGAAGTTGGTCGCTAGCAGTTTCCATTTTTCGAGTTACCCTTAAAGTATAGTGTCTTTGCAGTCCTTCGACCCCATAGTTCGACAATGGTTTGAGCAGAATTTTAAAACCGTCACCGAACCGCAGCGCCTGGGCTGGCCGGAAATCCGCGCCGGACACGACGTACTGATCTCCGCGCCCACCGGTTCCGGCAAAACTCTGTCCGCGTTCCTCATCTGCCTGGACGAACTGATCCAGAGCGCCAACGCCGGCACCCTCCCCGACGAAACACAGGTCCTTTACGTCTCCCCTCTCAAGGCCCTCAGCAACGACATTCACAAGAACCTGGAGCTACCGCTGCAGCAGATGGGATCTCCGGTCCGCGCCGCGGTCCGCACGGGCGATACGCTCACTAAGGAGCGGCTGAAGATGACCAAGAAGCCGCCGCACATCCTGGTGACCACACCGGAATCGATGTTCATCCTGCTGACCAGCGAGAGCGGCCGCAAGATGCTGAAAACCGTGAAGACGCTGATCGTCGACGAGATTCATGCCATCGCGGACGATAAACGCGGCTCCCATCTGGCCCTCTCGATCGCGCGCCTGGAACATCTGACCGGACGCAAGCTCCAGAAGATCGGTCTCTCGGCGACGGTGAAGCCGATCGAAGAAGTCGGGCGCTTTCTGAGCGATTCCGCCAAAATCGTAAATGTCGGGCACCGCCGCGAAATGGACCTCGCGATCGAAGTTCCTAAGGACGAACTCGGCGCGGTAGCCAGCACCGAAATGTGGGGCGAGATCTACGACCGCGTTGCGGAGTTGATCGAGCAGCACAAGACCACGCTGGTATTCGTCAACACCCGCCGGCTCTCGGAGCGCGTTACGCACCACTTGGCCGAGCGACTGGGTCCCGGCGCGGTGCTGCCGCATCACGGCAGCTTATCGCGAGCCCTCCGCCTGGACGCCGAACAGAAACTGAAGAAAGGCGAACTGCGGGCGGTGGTGGCCACCGCATCGCTCGAACTGGGCATCGACATCGGCTCGGTGGACCTGGTAGTTCAGATCGGCTCGCCGCGTTCGATCGCGGTCGCGTTGCAGCGCATTGGGCGCGCGGGCCATTGGATAGGGGCGACCCCCAAGGGCCGTATCTTCGCGACCACCCGGGACGAGCTGATCGAATGCGCCGCCGTGATCCGCGCCATCCGCGGCGGCCAGTTGGATAAACTTGAAATCCCGCGCAATGCGCTCGACATACTGGCGCAGCAGATCGTCGCAGCGTCCACGGCGGGCGAGTGGCGCGAAGACGACTTGTACGGTTTGGTGCGCAGCACCTATTCGTATCGATCGCTGCCGCGGCACGATTTCGACTCGATTATCGAGATGCTGTCCGACGGCATCACTACGAAGCGCGGACGAAGCGGCGCTTACCTCCATCGCGATCAGGTAAACGGCATCGTTCGGGCGCGCCGGGGCGCTCGACTGGCCGCTATTACATCCGGCGGAGCCATCCCAGAAACGGGCAACTACCAGGTGATCGCCGAGCCGGAAGGCATCGTGGTAGGCAATCTCAGCGAGGACTTCGCCATCGAGAGCATGGCCGGCGATATCTTTCTGCTGGGCACCACCTCCTGGCGCATCAAGCGCGTGGAGCCGGGCCGCGTGCGCGTCGCCGATGCCCATGGAGCCGCGCCTTCCATCCCGTTCTGGCTCGGAGAAGCGCCCGGCCGCACCATCGAGTTATCGCAGGAAGTATCGGCCCTCGAAGCCGATCTGGCGCAAGACCAAGCGGGCGACCTGCTGCAGCGGGCAGCGGAGCAGGCCGTCGAATACGTAAAAGCCGGACAAGCCGCGCTGGGCGCGCTTCCCTCTCAAACCACCGTTATAGCGGAGCGCTTTTTCGACGAAGGCGGCGGCATGCAACTGGTGCTGCATGCTCCGTTCGGCGCGCGGATCAATCGAGCCTGGGGCCTGGCCTTGCGTAAGCGCTTCTGCCGCAACTTCAATTTCGAACTGCAAGCGGCCGCCACCGACAACGGCATCGTCATTTCGTTAAGCGACCAGCACTCCTTCCCCCTCGAAGTGATCTTTGGGTTTCTGCATCCCGACACGGTGGAAGATGTGTTGAAACAGGCGCTGCTCGCCGCGCCCATGTTCGCCTCGCGCTGGCGCTGGAATGCCGGACGCGCGCTAGCTATCCTGCGATTCCAAGGCGGACGGAAAGTCCCCGCGCCTGTGCAGCGCATGCGGTCCGACGATTTGCTGGCCGCGGTGTTCCCCGATCAAGCCGCGTGTCCGGAAAATCTGTCTTGCGAGCCGCGCATTCCCGATCATCCGCTGGTGAAGGAGACCATCGACAACTGCCTGCATGAGGCCATGGATCTGAACGGTCTGCGCGAGATTCTGAAGAAGATTCAGTCGGGCGAGGTCCGCACGCTAGCCGTGGAGACGGTGGAACCATCGCCGTTCTCGCACGAGATTCTGAACTCCAACCCCTACGCGTATCTCGATGATGCTCCCCTCGAGGAACGCCGCGCTCGCGCGGTGCAACTGCGGCGGTCTTTAAAGACCGATGTTGCCGATGGCGTCGGCGCGCTCGATCCCGAAGCCATCCGCCAAGTAGCGGAAGAATCCTGGCCCGATGTGCGGAATGCCGACGAGTTGCACGACGCTCTGCTTACGCTGATTCTGCTTCCGCCGGCCGCCGAATGGCAGCCGTGGTTCGACGAGCTTCACGCGAAAGGCCGTGCGAATCTGCATAACAGCATGTGGGTGGCAACGGAGCGGCTGAGCCGTGTGGACGATGCAGTAGCGATCCTGCGCGGTTGGCTCGATTCCACGGGACCCGCGCGGGCTACCGACCTTGCCACCCGCCTAAGTCTGACCCGCGAGGCAGTCGATATCGCGCTGGCGCAGCTCGAAGCCGAGGGCCAGATCCTGCGCGGCCACTTCACACCCGGTTATAGCGGCGGCGAACCCGGCGACAAGATGGAGTGGTGCAATCGCCGCATCCTGGCGCGCATTCACCGGCTCACCATCGGCCGCCTGCGCCGCGAAATCGAACCGGTCACCACCGCCGACTTCATGCGCTTCCTCACGCGCTGGCAACATGTCACGAACGCCGGTCAACTGCATGGGGTCGATGGAACTCTGCAAGTCATCAGGCAACTGCAAGGATATGAAATACCGGCCCACGCCTGGGAATCGCAGATCCTCGCGCGCCGCATCGCCCACTACGAGCCCGATCTGCTGGACCGCCTGTGCCTCTCGGGCGAAGTGATGTGGGGACGCCTTTCTTCGCATCCCGCGTTCGAGCGCCTGGAACCTCGCCGGGTGCGCCCGACGCGCGTTGCGCCGGTCACTTTGTTCCTGCGTGAGGACGCCCCTTGGCTGCACACCGAACCAGCCAGCCGCATTGTTCCCGCCTTGACGCATCCGGCCCGAGCCGTACTCGACGTGATTGAGCAGCGCGGCGCATCGTTCTTCAACGAACTGCTAAGAGCCACCGGCCGGTTGGCCAGTGAAGTTGAGGATGGACTCTGGGAACTGGTCGCCGCCGGACTCGTCACCGCCGATGGTTTCGAGAATCTGCGCGCATTGGTCGACCCCAAGCGGCGGCGCGGCGAAGGACGAGGGAAACTGGCGCGTCCGCGTCATGCCGCCGGTCGCTGGGCTTTGCTGCGAACGGGCGATGCCGCTCCCGATCCGGAGGCCTTCGCGAATCAGCTACTGCTGCGCTGGGGCGTCGTGTTCCGCGACATTGTGAACCGCGAAACACTGGCGCCCGCCTGGCGGGATCTGCTGGTGGTACTACGGCGAATGGAAGCCAAGGGCGAGATCCGCGGCGGCCGTTTCGTCGCCGGTTTCTCCGGTGAGCAGTTTGCTCGGCCCGAAGCCGTGGACCTGTTACGAGTCGTGCGCCGCTCTGAAAAATCTAACGAAACGATCGAAATCTCGCAAAGCGACCCGTTGAATCTCGTCGGTGTGATTCTGCCGGGTGCTCGCAGCTTAACCGCCGGGCCGGTCCTGCTGCACGATGGCGTCCCTGTGGAACCGGTCCTGGCGGCGGCCTTATAATGCTGGAATTTCGCCGACTCTATCGGCAAGCCTTCGCCGAATACGGAACTCGCGCACTCTGGAACAAGCGCATGTTGGACGATCCCACGCCGGAGGATGCCCTGGTGGTGGCGCGTGCCTTGCGCATCGAAGGCGATCGCCACGCCAGGCAGCTCGCCGAAGAGATTGAGCAGGCCTGCCGTGCCGCTGTCTAAGATTCAATCTCAAGTTCTTCACCTGCTCGCATCCCAGCGCGATCCCGAAAGTTATGTCGCCGAGGAGCGTGTCGCCGCGGCCGCTCTGAACGACGCGAAAGTGCTTCAGGCAGGCAGCTACGATGTGCGGTGATTACGGCAACTGCCACTGATTTATACTGCCGAGGTCTCGCGGGACGACGACAAGACGCGCCTCGAATGGGTTGTCGACAGCGATTTCCGCTTCTTTCCCACCATGCGGGATGCCACTTTCGGCTATGTCTTGCACCCCGTCGACCTTGCAGCCAACAAAGTAATGGCGGCTGCCGGACGACGCGAGGTGCGCGACTTGGTGGATCTGGTGACGATTCATAGCGCCATCCTCCCGCTAGGCGCGGTTGTCTGGGCGGCCGTCGAGAAATCGCCGGGCTTTACGCCAGAGGGTTTGATCG